>WNES01001605.1_pt1 | contig 10531 bp, 9 predicted proteins | sample 5399931 | NCBI WGS metagenome assembly WNES01 (sample SAMN13153332, study PRJNA577476) | soil metagenome | isolation source: 20 cm grassland meadow soil 2 days after 3rd rain plot 5 | place: USA:California | collected 2015-11-11
CTCCGCGCGAACCGAAAGCGGCTCCCCGCTGCTCGGTGAGCCCCGGCCACACGCGCTCCTTGGCCTCGCGTCCGCGTTGTAGGTCGAGGATCCGGCGGGAGTAGATCGCCCACCGGCCGTCCGGCGATACCCGCGCCCGAGTGGCGTACTCCTCGAACCACACGTTGGGCGAGTCGGCGAAAACCTGTTCGGGGCTCTGCTGACGGGGCATCGCGGACTGAGCACCGAGGTGAGGCGCGCATATTCCAGCGCTGACGATGAGGGCGGCGAGGCCGATTGTGATGGAAGACGAGGTGCGCATGCCACACGCCTCGGGGTACACAGCATCTGAGTATCGTCTTAATGTGCGGGCCAGCGTGCGGCTCGCAAGACGGGCTTAGGAACCTGCCGGCCGGTCTGAATCGAGGCACAATTGAGCGCCTCGCAAGACCTGTCGTGTGTGTGAGCGAAGTTCAGCAACTCCTCGCATCCGAAACACAGAACTCCAGCAGGGGGTGACGCGAGCTCGCGTTGATTATGACCAGTCGCTGGAATGCTGCAGGTTAACTCGGCCCCTCTGGATCACGAGAGTCGGCATCGCAGGAGACGGGTGTGACCAGCGGGCCAAGCGAGGCGTCGCATCGTCATGCGCGTGTACCGCGCTGCCAGCCTATGCGCGACGGTACATCGAATTATTCGCCTGGCCCGGCGAACAGAACGAGGTTGCCGTCCGGATCACGCACGATGAAGGTTCGCGCACGCCAGGGCTCGCTCCTGAGGGGTTGAACAAATTCGACGCCTGCCGCCTGATATTCGAGAAAGAGTGGCTTCGCGTCATCGAGCGCAATCGAAGCGGCAAGCAGTTGCTCCGTGTCGCGTCGGACGGGGTCAACGACCCCATTGTCGACGCGGCGAAGATTCAATCGCGCGCCATCACGGAACACCTGCCCGTAGAATGGCGGCTCGCCGTAGCTGAACGCGACGGAGAACCCGAGTTTCCGCGTGTAGAACTCAGCGGCGACAGCGACGTCTCGAACGAAGAGTTGGGGTTCAGCTGTGAGAAGCGTGGTCATTGAGGGGGTACCGGTGCGGGTCTGAGTCACGAGGTGGGGTCCTGAACGCGGTAATGCAGTTGAACCACACCATCCTCGAAGCGATCAATGGAGTACAAATCCAAGGGCACGTGACGATGACGCCGGGCAATCAATGGGATGCCGTCCCCAATGAAAACGGGGGTCACACTGCCGGGGCGTCACCTGGCGGCGGATGACGGGAGAAAACGATGTTCCGACTCTGTGAGTCGAACTTCGCCCCCAGTCGCAGGCTCACCTCGTAGGTCTTCCGGCCAAGCACCTTCGTGTCAACCGACCTCATGAAGGTGTTCATGCCATAGAAACCTTTTGGTGCCGGGCGGGACGTCAGCCATTCGAGATCGCCGTCGGAGCGCGCGATATAGCCGTCCGCGCTGGTCGCGATGTGGACGATGACTTTGCGACGCTTCGTCACGAGTCCGAGCTCCGTGGCTAAGAGCCTTTGGTGGCTACTCCAAAGCAGTGAGCATACCCGTCATCGTCCGTCACAAAGAACTCAGTCTGACCATAATCGCGATCAGTGATTTTTGACACGGGGTAGCCTAGCCTTTCGAGGCGATCTCTCAGTGCGTGGATGTCACGTGGCACCCAGTAGAGCCGAATGCCCTCATAGTTCTCTGGCTTGATCGGTGTGCCCGCCCGTTGATTGAGCCAGAAGTACACGTGCTCATTGTGAACCATGCAGCCGATGAGGCGACCGTCCTGCCGCATTGCGCGGTCCATGGTGAGACCGAGACCCTCGATCCAAAAGCGCAGACTCTTCTCCAGATCCGCGCTTGGGATAATTGGCATGCACGACTCCACCTGCATGGACGTCTCCTTTGCCGCCTAACGTGAATTCGACTGGCGTTCTGGATCAGGAGAGTCCTGGTTCTCCGTGATCTTGGCCCCTCGCTGACGCTTCGGCGACGATCCAGGAGGGGCAGGTAAGGACGAAAGAGTGTCTCTACAGGATGGACACGAGGGAGCAAGAAAACCCAGGGAGCACGTCCTCTCCATCGAGCGCACCGTCTGCCGTCACGAAGGTCTCACTGCCGTCGTGGCGATAGCTGCGGGCCATGCGCCGCTGCGGATCGACAGTCCACACGAGCCGCTTCCGCGGTCAACGGGGCGGCGGGAGGCATGACGGGAACGTAGGCGCGCTCGGCGGGCATGGCAACCCGAATTCTGCTCGCCCGAGTCAACGCGCGATCGACGGCTGTCCGAGCTCCGCGTCTCGAAGGTTATCCTTCTAGCGCGCCAAGGCATGAAAATCGCCACCTGGAATGTCAACGGTATCCGGGCCCGCGCGTCCCAGGTGCGGGAGTGGCTGGAGCGCGAGCGGCCGGACGTGGTGTGCCTGCAGGAATTGAAAGCCGAGGTGGCGCAGATCCCGGAGGAGTGCCGGCTCGCGGAGTATCATGCGTATTGGCATGGCCGCAAGGGCTATTCGGGCGTGTCGCTGCAGATTCGCAAGGAGCTGGTCGCCGCCGATCCCGTCTACAGTCATCCCCCCTTCGACGTCGAGTCCCGCATTGTGCAAGTGGAGCTCGGGCGTCTGGTCATCGCCTCCGTCTATGTCCCGAACGGCGGGAAGGACTATCCGGCGAAGTTGAACTTCCTGACGCGGCTCACGGACTGGGCGCGGCAGCTGCACGCCGAGGGGCGCGAGCTGTTGCTGTGCGGCGATATCAACATCGCGCGGACGGAGATGGATGTGCATCCGAAGGAGCGGAAGCCCAACGCAGTAGGCCAGCGGCCCGAGGAGCGCGCCTTGTTCGAAGCGCTGCTCGGCACGGGCCTCGCGGACCTGGGGCGAGCGTTCGATCCCGACAATGCGGGGCTGTTCACCTGGTGGGCGCCGTGGCGGAACCTGCGCGCGCGCAACATCGGCTGGCGCTTGGACTACATGCTGGCGTCACGCAGCGTGGCGGCCCGCGCCAGGGCTTGCGTCGTAGAGGCGGACGTCGGCACGAGCGACCATGCGCCGGTGGTGACGACGACGGATTGAGACCGGTTGCTGCGCGCGAGGGCGACCCTGAGAGATGCGCTCATTGTTGCTCAGCCTCGTGGTATAGTGACGCGTCCCGGGTCTCGACGCACAACTTCCGCCAGCGCTCCCGGTGCTCCAGGTGCCAGTCGCCCACTTCCACTCCTTCGAGAAAGTCGCCCTTGTAACGCTGCAACGCGCGCGCGAGCGGCGTCGCATCCCCGGTCTTGGCCAGGGCGACCCGCGCCGCCCGTACCTCGGCCTCGAACTGGCGTGCGTCGAACTCCACCGCGAGACGTGGATTGATGCGGTAGCGCTCCTCCTCAAAAACGACCCAGTCTGGCCTGCCGAGCGTGCGCCGCAGCTCGTGCAGCGTGATGTGCAGGTTGTTCTTGATCTGGGCGGGCGAGGCGTCGCGCCACAGCGCGTGCCCGATTTGCTCGCGCGTGCGCCCCGCCGGGTAACACAGGAGATAGAGCAGCAGCTCGCGCGGCTGGGCACTGCTCCATGCCGCGACGGGGAGTCTCTGGCCGTCCACCGCCATCTCGAGGGGGCCGAGGGCGTTGACCCGCAGCACCGGTCCACCGGCCGGGCGAACAGCGGGCGCCGGCTCGCCCACCATCGACTCGGCGAGGTCCAACGCCGAGCTCAGGCTCAGTGCTTGCCCCGCCTGGAACGCCGCCTCGTACGCGGCTGCGCCGAGACTGGCACGGAGCGATGCGTCGAGGCGGTCCAGGATCTCGCGCTCGAGCGGCAGTGGGGCGGCCCCGGCTTCCTCACGCAGGTTGGCCACGGCGCCGAGCAAGCGGGCGGCCTGCTGGGCGTCGCCCCGATCGGCCGCGATCCGTGCCAGGTCCTCCACCAGGATGATCGCAGACCAGTGGTTCTTCGTGCGCTTGAGCGGTGGCAGCGCGACGGCGAACCACCCCAGCGCGGCGTTGCTCTCGCCTTCGGCGAGCGCGAGCCGGCCCCGAATAGTGGCGAGGTGCGCGATGGGCGCGTTGAAACCCTCCTCGAGAGCCTGGGTGACACCCTCGTCGAACGCCGCCCGCGCCGCCGCCAGGTCACCCTGGGCCTGGGCCACGCGGCCCTGCCAGTACAGCGCGTAGGTGATCCAGTAGCGCGGTTGCCCGGCCCGCGCCACGCTGAGGGCTTCCGCCAGAACGCTCGCAGCGCGCTCCAGATCGCCGTCGAGCAGACGGGACTGCCCCAGCGCGACGAGCGCGCACACGAGATCCACGGAGGTGCCGCCCGTTTCGCGCAGGATCGCCACGCTCTCCTCGGCCATCGGACGGAGTGCCACCCTCTCGCCCTGCAGGGCGAGATACGTCGCGAGCGACGAGAGCGCGCGTCCCCGGGCCCGGGTGCGCGCGCCGCCGCTTCGCTCCAGCGCCGTCTCGATGCGCCGGCGGGCTTCCCGGTAGTGCCCCAGCCCGAACCAGAACCAGTGCAGCGCGGCGGCGAAGCGCAGGTTGTCGTCGACCGCCGTGGGGTCCTGCTCGAACCAGTCCGCCGCGGCCCGCAGGTTGCCGATGTCCTCGACGAGCCGCTCCTGCCACCCCTCGGCGTGGACGGGGAGGAACGACTCTGCGGCCTCGGCGCGGGCGAGGAAAAACAGCGCGTGGCGGCGCCCCAGCTCCGCTGCCTCACCTGCCTGCTCCAGCTGCTCCCGCGCGAACTGCCGCATCGTCTCCAACATGCGATACCGCGCCTCGAGCGCTTCGGTCTCGAGCGAGACGAGCGACTTGTCCACGAGACCGCTCAGCAGATCCAGCACGTCCGCGGCGGCGATCGTGCCGCCCGCCGCTACGGTTTCCGCCGCTTCGATCGTGAACCCCCCGGCGAATATCGCCAGCCGGCGGAACAGGATGCGCTCCGGCTCGGTGAGCAGCGCGTGGCTCCACTCGATCGTGGCGCGCAGCGTGCGCTGGCGCGGTGCGGCCGTCCGGCTCCCCGCGGAGAGCAACCCGAACACGTCGTCGAGCCGGGCGGCGATCTGCTGCGGATCTAGCACGCGCGCCCGCGCGGCGGCCAGCTCGATGGCCAGCGGCAGGCCGTCGAGGCGCCGGCAGATGTGCGCGATCGCCGCGACGTTGTCCTCCCGCAGCTCGAACGACGGCCGCACCGCCTGGGTCCGCTCCACGAACAGGCGGATCGCCTCGCTCGCGGCCGCCACCGCGCGGGTGACGGGCTTGCCGGCCTCGACGGCGGGAAGCGCCAGCGCCGGCACCAGCCAGGCGCGCTCGCCGCTGATCCCCAGCGCCTCGCGGCTCGTGGCCATGACGCGCAGCCGCGGGCAGCCGCGCAGCAACGCCTCCGCCAGGCGGGCGCACGCCTCGACCAGATGCTCGCAGTTGTCCAACACGAGCAGCGCTTCCCAATCGCGCAACGCCTCGAGCAGCGCGTCCCCGGCGGCGCGGATGCCGTCGCGCCGCACGCCCAGCGCGTCGGCCACGTGGTGCGGGACCAGCTCGGGATTGGCGAGCGGGGCGAGCTCCACCCAAGCGATCCCGTCCGGGTACCGCCCACCCGCTCCCAGACGGCTCGCCACCTCGAGGGCGAGACGCGTCTTGCCGCTGCCGCCCGCTCCCGTGAGCGTCAAGAGCCGAGTGCTCTGGAGCAGCTCCTGGACGGCCGCCGTCTCGCGCTCGCGGCCAATGAACGAAGTGAGTTGCGCGGGTGGCGGCGCGCCCACCGGCGCCTCGGGTGCCCTCAGGGCCGCGACAAATGCCGCCATGTCGCCGAACCGGTCGGCGGGCGCCTTGGCCAGGGCGCGGGCCAGCGCCGCGGCCACCGGTTTCGGGACACCGGGCGCGAGATCGGTGACGCGCGGTGCCTCGACCGTCAGGTGCCGCAGCAGGATGCTTTCGCCCGATGTCCCGGTGAAGGGCGGCCGCCCGGACAGCATCTCGAACAGCACGCAGGCCAGCGCGTACTGATCGGACCGCCCGTCCAGCTCCGGCTCCGCCAACGCCTGCTCGGGGCTCATGTAGTCCGGCGTCCCAATCGGCATGCCGGGCTGGGTCAGCGCGGTGCGACGCGTTTCGTTCCCCCCAGCTGCGCTGATCGCGCGCGCGATCCCGAAGTCCGCCACCACGGCGTGTCCCGCCTGGAGCAGGATGTTCTCCGGCTTGATGTCGCGATGGATCACCCCCCGCTGATGTGCGTAGTCCAGCGCGTCCGCCACCTCGCGCGTGATTTGCAGCGCCTCCTCGAGCGACAGCTGCGGGTCGCGCCACAGCCGATCGCGCAGCGACGCGCCCTCCACGTAGGGCGTGACGTAATAGAGAAAGCCGGCCGCTTCCCCGGAGTCGTGGACCGCGAGGATGTGGGGGTGATTGAGCGCGGCCGCGATCTCGATCTCGCGCAGGAAGCGCTCGGCGCCGAGCGTCGTGGCGAACTCGGGTCGCACCACCTTGACGGCCACTCGGCGGTGATGCTTGAGGTCGTGGGCGAGATGGACCGTGGCCATTCCACCCTCGCCGAGCGGGCGCTCCAGGCGGTAGCGGCCAGCGAGGGCCTCCGCGACGCTCTCGTGCTGCGGGATCATGGGCAGAATATGCGTTCGTGACGCGGAACCGCGAGTTCCTTCAGCACGTACGCAGCCGGATGGGTCCGGAGCGGAGACATGGGTTCCGCCAGACCGCGATCGTCCCGCGCCACTCTTCCCCGGGATGGTCCTCGCGGGGATGGTAGGCGATCACCGATGCGCCGTGCAGCGCCACGCAATCGTAGCTATGCGGGATGAGCCCACGGTCGCAGTTGGCACCGACGATGGCCAGCCGCGGCACCTGCAGAGTATCACGGTCGGGAAGCATCGCCACGAAGTAGTTCCGTGGCGTTGCCGGGATCTGCCAGCTGCGCATCTCGCCACCGGTAAGGCGGACCGGCACGGCCAGGTGCTGCCCGGGGCGAATCCCCTCGAGAGTAAATGCGGGCTGGTATACCTGCACGAACCAATGCGCCCAGGAGTCGCCGATGTAGATGTCCACCCCACTCACTCCCGGGGCCCGTGCACGGATGCGCCATCCCTCGAGTGTCAGAACCGTGCTGTCGTCTACAGAGACCTGCGATCACCGCTCCCCAGCTCCAAGCGCTTGTTAGGCGGGCTGCTCAGCGCGATGGCAGAATCTTGGCACCCCATGGATTATCGAGCGCGATGAGCCAGCGCCCGTCGCGCTGCTGGCGTAGGATGTCAGAGGATTCGCCGCTCATGACGACGGGGTGACCGTTCGGATCCATGCCGCGCAGGGTCCAGCGGCCCGCGTAGAGTGCAAGGTCGCCTGCCGCGATCACCTCCTGCGCCTCCGACCGGAGCGTGGGCTCGAGGGCGATAAACCTGGCAAGCGCCTCGCGGAGCTGGGTAGTTCCACAAGCCAGGCGGCCGGGTTGAACCACCAGCACTGCGTTCGTTTCGTAGAGCGCAAGCGCAGTCTCGAGATCGCCTCGGTTTATCGCCTGGGTGAGGTGGTCGACGGTATCGCTCGGTCCGGCCATGGGGAAGGGTCTCCTGAAGGCTCAAGCGCACGTTTGGAGTAGCGGTGCAGGCCGCCTAACGGATCGCGCTTAAGCTGCGGGCGACCCGCCCGCCGGCGCAAGGGTGTGGGACGAAGTCCCGTGCCAGCCAGGGCACAACACTTCTTTTGAAGCGATCACCGCCCGCCAGCTTCAAGCGCTTGTTAGGCGGCGCCCTCCTCCTTCGCCGCCACGACGACGGCTGGCTCGCGGCGGGACCGGCCGTCGTGACGTCAGCGCAGAGAGTCGTGAGGTGCCGATCGAACGTATCGCCAGAGCGCCCGGAGCTCGTTGTCCGTCATCTGCCCTCGGCTGACATGATGTGCGTTCCGTCGGGGCGTGCGCCAAACCGCATTGCCCGAATGAAATCGTCCTCGCTCCACGCGCGCAACGCGGCCGAGGTGAGGTTGGTGGCCCGTGGTGGTGGCCCGCCGCCCCCCGCCAGATCCGGTCCGTGACAGCCGTGGCAATACGCGATTCGGGCCAGATACCTTCCATATTCGACAGTCACGCCACGTGTTGGCGGAGGCACCGGGGGCCTCGAGTGGTCGATCCACTCGGCTGCGATCAACGGGCCCATGCGCGCTCCAAGATGCCGGTTGGCAGCAACGCGCGCCCGAGCAGGCCGAATTGAGAGGGCGGCAGTTCACGGTCCACCGGCGGTACGGATTTGAGAAAAACGATCAGCGCTGCAAGATCCGCATCGGCCATGTCGCGGAAGCGCCGGGCAGGCATCCACAGCAGGCTGCGGCCGCCAGGCCCTACTCCGTGCGTAATCGTCCGCACCCAATCGGCGTCCGTGTACGCGGCGACGACCCCACCGCGGCCCGGCGTGATGTTGTCGGCGACAAGCCGTCCGAGCAGCGGGGTGTCACCCAGGACGGCTCCGCCGAAGTCGTATCCGTGACAATCGACGCAGCCAGCGACCGCGACGGCAAGGTGACGGCCTCGCCGGATCACGGGCGAATCGCTGTGCAGGACAGGCACGACCACGGCGACGGCGTATTGGCGGTTGATCCGGCGGTTCGCGACAACCGACGACACCACGCCGGCGGTCAAAGCCAGTCCGCACGCACCGTGACAGCCATCGCGCGCGCGCGAGCGTGCCGCAGGCACGCGAAGAGGTTGGCAATTCGACACCGCGCCCCGAAGCGATGCCCAAAGAGCTCGCGCGCGGAGCTGTCGTTAGTGTTACGCGCGCGCGAGTAGAACGCGCGACGTGTATCAGGACTTAATTGTCCGGGGCCCTGTCGGTTCGTGACAGCGCGGACGGCGAGCAGCGGATTGGTAATCCGCTGTGCGCGTGTAACCTCTTGCCGTAGAGCCTCATCGGCACCGACCGTGCCGCTACTGTGCCGTTAAGCGCGGCGAGGCGAGGGCGTGGCGGGCGAGTGCGGCAGCGCGCCGCCGAGAAGCTGGAGTTCACAGCTGTTCGCCGCGTCGCGGGCATAAGGGGACGTTTCAGTCAGTTGGACTTTTCTTGATTTGCCCCCCCCGGTCTCGAATCGACCGGGCGCGTATGGGATGGGGCGCCTTGCACCACCCAGCGGCCAATGAAGCGAGGGCAGAGCGAATCCCGTGGCAGTTGAGCCCTGAGCGGATGACTGACAAACAGGATAGCGAGAAAGACCCCCCCGAGCATCCTCAGTCGGGCGCGTGCCAATAGAACGACTCACGCGCGGAGAACAGAGTCTCACCGCGCGTATTTGTGATCGTGATCAAGGCACTCAGGACCGGCGTGTCGAGGCTGCTCGTGACATAGCGTGACGTGAACCGGCCATCGATCGTGACCACGCCAACGCGCTCGAACTCGCAGCGCAGGTGCACCGCATCCTGGCCAATCCGTGCATCTTCACACCCCACTTCCTGCCGTGTCCCGATACGCGAGAACGTCACAAAGGGTTCGGGACGCAGCGTCAGGCGAGTGAAGCGCCGATCGGAGACCGTGAACTGGTAGGTCGGCTCGTAGTACCCCTCGGCCTCTGACTGGAGGGGCCGAGGCGGTGGGTTCGGGGGCGGTGCCGTGTTCGGTTGCTCGGTGACCACAGGCGCTGGCGCCGGGAGGCGCAGAATCACGAACGCCCCGGCGCCCACAAGCGCCAGGAGGATGCCGCCAACGACGATCGTGCGGCGACGTCCAAGTATGATCGCCCACAGGCGTTGTGACATTGCTCGGAGACGTCCCAGGATCGCCTGGAGGTGTTGAACGACCTGTCGGCGTGCAGAGACATCCTCGCTGTGCGCAGTCTCTTGCGTCCGAGCGACGTGCGCCGGCGGGGTAACAGGGCTCGGGCCCGGTGAAAAGTCAGGCGGCGGTGGAACGACTCCCCGCGGCGGCGGGGGCGGAACGACACCGCGAGGAGGAACGAAAGCCCGAGACAGCGGGGCAGCCGGGTGAGGAGCGGCCGCTGGACGGGGTCTGACGAGTCTGACGTACGCAGGTTTCCGCCGGAGCCGGGACCAGATTGCGAGCAGCAGCGCCGCGCCCACAGCCCCTGCGGCGTCCGGTACGAGATCCCGCACGCGGCAATGTACCTGTCCACGCCCTCCGCCCGTCATGCCCTCGGCGATCTCGACGAGGGCTGCCACGAGCAGCGTCGCGACGAGCGCCCAGACGCCGCGCGCGTCTGACCTTCCGAACTGTACCCACGACATCCAGTAGAAGCCGGCGAACAGCGCGATGTACGCGTAGTTGTGCAGCGAGAGGATGAGCACCTGCATCGTGGGAAGGAGCTGCTCGCACTTCGGGGCGTGCACGTGGAAGTGGGTTTGCGCGGGAAAATAGAGGAGCCCGAGCACCACGAACGCCAGATAGGCCCAGCGCTTGCCGCGCAGGGCGATAAGAGCGAGGAGGGCGAGGACGCCCGCACCGACGCGAACGGCTAGGGGTGACATGCCGAGACGCGCCCAGCCTGAGAGGGTTGGCCTAAGCTAAGGGGTCACGCCTCGCAAACCAACGGTTCGGCAGCTCCAGGCG
>WNES01001611.1_pt1 | contig 10506 bp, 10 predicted proteins | sample 5399931 | NCBI WGS metagenome assembly WNES01 (sample SAMN13153332, study PRJNA577476) | soil metagenome | isolation source: 20 cm grassland meadow soil 2 days after 3rd rain plot 5 | place: USA:California | collected 2015-11-11
ACGCCGGCGACAGCGGATCAGCGTCGAGAGCGACGCTTGGCTACCCGTATGGCCTCGCGATGCGAAGCGGAAACCTGCTCTACGTTGCGGATGCTTACTGTGACTGCATGGATCCCGACGTGACAGGCCGCGTCAGGGTGATCCGCCTATCCGACGGTACAATCACGACCGTGGCCAGCGGCCAGTCGCGAGTGCTTACTCCGTCATAGATCCTCCGCGGGCCAGCTTGAAGGCCCCGCGGGTGAGCTTTTTGAGCTGGGCGCTTTCGGCGACGGCCGGCGTGCGCAGATTGATGAACCGCGTGTCCTTCCCGGTGCCTTGCAGAATGCCGCGACCGTCATCGAGTTCCCGGCCGCGGTAGAACCAGATGTTCACGTGGTCCGGCAAGGTGCCTATCCCGACGACGTTCTTGCCATCGACTGCGAAACGGACGTGCTTCCACACCATGCGCGTGGAGCGCGGGGACTCCATCGCGTAAACGATCTCGTCGGCTCGGGGCGCGATCTCCCTCACCATCCGGATCGCCGCCTGCAGCGTCGGGCGGACCGCAGGGGGAACCTTCTTGACTTGTTCAGCGACTGTGCTCATGACTGGCATCTCCTGGCCAAACCTCGAACGACGGCTGTCGCGCTAGGCTCCTGCGGACGCGAAACGTCTTAGGTCTTGTAGCGAAGGGACGAAGTAGTAAGAACCCGTCGTGGCGCGCGCGAAATATGTGAGGCGGTCGCGCATGCCATCCGCCTTGCCGGCCATGTTTTCCAGCATCGCGACAAGGCGCCGCTGTTCGGAGCTGAAGCCGACGAACATGGTCCCGTGGTCGGTCACGGTGCCGAAAGGCATGTTGCGTCGAAAGATCTTTCCGAACTGATCCTGGTCGGTGCGCGCCGCGTGCGAATCCTTCGGCCGGTCCTGGAGTTCGACGCTGTCGACCTTCGTGCGCCCGATGACTTTTTCCTGGGCCGGGATCGGCTGTGACTCCCACGCGGCCGCGTCATGCGTCCACTTCTGAAGCAGCAGGATCGAACCCCCAGCACCGGGACTGCCCTCGGGGATGAGCGCGATCTCAGGCGCGTCGATCAGGCTGGGATTCTCGCTTCCGTCGATAAATCCGGTGAGGTCGCGATCATGGTGGTAGGGCCAGCTCGACGTTTCGTCGGCAACCTGCGCCAACGGTTCCAGCGCAGCGATCGCCTGCCTCGCCACGTCGAACACGACGTCGTATTCGCTCCCCGAGATCCACAGCACCGCATCGTTCTGCTTGGCGGGCATCCGATAGTCGCCCGGCCCGACAACGTCGTGGTTGAAGCCCTCGACCCCACGTGGTGAGGAATCGCCGGCGACTGCTCGCCAGAGCTCCGGCCGAAACCCCGCAACGAGGTTGACGCCGCCCATCGTCGTACGCGGCTCGCGGAGGCTTGCTATCGCCGAGACGAACCCTCTCTCCTCCATCCCGCTCCGGACGGCGAACTCGACATAGCTGTGAGAGGCCGTGCCGAGGGCGAAGATTCCCGCCTGTGGGCTGACGGCCGTTCCCTTGATCGTGGCGTCCGTGATCAAGCCATCGTAAGCCTCATCCAACGTTCACCAGGAGAGTGCCTGCTCATGTACCGCACCATCGTCAGAGACCGATACAAGAAGGCGTGGGCCGCAATGAACGCCCACGACTACGAGGCGATCGTCTCGTTGCTGGCGGAGAGTTTCGAGGTTCGGTTCATCGGTGACACATCGCTCGGGGGATCGAGGCACACGCGCGAAGCGATGCGGGCGTGGTTCCAGCGATGCTTGCGCCGCCTATCACCGACTGACCGAGTCAAGAGGCGGCTACCTGGCTGGGCGGTTGATCAGCAGAGTTCCCGCCACGCCGGCCAGGGCGAGGACCTCGACCGCGACTCCATACCAGAGCGCGGCGTCGTGGAGACCGACCCGGGTCACCGCGTAACCCGCCACCACGGCGGGCAGCGCAAAGGCGAGGTACGCCACGATGAAGATGGCGGCGAGGAGCGCACCGCGGCCGGTCGGCGAGGCGAGCCCGACAAGGCTTCGCACCACGCCAAGCCAGGCGACTCCGAATCCGATGCCGGTCGCCGCGGTGCCGCCAAAGAACAGGAGCGGCGCTTTGAGCGCAACCGCGGCGACGGTGAGGGCCAGCCCGGCGGCCAGGGCCACAGCCCCGAACCTCATCGCCCTGGCTGCCTGCCACGTACGAACCGCGATCACGCAGACGGCGCCAATACCGGCGAGAAGTGCGATCGCCAGCCCGCCGAGAGTTCGATTGTGCGACGCGGCGAGCTGCAGGGCCAGGCTCGGACCCAGCGAGAGATAGAACCCGGCGACGCCCCAGCCCGCAATTAGGCTGGGCAGGGCCGCGAAGAAGGCGGGTCTCGTCGCCGGCTCGACACCTACGCGAGGCAACAGTCGAAGCTCTCGACGTTTCGTTGCAGGCTCAGGAATCAAAACGACCGCCACGACCGACACGGCAAAGCCGGCGAGCATCAACCAGTAGATGAGGTGAAGAGGATCCGGGGCGTACTGCACGATCGCGGCCGACGCCAGCGCGCCGAGTGCGAGGCCGAGGATCGGCGTGGCGCTGTTCACGGTCGAGGCAAGGGTCGGGCGTTCAGGCGGCTGGAGGTCGACGAACGACGCTGCGAGTGCGCTCGTCACGACACCGGTGCCGATGCCCTGGGCGATTCGCGCGGCAAATAACCACCCGACGCTCGAGGCGAAGATGAACATCAACATGCTGGCGATCTGGATCACGAGCGCCGCGAGGACCACTGGACGGCGGCCCAGCGAATCAGACAATGACCCGGTGAACAGAAGCGCAATGAGGAGTGCGATCGCGTACACCGCAAAGACCTCGGTGAGCTCGATCGCCGAGAAGTGCCAGCTTGCTGCATAGACGGCGTAAAGCGGCGAGGGGGCGGCCGCGGCGAACAGGAACAGCCCGAATATCGCCGCCACGATCCAGAACGCCTGGCTTCGGCTGACTCTCCCCCGTAGCTGCGCCGTGTCTGTCGTCATGTCGACCATCGGGTGAACAGATAACAGGCCGAGCCTCGCCTTCCATTCCCACCCAACGGAAGGTGGGTCAGGCGCGCGCCCGCTCGAGGTCGACCCGATCGCCGCGCATCGGCACGCCGTCCTGGATCAGGAGATCGCGCTGGGCCGTGCCTTTCGGGATGGTGCCGTCAGCTCTCACGACTCGAAACCACGGAAGGTCGTCGTGCGTCGTGGCCAGGATGCGGCCCACGAGGCGGGGCGCGATCGAGTCGAGGTCGCCGTAGGTCTGGACGTGACCGGCTGGTATGTCTCGAATTCGCTCGATGATCGCTTCGATCCGAGACTCATGGCGTTGGCGTTTGACGGTCCCACTCACAAGCGCGAGCTTAGCTCTGCCTGCTGAGTGAAGCGGTGGCGAGGCACGAATCGACCTCGCCACCGCTACGGAGCGGTCACCCGCCGAAGTTTTGCTCGGATCGGTTGTGAGCGATCTGCTCGGCGCCCGCCGACGGTGCAACGCCAAGGTTCATCTCGGACCGGTTGTGCGCGATCTGCTCAGCGCCGACGGCCGGAGCCGAAAATGTGACGTTGGAGCTGTGGCTGGTGGAGAGCGTGGAGAGCACTGCGGGTGCGCTGACGGCGAGCAAAGCCCCGGCCACGAAGGCCAGCAGGCCTCCGGCGGCCGCGGTTCCGGTCCGAACGGGACGGTTGATCAAGGTATTGACGTTCTGCATCTGACTTGACCTCCAGTTTTTTCGACCTCTGCGCACTTCGTGGGGCATGTGGTCGTGATGTACCCAGGATCGGCGGGAAGGCTCGAGCGTTCATCGGTGAGCTCCCTCATTCCTGAGCTGGAGGTCTGCTTAGGTCCTGCTGCTCAGCTGCCGGGCCAGGTCGGTCCGGTTGCGAGCACCTGTCCTGGCCAGGATGTTGGACACGTGTCGTTCCACCGTCTTACGCGATAGAAACAGCCTGCTCGCAATCTCAGGGTTGCTGTGGCCGGCCGCGATCAGCGTCCCGATCTCCCTCTCTCGCTGGCTCAGCCTGTCCAGCGGATTTTCTCCGGCTCGGGCCTGACCCCGTCGCCAGGTGCGGACGCCAAGACGGCGGAGCCCGAGTTCGGCGAGCTGTTTCTCAGTGGACGCACCCACGGCGGCGGCGGCGTCGCCGGCTTGCCGGAACTCTTCCGCCGCCCGCCGGCTGTCGCTTCCTATCAAGGCTCCACCGAGGTCCAAACGGTTCCAGATCAAGGAGCTGACCAGGCCTACGCGGCTTCTCTCCGCGAGGACCGCATCCAACTCCGCAACTCCACTCTTGTCATCTCGGGCCAACGCGATCAGGGCGGCCACGTGTCTCCGCCAGAGCGCGTGGTCGAAGTGGGCCTGGCGTCCACGGCCGGCCTCGTCCCAGACATGCAGCTCCTTTTCCGCCTCTTCAGTGCGCCCCACACGAACCAATGCCTCGGCCGCTCGCAACGACAGCTCGCGAGCACACCGCCTGCAGCCCCCGTCGAGGGCGTCCTTGTGGCCCGCGGCGAAGTGCCGGTCAATGTCAGCGCTGTCCGTTCGGTCACCACACCTCGCCAACCAGACGAGCACATGCCAGTGAAGGGCAATGCGGAAGTGGGGATCTGATTCGAGCTTTAGCTCCTGCTCGAGGCTGGCGACCGCATCGCGCCAGTCGCCTCGAGACAACCAGATCTGGTGACGCAGATCGTGGATCGACCATATGCCGACCTTGCCTATCGCCAGACGCTCCGCGCTACCCGCCAGCCGTCTCTCCAGGTCGAGGCATTCCGAGATGACCTCATCTGCCTCGTCGAGTCGACCGACATCCAGCAACTTGCTTACCAGGGTCGGCCCAGCTGAGAGGGTGGGCATCGGCAACACCCGCTCGCGGGCTTGAGTCCAGGCCCGTCGCGCGCTCTCGAGGCCCTCGCCAACACGGCCGGCGAACATGAGTGCGTCGGAGCGGTTGTGGGCGGCCCAGATCGGGCCTTCCTCCGAGCCGCCGGCCACCTGCGCCATCTCTTCGGCAAGGCGTAACAGCGAAGCTCCATCCTCTTCGACCATTGAGGAATCGAACGCCGCCTGCAATGCAGCCACATATGCGTTGCGTTCGCGGGGCGTGATTTCGACCGGTGGGTTGCCCCAAAGGATTCGAGCCTTATCCGCTGCCAGAAACGTCGCCGCTCGACCCTCTTCCCCACGATGCTTCACAACCTGGAGCAGCCTTCCGCGATGTGATTCGATCTCGACCTCCAGCACGGGGTCATCACTGGCTTCATGGGCGGCGCGGTCGAGGAGGGGAAACGCCTCCTCCTTGCGATCAATGATCTGAGAGGCGGCGCGGGAGGCGGCAAGGTACGCGGTAGCGCGGAGGGTGGGGTCGGCGACGCTGGAGGCCAGCGACGTCCACCGATCAAGCGCAACCTGCTGCTCACCCAGCTCAGTCGCCAGCAGCGCTACCGCCAGGCGGAGGGCGACCGCGAGCGGCTCGGACAGTCCGCTCGCGTCCGCGATTCGCGCCAGCTCTTGAAGGCCGTCCCGGCCGAGAAGCCTGCGTCGCGGGGATTGAAGGACGCGCAGCGCCAGCTCGTTTGCGTCAAGGTCCGCTTCGCGGCGGTGAACGAGTGCTTCATGCAGCAGCTGCACATCAGATGCGGCCTGGCGTTCGAGAAAGGTGGCGATCTGGGCATGCAGCTCGCGGCGACCCTGTGTCGATACCTGGGACATGGCCGCCGCGCGAATCAGGTCATGGGCGAGGCCGACGGCGACACCCTGTATGACCATGAGACCCGACCGCTCGAGCTCTGACATCGCCCGCTCGGCCCTAGGTTGGTCCCATCCGATGATTGCCTCCAGCTCCGAGACGGCCAGTGGACGTGTGGCGACGGCAAGGAGCGCGAGAAGTCGGCTGGCGTCTCGGCCGAGTCCACGGAGTTTCGTCGCCATGTGGCCGGCAAGGTCATGCTCGCCGCCACCGCCGGCGAGGATGCCAAGCCAGAAAGGCGACCCTTTTGCCTGCGCCCACAGCTCGGTCGCTCGCTGTGCGTCGAGCTTTGGGGCCAGCTGCCGGATCAGCTGTACGCCTTCATCGCGTTCCAGCGGGCCGAGGTCCAAAGTCGACACTCGGTCCGCACCCAATTCTTTGATCAAGGTGTCTTGCCAGGCCGCGCCGGCGCTGGCAGGCCTGCCCGCGGCGATGACGGCAAACCCTTTCTGCTCCGCTTCGGCCGAGCGGATCAGGTAGGAACAAAGTCCCAGCGAGAGGTCGTCGACCCACTGGACATCGTCCACGATCAGCAAGACCGATCCGTCCAGCCCTAGAAGCGCGCGGCGGGCGGCCTCCATCAAACGCAGTGGTTCGAGCGAACGATCGACGGTCGGTTCGGGGGCAAAGAGAAACTCCTGGAGCATCTCTCCCGCGCCGCTTACCTTGCCGAGGCCGCGAAGTAGATCGGCGGCTGCGGCCATCGGCACCTGGGTGGCGGACTCGTACCCGGTGATGTTCAGCTGATGGGTCGAGCGCTCCCGGTTGCGCACCTCAGTCAACAAGCGAGTCTTACCCGAGCCCGGTAGACCCGTGATCAGGGCAGCGGCAGGTCGGTCGTCAGTGATGGCCTTCGCGCACGCTGCCTCCAACAGTGCCAGCTCGACTTGCCGTCCGACGAAGTTCGCGCCCATCACGGACGCGATTAGACTACCTCCGCCGGAGCGTCTGACTGATGCGATCCCGCCGCTGGCATCAGCAGCGAGTCATGCCATCGAAGTTGCTAGATCCGTGCGCGACGATTTAGCAGTCTGCGGCGATATTCAAGGCGGCGGAGGTTATCCCTGCGCTCGGGCGCGAAATGCGCAGCGGCAGGCCCTATTTCGGGGACCCGCTGGAAGTCCCTCGACCTTCGCTCCGATGAGCGCCGATCGATGCCGGTCCGTCTGCTGGCGCTCCTTCTTTCGTCCGTCGTCGCACTCCCTTTTCACCGTGGATCTCCGCCTCATTGCCCCTCCGAGGCAACTCGCTGCGGCCAGGGCGACAAAGCGGCGGCTTGATCGAATTGATTGCGAGGGAGACTGAGCGGGTCAGTCTCCTCGCTGCTTTGAGAACGCCTGGAACGTCATAAACCCCGTATAAGTCTGTCGAAACCTGACTTCCCGGTTCAAGGCGGTCAACAGGAACCGCCTCCCGAACCATTTTGCCGGTGGCGATGACAGCCGCATCACGTCGCCTATGTATGGGTGCCACCATCGGTCCGGGTCAGTGGCAGAACCTCCGCTGGCCACGGTTACGCTGACATCGATGGCTCGAGGTTTCCGGGCAACTTTGCCCGACAAGAGCTTGGAACCAACTCCACGACTCGTGGAGACCCACGATCAACCACGCCCATGGACCGCCACGTGGTTCGACCCGCCATTTCTTCCTGAGCTCGATCATGTCGACCAGGCATACGGCATTTGCTTCACGAAGGAAGGCGAAATCCTTTTGATCTGCAGCCACGACGTTGACGGCGTCACGCCCTATTGGAATCTTCCTGGCGGTGGTCTCATGCCGGGCGAAACGCTCGAGCAATGCCTGACCCGCGAGGTTGCTGAGGAGGCTTGTGCCCGAGTAATCGGCTCCCGTTATCTGGGATGTCAACGCGTCGACGATTTGGAGCACCCTGATGGGCCTCAGAGTTTTTACCAGGCGCGGCTATGGGCCAGGGTTGAGCTGGATCGCTGGGATCCGAGGCATGAGGCATTCGAACGCCGGCTGGTTACGCCTGCAGAATTCCTTTCCGTGCTTGCTTGGGGGCCTTCGCTTACCGCTGCGGTCATCCTTGAAGACGGTTTGCGACTAGACGCAGAGGCAAAGTTATCTGAACGCGTGACCGATACCTGACGACAATCCCGAATTTGAGAGCGGCTGCGTATCAGACGCGCTCCCCTCATTTTTCGTCTCCTATGCTCGAGCAGACTCGTAGGTGGCGATCAACACGCCCGTGCTCGTGGTCGTGCTGTCAACCAGCCGCAGCGATGCTTGCGCACCACCGGGAAACAACCGACGTCCGGTGCCCAGCACCAGAGGAGCAATCATCAGCAGGTACTCGTCGATCAAATCGGCGGCCATCAGCGAGCCGATCAGCACGCCGCTACCCATGATCACGAGATTCTTGTTCAAGCTCTGCTTGAGCTCCGCCACGGCGGCCGGAATGTCGCCATGGAGCAGAGTCGAGTTCGGCCAGTCGAGCCTCGTTGCAGGGTTGCTCGAGGCGACGTACTTGTGAATGCTATTGAGCGCGTCCTTGAACGGGCCGTTCCGGGCGTTCCAGGAGGCCAGGAGCTGCTCGTAGGTGCGCCGCCCAAACAGCCACGCGCGGTCCCCGCCCATCCGTTCGCCCATCTTGGCGACGCTCGCCTCGTCGCCGAACGGGATCCCCCAGCCGCCGCGCGCAAACCCATCCCGCGTGTCCTCGTCCGGGCGGCCTGGTCCCTGCATCACGCCGTCAAGCGTCACCCAATTCATCACAATTACCTTTCCCATCTCATCTCCCAACGTCCTAGGATCTGGTGGCCTTTGGCAAGCCTCTCGCCCGGCTGCCCGGCCAGCTCCCTCGTAGCAGCGTACTCATCAGGCCGGCTTCAACCTGCCGCCTCACCTTCGGACCCGTGGCATGGATCTTGGCGGTTCGCCGCCCGGGCCGGAATCCGGACATCGACGCGGGTGTAAGAGCGGCGTCGCCTGGCCTGCCTACGCGACCGCGCTAGATCGCCGCCGGTCCTCCACCGGGTCCTTTCGCGCGCTGAAGCTCTGCGATCTGCGCCCGAGCGGCGTCCACTAGCTCCGCATTGCTGTTGGCGTGCCCAGCAAGCCCCCACCCGCCTTCAATCGCCTCAGTGAGCAGCACCCAGGTCCTCTCCGCGAGCGAGGGATCGCCGGCGGCAGCCGCGACCAGATCGGTGAACTGGCGGACCACGGCGAGTTGCTTGTCACGGTTGAGCGCCCCTGCGTTGGTGAGTACCTGCACCCTGACGTAATTGCCGTCCCCTTCGACGTTCGAGAGCGCGCCGCCCGGTAGATCGTGGATGAACGCCGCGGTGTTCTTGCGGAACATCGGGATGTCCGGAACCTGTTCGATCTTCATCAACGCGGCGGCCAGGTCACGCGCGAGGGCCTTCGGATTCGCGAACATACCGCCCGTGGCATAGACGTCGATCATCGGCATTGGATGACTCCTTTGACTTACCTCGGCTGACCGGAACGTAGATGAAATATACAGACCGGTCTGTCTATTCCAGGAGTCGGGAGTATCCCTTCAAGCGGCCCGCCGGCAAAGGAGCTTGTATGAGCGTGCAACCCGACCCCGATCTTGAGCCGCCGGTCGCGCTCGTGACCGAAGCCACATCTGGTATCGGCCGAGCGATCGCACTGAAGCTGGCGAGTGACGGCCACTACGTGATCGTGCACGGCCGCGACGCACAGCGCGGAAAGGAGACCGTCGAAGAGATCGAATCCAACGGCGGGCGTGGGCGATTCGTGCCTGCCGACCTGACGGCGCCAGGAGATATCGCTCGCCTGGCCGCAGACGCTGGCGCCGTTGACGTGCTGGTCAACAACGCCGGGTTTTCATGGTTTGGACCAACGGCCGATCTCGATGTCGCAACATTCGACTCGTTGTTCGCAAGCAATGTGCGATCGGCATATTTCCTGGTCGCCGCAATTGGCCCCGTCATGGCCGAGCGCGGCGGCGGCTCCATCATCAACGTGGCAAGCATGGCCGGCCAAATCGGCCTGGTTGGAGGAGCGGCCTACGGGGCGACCAAGGCGGCCCAGGCTGCGTTAGCTCGTGCTTGGGCGGCAGAGTTCAGCCCCAGCGGCGTTCGCGTAAACGCCGTTGCGCCGGGTCCCATGTTCACACGCGGAGCGGCACCGGATCGAACTGAAAGGCTGGGAAGTACGACGCTGTTGAATCGCGCCGCCCAGGCCGAGGAGATAGCAGAAGTGGTCGCCTTCCTTGCCTCGCCAAAGGCCGGCTACATCACCGGTGCAACCATCGCTGTCGACGGCGGCCGAACCGCGATCTAAGTGCTGCTCGAAAACATCGGTAGACAGACCGGTCAGTAGGATCAAAGGCATGACTGTGAAGACTCTTCAGCGGCAATCAGCGCGAGAACGGCTGTTGGCCGCTGCCGACCAGCTCTTCTACGCGGAAGGCGTGCACGTGGTTGGCGTCGACCGGATAGCTGAACGTGCCGGCGTTACGAAGGCCACGCTCTACAACACGTTTGGCAGCAAGGAGGAGCTCGTTCGCGCCTACCTCGAAGAGCACATGCGGCGCAGGCAAGAGCGCATCGCTCGCATCCTGGCCGCGAACGACTCACCACGGAAGCGGATCCTCGGCATCTTCGCCGAGGTTGAGGATCTGCTGGCGGGGTCGGCGTTTCGCGGGTGCAGGTTCATCATGGCAACGGCGGAGGCGCGCCCTGGCGATGCAAGCGAAATCGTCGCCGAGGAGTACCGGAC
>WNES01001612.1_pt1 | contig 10505 bp, 10 predicted proteins | sample 5399931 | NCBI WGS metagenome assembly WNES01 (sample SAMN13153332, study PRJNA577476) | soil metagenome | isolation source: 20 cm grassland meadow soil 2 days after 3rd rain plot 5 | place: USA:California | collected 2015-11-11
GCGGAAAGCGGCGCTCGTATCGCACGCCGACGAACGACGGCTCAAGCGCCTGTTGATGGCGTAAGGAGCGACTCATGCCCCGCGTCAAGAGCAACGTCGCGCGCCTGAAGCGCAAGAACAAGATCATGAAGCTCGCCAAGGGCTACTTTGGCGGGCGTTCCAAGCTGTGGAAGGCCGCGAAAGAGTCGGTCGAGCGCGCCCAGAAGTACGCCTACCGCGACCGCCGCCGCCGCAAGGCGGACTTCCGCCGTCTCTGGATCACGCGCATCAACGCCGCCGCGCGGCAGCATCAGCTGTCTTACAGCCGCCTGATGAATGGGCTCCGCAAGGCCGGCGTCGAGATCAACCGCAAGGTGCTCGCCGACCTCGCCGTGCGCGATCCCGTGGCGTTCGAGCAGCTCGCGGAGGTCGCCAAGCAGGCACTCTGACCATGCCCGACCTCCTGGCGGCCCTGGCCAAGCTGCGGGAGCGTCTGCAGGAGATTCCGCAAGCGGACGAGCGCCGGCTCCAGGATCTCAAGATCGAGCTCCTCGGACGCAAGGCCGGCGCGCTCACCCAGATTCTCGCGCGCCTGCCCAAGCTCGACGCCTCCTCCAAGAAGGAGGTCGGCGCGGCGGCGAACGCGCTGAAGCGCGAGCTCGAGGCCGCGTTCGCGGCGCGCGAGCGCGAGCTGCAGCACGCCGCCGCCACCGTGTCCGGCCTGGACTTGACCATGCCCGGGCGCGCCGTGTGGCGCGGCGGCCTCCACCTCGTCACGCAGGTCGTGGACGAGATCTGCGACATCTTTCGCGAGCTGGGGTTCACCCGCGCCGTCGGCCCGGAAGCCGAGACCGAGCGGTACAATTTCTTCGCCCTCAACTTCCCCAAGGACCACCCCGCACTCGACGCGCAGGATTCGTTCTACCTGGCCGACGGGCTGCTGCTGCGCACCCACACGTCGCCGGTGCAGATCCGCACACTGGAGCGCTACCCGCCGCCCATCCGCGTCGTCATTCCCGGGCAGGTGTACCGGCGCGATCCGTTCGATGCGTCGCATTCGCCCGTGTTCGAGCAGATCGAGGGCCTGGCCGTGGACGAAGGGATCAGCTTCGTCGACTTCAAGGCGACCCTCGCCACCTTCGCGCGCCGCTTCTTCACCGCCGACACGCGAGTGCGGTTCCGGCCGTCGTTCTTCCCGTTCACCGAGCCGTCGGCCGAGATGGACGTGCAGTGCCAGATCTGTCGAGGCACGGGCTGCGCCACCTGCAAGCAGACGGGCTGGATGGAGATCCTCGGGTCGGGGATGGTGCATCCCGCCGTGCTCGAGAACTGCGGGGTCTCGAGCGAACGGTACTCCGGCTTCGCCTGGGGCATGGGCCCCGCGCGCATCGCCATGACGCGCCACGGGATCGCCGACATCCGGCTGCTGTACGAGAGCGACGTGCGCTTCCTCGCGCAGTTCGCGGGCGGCGTGCGGTGATCGTCTCGCGCCGCTGGCTCGAGGCCCTGCTGGGCCGCACTCTCGACGCGCGCGAGGTCGCGGAGCAGCTCACGATGCACGCCGCCGCCGTGGACGGCGTGGTGCCGCTGCACCAGGACCTGGGCGACGTGCTGATCGGGCGCGTGCTCGAAGTGACCAAGCATCCCAACGCCGATCGCCTGTCGCTGTGTCGCGTCGATGCGGGCGGGGCCGAACCGGTGGATGTGGTCTGCGGCGCGCCCAACGTGCAGGCGGGCAAGACCTACCCGTACGCCCCGGTCGGCGCCACACTGCCGGGCGGTGTGAAGCTCGAGCGCCGCAAGATCCGCGGCGTCGAGTCCAACGGCATGCTCTGCTCGGCCAAAGAGCTCGGCCTGGGCGTTGACCACGCGGGCATTCTCGAGCTCGACACCACCGCGCCGCCCGGGAGCCGGTTCCTGGACGTGGTGCCCGTCGCCGATCATCAGATCGTCATCGACGTCCCCGCGAATCGCCCCGACCTGCTGTGCCACAAGGGAGTCGCCCGCGAGCTCGCAGCCGTGCTGGGCGGCACGGTCAAGCTTCCCCCGATCGCTGGAGGCGCGGCTCCGGCCGGCGGGGACGCCGCCCTCGGCGGCCGTCGCCGCGCCCCCAGCGCCCGGGGGGACGTGCCCGCGAGGTCCGCCGAGCCCGGCGCGGCCGCCGGACCGAGCGGGCGCGTCCCCATGGGCGTCGTGGATGGCGTCGAGGTTCGCCTCGAAGATCCGGAGGGTGCCCCGCGCTACATGATCGCCGTGATCCGGGGCGTGAAAGTCACGCCGAGCCCCCGGTGGCTCACCGATCGGCTGGCTTCGATCGGTCAGCGGTCGATCAACAACGTCGTCGACGCTACGAACTACATCTTGTTCGAGCTCAACCAGCCGCTGCACGCGTTCGATTTGGCCAAGCTCAACGGGCCGGCGGTGGTGGTGCGCCGCGCCAAGCCGGGGGAGAAGATCGTCACGCTCGACGGCGTGACCCGGACGCTCACACCGGACATGACCGCCATTTGCGACGCCAAGCGACCCACGATCATCGCCGGAGTGATGGGGAGCGCCGAGTCGGAGGTGAGCCCGTCCACTACCGACCTCGTGCTCGAGTGCGCCTACTTCCAACCCACCCGGGTCCGGCGCACGCGCCGTGCCCTCGAGCTGTCGAGCGAGTCGAGCTACCGGTTCGAGCGCGGGATCGACATGCTCGGCATGCCGGACGCGCTGCGCCGCGCCGTCGAGCTGATCGTCGCGGTGGCGGGCGGGGCGCTGCGCGAGCCGCCGCTCGACCTCTGGCCCGAGCCGCAGCATGAGAAGACCATATTCGTGCGTCCCGAGCGCGTCGCCCACCTGCTGGGCATGCCCGTCGACCCCGCGGAGATCGAGCGCCGGCTCAGCGCCGTGGGATTCTTCCTCGCACCCAAAGACGGCCGGCTCGCCGTGCAGGTGCCGGGGTGGCGCCCCGACGTGACCCGGGAGGTGGACCTGATCGAGGAGGTCGCCCGGCTGAAGGGGTACGACGCGTTCCCGGATGAGCTGCGCCCCTATCGCCCCGGGACCGTTCCCGACGCTCCAGAGGAACAGGCCCGCGCCCGGGTCCGCGAAGGCCTGGTCCGCGTCGGCCTGCTCGAGGCCCGCACGCTGCCCCTAGGGCCCCCGGACGGGCCGGACTCGATGACGATTCTCAACCCGCTGTCGGCCGAGGAAGCGCACCTGCGGCGTCGGCTGCTGCCCGGCCTGGTACGACGGGTCGAGCACAATTGGGCCAACCACAACCGCGATATCCGGCTGTTCGAGGTTGGGACCGTGTTCCGCCGGGGATCGGGGTCCCCCGTCGAAGAGTGGACTGCGGTCGCCGCCGTCCTCACCGGTGCCCGGCGGCCGCCGCACTGGTCCGAGGGTGCGAAACTACCTGATATGGACATATGGGACTTGAAGCGCCACTTTGAGTTAGCGGTAGAGCTCGCCGCCCCGGGCTGTAACGTGGAACCTGGAACGGGGGGGGAGTCGGGGTGGGTGGCGGTGCAACGGGGAGGAGAAGTGGTGGGGCGGGCTGGCCCCCTCGAGGCGGACGCGCCCGTGTGGGCCGCCGCCTTGTTCGGGCTCGAGGTCCGCTTGGCGGTGACGACCCGGGCTCCTGTGGTGTATCGTCCGCTCCCGGTACAACCGGGGGTCGAGCAGGATGTGGCGCTGGTGCTGCCGCCGGGAGTGAGCGCCGTGCAGGTAGCGGAGGTGCTGCGGCGCGCCGTGGGGGGGGGGCCGCTGCTCGAGCGCCTCGAGGTGTTCGACGAGTATCGCGGGCCCGGGATCCCGGCCGGCCATCGCGGCGTGGCGTGGCATTGCACGTTCCGCGACCCGGAGCGCACGCTGCGCGAGGCGGAAGTGAAGGAGGCGTTGGCGCGCGGGCTTGCGGCCCTGGAGGAAGAGCTTGGCGTACGACGGAGAGAGGGCTGATGGACCGGTGCTCGACCAGCTCGAGACGATCCTCCGCCACGTTGCGGAGGAGCTGACGGGCTGGCGTACGCGCGCCCTCAAGGCCGAAGCCGAGTTGAAGGAGAGTGGCGCTCGGGGAGGCGCAGGCGGCGTCAAGGCGGATCTCGACGCGCGCGGCCGTCTATCGGACCTGGAACAGGAGAACAAGACGCTGCGGCAGCGCGTGGAGGCGGCGCGCCTGCGCGTGCACGATCTGCTGTCGCGGCTGACGTTCCTCGAGGAGCAGGCGCGTGACTCGGGCGGCAACGGCGGCGGACGGGCCGCGGGCGCTTCGGGCGCGGGAGCCGCCCCATGAGTACCAAGAAACACGCGGTCAAGGTGATGATCGGGGGCGACGAGTACACGGTGCGGTCCGACCTGCCGCCCGAGTACACCCGGGATGTCGCGGCCTACGTGGACCAGGCGCTCAAGAAGGTGCTGTCGCAGGGCCCCATCGTGGAGACGCATAAGGCGGCGATTCTGGCCGCGCTCGACATCACGAACGAGCTGTTCCAGGCGAGGAAGGGCGAGCGCGAGGTCGCCGCCAGGCTCGCCGCGCTCGCGGACGACCTGGCGAAGCTGCTTCCCCCCGGGAAGCGCAAGGCGGTCGTCGGGCAGTTGTAGACGAGTCTCGCTCCGCCTGCCACGCGGAGCGGTGCTGGAGATAGATCCTATGACGGACGTGTTGAGGATCGTCGCAGGCCTCCTCGTCGGAGGCATCGCCGCCGGCGTGGCCTTTTACGCGCTGGGGCGCCGGGTCGAGCGGCGCATGGCCGACGCGGCGGCGCGGGCGGCGGCGGCGGAGAGCGAGCGGCTCCTGGCCGACGCGCGCCAGCGTGTGGTGCTGGCCGCGCGCGAGGAGCTGATGCAGGCGCGCGAGACATTCGAGCAGGAAGCCGCGCGCCGGCGCCGCGAAAGCGAGCGGCGCGAGCAGCTCGTCGAGCAGCGGCTGACGGGTCTGGAGGAGCGCGCCCGCGGGCTGGAGCAGCGCGGTCGCGCGCTGGACGAGCGCCAAGAGGCCCTCGCCGCCCAGGAGCTCGCGGTTCGCGCCCGGCTCGAGCACGTCGCCGGGCTCACCGCGCAGGAGGCCAAGCAGGAGCTGTTGCGCCACCTGGAGGACGAGGCGCGCAACGAGGCCGCGGCGCTCGCCCGCGACCTGAAGGAGCAGGCCCGTCGCACCGCGGACAAGGAAGCGAAGAAGATCCTCGCCCTCGCCATCCAGCGGCTCGCCCCGGAGTTGACGGCCGAGACCACCGTGTCGACCGTCGCGCTGCCCTCCGACGAGATGAAGGGCCGGATCATCGGCCGCGAAGGCCGCAACATCCGCGCCTTCGAGGCCGCCACCGGCGTGGACGTGATCATCGACGACACGCCCGACACCGTCGTCGTGTCGTGCTTCGACCCGGTGCGGCGCGAAGTGGGACGCCTCGCGCTCGAGCGCCTGATCGCCGACGGGCGCATCCATCCGGGTCGCATCGAGGAGGTCGTCGAGAAAGCCCGGCTGGAGGTGGAGGCGTCCATCGTGGAGGCGGGGGAGCAGGCGGTGTACGAGACCGGCATCAAGGGCATGCACCCGGAGCTGGTGAAGCTGGTGGGCCGGATGCGCTATCGCACGTCGTACGGCCAGAACATCCTCGAGCACTCGAAGGAAGTCGCCTGGCTCGCCGGGATCATCGCCACCGAGCTGAAGCTCGACACGCAGCTCGCCAAGCGCGGCGCCCTGCTGCACGACGTGGGCAAGGTGCTCACCCACGAGCACGACGGCACCCACGTGCAGCTGGGCGTGGAGGTGGCGACCAAGCACGGAGAGCACCCGACCGTGATCAACTGCATCGCGGCGCACCACGACGACGTGGCGCACGAGTCGCCCATCAGCGTGATCGTGCAGGCCGCCGACGCCGTCTCCGGGTCGCGCCCGGGCGCCCGGCGCGAGGCGTTCGAGACCTACGTGAAGCGGCTCACCCAGCTCGAGCAGCTCGCCGGCGAATTCGCCGGCGTCGAGAAAGTGTTCGCCATCCAGGCCGGGCGGGAAGTGCGCGTGGTCGTGACGCCGGGCGCGATCGACGACGGCAAGGCCGGCGAGCTCTCCGACCTGATCGCGCGCAAGATCGAGCGCGAGCTGCAATACCCGGGACAGATCAAGGTCGTCGTCATCCGCGAGACCCGCGCGGTGGACTTTGCCCGCTAAGCTCATCGACGGCACCGCCGTCGGTCGAGCGATGCGCGGGGAGCTCGAGGGCGAGCTGCGCGCGCTCGCCGCCCGCGGCGTCACGCCCGGCCTGGCGGCCGTTCTGGTCGGAGACAACCCCGCCTCCGCCACCTACGTGCGCATGAAGGGCAAAGCCTGCGAGGAGACGGGGCTTTACCATGAGACCGTACGCCTCCCCAACGAGACGACGCAGGCGGAGCTGCTGGCGCTGGTGGACCGTCTCAATGCGGACCAGAAGATCCACGGCATCCTCGTGCAGCTGCCGCTGCCCAAGCAGATCGACGCGCAGCACGTGCTGCGTCGCGTGGCGCCCGCCAAGGACGTGGACGGCTTCCATCCCGAGAACGTCGGCAAGGTATCGATCGGCGATCCCACGGGGTTCCGGCCCGCCACGCCGTTCGGCGTGCAGCAGCTGCTGGTGCGCAGCGCGATCGACACGACCGGCAAGCACGCCGTGATCGTGGGCCGCTCCAACATCGTGGGCCGTCCCCTGGCCGCCCTGCTGCTGCAGGACGGACCGGGCGGCAACGCCACGGTCACCGTGTGTCATTCGCGCACCCGCGAGATCAAGTCCGTCACCCGTCTCGCGGACATCCTGATCGTGGCGATGGGCAAGCCGGAGTTCGTCAGGGGCGACATGATCAAGCCCGGCGCCGTGGTGATCGACGTGGGCACGAATCGCGTGGACGACCCCGCCACGAAGACGGGCTACCGGCTCGTAGGCGACGTCAAGTTCGACGAGGCGAAGCAGGTGGCCGGAGCGATCACCCCGGTGCCGGGGGGCGTGGGCCCGATGACCATCACGATGCTGCTCTTCAACACCGTGCAGGCGGCTCGCCAATGGGCGAAATCTTAGACCTTTTCGCCGGCGTCTCCCCCGAGGGCGCCTGGACCGTGACGCAGCTGACGCGGCGCGCCCGCGCCGTGGTCGAGGCGGGCCTGGCGCCGCTGTGGGTGCGGGGCGAGGTGAGCGGATTCAAGGCGTGGCAGAGCGGGCACTGGTACTTCGCACTGCGCGACCGCACCGCGCAGTTGCGCTGCGTCATGTTTCAGAAGGACAATCGCCGGCTCCCCACGCCCCCCGCGGACGGCATGCAGGTGTTCGTGTTCGCCCGGCCCACCATGTGGGAGGAGAAGGGGGAGTTCCGGCTCACCGTGCTCGACCTGCTGTCGACCGAGGCCGGCGGCTTGTGGCAGGTGGCGTTCGAGAAGGCCAAGGCGGCGCTCGCGAAGGACGGGCTGCTCGATCCGGCGCGCAAACGGCGTCTGCCCCCCTACCCGAGGCGCATCGCGGTCGTCACGAGCCCCGACGGAGCGGCGCTGCGCGACATCATCGCCGTGGCCACCCGGCGCTGGCCCCTCGCCGAGCTGCTCGTGGTCCCGACGCGCGTGCAGGGCGACGGGGCCGACGGCGAGATTCGCGGGGCGCTCGCCCTGGTGACGCGGCTCGAGGGGCTCGATCTCGTGATCATCGGGCGCGGCGGCGGCTCGCGCGAGGACCTGTGGACCTTCAATCACGAGCGCGTCGCCCGCGCCGTGGCGGCGCTGCCGGTGCCCGTGATCTCCGCCGTGGGGCACGAGACCGACGTCACGCTGTGCGACCTGGTGGCCGACCTGCGGGCGCCCACGCCCTCCGCCGCCGCCGAGGCCGCCACCCCGGACGTGGTCGAGGTCCTGGCCGACCTGGAGCACCTCGGCGCGCGGCTGGCGCGCGGGCTCGCGGCACGCTCGGGACGGGTGGCCGAGCGCCTCGATCGCGGCTTCGATCGCCTGACGGCCGTGGTGGAGCGGCGGCTCGAGCGGCACCGGCAGACGCTCGCCGGCCTCGCCGGCCGCCTCGACGCGCTGTCCCCGCTCCGCATCCTGGAGCGCGGCTATGCGTTGGCGCGCGACGAGCAGGGCCGGGTGTTGAAGCGGGTGGCGCAGTTCACGCCCGCGCTGCCGTTTCGCCTGCGCGTTACCGACGGCACGGTAGGCGCGCGGGTGACGGAGTCCTGATGGCGCGCGCCCGCGACCCCCTCAACTTCGCCGAGCAGCTCGAGCGCCTGGAGGAGATCGTGCGCCGGCTGGAGGGTGAGGAGCTGGACCTGGACGCCGCCCTCAAGCTGTTCGAGGAGGGGGTCGAGCGTCTGCGGCAGGCGCGCGAGCGCCTCACCGCCGCCGAGGCACAAGTGAAGCAGGTCCTCGCCGATCAGGCGGGCAATGTCCGGGTTGAAGACCTCGACGCCTGACGACGCGCTCGTGGCGTACCTCGCGGACGCCCGGGCCCGGGTGGACGCGGTGCTGGAGTCCTGGGGCGTGCGGGCGAGGGAGTGGTGGCCCGCCCCGGTGCCTGCGGCGATGCGGTACAGCCTGCTCTCGACCGGCAAGCGCCTGCGGCCGACGCTCGTCTTCGCCGCCGCCGAGGCGGTGGCGGGCGAAGCCGCCGCGGAGCGCGTGGCCGAGCTCGCGGCCGCCGTCGAAGTCGTCCATGCCTACTCGCTGGTGCACGACGATCTCCCCTGCATGGACAACGACGACCTGCGCCGCGGGCGGCCCACGACGCACCGCGCCTTCGACGTTCCGACGGCGGTGGTGGCGGGCTATCACATGGTCGCCTTGGGCGCACGGGTGCTCGATGCGGGCCTCGCGGCGCTCGCTCCCGAAGCGCGCCGCGGGATCGCGCTCGAGCTGTTTCGCGCCGCCGGGGCCGGCGGCATGATCGGCGGGCAGGCGCTCGACCTCGAGGCCGAGGGCCGCCGGCTGCCCGCGACGGAGCTCGAGGACGTGCATCGCCGCAAGACGGGCGCGCTCATCTCGGCCGCCTGCGTCATCGGCGCCATGGCCGCGGGAGCGCCCGGCGCCATCTGCGAAGCGCTCCGGGGCTACGGCGCGGACGTGGGGCTCGCCTTTCAGATCTACGACGACGTGCTCGACGCGACCGCGACCTCGGACCAGCTGGGTAAGACCGCGGGCAAAGACGCGGCGGACGGCAAATCGACGTTCGTGACGCTCCTGGGTGCGAAGGCGGCGCGGGCCGAAGCGGAGCGGCTGGCGACGCGGGCGGTGGACCGCCTCGGGGAGGCGGGGTTAATTTCTCCTACGCTCGCGGCCCTGGCGCACTACATTGTTACGAGGCCTAACTGAGAGTGCGGAGTGCGGAATGCGGAGTGCGGAATTGACAGGGAAGGTCGTTCGCTCAGCGACCCCGTTGTTGACACTCCGCACTCCGCACTCCGCATTCCGCACTGACGAGGTCTAGTGGCCCTACTCGAGTCCATTCGCGGTCCGGAAGACGTCAAGCGACTCTCCAAGGAGCAGCTCCAGCCGCTCGCCGACGAGGTGCGCCGCCGCCTGATCGAGGTCGTCTCTCAGACGGGGGGGCACATCGGGGCCGGGCTCGGCGTCGTCGAGCTGACGGTCGCCCTGTGCTACTGCTTCGACTCGCCGCGCGATCGCATCGTGTGGGACGTCGGCCACCAGGGCTATCCCTGGAAGATCCTCACGGGTCGCAACGACCGCCTCCCGACGCTGCGCCAGCCCGGCGGCCTGTCCGGATTCCTGCGACGCGACGAGAGTCCCCACGACCAGTTCGGCGCGGGCCACGCCGGGACGGGTCTCTCGGCGGCGTTCGGGATCGCCACGGCGCGGGATCTCAAGCGCGAGCAGTTCAAGGTCGTCGCGGTGGTGGGCGACGGCGCGCTCACCTGCGGGCTGCCGTACGAGGCGATGAACAACGCGGGCCACTCGGGTCGCGACATCATCATGGTGCTGAACGACAACGGCATGTCGATCGCGCCCAACGTCGGCGCCATCAATAAGTACCTCGGCTCCATCATCGCCAGTCCCATCACGGTGCGGATCCGCGAGCGCATGAAGGGGCTGATCGAGTCGGTGTCCCACGTGGTCGGCGGCCAGAAGCTGGTCGATTTCGCGAAGACGATGGAGGAGAGCATCAAGAATTTCTGGTCCCCCGGGATGCTGTTCGAAGAGCTCGGGTTCCGCTACTTCGGTCCGATCGACGGGCACAACATCCCCCAGCTCGTCCAGGCCTTCGAGATCGTGAAGACGCTCAGAGGCCCGCGCGTGGTCCACATCATCACCGAGAAGGGCAAAGGCTTCCCGCTGCCGCACCCCGACATCGAGAAGTATCACGCCCGCGCTCCCTACGACCCGGTCACGGGCGAACTGCGGCCGGTCAAGGCCGGGCCGCCGCAGTGGACGGCGGTGTTCGGTGAAGCGCTGGCCCAGCTCGCCGGCGAGTACCCCCGGCTCGTGGCGATCACCGCCGCCATGCCTTCGGGCACGGGCACCGGCGTGTTCCAGAAAAAGTGGCCCGATCGCTTCTTTGACGTCGGGATCGCGGAAGCGCACGCCG
>WNES01001616.1_pt1 | contig 10499 bp, 4 predicted proteins | sample 5399931 | NCBI WGS metagenome assembly WNES01 (sample SAMN13153332, study PRJNA577476) | soil metagenome | isolation source: 20 cm grassland meadow soil 2 days after 3rd rain plot 5 | place: USA:California | collected 2015-11-11
GACAACATGGCCCTGGGACGCGCCCTCCAGGCCGGCCTCGACATCCCTGGCGTCGGGACCAACCTCGTCCACCCTTCGCAGATCATGTACTACGGGCTCAGCTTCGGCGGCATCTACGGGACGATGCTGATGGGCACCGACCCGCTCTTCCATCAGGGCCTGCTCAACGTGCCCGGAGGCCCCATCGTCGACATCGCGCGGCTGTCGAGTTTCCGTGGCGACCTGGCCGACAAGCTCGCGATCTCCAAGCCGAGCTTCCTCAACGGTGGTCCTGGGCGCGACGGCTTCACCGAGGACCTGCCGCTTCGCGTCGATCCGCCTGAGGTCATCACGCACCCGGGCGCCGCCGCACTCCAGGAGCTGTTCGCGAACACCAATTGGTACGACCGGAAGGGAAGCCCGGAGACGTTCGCTCCGCGCATCCGGCTGCAACCCGACCCGGCATGGGCCTCCAATCCCAAGAACTTCGTTTTCCAGGTGGCCTACGCAGACGGGACCACGACGGACGTGTGCGCGGGAACGATCGTCCGTGCCGGCGCCTTCTTCGACCGTGTCGTCTTCTACCGCAACGACAAGACACCAACCTACGCGTCCGATCCGCACGGCTGGCTCGCGGATCCAAGCCTGGCCGGACGCACGGCGGGGGAGCAGCAGCTCGGCCTGTTCCTTTCCACCGGCCAGCTCGTCAACACCAACCCGGCGTGGCTCGAGGTCCCGATCGCCGATCCGAACAACCTCGAGTGCCTGCACTTTGCGGATCCGCAGACGGGCCAGGATCAGGTCAGACAGCCATTCCCCGCGAGCGGCGACTGTCCTCCGCTGTCCTCCGACGGTTGACGCACGAGCGACTGCTCGAAGACCTCGCCCCACACCGGGATCGCTGCTGTGCCGTGAGCCCGGATCGTCGGGCGTTCGTCGAACTGGCGCATAGTTCGGGCACCGAGGACTCGGAACTACCCAGCTCGCGCCACCCGCGTCGACGACGACGGAACTACTGCACGTTGGCACTCACCGAAGCGTTGCCGGTGAGGGTGAGCGTGCACGTTTTCGCCTTGTTGCCGCCGCTCGAGCAGGCGCCGGACCAGATCGCGTCACGCGTGTTGGACACGCTGAGCGTGACCGAGGTGCCGGTCGCAAACGTCGCCGAGCCGGTGCTGCCGACGGCGACGTTGATCCCGGCGGGGCTCGAGCTCACCCGCTCGCCGCTTCGCCCGGTCGCCGTCACCGTAAGCGTCGCCGATTGAGCGGGCGGCGGTGCCGGAGGGGTGACCGACAGCGTGGCCGTCCGGGTTGCGCCTCCGAAGGTGCCGCTGATCGTCACCGGCGTGGAGGCCGTCACGGGGGTGGTGCCGATCGCGAAGTTCACGCTGAGCGTGCCGGTTGCAATCGTCACGCTAGCTGGGACACTGGCGACGGTCGCGTTGCTGCTCGACAGTCCGACGATCGCTCCTCCCGTTGGTGCGGCCGCGGTCAACGTCACCGTTCCCGTGGCCCCGGCGCCGCCAACCACGCTCGTCGGATTGACCGTCACCGAAGACAGGCTCGGCGCCGCTGGCGTGGGATTGACGGTGAGCACGGCCGAGCGTGAAACGCCGCCGAAGGTCCCGGTGATCGACAGCGCAGTCGAGGCCGTGACGGACGTCGTCGGGATGGTGAAGGTCGCGCTCGTCGTCCCTGCCGCGACGGTGACGCTGGCGGGCACGGCAGCCACCGCCGAGTTGGCGCTGCTCAGGCTCACCACGGCTCCGCCCGTGGGTGCGGCGCTGGTCAGCGTCACGGTGCCCTGTGACGAGTTGCCGCCCACGACCGAGGTCGGGGTCACGCTCACGGCGGACAGGCTCGCCGCGGGAGGCGGTGGTGGCGCGGCTTGCGCCGTGAAGCGGCGCACGGCCGAGAACGGCCCGGCGACTCCGGCGGAGTTGATGGCGCGGACGCGCCAGAAGAGCCGCTGGGCCGGCAGGCCGCTGATGGTCGCCTGCGACGCGGTCACCGTCTGGCTGGACGTGAGCGGTGTGAAGCTGCTCGAGCTCGAGATTTGGATGAGGTACGTGGCCGCATTGGCCGTGTCCGTCCAGTCGAACAGGATCGGCTGGGCGAGCGTGGCATCGATGGCGGGAGTGATCAGGCTCGGCGTCCCTGGCGTGGGTGGCGGCGCCGCGCTGGGCATGACCGTCAGGTTGGCCGACTGAGTCGAGCTGCCGAAGAAGCCCGTGATGGTGACCGGCGTGTTCGCCGACACGGGCGATGTGGTCACCGTGAAGCTGGCGAACCCCAGGCCAGCGGGCACGAGCACGATCGGCGGAACCCGAGCCGCTGAGAGGTTGCTGGTCGCGAGCGTCACCGACGCTCCGCCCGCCGGTGCATTGGCGTTCAGGAATACGGTGCCGTTAACGCTGTTGCCGCCGGTGACGCCGGCCACGCTCAGCGTCACCGAGGTGAGCGCCAGCGCTGCATTCGGATCGGGCCCCAGATTGATGAATGCAGATTTCGTGACACCGCCCGCGCTCGCGTTGATGCTCACGCCCGTCGCGACGCTGACGGGGCTCGTCGTGATGGTGAAGCTGTTCGCGCTGTTTCCGGCGGCGATGGAAACGCTGGGCGGCACCTGGACGACAGACGGATTGTCGCTGCTCAGCGTGACGACGCCGCCGCCGGCCGGAGCCGGCATGACCAGCTCGACGGTTCCGCGAGCCGAGGCGCCGCCGATCAGCCCCGACGGTTTGACGCCCATCGCGAAGAGGACCGGGGCCCCGGGCGTCGGATCGATTTCGAGGAGCTTGGCCTGCATTCCGCCGGTCGTGCCGTAGGTGGCCTGGATGAGCACATAGTGCGGCGCGTTCACCTGGGGCGCCGTGATCGGGAAATCGGCGCTGATACTGCCCGCCGGCACGATCACACCGGGTGGGAAGCATGGCGGCGTGACCACTTGCCCCTCCATGCTGCCGCAGACCCAAACGGCCGCGCCGCCGACCGGCGCGGGCGCGGTCAGCGCCACGGTTCCCGTCGTGCTGCCGCCGCCGAGCACGCTGGCGGAAGCGAGCGTCAGGGCCGCAAGACTCGGAGCGGGCGGAGGACTTCCGGGCGGCAACAGCGTCAGCCCGGCGCCGGGCGACCGATACCCTTCGAACCCGGTGCCCGCGTCGATGGTCACGCGTGTGGGGATCGAAACCGGCGCGGTTGCGACGTTGAACGTCGCGCCGGTCCCGCCCGCCGGAATGAAGACGCTCGGCGGCAGCGTGATCACCGTGCTGTCGCCGTTCACGAGCGTCACCTGGACGCCGCCCGGTGGTGCCGGATTCAACAGCGTCGCCGTCCCGAGCAGGGGGGCTCCGCCGACCACGCTCTCGTTGCTGAGCCCGATGCCCCAAAGGATCGGCCACAGGCCGAGCGAGTTCTGCTGCCAGCCCATGCCGTAGGCGGCGCGGACGGTGCCGACCGTGGCGCCCGGCACGGGTATCGTCGTGATCGGAGAGACCATCGCGTCGGTCTTGCCTTCGGGGATCACGACACTGAATGGCGTCTGGGCATGGGGAAAATCGGTGGCGAGGTTGATCAGCGCACCGCCGGCCGGCGCCGGCATGTTCAGGGTCACGCGTGCCTGCGTCGAGTTGCCGCCACTGACGCTACCGGGTTCCGTGATGATGGAGAAGAGCTCCAGGCCGGGCGGAGTCGGCGGCGACGCGACGACGGTGAAGCTCGCTCCCGCCGACCACGGACCGAGGACGTCCCCGTGAACGGCCCGCACGCGCCAGAAGTACGTGCCCGGCGGGAAGTGATTGATGCCCTCCACCAAGGGGTCGGGGACGACCATGTAATCGGATCGGCTGACCCCCTGGACCAGGAGGACGCCGACGGTGCCCAGGAAGTTCGGCTCGTTGTCGATGTCGACGTCGTAGCCGGCGACCTGCGGGTTTGCCGTCTCCGACCATGTGAGCATGAACGGTAACGTAACCGTCGCCCCGCCGACCGGCGACAGCGGTGTGGGCGGCGGCGGAACCGGCGCGGCGTTCGTGATGTGCACGTTCAGGATCGGCGACGGCAGCCCGCGCACGTTGTCCGCCGACACGGCCGTGATGCGGTAGTAGATGTTCGGGATCGCGTTGCCCCACCCGGCGCGGAACGTCGTCCCGAACTGCATCGCATCGGTGGTGAGCGTGAATGGAGATGAGAAGGTCGGCTCGTCATCCGCTTCCAACAGGTAGTGATGGGCGCCGGGGACGGCGGTCCAGTTGATGAGAAAGAACTCGCGCACGTGGAACTGCGCGCCGTTCGCAGGTGACGTGAAGGCCGGGGTTCCCGGCGCCGGTCCGAGCCCGACGACGGTGAAGCTCTCCACTGGCGACCAGGGCGAATCGAGCGCGAAGACCACGCCGCCGACGAGCTGCGTAGCCTTGACGCGCCAGAAATAGATTCCGTTGGGCAGGCCGCTAACCGTGGCGCGCGTGGCTGCGGGAATCCCATCGCCAGATTGGTTCGTAAAACCCGCCGCGATGATGACGCCGAAGGTCGACGTCGTTCCCACTTGCCATGTGTAGCTGCCGATGGGCCCGTCCGGATCCACGACGGGGTTCCATCGGAGCGTGATCGGTTGCACCTGCGCCGCCCCGGCGGCGGGCTCGACCAGCGTGGGTGCCGGTGGTGGCGTCTGAGCCGCCGCCGTGAACGCGAACGCCGCCGACAGCGCGATGTGAATTGCCACGAGAATGGATTTACGAGCCATGATGGACCTCGCTAGCAGGGAAAGGGCGCGCGGCGGGTCGACCTCTCCGGAGCCGCAATTACGCACGACTTCCTCGCGCGTGAGATAGAGCACCTTCAGGGTCCCGACTTCGATCGCGGCCGTCTGGGCCGCGCGATCGCGATCCGATGACTACGGCACACGCGAAGGCCGGGTCAAGAAAAATCTGCTGTGCGATGTGCGAAGTCGGCCGTCGTCCGTCACGGACACACCTGGCGCAGCGTCCAGTGGGGCAAAAGACCCGGACGCCGTAGACATTGTGGCTGGTATCTAGGGGAAACCCTCACGTCGTCCGGGGTCCTGCACTCGCCGCTCGTGACCGGCAAGAGTCCTCGCTTGACGAGAGTCCATGGATTCAAGCAAGGAGAGGCCACGGAGGATCGCCCCATGTCACAGGCCACGGACGTGCAGCTCGGTTCGATCGGGTCTCTGTGGCGATATCCGGTCAAGTCCATGATGGGCGAGGAGCTGAACGCCGCCGAGGTTACGGAACGGGGGCTGCGCGGCGATCGTGCCTACGCTTTGGTGGACCGCGCCGATGGCAAGGTCGCGAGTGCCAAGAACCCCAGGAAGTGGCCGAGCCTCTTCGATTTCCGGGCCACCTTCATTGAGCCTCCGAGCCGCGGCGCGAACCTGCCACCGGTTCGCATCGTCCTGCCGGATGGCTCCACCGTCTCGAGCGCTCAGCGTGATGTCGACCAGGTCCTCTCGACGGCGCTCCACCGCGAGGTGACACTGGAGGCGATCGCGGGCGGCGACGTGGGGGTTGCGTCCTCATCGGACAATCCACGGACGACCAATGCCGAAGAGTATTGGCCCGACATGGAAGGCCTCGACTACCGAGACACGGTCACGGACTTCGCGCTGCCGGAGGGAACCTTCTTCGACTGTGCCGTGGTTCATCTGTTGACCACGGCGACGCTCGACCGCCTTGGCGAGCTGTATCCGCAGGGGCGTTTCGAGGTGCGGCGATTTCGGCCCAACATCGTGGTCGCGCCCGCGTCCGGCGAGAGAACCTTCGTCGAGAATGCCTGGGTCGGCCAGACGCTCGCCATCGGGGATGAGGTTCGCCTGAGCGTCACCGGTCCCTGCGGTCGCTGCGTCATGACGACGCTGGCTCAGGGCGATCTTCCGAAGGACCCGGAGATTCTGCGCACGGCAGCCCAGCACAACCATGTCCATGTAGGTGTCTATGCAGCCGTTGTACGGGGCGGCACGATTCGCCGGGGTGATGCGTTGAGGCGTGCCGCCTGAACGGCGGCCCGACGGCCCTTCGGCTGGGTCGGGCGAGGGCGTGGCTCGGGCATCCTGCGACGTCGCGTCGGCCTGGCGCGCGCGTCGCCACCAGCAGCCAACTCGGAGGGGTCAATGGGTCTCTTCATCGTCCGTCACCGGCACGAGCCCGAGCGATGCCCGGCCACCGACCCGTACATGGGCGCGATGCTCCTCAACTACTTGAGCCGGCCCAACGTCAGGCACCATGGCGTCAACATCCAGGGAGAGGCCGTCGTGCAAGGCGAGCACACCCTCTACATGATCATCGAGTCGAGCGACGAAGATCGTGTTCGCGCGTTCATGAGACCGTTCGCGGAGGCGGGCACGGTTGACGTCTTTCCCGCGTCCACGTGCGTGCGAGTGGTTGCCAGCGGCGGATGCGCAGCCTCGATGCCCGTGGTCGACGAGCCGCTCCCCGCACTCGATCCGGAGGAAGCCTGCCAGCATGCGATCGACGCGGGCCTCGTCGTGCATCGAGCGCATCCGCTGAACTGCGAGACCTCGATCCCCGCGCTGATCGGGGGTGTCGTGATGCCCAACGCGCACTTCTACGTGCGCAACCACTTTCAGATCCCGATGCTCGACCCCTCGACCTGGCGGCTCGGGGTCGGCGGTCTTGTCGAGCGACCGTTGAGCCTGAGCCTGCGGGACCTCGGCAACATGCGCTCGGAGATGCGGATCGTCACCCTCGAATGCGCGGGGAACGGCCGCTCGCTGCTCCATCCGCAAGTCGCGGGCGAGAAGTGGCACCTGGGCGCCGTCAGCACTGCGGAGTGGACGGGGGTTCCTTTGGTCGAAGTCCTCGATCGGGCGGGCGTCAAGCCCGAGGCGCGCGAGGTGCTGCTGCGGGGCGCCGACGCCGGCATGGTGCACGGGCGGACGGAGACCATCCGCTTCGAGCGGAGCCTCAAGCTTGATGACGCGAGGGCTTCCGAGGCGTTGCTGGCCTATGCGATGAACGGCGAGCCGCTCCCGATTCAGCACGGCTACCCACTGCGCGTCATCGTTCCCGGCTGGTACGCGGTCACGTCGGTCAAGTGGCTGACCGAGATCGAGGTCATCGGTCACGCGTTCAGCGGCCCGTTCCAGACCGATGCGTACTTCTATGAGTGGCAGCGCGAGGGGCGGGTGTTGAGGGAGCCGGTGACGCTGCAGCGGGTGCGCGCCTTGATCACGGAGCCGGGCGCGGGCGAAGAAGTCGACCGCGGCGAGGTCGCGATTCGAGGGGTGGCCTGGTCCGGGGCGGCCGCGATCGCTCGCGTCGAGGTGAGCGTCGGCGGCGGGTCCTGGCAAGAGGCCCGTCTCGTGGGCGAGCGGAAGCGGCACAGCTGGCAGTGGTGGGAGCTGATCACGCGGCTGGAGCAGCCAGGCGCGACCGTGGTGCGCGCTCGCGCGACGGACCTGGCCGGCCGCACGCAGCCCGAGAGCCCGGAGTGGAACCGGCTCGGCTACGGGAACAACTCCATCGCGGAGGTGCCGGTTCACGTCCGGTAGCGTTCCCACCGGACGAGGCCGGGCGAAGCCCATCCGTGAAGAGGTCGACGGGGTCTGTGACCTTCAGCCGCCCGCCGAGGTGCGCTCGAGCGGATGGCCAGCCTCCCGCCACGCCTTGATCCCGCCGTCGAGCGCCACGGCGCGTGTGTAGCCCATCGCGCGCAGCGTGGCGGCGGCGAGCGTCGATATCTTGCCGAACTCGCAGTACGTGAGGATTCGCGCGGTCGGGTCGGGCAGCTCCTTGTCGACGCGCAGCTCGAGCTGCCCGCGCGGCAGGTGGCGAGCGCCCGGCACGTGGCCCGCGTCGTAGGCGTCACGCTCCCGGACGTCGAGAATCACGAGGCTCCGGTCGCCGGTCGTTACGCGCCCCTGCACTTCCTCCATCGACATGAACGAGATGCGGCTCGCCGCCTCGTCGAGGAGCTGGGCGACGGTCTTGCCGCCGGTGCGGTTGGTGCGCAGCGCCTCGGTGAGGTGCTGGGGCATCTCGAGGCTGAGCGCGCGCATCTGCGCGACGAAGGCGGTGCGATCGCGCTGCTGGAGGCGCGGGTTCTCGGCCTTCTCCTGGCCGAGCGTCGACACGGGCGTCCCCTTGTAGTCGTGCGCAGGGTAGACCGCGAGCGCGTCGTCGAGATGGAGGAGCCTGCCGAAAAGGCTCTCGTACAGTGCCTCCGGATCGCCGGTCGGGAGATCCGTCCGCCCCGTGCCACGGCGCAGCAGGGTATCCCCCGTGAGCACGCGATCGGGCAGCACGAGGCAGATCGAGTCGTCCGTGTGACCAGGTGTGTGGACGACGCGCAGCCGGAGCCGCCCCGCGATGATCGTCTCGCCGTCGTCGACGCGCACGTCGACGTAGGGCGCGAGGCTCGCGCGGTGCATGACACTCGGCACCTCGAGGCGCCGCGAGAGGTCGCGCGCGGCCGAGAAATGGTCGGCGTGGGTGTGCGTGTCGACGATGTAATGGAAGCGCAGCCCCGTCCGGGCGGCGAGCGCGAGGTAGCGATCGACCTGGCTCAGCTCCGGGTCGATGAGCACCGCACTGCACGTCTCGGGGCAGCCCACGAGATAGGAGAGGCAGCCGCCCGCGCGCACCTCCTCGAAGATCATCGGCGGGGCGATTCTCGGGCTTCGGTTCTCGCCTTGTCAACCGCGGTCGCCACGGCGGCGAAGAGCAGGTCGTGACCGGCGATCAGGCGCAGTCGGCGCGGTGTCCCTTCGCTGCCGGCGGTCAGGCCACCGCCCGCCTTGGAACCGTTCCAAGAACGATGTCCGCAGATGGGAAAAAAGCCACGCGGTCGGGACGCCCCACCTGTCAGGGTTCCAGAAAGGTTCCAAAGCGGGCAGGCGTGTGATTGGCAGCGGCCGCCTCCCGATGGAAGTCACGAAGTGGCGCCGGACCTCCCGAGCCCCTTGGCCACCTGCGCCGCCCGCGCCGTCGCGCCCATCTCGGTGAAGAGCTGATGCGCCTCGCGCAGCTCGCGTTGCCGACCGACCTCGTCGCCGACGACGCGGGCGAGCTCGGCGCGCTCGACGTTGATCCACGGCGCGCAGGCGCGCGCCTCGGTCGCATCGATCAGGGCCGCGGCGTCGCGGAGGTCGGCCTCGACCCGCGCTCGCGCCGGCGTGCCCTCGGTCGCGAGGAGCACGCGCGCCCGGGCGAGGAGCGCGAGGATCTCGAAAAGGCGCACGCCGCGCTCTCGCGCGAGGGCGACCGCGGACTCGGCAGCCGCGCGCGCCTGGTCGGGATGCCCGGTGCCGAGACGTGCGCGGGCAAGGGACGCGAGGTAGCTCGGCTCGAGGCTCAGGCTGACGCGACGAGCGCGCACGATGGTCAGGGCGCCGTCGGCGGCCTCTGCCGCCTCGGCCCATTGCCCTCTGAGGATGTGAGCCCGCGCGAGGGCGCCCAGCGCCCCCGCCCGAAAGACCCCGCTCCCGGTCGCCTCGGCGATCTCGACCGCCTGCCGGGCCTGCTGGAGACCGGCGTCGGCGTCGCCGAGTATCTCGTGCACATATACGGCCAGCGTGTGCGCGTGCACGGTCGCCTCCGCGTCCCGGCGCTGCCGCGCGATCTCGATCGCCCGCTCAACCACGTGCGCGCCGTCCAGGGGGCGCCCGAGCCACGCGGTTGCCGCACCGCGGGCAGCCAGCGTCACGCAGTACGAGCTGAACCCCGAGATGTCCGTACCGAGGTCCGGGTTGCCTCCGCTCAGGGCCTCGGCCTCCGCCGCGCCCGCGACGCTCTCCCGCAGCCGCCCGGTGGGGATGAGCATGTTGACGAACGGCGCTCTCGCCATGAAGCGGAGGAACGGATCTCCTGATCGGTCGGCCAGCGCGACGCCCTCGCTCAGGCGCGCGAGGCCCTCGTCCATCGCGCCCGCGCTTACCCGCGCCGCGCCGTACTCGACCAGTAGGATGACGCGCGGGGCCGGGTCCTCGAGGCGGGCGGCCAGCTCCATCCCCTCGGCGAAGAGGACGGAGGCCTCCACGCCCAGGTCGCCGAGGAAGATGGTGTTGTGGAGCATGCGCGTGCACGCGACGAGGCCGAGCGCGAGCGTCTCCGGCGACGCGGGAGCGTCCGCGAGCAGCGTCCGCACACGCGCCCAGTGGCGGTTCATCGCCTCGCGGTCCCGCGCGCCCGCCCACTCGGCGGCGCGGCGGTGCCAGTCGGCGGCGGTCAGTGTCTCCCCCGCGCGCTCCCAGTGATGCGCGAGCAGCGCCGCCTGCTCGTCGAGCTTCTCGGGGGAGGTCGCCTCGATCGCGCGCGCGACGGCGGCGTGGACCTGCCGCCGGCGCTCGCCGAGCTGTGAGCCGTACGCCACCTCCTGTGTCAGCGGGTGCTTGAAGGCGTACTCGGCTTGCGGATAGAGCGCCGTCTCGTACACGAGCTCGGCCTGCGCGAGCGCGCGGAGCGCCGCGGCCAGCTCGGCCTCGGGGAGCGGCTCGACGCGCCGGAGCACCGGCTCGGCGAACTCCTTGCCGATCACCGCCGCCG
>WNES01001741.1_pt1 | contig 10486 bp, 12 predicted proteins | sample 5399931 | NCBI WGS metagenome assembly WNES01 (sample SAMN13153332, study PRJNA577476) | soil metagenome | isolation source: 20 cm grassland meadow soil 2 days after 3rd rain plot 5 | place: USA:California | collected 2015-11-11
CGGATCGCGCTTAAGCTGCGGGCGCCGTGTAGTTGAACGATAGTTCGCGCGCGCCAGCGCACAACACTCCGCTTCCCTTAAAGCGATCACCGCCCGCCAGCTTCAAGCGCTTGTTAGGCTTCAGCGTCGCTCTTGTGAGGTGGGACCTTTGGAGGCGCGTCATCCCCCATGAGCGCGACGTCCAGGTCCTCTAAGGCCCGCGGCAGGGGCTGCAACGTTTCGGGCGGCCCTTGGTAATTCATCCAGCTGAACTGCATTCGAAGCAAGACCGCGACTGGCCCGAAGGCCAGCCCAACGAGCAGCAGCCACCAAGGACGCCTGCCGAGCACGACCCACAAGAGAAGGCAGCCGGCGCCTATTGTGAGGAGGCTGAGCACAATGCGCCGCGCGCGTAACGACTCTCGGTGCCAATAACGCCACGCCCACTTCGCGGCAGCCAGCACGAAGAGCAGCAGGGCTGGGACGAGGTAGTCAAGGCTGTCGAAGGCAGTCTCGTTGAACCAACGGCCAGGGTGCATACCGGCTCGGGCTTAGGACCGCTGAGGCCTAACGGATCGCGCTTAAGCTGCGGGCGACCCGCCTGCCGGCGCAAGAGTAGTGGACGAGGTCCGTACTCCGCCGGGGGCACAACACTCCGTTTCCCTTACGGCGATCACCACCCGGCACCTTCAAGCGCTTGTTAGGCAGTGCCCGCTTCCCGTTGCCGCGGCGGACATTCCGACGAGCTGTGGGAGCAGAAAACGCAACACTTACCCTGTCGTGGTGTGACCACGGCGTGACACTGTGGGCATTCCCAAAAGTGGACGCATGCATTCTCCGGCATCGCCTCCTCCTTCTGGTACCCACAGCTTGGGCAGGTAATCGTCGCGTTGATGATGATCGTGGGCATCGGCCTAACGGATCGCGCTTAAGCTGCAGGCGGCAAGCCCGCCGGCGCAACGGGCAGTGGACGAAGTCCTGTGCCCGTCAGGGTACAACCACTCCGATTCCTTTATGAAAGCGATAGGCCCGCCAGCTTCAAGCGCAGGTTAGGCGGCGCCCTCGCGCCCAGACGCCCCAGATTGGTATAGATCGGACTCTGCCATGCCCGGCGGTTGCGCTGGCGTGTCTCCGGACACTTGCAGTCGCTGTCGGGCGGAGAACATGGGCCCACGCATCGGGACATCACGTGCGAACGCCTGGAACCCGAGGGGTGGGCGGTTCACGTCGACGTAGACGCCTTCCATTCCCCCGCGCATGAAATACGCCTCGTGCCAGAACCCCGTGCCGCCGGAATCACGGATGAAGTTTTGCCACCAGGTGCGGTGCGGCTCTGAGCGCGTCCACCGCTCCATGGATTCGAAGTCCTTCCAGTACCAACGCATGCCGATATGCAACGGGAAGAGGCGGAAAATGATGTTGTTTTCGAAATGGAGCAGCCCTTGACGCCTGCCGTCTAACGGATCGCGCTTAAGCTTCGGCGACTCGCCCGCCGGCGCAAGGATAGTGGACGAAGTCCGTGCCCCGCCTAGGGCACAACACTCCGCTTCCCCTAAAGCGATCACCGCCCGCCAGCTTCAAGCGCTTGTTAGGCCGCGGCTTCACGGTCCTTTCACATCGATGTTGTGGTAGGCAGCAATCCACCAGTCGCCGCGCTCCTTGCTCATCACCTGTAGGAGACGTGTCCGAAGCGCACCATCGGCTGGAGCGTGAACGCCGGGCGGAAGAGCCTTGAAACCCCTCATCTCTGTATCGATATCGACGAGGGCGACGTCGGGACGGATGAACCGGATCTTCTGCACGATCATGGAGAGCACGGTGTTCTTGAACACTGTCGCGAAGATCTGTGCGTGCCTCTCTTCGAATGCGTGGCGACCGTAGTAGACCGCGCCGAGGACGTTCGTGAACCCGCCCTCCTCCTGGAAGTGGGAGGCGTACGATTGCGCGTCTCCGCGGTTCCAGGCACTCTCTTCCTCCGCAATGATCTGGCGGATCCGAGCATCGTCCGTGCTCGGGGTGCTCCCGGCTTGAACCGCGCTCGATGCTGCGGCGGCGAGCAAAGCAAGACTGAGCCTCATCTCGATTTCTCCTTGGCCGCGGCCTAACGGATCGCGCTTAAGCTGCGGGCGCAACGCCCGCAGGCGCATCTGTCGTTGAACGATAGTTCGTGCGCGCCAGCGCACAACACTCCGCTTCCCCTAGAGCGATCATCGCCCGTCAGCTTCAAGCGCTTGTTAGGCCGCAACTGAAAGACGCGCTATTTCTTCGCGCTCGTGACCTGCACGGCGGCGACGCGCCAACCCTTGGCGTCCTTAACCCAGATGTCGAGAACCCAGGCAGCGCCAGCGTCGCGGACCTGGCGCAGTGCTCGGCGTACGAAGACGTCGCCGTAGTGCTTGATCTGCTCTTGTTGCGCCGGCGCCGGGGGTGTGGCCTGTTGGGTCTTGAACTGGGCCAGCCGCTCACCTTTGGTCAACAGCGTGCCGTCTGCAAGTACGACCGTGAAGTCATCAGTGGTGAGGCGATCCCAAGTGGCCGCATCAGCCTTCGACACCGCCTCGTCCCGAGCGCGCATGGCCTCCCGAAGCTCGGCCGGGACTTGCGCGGCGATCGCACTCGTAACAAGGCATGACAACGCGAAAGCCACTCGGAGCATGCCGGTCCTAGCCATGATGTCCCTCCAGTTGATGTTGGCGGCCTTGTATATCGACTCTTCCTTAAACTGTGATCAAGTTGAGGTGGGCGATAGCCCGAGTGGCCTAGGGTCCTCGAGACCGTCCGTTAGCCGGGGCGTCGCCCACCGTCGCTCGTCTGGAACCCGCACAGTTGACCGGGGCCGAGAGCCCGCATCCAGCAAGGTCGGGTCGCGACGAGCTCGTCCCAGTCGGGAGGCGTCATGATCCCCACCCCCGTGTTCGTTGGTCTCGACGTGGCCAAGGCAACCCTCGACGTCGCCCTCCGTCCGAGTGGAGAGCGGTGGAGCGTGTCCAATGACGAGGCGGGCGTCGCCGCTTTGGTGGACCGCCTCCGCCCGTTGCCTCCCACCCTGGTCGTGTGCGAAGCCACCGGAGGGTTCGAACGGGCTGCCATCGCCATGCTCGCCGCCGCGGGCCTCCCGGTGGTCGTCGCCAATCCGCGCCAGATCCGAGACTTCGCTCGCGCCACGGGCCAGCTCGCCAAGACCGATCAGATCGACGCGGCAATCCTGGCGCTCTTTGCCGAGCGGGTGCGACCCACGCCGCGGCCGCTGCCCGACGAGGCGGCCCAGCTCCTCGACGCCCTCCTCACCCGCCGCCGGCAACTGCTCGAGATGTTGGTTGCCGAGAAGAACCGGCTCGGCTTCGCGCCGCGCCCGCTCCACAAGGGGATCCAGCAGCACATTCGCTGGCTCGAGCGCCAGCTCGACGACGTCACGAAAGACCTGGCCGACCAGATTGAGCGGAGCCCGGTCTGGCGCGCTAAGGACGACCTGCTCCAAAGCGTGCCGGGCGTCGGGCCGATCGTCAGCGCCGTCCTGCTGGCGGAACTCCCGGAGCTCGGGGCGCTCACCCACAAGCAGCTCGCCACCCTGGCGGGCGTGGCGCCGCTGGCCCGCGACAGCGGCACGCTCCGGGGCAAGCGGATGGTGTGGGGCGGCCGGGCTGGGGTGCGCACCGCGCTCTATCTGGCGGCGCTCTGTGGCCGACGCTGGAACCCGCAGCTGCGGGTCTTCTACGAGCGGCTGCTCGCTGCCGGAAAGCCGAAGAAGGTGGCGCTCATTGCCTGTGCGCGGAAGCTCCTGACGATCCTCAACGCGATGCTACGGGACAACACCCGCTGGGAAGCTCCAGTGCCAGCGAGTCAACACAGTTGCTAACGGATCGCGCTTAAGCTGCGGGCGCAATGTCCGCGGGCGCAAGGCGGTGGAGCGGCAGACAAAAAGGCTGGCCAGCGAGGCAACACAATTCTTCTCTACTTGCGAGCGCCCGACAGCTTCAAGCGCATGTTAGGCGCCGGCCAAAGCCGACAGCTGCAACCACAGGCTCGGGTCATTCTCTATAAAGCGATGCTCCCGCCAGCCCCGCGAGCACCATCAGCGGCAGATTGACCACAAGGGGCACCAGCGCGTCGGCGATTGGGACAGCCGTGAACACAGCCCACACCAGATGCATCCAACTGGTGAGAAACCAGACACTCAACGCAGCGATGGCCGCTGTACTCGGGCCTGCACCGAAGCGCGGGCGAATGGCCGCGTAGAGGCACACCGTTGCGATCCCCTGCACGAACCCTGTAAGGACGACAAGGACACGTAGGAGAAGCGCTGCGCCCCGAAACGGCGTGATTGGAAGTACGGGTCGACCGAGGGTGGTATGCCCTTCGACGAGCGGGTGCACAGGCGCATACAGGACGCCCCAGAGCACCGCGGCTAAGACACCGCCCAGCAGAGCGCGACGCCAGTTGAGTCTCGACATTTGCCGCATCCTGCCCGTAGGCGTGTGCAAGAGACTCAGGCAGCGCGCGACTGGCCGGCGCCTAACTCAGAGTATCCGTAGTGATCGGATTCATTATTCTGATCTGCCCCGCAACATAACGCCGCTGCTCGCGCTTGGATCGGGCCAGCTTAAGAGCCTCCTGCCCCGCGGGTTAACGCGTCCGAACCGCCCCCGGGGCAGTTGAGCAAACCCTGCCAGCCATCAGCCATAATCCGCACGCGGCATAATCAGCGCACGCTCGGCACGCTGCGGAGCAAGGCCCGAGGGCCCGGAATATATTTCCCGGCATGCGAATCGGCGCGCTCGTAGCGCTTCTCTGCGTGGCCGGGTGCCGGGCGCGGCCGCAAGAAACAACGGTCCTGCAGAGCGACTCCGTGGATCTCGCGCAGCTCGTGCCACGCGACTCGACGGACGGCACGCTGCTCATCCCGCGCGTGGTCACGGAGCCGAGCGTGGTGCTGTTTTGGCTGCGCGCCGCCGACACCCTGGCCGCGGACGACCGCGCCGACACCTTTGACGACCTGAAGTATTACACGGAACAGATCGCGCCCACCCTCGAAGCGGGCGGGATCAGGCTGCTCGCCACCAACGCCGACACCGTGTACGTCGCGCTGCCCAACCACACGCGTCGCGCGATCCTCTTGTCGGGCCTGGACTATCCCTACGGGTACCTGTTGGTCGATCCGGGCGGGCCGGAGCGGATCCTCACCGGCGTGTACGCGGACGACGACCTCCTGGAAGAGCTTCGAGTCTACTTCGACCTGCCGGACGACACCACCAGCGCTCAGCCGCGCGTCGCGACCTGAAGGCCGTGCCGCCCCTCCCGGACACCCCTGACCTCCTTCTCGCCGGCGGCGATGTGCTGTTGCACGACGGCAAGTGGCGCGTGGAGCGGGCGGACGTTACCGTGCGCGACGGACGGATCGTTCAGGTCGGGAAGGGCAATGGGGAAACGGGAAAGGGGAAAGGGCCCCACCCCCACGCCCAAATTCGCGATTGCCGCGGCTGTCTGATCATGCCCGGCCTGATCCAGGCCCACGTGCATCTCTGCCAGACGCTGTTCCGCGGCCTGGCCGACGACCTGCGGCTCGAGGACTGGCTGGTGCGTCGCATCTGGCCGCTCGAAGCCGCCCACACCGAAGAGACCGTCTACTGGTCCGCCCTGCTCGGCGCCGCGGAGCTCCTGCTCGGCGGCACCACGGCCATCCTCGACATGGAGACGGTGCGCCACACCGGCGCGGCGTTCCAGGCGCTCGAGCGGATCGGCATCCGGGCGACGGTGGGGAAGTGCCTCATGGACGCGCACCCCGAAGGAGCGCCGCTCGAGCTCGCGGAGTCGACCGACAACGCACTCGCGGAGGCGGAGGCGCTGGCCAAGCGCTGGCATAACGGCGCCGGCAGCCGGCTGCGAGTGTGCTTCGCCCCGCGCTTCGTCCCCAGCTGCTCGGGGCCGCTGCTCCGGGCCGCGAGCGAGCTGGCCGAGCGGTTCGACGCCCAGCTGCACACTCATGCGGCGGAGACGATCGTGGAGCGAGAGACGGTGCTGCGCACCACGGGGCTCGAGGAGATCGCCTACCTGGATTCGGTCGGGATCGCGGGCCCGCGCGCGGCACTCGCCCACTGCGTGTGGGTGGACGTGCACGAGACGGCGCGGCTGGCGCGCCAGGGGACGACGGTCGTGCACTGCCCGTCGTCGAACCTGAAGCTGGCGAGCGGCGTGGCCAAGGTGCCGGAGCTCCTCGCCGCCGGCTGCCGCGTCGCGCTCGGAGCCGACGGCGCGCCCTGCAACAACCGGCTGGATGCGTTCGCCGAGATGCGCCTCGCCGCGCTGATCCAGAAGCCGCGGCTCGGCGCGGATGCGTTGCCTGCCGGGCGAGTGCTCGAGCTGGCCACGCTCGGGGGCGCCCGCGCGCTGGGGCTCGAAACCGAGATCGGCTCGATCGCCCCCGGCAAACGCGCCGACCTCGTGGTCCTCGATCTGCGCGAGCCGCACCTCCACCCCGCCGGCGGCGATCCGGTGTCGCTGGTGGTGTACGCGGCGTGCGCGAGCGACGTGCGCGATGTGTTCGTGGACGGACGACCGGTGGTGCTCGGCCACGAGCTCCTCACCGCGCCGATCGAAGAGATCGTGCGGGAGGCCGATCGCGCGGCGGCCGAGCTGCACGACGCCGCCCAGCTGGCGTGAACCTATGTCGATTTTCCCCATGGTCGCGCTGGCCTTCGCCATCTACACGCCCCCGCCCCCGCCCCCCGACTCGGGCGCCGCCCTGTTCCAGGCCTGGTGCAAGTCGTGCCACGGAGCGGACGGCCGCGGCGTGCCGAGCGCCGCGGCCCGGCTCGAAGTACCGCCGGCGGACCTGAAGGATTGCAAGGGCTCGACCGCCGAGACCGAGGACCGCTGGGTAGGGATCGTCTCGCGGGGCGGCGCGGCGTTCGGCCTGTCGCTCGACATGCCGGCGTTCGGCGACGCGGCCACGCCGGCGCAGATCCGCGCCGTGGTGCGCTACGCACGCTCACTGTGCGGTGAGCTGGGCTGGCCCCCGGGCGAGCTGAACTTCCCGCGGGCCTTCCTCGTGGAAAAAGCCTACCCCGAGGATGAAATCGTCGTTACCGATCAGGCTCGCGGCCAGGAGTACATCTACGAGCACCGCCTGGGCAGGCGGTTCCAGCTCGAGGCCAGCGCGCGCACGGCGCTCGATGGGCAGCCGCGAGCGTTCGACGGAGTGACCGGCGCGCTCAAGTACAACGTGTGGCACAGCCTCGAGCGGCGCGCGCTCGTGAGCCTGGGCCTCGAGGCCACGCCGCCGTTGGGGCGTCAGGATGTGTGGGAGTTGGAGCCGTTCGTCGCGTTCGGGGCCAATCCCGGTCGCGCGCTCGTGGTGCAAGGCGAAGTCGTTGGCACATGGGAAGAAGCGGGAGGGTTCGGCGGGATGTCCTATCGGCTCGGGGTGGGCCACGAGCTGGGCCGCTTCGTGCCCATGCTCGAGGCCGGCTGGACCGTCCCGGCAGCCGGCGAGCACACGCTCTCCTTCTACCCCCAGGTGTGGGTCCAGCTCTCGCGGCTGGGACACGTCGCGGGCTCGCTCGGCGCCGAGCTGCCGGCGGTCGGGCCCGAGCCGCGGCACCCCCGGCTGATCGCCTTCGTGCTGTGGGACTTCGGGGACGCGCCGCTGTTTCGTGGGTGGTAGCGTCGCGCGTCTCGATCAGGCCTTCAGGTGCGCCTTGACGGCCCCCTCGGCGTGCGCTTCGACGAACCACAGCCATTTGTCGGTGCCGCGCGAGATCTCCGTGCAGATGTCCGACGAATCGACGTCGCCCAGGTCCGCCGTTTGGTCGATCGCCCGGCGAATGCGCTCGCCAAAGCCGGACAGTGCCGAGGACAGTGCCCACACGTGCTCCTCGCCTGTGGTGATCGTGAGCGGATACTCCGGCAGCTCGGAGCGCTCGGCCACCACGCGCGCCGTCCCCTCCGCGATCCCACCGAGCTGAACGACGCGCTCGGCCAGCAGGTCGACGTACTCCTCCACCGCTTCGTCGATCTCGTCGAACAGCTTGTGCAGGGCGATGAATTGCGGGCCCTTGACGTTCCAGTGTGCCTGCTTGGTCTGGGTCTGCAGATCGATCGCTTCCGCGAGTCGGTTGTTGAGCAGATCACTCACCTGGCTGCGCACGTTCTCGGGAAGGTCGTTCATGGTCTCGTGAGGGACCGGAGACATGGTGGTGGCTCCTGGGATAGAAGGGTTGCCGGCTAACGTTGCTTGATGAAAGTGCCGTCCTGGAGCTCGGCGTACGCGCGCCGCAGCTCGTCCTGCGTGTTCATGACGATGGGGCCGTACCACGCCACCGGCTCCTCGATCGGCTTCCCCGACACGAGCAGGAACCGGATACCGGCGTCGCCTGCCTGGACCGTCACCGCGTCCCCACTGTCGAACAGCACGAGCGACCGGTTCTCCACTTCCCCGGCCGGGCCGCCCCCGCCGCCCGCGCCGGTTACCACCGGTCCCACCCGTTCCGTCTGGACGGCACCCGGCTCCGAGGCGTCACGGAAGGTGCCGCCGCCCTCGAACACGTAGGCGAACGCGTGCCCGGACGTCTCGACCGGCAGCGACTTGCGTTGCCCCGGCGGGACCCACACGTCCAGATAGCGCGGGTCCGCTGCCACCCCCTCGACCGGGCCGGCCTTCCCCCAAAAGCTCCCGCAGATCACCCGGACGCGGGTGCCGTCGTCGTCGGTGACCTCCGGGATGGCGGCGGCCGAGATGTCCTGGTAGCGCGGCCGGGTCATCTTCAGGGAGGACGGGAGATTCGCCCACAGCTGGAAGCCGTGCATGCGCCCCCGTGGGTCCCCGCGCGGCATCTCCTGATGGAGGATCCCGCTGCCCGCGGTCATCCACTGCACGTCACCCGCTCCGAGAGCGCCCTTGTTTCCGAGGCTGTCGCCGTGGTTGACGGTCCCCGCGAGGACGTACGTGATCGTTTCGATCCCCCGATGGGGGTGCCAGGGGAACCCCGCGAGGTAATCCTCGGGGTTCTCGTTGCGAAAGTCGTCGAACAGGAGGAAGGGATCGAACTCCTTCGTGTCGCCGAAGCCGAACGCGCGGCGCAACCGCACGCCCGCGCCTTCGATGGTGGGTTTAGCCTGCAGAACTCGCTTGATCGGTCGAATGGACATGATTGCTCCCAGAAGTCTCGGTTTAAGGCACTATCCTCAGAACTCCCGCCAGGGCCCTGGGGTTCCGGTCACGCCTTCCCGTTCACGTTGAACCGCTGAATCGTCTCCGTGAGCTTGGCCGCCGCGACCGACAGATGCTGCGAGGTCGTCGTGAGCTCGCCCAGCGAGGCGATCTGCTCCTCCGTCGCGGCCGATGTCTGCTCGGCGCCCTGGGCCGCCGTCTCGGTGATCCCCGCGACTTCTTCCATTCGGCGCACCACCTCACGGATCCGCTGCGTTTGACCTTCGGTTTCGCCCGCGAAGGCGCTGGCGAACTTCACGGTGGCGTTCAGGTCGCCGAAGATGGCGTCCAGCGCCTGCCGGGCCGCCGCGGAGACGGCGCCCACGCCCTGGGCCGTCCGTCGCCCCTCGTCCATCGCCGCGATCACTTGTCCGATCTGGTCCTGCGTCTGCCGCACGCGGACCCGCACCTCCTCCGCGGAGCGGGCGCTCTGCTCGGCGAGCTTGCGCACCTCGTCGGCCACGACGCGGAAGCCCAGGCCATGCTGCCCCGCGCGCGCCGCTTCGATCGCCGCGTTCAGGGCGAGGAGGTCGGTCTGGCTGGCGATCCGGGTAATCGCGTCGACGAGCTTTCCGATCTCCCGCGAGCTCAGCTCCAACGTGCCGGCCGCGCGGGACACCTGATCGAGGTGGTCGACGAGGGTCACGAGCAGCTCGCTCGCCCGCGCGATCTCCTGGCCATGGCGCTGCGCCTGCTGCGCCACGCCGGCGATCTGGCGCTCGGCCTCCTGGGCCCGCGCGTGCAGCTGCGCCGCCACGTCCGCCGCCGCCTCCGAGTCGCTCCGCCCGTGGCCGATGAGCTGGCGTTGCCGCGACGTGCCTTCGGCCAGCCGCTCCGCGGCGGCGGAGATCTCCTGGGACGCAGCCTGCAGCTCCTGGGCGGCGGCGGCGAGCTGCTGGGCCATGGCCGCGAGCTCCTGGGACTGCTGCTGGACCTGACGCACCACCCCGGCGATCGCGCCGGTGGTCCGGTTCACGCTACCGTGAGGTCGCCGTGCTCCACCTGTGCCAGCGTGCTCCGCGCGGCCTGGAGCCGCGTGACGAACCGCGTCAGCGTCGGCACCAGAGCCGCGCTCGCGAAGGCGAGCACCAGCGTCTCCTGCGCGAACGCGCTCCATGCCCAACCCGGCGCGCCCTGGCTGACCCGGATGGCGGTGGCGAGCCCGAAGCCCGTGAGGTTGACGAGCAGTGCCTGCCAGGCCTCCGTCTGGCCGAGGTACAGGGCCGCCTGCAGTGGCGCGATCAGGTACACGACGTACCACAGGTGTCCGGTTGGCCCCACCGCGTAGAGGATCGCGGAGAT
>WNES01001625.1_pt1 | contig 10461 bp, 10 predicted proteins | sample 5399931 | NCBI WGS metagenome assembly WNES01 (sample SAMN13153332, study PRJNA577476) | soil metagenome | isolation source: 20 cm grassland meadow soil 2 days after 3rd rain plot 5 | place: USA:California | collected 2015-11-11
GGGCCAGTGGTTCTCCTTGCATGGCAAGATGATTTTCAGCGAACGTCCATTTCCCTCGAAGGAGAACAAGTATGTCACTCAGTCCCAGTGGCGCTCTTCCAGGTGCATCGGCACGGCCAGCGGCGCAGGACCCGCGCGTTCCTATTATTTTGCGCATGCGGCGCGGAGCCGGATGGTTCCTGACGATCGCGATCTTGTCGGGCATCAATTCGGTGCTGCAGATCGTGGATGCCAAGATCCGCTTCATTTTTGGCCTGGGCATTACTCAAGTGGTGGATGCCGTAGGCAAGGGCGCCGGCCAGAATGGAATGTTCATCACCATTGCCGTCGACGGCGTTTTCCTGTTGATGCTGATCCTTTGCTGGAAATGGGCGAAAGCCGGGTCGCAAGGAGCATTCCTGGCGGGAATGATCGCTTACGCGCTGGATGGAGTGCTGCTTCTGTACTTCAGCATGTGGCTCGATGCGGGGGTGCACGCGTACGCGCTCTACATGATGTGGCAGGGTTATGCGGCCGCGCGAGAACTCGCGCAACTGCAGCAAGGAATGCAGCCCGGGCTTTCTCAGCCCAAGCTTCCGTAGAAAGGCCGGCCATGGCGAGCAAGATTCGCGGCATCGAGGGAATGAAGAACGGGGAGCTGGACTTCGAAATCCAGCGCGGAGGAAAGTTCGTTCTCTTCCAGTACTGCATTTCGATCATCGTGCTCACGTTCCGCAGGCCCTCCGACATTTGCTTCTTGCGACAAGGCGAAAGGGCGGTGACCAAAGGCTTGCCGTTCACGCTGCTCTCGCTGGTGGCGGGCTGGTGGGGCATTCCCTGGGGACCGATTTACACCATCCAGGCGGTGTACAACAATTCCCGCGGCGGAAAAGACGTGACGCAAGCCGTAGTCAATTCGCTGCGAGCGCAGGCTGTGGCGCCAGTGGCCGCGGCCGCGATCCCGCCCAAGAATTGAGGCTGGGAGCTTTCACTGGCCCTGCCGGTTCCGGTAAAATTGTAGCATACAAATCCAACTTCATTTGAAACTGGACTGGCTATGGGACTGAGAAAACTGAAAAGCATCAAGTACAACGGAAAACAATTGCGGGAGATTCTGGAAGCGCACGAATTGTTTTTCCGCGGAAAAAACGGCGGCGCGCGCGCGGACCTGACCGGCGCGGATCTTTCGCATGCCGATTTGTCCGGTCTAAATTTTTCCGGCGCGATTCTCCGCAACGCGAGTTTCGAAGGAAGTAATCTCCGAACCGCCCGGCTTCCCGGCGCGGATCTTTCCGGGGCCTGTTTGAAGAACGCCGATTTACGAAACACAGACATGACGGAAGCGATTCTCCCGGGAGCGGACCTGACGGAAGCGCAGGCGAGCGGCGTGGAATTTTTTCGATGTAACCTTTCGAACGCCTGTTTCGAAGGCGCGCGTTTACGCAACGTAAATCTCAGAGGAGCCACTGTGACCGGCGCTCGATTTTCGGGCGCGGACATGGGCGTGGCCATTTTGAGAGAAACGGATTTGACCGGTGCGGATTTGTCCGGGGTGGATTTGTCGACCGCGCTTCTGCCCAAGGGCTTTGCGCCACCGCAGGCGGCGAAGAAAAGCGCGTAGCCTCGCGCAAGGGCAAACTGCATAGCAAGAGCTGCACAGGCTAAAGCCTGTGCTACGGACCTTCCGATTTGCTTTTTGCGTTGAAGCCGGGCTTTCCGGCTTGGCATTCGCCGCGTTGGCGTGTTAGCCTCTGGCCAAGTGCAACCAAGGTTTCCCAGTGCGAACCGTGGCCACTCCAGCGACACAACTCGACACTACCACCGCACGCGAGCGCGTGCTGGAGGTTCTCCGCACACTTCTGAGTGAACTTGGCAGCCAAGGCGCGCTGCCGATGCTGAACCTTTCTTCGCAACTGGACCGCGACCTGGGGCTCGGCAGCCTGGAACGCGTTGAACTGCTGACGCGGCTGGAAGCGGCCTTTGGGATGCGCTTGCCGGACCGCGTGGCGTCCGAGGCCAACACGCCAGAAGACCTGGCGCGTGCGATTCTGGCGACTCCCGGAGCGACCGAGGCGGCCGAGGAGCCGGAGTCCGCGTTGCGGGCCGCGGCGACGACGCAAAAGCTGCATCGCGAAGCTGTGGGCGAGGGAGTATTTGCCGCGGAGACGCTGATTGACGTGCTTCGCTACCGCGCCAAGCACAACGCGGAGCAAGCCCATCTTCTGATTACAGAAAATGGTTCTGAAGGAGAATCCACCTTCACACTGACGTTCGGCGAGTTGCATGCGGCGGCGCAGCGGCTGGCGGAAGAACTGGCGCGTCGCGGCGTGCCTGCAGGCGGGCGTGTGGCGCTGATGTTGCCGACGTCGCGAGCGTTTTTCATTTCGTACGCCGGAATCCTGCTCGCCGGCGCAGTGCCCGTGCCGATTTATCCACCGTTTCGCGCAGACCGCATTGAGGAATACGCGGCGCGGCAATCGGCAATCTTGAACAACGCCGAAGTGTGCATGCTGCTGACGTTTCGCCAAGGGGAAGCGGTGGCGAAGCTGTTACGGCCGCGAGTACGTTCCCTCAAGGAAGTTGCGGATGCAGAGAAGGTGATCGAAGCGGCTGATAAAGCGCCTCCGCGAGCGCCGGGAGCGCGGTCCCCGCACATCAGCGGCAGCCGGGTGCGCAAAGGCAGCGATCTGGCGATGCTGCAATACACCTCGGGTTCGACGGGCGATCCCAAGGGCGTAATGCTCACGCACGCGAATATGCTGGCCAATATTCGCGCCATTGGACAAGCGATGCAGGCCGGGCCGGGCGACGTGGTCGTAACGTGGCTGCCGCTATATCACGATATGGGATTGATTGGCGCGTGGCTCACGCCTTTGCACTTCGGGCTTCCCGTCGTGGTGATGTCGCCGTTGGCTTTTTTGACGCGTCCAGAGAAATGGTTGCAAGCGTTTCACAAGCATCGGGGAACGATTACGGCGGCGCCGAATTTTGCGTACGAGCTTTGCGTGCGGAAGATTGCGGACAAAGACATTCAGGGAGTGGACCTCAGTTCGTGGCGCGCGGCGCTGAATGGCGCGGAGCCGGTGAATCCGGAGACGCTGGAGCGCTTCGGAGAGCGCTTCGCAAAATACGGGTTTCGTCGCGAAGCGCAACTGCCGGTTTACGGGCTGGCGGAGGCCACCCTGGCAGTCACAGTGCCGCCGCTGAATCGCGGTCCGCGAATTGATCGCGTGGAGCGCGAGACATTTACAGGCAAGGGGCGCGCTGCGCCCGCGGCGGGGGAAGATGAGACGGCAATTTCGTTTGTGTCTTCCGGGAAATCGCTGCCGGGGCATGAAGTGCGGATTGTGGATGAAAAAGGGAATGCGGTGCCGGATCGCACGGAAGGATTTTTGTGGTTCCGCGGACCTTCGGCGACAAGCGGCTACTATCGCAACGCGAAGGCGACGGAAGCGCTCTTGCCAGAGGGGCCCGTGGCCAGCGATGGCGGACTTCCCTGGGTGAACTCAGGCGACCGGGCGTACCGTGCGGAAGAGGAGATTTACGTCACGGGGCGTGTGAAGGACATCATCATCAAGGGCGGACGGAATTTGTATCCGCACGAAGTGGAGGAGCTGACAACGCGGGCCGAGGGAATTCGCAAGGGGTGCGTGGTCGCGTTTGGATTGAATGACGAGGCGAGCGGCACGGAAAAACTGGTAGTGGTGGCAGAAACACGAGAGCGCGATGCGGCGCGGCGCGCGACGATTGCGGCGAAGGTCACGGAACAAGTGTCACAAGGGCTGGGGCTGCCGCCGGATCGCGTGGAGTTGATTCCGCCGGGAAGCATCCCGAAAACATCGAGCGGCAAGCTGCGGCGGGAAGAAACGAAGCAGCTTTACCTCGCGGGGACGCTAGCGGCAGGGCGAGCGCCGGCGTGGGTGCAGATTGTGCGGCTGGGGACGACGAGCGGAGTGCACAACTTCAGCCACGCGGTGCTTGCTGGGTTAAGACGCGGCTTGGAAATACTGTACGGGATTTATTTCTTCGTGGTGTTTGCGCTGTGGATTGTTCCGACGTGGGCGTTCCTGCATTTGATCAAGGACCACCGCGCAGCAGGGCGGTACACGTCTTCGGCGCTGAAGATTCTGTTTGCGCTGCTCGGATGCAGGGTGCGCGTCACGGGGAAGGAATATGCGGATGCTCCGGGCGCGAAAATCTTTACGTCGAACCACACCAGCTATTTCGACGTGCTGCCGTTGATGCTGGGGCTGGGCGTGCCGTACCGGTTCGTGTCGAAAATGGAAGTGCGCGGGATGCCGTTTATTGGGGCGTTTCTGGATGGCATGGGGCATTTGAAGTTCAATCGCCTGGATCCAGAGTCGCGGCTGCAGCAGGTTCGTGAAGTGGAAGAACTTCTGCGGAAGGGCGAGTCCATTTTTATTTTTCCGGAAGGCACGTTTACGCCAGAGGAAGGGGTGCGGCCGTTCCAGCTCGGCGCTTTCAAGGCATCGGTCGCCACCGGGACGCCCATCCTCCCCATTTCGCTGGCAGGCACGCGCAAGGTATTGCCAGACGGCACATATTTGCCGCGACCGAGGAGCGTGACAATTACCGTCCATCCGCCGATTTATCCGAGGGCGGTAAGCGGTGATGGCGGCGCGGCTGAGTCTTCGGAGTGGCAGGAATTGATTCGTCTGCGTGATGCGACGCGCGAAGCGATTGCACGAGATTCCGGCGAGCCACTCCTGTAAGGCTTTAGCACTGGAAAAGCAGATCCCTCACTTTGCTCGGGATGACATCGAGAATATTCTTCGACAAGCTGCTAGCGCGCCAACTTAAACCTTCCATTTCTTGTAGTTTGCTGACAATTGTTGTCACACGAGTTTAGCGAGAAAAATGTCGAAGAAAACTTACAACGAAGCGGCGATTCCACGCATCTTTATGGACAAAACAAATCGAGGAATGCGGGGCGTAGCCTCCCTGCCTGAGGCAGCCCGCGAAAGGCGCGGCCGCGGTTTGATGCCGCGAGCCTGCGCAGAAAATTAAATCCATTTGGAGGATTTATGAAATCGAAGTTATGGGTGTCTTTACTCGCTGTACTTTCGCTTTCCGCCGTTTCGGCTTACGCGCAGGAGACGGCGCCGAAGGTGGATGTTTTTGCGGGATATTCTTACGTGCAGGCGAATCCGGGAGTAACCGGAGTGGATAGCTTCCATCTGCACGGTGGAATCGCCAACGTGTCTTACAACATCACGAACTGGCTCGGCGGCGTTGCCGACTTCGGCGGCTATACGAACGGAAACATTTTGAGTTCGGGCGCCAGCGGCACATTTTCGACCTACCTCTTCGGGCCGCGTGTTTCTTACCGGCACTACCGGAGAATCACGCCATTCGGGCAGGTGCTGTTTGGGGCGGCGCACGCCAATGCCGCGGCCTTCAACACCACCGGCACGCAGAATGCGTTTGCGATGACGGCGGGCGGCGGAGTGGATTACAAGCTGTACGACCACTTCTCCATTCGCCCGTTTCAAACGGAATATTTGCTGACGCGGTTCCGCGAAGGAACGTTGACGACGCGGAACCAGAACAACTTCCGAGTCTCGACCGGATTCGTCGTCCGGTTCTAACGGGAGCAGTGTCCTGGGTTATTAGTTCGCTGACTCAGGACACGAGCAAAAATCGGTTGCGAGGTGCAGGCAGAAGGGGCCGCGTGGTCAGGCAGAAGCGGCCCCTGCACCTTGTTTAGTTCTTCGCTGTAAGTTGTTAGTTCTTAGTGAAACCATTTTTTGGGCCAAGCCAACGGCGCAAAATAATTCCGCGTCCAGTGACATTAGTGCGGCATTGTGTAAATGACTGTGATGTGGGTGTCGATTTCCATGGGCTGACCGTTGAGAATGGTCGGCCTATAGCGCCACTGGCACACGGCTTCTCTTGCCGACAGATAGAACATCGGATCGCCTCCGACGATTTCCAGGGATTGAATCGTTCCGTCGGTTGCGATAATCGCTCGCAGTTCCACGCGGCCTTCCTTGTGAACCTGCTTAGCCAAAGCGGGGTAAATGGGCTCGACGCGGTAAATGAGCATCGCAGGGTCGAGGTGCGTCATACGCAAGACTGATGGGCGAGTGACCTGGCGATCAGGCGGTGGCGGCGGCACATTGGTTCGTCCGCCGGGAATGGGAATCAATCCTCCTCCGGAGCCGCCGGGAATACCCGGGACCAGGCCGTCTGGCACGCCGTCAACATCGCTCGATGGATGAGGGTCGCGCGTCACAATGATCGGTGAAATGTTTGTCGACGCACAGATATGGCAAGCCCTATGGATGTCTCCGCGAGGGTGTGCGCCCGGGTCGGGCGAAGTGCCCTTGTAAGGGGAGTAAGGCGACACCGGCGTGGTGATGCCGAGTGCGAGATGCTCGGTCCTGCCGAAAAGCGGGAGGAGAATCAGCAAGGAGACGACGGCGGCCTGGGTCAAAATTGAGATCATGAGCGAGCGACGGCGAACGCGGCTTTCGCGGCGGCGCTGTTCGGGGTCGCCTTCGACGAGGCAACCTCCCAGAGAACCGAGGGCTTCCGTCGGAATAGTTTCAGAAACTTTTTGAGAATCGTGCGGCATCGCGCACCTCCACAATTTTTGTGCGAGGATTTGCAAGTCCGTTCGAGACGACCGATGGAACCGCAAAATCTTGCGACGCCGACCTCCTAGGGGTTGCTCTAATCCTCCAGGAGACCGGCGCCGCGCTCGCAGGGATGTGAGGTTGCGCGCGTCCTCCCCAGTTTGGACACCGCGGGGCGGAACAAGTTCCCTGCGCGATTCGTGGTGAGTCGTAAGTTTTAAGTGCTAAGCACAGGAAGTCGGGAACTTTCTTAAAAGCCTCGATGCAAAGAATCCCAGGATTGCGCACTAAATTTGGCGGGACGGGCTGAGTCGACGTTAAAAAGCGCAGAACAGCGCAGGGCCGCAAGCCCTATCCCCCGGAGTCAGCATAAGTCATTTATATTGAAGGAGTTACAAAAACCTGTACCCGTGTTATTCTATTGTGCATCTTATCCATTGAGGACGTGGATCCCAGGAGGTTGACTCGCATGGACGGCCGTAACGCGGAAACAATTGGCGTGCGCCGCACCGGGTGGGCGGCTATGGACCGCGATCCGCAGCAAGACAAGGTGGAATTCATCTGTCCGCACTGCGGTGCGCGGGACCAGAAGAACGCCCGGCGCGAGCGCACTTTGTATCATTTCACCGACGGTTTCTTGCAGGACTTGCAAGGGGAAGTGACCGTTTGCCATAACTGCAAGAAGTCGCTGCGTGTCGTTCCGATTGTGATGGTGTACGATCAAGAAGAGGCGCGAAGATTTGCAGCAGTTTTTTCGGACGAGCACCTGGTCACAGCGAACTGAAGGTTTTTACTAAAGGGATGCGGGGCGCTACCAGCGGCGCCCCGCGTTTTTGTGTCTCAGTCTCATCTGGCTCTCACCGATTTTGCGTATCGGATTGATCCTGCCAAGGCTACTCGCTGCGCCCGGAATGACGGGCGTGAACATTCACGAGGGCGACCAAACCCAACAAGAAATACTTAGGGCGCCCCGAAACATGGAGCGCCCTTTGAAAAAAATGGTCAGTGATTAGTGGCGGTCGTGATCGTGATCGTCCCAATCGCGATCGCTGTGCCAGCGGTGACCGTCTTCGTCCCACCAGCGATGGTGGTTGTTCCAGCAGCTCTCGCGCGCTTCACGAAGTTCGCGTCGCGCGTGGTCGGCTTGCCTGCTGTTCCAACCATGGCGCTCGGCAGCTTCGTGGAGCTTGTGGTCGGCCCTGGCAATGCGCCGCTGACAGCCGTTGTAGTTGTCGGCATAGACTCGCGGCGCTGCCGCAAAAGCCAGCAGGCCAACCAGCGCTACGGCAGCAAGTGCCGAGCGCTTCAGAGACTTCTTCTCTCCCAAAGGAATCGTCATGTTCTCACCATCCTCCAAAATCCCCGGCTGGGATGGGGCGTTGGTCTTGCTTTATCAAACACGCTTGCGGGGAGAATGTAGCGGAGGCTCGAAAGCAGTTATAGGAGGGCGTCGATCAGTAGGCTTGCAGGAACGAATCGACGTTCATGTGATATTTTTCGAGGCCGGCGCGCACGCGGTCAAAGGCTTCGTCAACGGTGTCAGCAAACTGGAGCATTTCGTATTCCTGTTCGTTGATGGTACCCCAGCGGACCATGGCTTTCCAATTCAGCACTTCATCCCAATACTTTTTGCCGTAAATCAGGATCAAATTGCGTTTGGGCAGCTTGCCGGTTTGCAGCAACGTAAGCATTTCCCAGAGCTCGTCCATGGTGCCGAAGCCGCCGGGAAAAACAATCAGCGCTTTGGCGATTTGCGCGAACCAGAGTTTGCGCATGAAAAAGTATTTGAAGTTGAAGCTCAGCTCCGGGCTGATGTAAGGATTGGCGAATTGTTCGTGCGGCAGCTCGATGGAGAGGCCGATGGATTTGCCACCTGCTTCGTAGGCGCCTCGATTAGCCGCTTCCATGATGCCGGGGCCGCCGCCGGAACAGACCACGAAGCGGCGCGGCTTGGGACCGAGCGTGAGCGCCCAACTGGTGAGCTTGTGCGACAGTTGGCGCGCTTCCTCGTAATAGCGCGACATTTCGAGCGAGCTTTTGGCGCTGCGCAGCGCCGCACGGTGCCTGCCTTGATCTTCCACCGACATTTTACCGATTTTCGTTTGCTTGAGCCGCGTGTAGCGCGCCTGCGCGGTTTCGTGCGACTCGATGCGCGCCGAACCAAACATCACAATGGTGTCGCCGATGCCCTCGTTCTTGAGCTGCCCGAGAGGATGAATGTATTCGCCGAGAATGCGAATAGGCCGCGCGGGCACGCTGTTGAGAAATTTCTGGTCTTCGTGCGTGACCTTGGGGGCGTGCTGGGGTTTGAGCTTCTTGCCGTTGGGCATGTGTCTACTCTCCAGAAAAGACGAACTTTGATTGTAGGAATTCCGGGCGGGTTGCGGCAACGTCTTCCGGCAAAGGTGCGTCGAATTGAGTACACTCCCGGAGGGAATCACCTAACGAGCGGCCAGGATGTTGAAGGGATGGTATGAACGGGGCGAAACGAGAGGGATGGCGGGCGATTGAGTTGCTTCTGACGTTGTTGTTCGCGGCTGGAGCGCTGTTGGCGCAGGCGCCGACGGGGCCGCTTCCGCCAAAGCCGGGCGTGGCAGTGCAGCAGCCTCCCAAAAACGAAATCAAAGTGCAGGTGGCGCTGGTGACGACGCCGGTTACCGTGCGGGATTCGCACGGCGACATGGTGCACAACCTCGATGCAAAGGATTTTCGCGTTACGGATCAGGGAATCGCGCAAAAGATTTCGACCTTCGACTTGGGCGGGGATCCGATTTCACTGGTGATCCTGGTGGAAACGAGTTCGCGCACCGAGCCGCTGGCTCCCGAGATACGCAAGACCGGCATTCTCTTCACGCAGACGGTCATGGGGCCTACGGGTGAGGCCGCTGTGGTGGGCTTCAATGATTCGGTGGACAAGCTTCAGGATTTCACCAGCAACGCGGATGAGATTGAAAACACCATTGCGAGCCTGCGGATGGGAACTTCCGGCTCAAAATTGTTCGATGCGATGGCGGTGGGCGTGGAAATGCTTACCAGCCGGCCGCAAGCGACGGCGGAAAAGCCGGGGCGGCGGCGCGTGATGCTGATTCTGTCCGAAGCGAGCGATGAAGGAAGCGAGAAGAAATTAGGCGAAGTGCTGCGAGAGGCGCAACTCGCCAACGTAACGATTTACAGCGTGGGACTTTCCACCACGCGCGCGGAGTTTCAGTCGAAGCCCAAGCCCCCGCAGGGAACCGGGCTGCCGGTGGGTACGCTGCCACCGCCGCCGGGTGTTCCGGATACGCCGACGCTCGAAGCCAACCGCAACAGCGGAGTGGATTTGCTGGCCGCGGCAATCTGGGCCGTGCAGCACATTTACGGGCAGGTGAAGGCGAACGCGCTGGAGGTTGCCGGAGCCGCCACGGGCGGCGTGCATCTGGCCGCTTTCCGGAACCGCTCGATCGAAAAGGCCATCGACGAAATTGGCGGAGAGCTGCACTCGCAGTATACGCTCAGCTACACGCCGACGGACGCCGATGTGGCGGGCTACCACGAAATCAAAGTGTCGGTGATTCGCAGCGACGCGAAAAACCTGAAGATTCGTGCGCGGCCGGGATACTACCTCGCACTGCCGGACGCCAGCCCCGCGGCGGATCACTAGGCGATTTGCTTCCAGAAAGTGCCGTCGCGGGAGGCGAGGAGCGCGTCCTTGCCCGCATTCCAGCGCAGGAAGTGCGGCGTGTGCATGTGCTCGGTGTGGGCGTCGCGGCTGGCCCAGACTTCGTGGAGCAGAAAGCCTCTCGGCGCGTCCAGCGCGCGGTACAGTTCATAGGTGAGGCAGCCCTCTTCTTTCCGGGTCGGGCCAATCAGGGCGCGCAGTTCGGCTTCGAGCAGGATTTCCTGG
>WNES01001628.1_pt1 | contig 10453 bp, 9 predicted proteins | sample 5399931 | NCBI WGS metagenome assembly WNES01 (sample SAMN13153332, study PRJNA577476) | soil metagenome | isolation source: 20 cm grassland meadow soil 2 days after 3rd rain plot 5 | place: USA:California | collected 2015-11-11
TTAACAACCATCGCACGCATACCTCGCGGGAAGGGCGAACGCCGGATACGCCCGTGTCAAGACCAGTCGCCAATCTCCGCTCGTTTCAGTGGCAACCACACTGTCGAGCCCTCTATCAGACACCGGTGGCCGCCTGACTTGTCAAAGACTCGCGCTCGCTGCGGTATCCGGTTAACCTCCGCAAACACCTGAAATGAAATCATCCGGCGTTTGCGCTCTTAGTTGCAGTGCGTTTTGCGGATCCGATCATTTCACTACACCGTATCAATTCGCCAGTGACAGGTTGCGCAATCCCGAAGCGTTTGGGGGCTAAATGCGTGGTTAAGACAGGTGGGTCGCAGTAAGATTCTGGCTTGCCTACTTTAGACGCTGGCCACAAGCGAAACGTTTCATCTGCAAAGCATGAAATTCCCTAGGAGCGGCTTTCAGAAACGAGAGTAGCGCAAATCCGGCACGGACCCAGTATTCATAGCTATAGGAATCGTGCGAGTAAGCGTATATTTCACAAAGGCTTGGCAGTAAAAGACGGCCACCGATGGCTGCCCGCTGCGAGATCGATTGGGGAACCTGATTTATTTCCAACTCTCGAAACAGCAACTGATGTACGGCCCCATGCAGATTGAGTCGCGCATCGATCAGGACCAGAACATCTCCAAGGATCTCAGCCTGTGGAACCAGCAGGGCTCGCACGTTCTGCGCGGAAGCATCATTGCTCTGCCGGTGAGTGGCGGCTTCCTCTACGTCGAGTCCATTTACATTCAGGCCACCGAGGCCCGTATGCCACAGCTCAAAAAGGTTGTACTGGCCATGGGTAACCGGCTGATTTATCGGGATACCTTCGGGGAGGCCCTGGCCGAGCTAACTGGCGGCCCCGCGTCGGGCGCGCCTGCTCTCGCCGCGGTTACATCCGCCCCTGCTCCGGCTTCGGCGGCCGCTGGGCAAGGCTTACCCGCGCTCGCTGAACGCCTCCACAGTCTTCGGGACCAGGCCGAACATCTGGCCCGGGAGTTGGAGACGCTAGAAAAAGAAGCGCGGAAGAAAGAGATTTGAGTCTAGATCTCACCCGGGTTGTGCTTCCTTGGTGGTCCTCTATCACATGGGCCACGCCGATGCGAAAGCGATCATCGCTTACCTCAAGTCATTGCCAACGCCGATACAATAGGCTGGCTCGCCAATTTCGCCAAGCGTCGTCCGCGCGTTCTCCAAATCTTTCGAGAAAGATTCGAGGCCCTTATCTGTGAGCGGATGCCTGAAGAGCTGCTCGAAAACTTTGAACGCCATCGTGCCGATGCATGGGAGACATTCCTTTGGTTGTTAGGGCTTGTTGTGTGTTAGCGCAGACGGCAGGCCCGCTTAGTTTACCTACTGTAAGTTTTTCATCAGTTTGCGCACTCGCTTAATGTCGCGATCACTCCAGAGCCGGACCTTCACCCCGCCGACTGTCTGCAGCTTCGGAGCCTTTATCCAGCTCCCGTCCGCGATGCAACGCTGCAGTGTCATCAGGCTGACTCCGAGCTTCTTTGCGGCCTCCCGTGATGAGCAAGCCTTCATTGTTACAGACCTATAGAACACTTTTTCATGACATGCCACGCCATTTTATCCGCTCCGGCGACAGCCGACAAAAAACGCCGCGCTAAGGCGCACAGGTAGGGCCGTTACCCGTCAAGAAACAACTTCTTTTCCGAACCCTTCACCGAACCCAATCGGCCGGGTTTTGCGGCTCGGGCCTTGTTGTAGCGAGAACAGACTGTACTTCCACGAAAGTAGCGCGCACACTTCAGTCAGCAAATTCTCGGAGCCACTAGGATTAGTTGCTGGTCCCCGGCGCCAAGTCTTGCATATTCGAGCGCTCAGCGCGCAAGCGAGATGCATGGTCGTTACGGCAGTTGCTGGCCGAAAGGACGATTTCAGCCGGGTTTCGATGCCCTCGAGCGAGCAGAAGGATCTGCGGACAGTTGCTCATTCATCGTTACAAGCTTGGTGCGGATTCGCGTGCAGGTGAAGAACGAGCTACAGCACTTGGTCATGAACCAGCGTGTGACGAAGAAGAAAAAACTATGGAGCAAAACGAAAGCGCACGTGTTGATGACGCAGCCAGGCGTGGGGCCAATCACGGCAATGGCGTTTGTACTGACGATGGGAGATGTTTCTCGTTTTCAGCGCGGGAAGCAGGTGGCGAGCTATTTGGGGCTGATTCCGCGGGAGTAGTTCGGGCGGGCATCGGCGGCTGGGGGGTGTGATTCGGGATTTCGCAACGAATATTTGCATCGCTGCCACAAGAAAGGCTAGGGAATTGCAAAAGTGGCCGCGGCAAGAAAGTTGACCGTACGACTCTACTGGATGCTGCGCACGAATACCGCGTATCCAGAGACCATTCGTGTCGAGAGCAGCTCGCGGGTGGCCTTGGTCGGCGGATCGTTCCGCCAACCATCGATACGGCCTTGTACTCAATTGATATCAAGTCGATTTTTGATTGCAAATCCGACCGATGTTATCGTGAGGTCTGCTCAGACAATTCTCCGATCATAGGACAACCGCCGAATGCGATCTCCCGCCGTATCCTTGTCAGGGGCAGCTCACACTCAGTGCGTAGATCTTGTTTTTTTGCTGGCGTGAACAGTCCATGAACCCCATCGCTCATGAACATACTTGACCTCGTTGTCGGTGAGCCCATCAAAACCAGTGACGAACGCGCCGAGCAGATCGGTCCGACGCAGGGTGTCCCTATCTTTGGTCTCGACGCGCTTAGCTCGGTTGCTTACGGCCCGGAAGCGGCCCTCAGCCTTCTGATTCCCATTGGCCTTCTCGGCGTTCGGTATATCATTCCCATCAGTGCCGCCATCATTACGCTGCTCGTTATCGTGTACTTCTCCTATCGCCAGACCATCGCCGCCTATCCCTCCGGCGGCGGCTCCTATACCGTGGCGCGCTTCAACCTTGGCGCACCTGCCGGCCTGCTTGCCGCGGCCGCGCTCCTCGCCGATTACATCCTCACTGCCGCCGTTGGTATTTCCGCCGGAGTCGGAGCCTTGGTCTCGGCCGTTCCGTCCTTGCTGCCGCACACGGTTTCTCTCTGCGTTGGCGTTCTTATGGTCATTACCATCCTCAATCTCCGCGGCGTGCGCGATGCCGGCCTTGCCTTCGCGGTTCCCACGTATCTCTTTCTCGCCACACTTCTCATTACCATCGTCGCAGGCGTTCTCCGTGTTCTCCTCAGCAGCGGGCATCCAACGCCGGCAGCTCCCCTTCCGCCTCCGCCGCGCATGACTGAAGCCGTCAGCTACTGGCTGCTGCTGAAGGTTTTCGCGAGCGGTTGCACAGCATTGACAGGCGTGGAGGCTGTCAGCAACGGCGTGCAGGCCTTCCGCGAGCCCGCCGTGAAAAACGCTCAGCGCACTCTCACCGTGACTATTTTTCTCCTGGCGGTGCTGCTGGCGGGAATTTCCTATCTCGTGAAGACTTACGGCATCGCTGCAACTGATGCTGGCCAGCCTGGCTATCAGAGCCTTCTCTCCATGCTCATCGCCGCCGTTTTCGGCAAAGGCGTTTTCTACTACCTGACTATCGCCTCAATTCTTTTCGTTCTCTCGCTCTCTGCAAACACCGCCTTCGCCGATTTTCCGCGCCTCTGCCGCGCCATCGCACAAAACAACTACCTCCCGCACGCCTTCGGGTACCGCGGGCGGCGACTCGTCTATACGTACGGCATCGTCGTCCTGGCGGTACTCTGTGGCGGCCTTCTCATCCTTTTCGGCGGTGTCACCGATCGGCTCATCCCGCTCTATGCTATCGGCGCCTTTCTGGCCTTCACGCTCTCGCAGTCCGGCATGGTCATGCACTGGCGGAAAAATCGCGGTCGGCATTGGCTGAAGAGCGCACTCGTCAATGGGCTCGGGGCGCTCGTCACCGGTATCACCGTCGTTGTCGTGCTGGCTGCGAAATTCGTTGAAGGCGCCTGGATTACGCTGGTTTTCATTCCGTTGACGATTGTTTTCTTCACCGCTGTCCGCCGCCACTACCATTCCGTAAAGATCCTCACCACCTGCAAGGTTCCCGTCCACGCGGAAAGTCTCAGCCAGCCTCCCATCGCCGTCATTCCCATCGACCACTGGAGCAACATCACCCGCCAGGGAATTGAATTTGCCGCTCGGCTTTCACCAGAAGTGATCGCTCTACACGTCGAGCCCACCGAGCACTCCGAATTGCTTCAGGAGGACTGGGAGCGCTACGTTGAGCAACCCTTCCGCACTGCAGGCAAGGAGCCGCCAAAACTCCGTGTCCTGCCTTCACCCTACCGCTTCATCATCATTCCCATCATTCAGTTCATCCTCGATCTTTCGGAAAAGCATCCCGATCGCAGCATCATCGTGGTCATACCCGAGCTCGTGGAAGACAAATGGTATGAATACTTCCTTCACAATCAGCGTGCCCGGCTTCTGGAATGGATGCTGCTCGTGCGCGGCAATGAGCGCATCTTTGCGGTGAGTGCGCCCTGGTACGTCGGGAAACGAACCTAATTCCATCTGGAGGTGCGCATGACGATTAAAAAGGTCCCGGGGCAGGTGTTGTTTCAGAAATCAGCAGGGCTCACGATCAGAATTGTGCCGAGGGGACAGGTCGAATTCTGTGTAGCTCGTACTGAACTTTTTCAGACCGCGCGTGGTATTCATGAAGCATGCTGGCTCATTTCGCGTTGGGAAGGTGCACCAATAAGATTAATGTGCTTCCGTGGGCTGAAACAACGCCGCTCAGCGGCTTTTCAATGCAGACGATTGACGGGCTGGTCGGATACTATTACTACATTTCCCGTCGTACCTTCAGCGTATACGAATCGCCCAGAGAACTGGCTGGGCGCGTGGGCTTGGATTCTCACGGGCTTCGCCCGGCCAGCGGCTCTATTCACGCAACGCGCCCGTCTATCGGCGTTTTCGACGTTACAGCAGCCACGAACTTCGTCCGCCAGGACTTGGGCGTAGTTTTTGATGAGTTGGTACGCGCAGGTATGCTGGACGCGTTCGGTGGCGACTTCTACGCGCTGACAGAGAAAGGCAAAGGAGCAGTCGCTCGGTCTTGAGTAAGGACCAACACCTGCCGTAGCTGAACTTTCGGGCATGATCGCGAGCCGATCTTGCGCAATTTGCAACGGGATTCTCGTCTGCTTATTGCGCTGGGAAGGGGTTAGGACTTTGGGATGGCGTCTTTCTTTTTCCCCTTAATCCATCGCGCTTCAGCCAGATTGCGCGCTCCCAGTTCGCCTTCTTTCTTGGTCCGCTTCTTGGCCGCTGCTGTATTGTTCTTCGCCATTTGACGAAATTATCCCTAAATGCTCAGCGGCGTGCAAAGCCCCAATTTTCGCAGTATAGGTATATGGCATGAAGCAGGCCGCGAAGCTGCCAGCATAAGTGGTAGGCAGATTCTGTAGCAAGCACTCGACACCCTCAGCATAGAGTAGACGGGCTAGGAGCCGACATGTTCAACGGGAAACGGCCGACAGCACTTTACTATAACCGTGAACTGCAGAACCTAAGAGGCCCGCTCCATTTTGGTGGGGAAAGATCGATGAATCTACGCCTGACACTAGCGATGCCGCCTCACTGTCTCATTCTAGGGGTTGCTCAGCATGAGCTTTCTATGCAGCAATCGGCGAGGCATTTCTGCTTTGCCAAGGACTCTTGCCGTCGTTGGCATTTTGCTCAAATTCAGATTTCGATTCCTGAGTTGCCCTTCTTTCAGCGGGGTTGCCTAGGAATCCAGGAATGGTCCTCATTCCATCTCATCTCCGCGAATGCCGTTTCTCGGGACTTGGCCGTCAAGAACGCGCGGAAAAGCGTACGATGCGCGAGACAGAGGTCCAAATCGCAAATTCCGGCTTAATTGAGATATGCTTTGACGATGCCCCATCCTTCAGAGTCCGAAGTTAGGCCGGCCACCATCCTTATAGATGTGCAGCTCCAGAAGACGCCCGCCGAAGAGCACGATGCGTCGCTTCAGGAACTGAGGCAACTCATTGAAACGCTGCGGTGGGATATCGTCGGAACGCTCACGCAGAAACTGCAGTCCCCTACGGCCGCGTCTCTCATCGGGCCGGGAAAACTCGAAGAGCTGAGCGAGCTCGTGAAAGCGCCCTGCAAGGCCGAAAGCGTGGTATTCGATCACGAACTAACCCCCACGCAAGTCAGAAACATTAGAGAAGCGACCGGCGTGGAGGTTTACGATCGGCCGGCCGTCATCCTCGAGATTTTTCATCGGCATGCTCGCACCAAAGAAGCGCAACTTCAGGTGGAGTTGGCAAGGCTCAAGTACCTCGCGCCCCGCGAGAGCGTGTCGGGGGCCAAAGAGCGAAAAGGTGGGGGACGTGGCGGGCGAGGGGTCAGCGAGTCCTTTCACGAGATCGAGCGCCGGAAAGTGCGGGACCGAATCAGCGAGCTGCAACGAGAACTCAAAGCGGTCCATCGAGAGCAAGTGGAGCGCCGTCGCCATCGCGAAGGTTTGCCCAAGGTCGCCATCGTCGGCTACACCAACGCCGGAAAGTCTTCAGTCATGCGGGCGCTCACCGCGAGCGAAGTACTCGTGGCCGATCAGCTCTTTGCGACCCTGGATACCACCGTGCGAGCGTTGCAGCCGGAGACTCAACCTCGGATTCTCGTTTCCGACACGGTTGGTTTCATTCGAAATCTTCCCCACGATCTGGTGGCCTCATTCCGGTCGACTCTCGATGAAGCGCTGGACGCCTCCCTTCTGCTCCACATAGTGGATGCGGCGGATCCGGCGTTGCGCTCCCACATTCAGGTGACGAAAGAAGTGCTCGAAGGAATTGGGGCGGGAAAGCTCCGGTCTCTTCTGATTCTAAACAAGATCGACGCTGTCGATATTTCGCAAAAGGCATTGCTGAAAAAAGAGTTCCCCAAGGCCATTGCGATGTCCGTGCTGAACCCCAAGGACGTCGAAGCACTTCACTCCCGTCTCGTCAGTTTCTTTCTAGACAACATGGCTCAGGTGGAGCTTGTTGTTCCCTACGGCAAGGAAGGCGTGCTCGCCGACATCCGCAAGAACATCCACGTGCTCAGCGAGTCGTACGAGGAAAAGGGTGTTTGTCTCAAGATAAACGCGAATCCCGGCACCGTTACCGCCTTGAAGCGACGGCTCGCGTCGTAAGAACTCCGACGAATTCCGTGTATGGTGTGGCGGCACGCAGCGAGGGGGCAGGGCAATGGAGTGGCCGAAGACTCTTGGAATGCTCATATCGGCTATCTCGAAAATGAAGTGAAGAAGATCGACGAGCGGGCCGATAAGTTGGAAGCAACGATCCCAGACCTGGAAAACGAACAGAAGAAACATGCCTTGCGAGAACTCGTCAAACATCTACGGGATGAGGCGAGCGAACACCGCAAGTATCTCGCGCTCGTGAAGCAGAAGTGACCGTCCGCACCAACTCCCGAGTCCTTTCCTGAGAAACTGGGGAGCTAAGTCTTGTGTTTTCTGTCACAGCTGTCCAAATTAGCTGAAAACTCTTCGCCGACATATCCAGAGTAAGGGCAAAATTCGCTATCTGAGCCCTGGACGTAGGGCAGGTTGGCGGTCCCGAAGAGTTTCTCTTGATCTGATGCTGTCTAAATTCCCCCTCTTGAAATCTCGTAGTTACGTCGAATTGTTGGCACATGGGTTATCGCTGCTGTCCAATTCATTGACCCCCTTAGATCAGTTGCAGCGTCAACTGCTCTGACGAGCTTTCTGGTATCGGTGGTGGTTGGAAAGGATCGTCGATCCATGCCCACAGGTCGCGGTAGACATTGTTATGAAAGCAAGGCAAATCTCCCCGACTCCCCAGGGGTTCTCCTCTGGCGAGGTACGGCGGCACAAATTCCCTCCAACTCGTTTCTGGAAGTTTGACTTTTAGCTGAACTTCTACGCGTAGCGGACCACACGAGCAAATCGATGAATCTAGTGAACTTGGCTTAGTGGTGTTGCCTCAATCAATCTTCTCAGTTCATCCACAAGCTTCTTAGCCTCTTTCATTCTGTGCTTATAGAACTTTGGGCCTATAGGGACTTTTTTGTCTCCTGCCCGGACATGTTCTTTGACGTCTCTCTTTGCGAAGAATAAGGCTAGCGCCATGTAAGTCTTAATTTCCTTCTCCAAAAACCGAATGACTTGTCGCTGAAATTCCATTTTTCGCCTCCACTCGACAACAAAACTTAAGTCAAAAACCCAATAAGGCTAAATGCCTTCAGCTTGTGACTCCCTTCCTGGGTCGTGAGCCTTTCCTTCAAGCGGGCGGTGCAACAGACTCAGAAAGGGCTCAGTGAAATAACTCCTACTGCACAGGTTCGTTGGGGCATCCTTCGTCATCCATTCGCGACGAAGCTTCTTCGTCGAGGCAGTGATTTTCCAGCCGTTCGGGAGCGTTCCGCCCTGTCCTTGCTTTGCCTTCCAGCCCCTTCCGAAATTCTCGAACAATTTCACCCGTCATATAGAAAGAGGTCCAGGGCTCGCTTTCGAATAGCACCGATTCCGGCAAAAGAGTGGCTACCTCGATCGGCCTGGTTCCCATATTGATTGTGTGCGGCATTAAGTCACTTTTAGGTCTTCACCCAATCGCCCTTTGTGTTCGCATAGTGACCATAGTCGCAGCCCTTCGACACCGCAACTCCAACCAACGCCCGGTTCGGCGTGGATATTCTCTCGGCGATATAACCAGTGGTCGTGTCGAGGGCACTTAACGGTGTTCACGCCAGGCTCGTCGACGGGGTTCGCGTGGTTAGGCATTCCAATGAGCACGTAATATCCGTCGGTTGGGTCATAGCGAAAACTACAACCTTCGAAACCGCAATGGTATGACGCTTGGTGCCCGGCATTTGACCTGGATCTGCGGGATTCATACCTCATTACGTGGTTGTCGCGTGTGCAAAGCGGTCGCAGGTGGCTGCTCAAAACATCTACTGAAGCGGTCATCATAGAAATTCTCCAAAACAACCAGCTGCGTGGCAATCCTGACCAGAAGCTCTCGGGCCGCCCTGGCGTTCCACACTCTGTGCCACAGTCACATTGCCGTCCGAGCTCCAGCGTAACGGATCAGTTCGTTCCGCTTGGTAAAACCTAGGAAATGCAATATCCAGGCCGCGCACGCCTGGACGCTGATTTCCGTAAGATTCAGTTTCTCTGTGATGTCGCGATCGCTGAAGCCCTGGCCAACCAAACGATAGACTGGGCCCAACACTCCCACTTTTTCCCAAAAGGCACGCATGAGGTTAACCTCCACGTCAGATTCTTCGAACGCAACCGGGGTGCAAATAGACCAGCGTTTAGTACGTTCCGCCCATGCCGCCGCCGCCGACAGCCGCGGCCTTCATCCCCTCTTCCTTGATGTCGGCTATCAGGGCTTCGGTGGTCAGCATCAGGGCGGCGATAGACGCAGCGTTCTGCAGTGCGAGGCGGGTGACCTTGGCTGGATCAATTACACCGGCCTTGACCATGTCGCCAAAATCGCCAGTTTCTGCGTTGAAGCCAAAGTTCTCATCCTTCGATTCGCGCACGCGTCCTACAACTACCGCGCCTTCGTGACCAGAGTTATGGGCAATCTGCCGCGTGGGTTCTTCGAGAGCGCGCTTTACGATGTTCACCCCGATGGCTTCATCGTCGTGGAGTTTGAGCTTCTCTAAGGCCGGCAAGCAGCGCAGAAGAGCAGTACCGCCTCCAGGGACAATGCCTTCCTCAACTGCCGCACGGGTGGCGTGCATGGCGTCCTCGACGCGAGCCTTCTTCTCCTTTAGCTCGGTTTCGGTTGCCGCGCCCACCTTGATTACCGCGACGCCGCCAACCAGCTTGGCCAGGCGCTCCTGGAGCTTTTCCTTGTCGTAGTCCGAGGTGGTCTCTTCGATCTGCACACGGAGCTGCTTGATTCGGCCTTCGATCTCACTGGCCTTGCCGGCGCCCGCGACGATCGTCGTGTTGTCCTTGTCGATGGTCACTTTCTTGGCCTTGCCCAACTCCTCGACCTCGATGTTCTCAAGCTTGATGCCCAGGTCCTCCGTAATGGCCTTCCCACCGGTAAGAATGGCTATGTCCTCGAGCATGGCCTTGCGGCGGTCGCCGAAGCCCGGAGCTTTCACCGCGGCGCACTGCAACGTGCCGCGGAGCTTGTTGACCACGAGCGTCGCCAGAGCTTCGCCATCGACGTCCTCTGCGATGATCAGCAGTGGCTTGCTCATTTTGGCCGTCTGCTCGAGCAAAGGCAGCAGATCCTTCATTGAGCTGATCTTCTTTTCGTGGATCAGGATGTACACATCCTCGAGGACGCACTCCATGCGTTCCGGATCGGTCACAAAATAGGGCGAGAGGTAGCCCCGATCGAACTGCATGCCTTCGACCACTTCGAGGGTGGTCTCCATTGTTTTGGATTCCTCGACGGTGATGACGCCATCCTTGCCGACCTTCTTCATCGCTTCGGCGATGA
>WNES01001631.1_pt1 | contig 10443 bp, 10 predicted proteins | sample 5399931 | NCBI WGS metagenome assembly WNES01 (sample SAMN13153332, study PRJNA577476) | soil metagenome | isolation source: 20 cm grassland meadow soil 2 days after 3rd rain plot 5 | place: USA:California | collected 2015-11-11
CACGATAGTTCCGGTTCGTGATACCGCCCGTGAGCGGCTCGGCGGTCCGTGGCCGCCCATGCCAGCCCGGCACCCGGTCCAGAACCGACGCACTCAGCAGCTCGACCTCCATCGGTGCATAGCGTAGCGCCGCTGCTAGGCTGGCAAACATCGCACCCCAATCGCAGGCCCGCCGTTACCGCCAGGTCAGCCAGGTGCTCGCGCGGCACGGTCTGGGCTTCGTCATCAGCATCACGGGTCTCGAGCGTTTCGTCCCCTTCCAGCGGGTCTTCAACCGTGGCTACCAGCAACCACTGTCGCGCCCGGTGTACGTCCGCCGTGCCCTCGAAGAGCTCGGCCCGACCTTCGTCAAGCTCGGTCAGATCCTCTCGACGCGCGCCGATCTCCTCCCGCCGGCGTACCAGGCGGAGCTCGCCAAGCTGCAGGATGCCACGCGTCCGCTGAAGACCGAGATCGTAACGGACATCATCGCGGCGGAGTTCGGCCGGCCGGTTGACGCTGTCTTCTCCAGCTTCGGCGACGTTCCCCTGGCGTCCGCCTCGATCGGCCAGGTCCACGCGGCCACGCTCGCCGACGGCACCCGCGTGGTCGTCAAGGTGCAGCGGCCCGGCGTTGTCGAGCAGATCGACCAGGACCTGCAGATCCTTCGCAACCTGGCGGCGACCGCCAGCCGGCGCTGGCCCGTGGCCGAGGAGTACGACGTCGTCGGCCTGGTGCACGAGTTCGCCCAGACGCTTCGCGCCGAGACCGATTACCTCCAGGAGGGCCGCAATGCGGAGCGGTTCGCGGAGAACTTTGCGGACGACGACTCCCTCTATTTCCCGTGCGTCTTCTGGGAGCAGACGACGAGCCGCGTGCTTACCCTCGAGCGGATCGACGGCATCAAGGTGGACGACCTCGCGGCCCTGGACAGCGCCGGCATCGACCGCAGGAAGGTGGCGATGAACGGCGCCCGGATGGTGTTGAAGATGGTGTTCCGGGACCGCTTCTTCCATGCCGATCCGCATCCGGGCAACTTCTTCATCCAATCTGGCGGGCGGATCGGCGTGGTCGACTTCGGCATGGTCGGCACCATGGGTCCCCGCATCCAGGAGCAGCTGGTCTGGGCCCTGCTTGCCTACACGACCGAGGATCCCGATCGGCAGGTCGATGTGCTTTACGAGCTCGGTGTCGCCGGCCGTCACATCGACCGGGCGGCGCTCCGGCGTGACGTCGAGCATCTTCGATCCCGCTACTACGGCCGGCCGGTCGGCGAAATCGCGATCGGCCCGGTGGTCAACGACGTCCTCGGCGTGATCCGCCGCCACCGGCTCCATCTTCCGCCCGGCTACGCGCTACTGCTGAAGACCGTCCTGATGCACGAGAACCTGGTCACCCGTCTCGATCCGAGTTTCGAGTTCACCGCCGTGCTCGGACCGTACGCGCGGGGCATGATGGTGCGGCACTTCTCACCGCTCGGCTGGGGGAAGGCGGTCGGCCAGGCCGGCATCGATCTGGCACGGCTTGGCATCGAGCTACCCCAGCAGGTACGCCGGCTGCTGAGCTCGCTGCAGCGCGGCGATGTCGAGGTCGCAATCCGCCCGACCGGCTTCGAGGCCATGATTCGCCGGCTGGAGCGGATTGCGAATCGCCTCGTGCTCGGCATCATCGCCGCGGGATTCGTGGTCGCGCTGGCCGTTTTGCTTTCCGCCTATCACGTGCGCAGCGACCCGCAGACCGGCGCCATCCTGCTCGCGGGCTTCGTGCTGGCAAGCGTGCTGGGCATCTATATCGCCTGGAGCATCCTGCGCTCGGGCCGGCCCTAGAACAGCGGCAAACTCTGGGCCGCGACTGGAACCGACTTCGACGTCCCGTTGGCGTCCACGATCGTGAACAACACGTGGAGGCCGTCGTCCGTGATCGCGACAACCGCGACCTTCGAGCCGCCCGGCTGCGGAAGGGCAAACAGCCCGTGCGGATGCGGGCACGTGCACTGATGCCAGACGATCTCGTGCGTGTGGTAGCGCATCACCTGGGCCTCTTGCACGCTCAGGTCGCCGGATGTATAGCCAACCACCAGCGAACCGTCCCAGGAGAATCCTTGCACCACGATGCCCGAGAACTGGCCGACCGTGGTCCCACTCGGCAGCTGGCGAACGAGGGTCGCCGGGCCGCCGCTGGTGTTGCTGCCGTACTGCTCGGCGATGTACTGACCATCGTGGCTGGCCACGAGCCGCGCCAGCGGATTCGGGTAGTTGTGTTGATAGAGGACGCTGCCGTCGCTGAGGGAGATCATGGTGACGCTCCAGGTGTAGCCGGACGACTGGCCGATCACGACGGCCCGCCCGGTCAGAATGCTGCAGGCCCCCAGCACGGGAACCTGATTCGTACCCGGTGTGATACCGATGGTGCCGACGCGGACGCGTGGCCCATTGATTCTCAGTATCTCGAGGTCATACGAACCCGTTGACGTCTTCGCCACGCCGCAGAAGGTTCGTCCGTCGTCGGCCCACATCATCGTCGGGTCGGCGGGTACCGAGCCTACGGCTTTACCGTCCCCGTCGTACACGCTGTTGGTCGCGTCAGACGTGTTGGGCCGGCGCCAGAGGAGGAGGCCGTCGGGCGATGGCATCACCCTGTCCAGACTGAGGCTCTTGATCTGGGTGCCCGTCCAATCCAGCCCATGCAGGTCGTTCGAGGGCCCGCGGTACCAGATGAGCGGGCCGGACGCCGTGGGCTGAACCGATGGCGACGCGCTGATCGTCGGGACCGCGGGCGTCGGAGTTGGGGTTGGCGTGACGGGCTGCCCCGTGCCGGTGCGGAAGGACCAGCGGACCTTGATCTGCTTGTGCTCCCCCTTCCCGGACCAATCGTCCTGGTCGAGCTCGACGTGGTAGAGGCTGTTGGCGCGCAGGCCGTGGTCGTCGATGACAAAGGTCGTGCCGTCCCAATGCGGGTTGTCGAGCGTCACGCCGGCGGGCGGTTCGAGCTTGATGGCGGGATCATTGGCGGGACGGCTGACGTAGTCGGCGCGGATCTCGCCGCTGAGTGGGACGTTGGTGGCGCCATCCGGCGGGCTCACGGCACGAATGTGCGCGGCGGCCATCGTCGCCGCCAGGCTGCCCTGCTGGGCGCGGAGGACCATGACCAACCCGCCGACAGCCAGCGCGAAGACCAGAACCAGGGCGGTTCCAGCCAGTTGCTTGGCCCAGCTCCTCATCCGCCCGAATAACGGCGGATCTTCAGAAAAGGTGCGTCAGGCGGTGCCGCAGGAGCTTAATACCGCCGGGGTCGTGGTACGGCGGTAGCAGCTCGCGCAAGCGGGCTTCAGCCAGGGTGACCATCGAGTCGACGGTCTGGCCGGTACTCAAGATCGGCTGGCCAATGATCATCCGAATCGGTTTTCGCAACCAGAGATCCTTGGTTCCGGAGAGCGCGACCGGCAACACCGGCACCTGGTTGTCGACGGCGAAGTGCGCGAACCCCTTTTTGAACGGCGAGATCTCGCCCTCGGCCGCACCGTAGTGGCCCTCGGGATAGATCGCAATCACGCCACCCCGCTCCAGGCACCGGTTGGCGTGCTCGAAGAGCACCACGTCGGGTCGAGCCTGCCGGTTGACCGGGATGTAGCCACCGACACTCTTGACCAGCGCCCATTGCACCTTACGGGTGACGAGCATGGTCGTATCGCCGAGGAAATGGACGCGGGGCTCGGCGGGAAAGGTGGCGAGGATCGCGAAAGAATCCAGCCAGTTGAGGTGGTTGGCGATCAGCACGTACGCGCCAGCGGTCGGGATTCGTTCGCGGCCCTCGACGGTGATTCGAAATAGCGCGTGGAGCAGGGGCACGGCCCAGAGCCGGATCGCTCGATAGGCGAGTGTGGCTTCCCGCTGCACCGGAAGGAGATCGGCGGGGGGCTGCGCCGGCGCCGGCATGCGCGTATTAGACCGCGAAACGCGCCGTTACATCTGCTTGTGAGTCGGCAGGTGCTCTTCCAGGGTTTCCTTCGAGGGGAACCGGTCACCGCAGGTTGGGCATTCGAGCCCGCTCGTAACTCCGCCGGCCCCAGCTAAGGCCTCGTCCTCCTCGGCCGCATCAGGTTTGCCGAGTGCGTCGAGTTCGTTCATGGTCTTCACCTCCTGAGTTCACCATCACTCAGAACGGGCGCCCCGCGCAAGCCCCTGAGCCTCGAGGATGCCTAAAACCATGCCCTCACTGAGATCGCGGGCTTGCTTCATGGTCTCTTTCGACCCCGCTTCCGCTTTCGGCCATTGCGCGACCAAGCGCTCGAGCTCCTCGTCGAAGAGTCCCGAGACCATCTCTGGCGAATGGACAACCGAGCGGCCGCCCGCATCGCTGACCGAGACCTTGTGCAAGATCCGCTGGGCGATCATGTAGCGATAGATGCGGTCGGTCGCCAGGTCTTCCATGTAGCCATCGAGCAAGCTGGCGCCCTTGCCGTTCAACACGCCGTTGCGGTAGCGAATCACGGTGCGAACGGCCGCCCGCGTTCCGTCGAGCGTCCGCTTGCCCACACCCTGCGGGCTGGGTCGCAGGTCCTTGTGAATGTCCGCGTCCTGGCGCCGCGCCTGGACCTGGTTGGGGTAAGGGAACTGGTTGACCGCGATCTCGTTTTGATCGGGATGGCCGGTCCAGGCGCCGTCCATCAGGCTGTTCGCCTCGTTCTTCTTGTCCTGCTCGAGCACCTTGAGCGCGCGCGCGTTGAGCTCCGGATCTTCACGACTGGGATAGAGCGCCGTCATGCCACCGATCGCCAGCATGCCGCGTTTGTGGCAGACCTCGGGCATCACCTCGCGCAGGTTCTGGAAAAAGGCGACATCGTGCGGGATGGTGTTGCGGTCGGGAAGAACCCACGCGGGGTCGTGCAGCGTGAAGTCGATCAGGCTCGCCATGTAGTCCCAGCGGCCGAGGTTGAGTCCCATCATGTGCTCGCGCAGGTTGTAGGCGAACTCCTCCATCTGATAGGCGAGCGGGTGCGACTCCACCAGCGCCATGCATTTGATGTAGTCCGAGGGCCAACCGCGCGCCGCGGAGACAGCCTGAAAGAGGTCTCGCCACCAGAGCGCTTCGTCGGCGGACTCTGACTTGGCGATGTAAATCGATAAGGGGTGCTTGAGGCGAGAGGGATCGACCTGGTAGGCGACCAGGGCCACGTCGAAAAGCGCCGCCGCCATCCGCTCGCCCTTGAACACGCCGGCCTGTTCCAGGTGAAGACCGCGCGGGCGCGTCAGGATCACGGTCTTGCTCTCGTTGATGCCGACCTCGCGATCGCGTTTTTTGTCCTGGTAGGTGAGCTCGCCCCGCAAGGCGGCGATGATGTTGCGGGCTCCCTGGGTGATGTTCGGCCAGGCGTTGGCGACGGAGTCTTCCAGGTCCAGCATCACCCCGGGGGCGCCGGAATTCAGCATCTTGACCACCAGCTCCGCATCGTCGGCCGGCCCCGTCATCTGGTTGCGCTGATCCTGGCACCAGCCGGGCAGCGAGACTTTCCAGCTGCCAGTGGTTGCCTCCGAGGGCGGTCGATAGTCTGGGAGGCGGCCCTGATGGGCGGCATCGAGGACGTTGCGCCGCCGGGCGGCAAGCTCCTGCTGGCGTGGCGAGAACGCGCGATGCAGCGGGAGCAGGAACTCGGAGAAGCCGCGGGGCAGGTCGCGTGCCGGATCCAAGTCTGGCGGCGCCTGGTTGACGGGTGGATCCGCCGAGATCACCGTCTTCATCTGCTAGCTCAGAACTCTAGCAGCGGGGGAGGAGGGCGCGGGAGCGGTTAACTGACTCTACGGCTCTGGGTATTGCGCCGCTCGTGTTCTCGTCGCTCGCCCCTCACGGTGACCTGCACCGCCGAGCTCCGATAGATGTAGCCGCGCGTGATCGCCAGCTTCGCCTGCCGCCAGAAGGCTTCCCGTAGCCAGCGGCGTTCGACGACCAGTTCGACACCCTTCATGGAGAGGTGGTCTGCACTCAGGGTGGCGATGGTGTCCGGCCGCTGCGCCTCGCGAACCGCCTCGAGGTCGAGCCCGGGCATCAGCCAGTCGGCTGGGATCTCGAGAGCCGCATCAGAGGTTTCGCCCTGGAGCTCGGGCTGGCTCGCCACATTAGAAGGAACCTCAAATACCCGGCACTCTTGCGACTTTCAGGCTAGGGGAGGGAGGGCTCGGCCGGCGCTTTGGCGCCTTCGAGCGCGTAGGGAAGGTCGATCTCGAAGGCCGATCCCTGGCCGGGCTGGCTGGCGACGTCCACCCGGCCTCCGTGGCCCTCGACCACCTGCCGCACCAGGTAGAGCCCGATTCCGGTGCCGACGACATTGTTCAGCTCCGGGTCGTTGACCCGGTAGAACTTCTCGAACAGCCGGCTACGCGCCGCCGTCGGAATGCCGATCCCATGGTCCTTGACGATCAGTCGGACGCGGCCGTCCGCCCGGTCACCGGTGACCTCGATGTCGGGTGGCCCGGCGCTGAACTTGACCGCGTTCTGCAGCAGGTTGTCGACGGCCGTGGCGAGCCGCTCCGGGTCGCCGACGATGGTCAGCGGCGTGGTCGCGAGCTCGACGTTGACGCTGCCCTGTTTGAGCACCAACTGCGGGCGAACGCGCTCCACCGCGTCCATGACGACCGTTCGCAAGTCGAGCTCCGTCATCTGCTGCTCCACGGCGCCGTCTTCCAGGCGGGCCAGGAGGAGCATTCGCTCGACCTGCCCTCGCATTTCGCTGGATTTATCCATCAGGGTCCGGAGCGCGTGCTGCGCCGCCGGTGGCATCTCGCCGAGCGATCCCTCCTCGAGCAGCGAGGCGTAGCCGCGGATCACGGTGAGCGGCGTGCGCAGCTCGTGCGAAGCGATTTGCATGAACTCGCGTCGCGCCCGCTCCAGTTCGACCAGGGCTTCGGCTCGCCCCCGCTCGCGCTCCAGGGCCTGCCGGGTGTCGACGGCAATGGCGGCCTGCGCGGCGACGAGCTGGAGCCGGCGGAGTTGCTCCGGCCGCAGCCAGCGCGGGCGTCGCCAGTACAACCCGACGAAGCCAACGAATCGCTGCCCGGCGCGCATGGGCAGGAAGATACTTGCCTTAACGCCGGCCAGCTGGGTACCCCGGCGAGCCCAGTCCGGAAGCTTCGCGTCACTCTCTGGATCGGATACGTACACCATCACGTGAGGGTCCGACAGCCAGGCCACCTGGTCCGCGCTCAATGGACCGCCGGTCGGCGCCGCGCTGTCGGGCCATTGGCGTCCGCCGGTCGCCTCGACGTGATATTGCCCGTCGGCCTGCCGCACTCGAAGCGTGGCAAAGTCCGCCTGGCTCAGGTCGACGAAGCCCTGGATGATGCGGTTGTCGACCTCCGTGTCGCTCAGCCCGGCGTCGGTCGGCTGCAGCGCCTCGACCGTGGCCAGGGCTTTGATGGTCTGCTCCGCCTCCGCGTACTGCTCGGCATTGGCGAGCGCGAGCGCGGTCTGCGCGGCGATCGATTCCATGAGACGCAGGTCTTCGTCGCTGAGGGATCGGGCTCCCATCCGAGCCAGAGAGAGCACGCCAAACAGCCGGTCCCCGGTGACCATCGGAACGCTGATGATGCTTTCCGGGATGCGCGTCGTCCCGGTCGGGTACACCATTCGGGAATCCACGCTGGCATCCGGGACGAGCAACGCCCGGCGCGACTGGGCGGCGGTCCCGGAGATGCCCTCACCCAGCGAGAGCGTCACGGTATGCCAGTCGGTGTGCTCGTAGGACTCGGCGCGGGCCACCGACTTGACCAGGATCAGACGCCCGGACGACTCGTCCCAGCGATACAGCCGGAAGTGCTGGTAATCGATGACCCGAAGCGTTGCCTCGGCCACCGTGTTGAGCACCTCCTCGGCATCGAGGCTCTGGATGATGCGCGGGGACACATCCTGCAGGAGGTCCTTGCGCCGCTGCAGCAGCAGCTGGCGGCGCCGGCTGCTGGTGACGAACTGGATCACGGCGGCGGCGGCGAGGATACCTGTCATGAGGCGGACGACATCGCTCGTGGTGCCCAAGCCAAACGTTTCTCCGGGCGCGATGAAGAAGTAGTCGGCGATGACGGCGACGGCCGCGGTCGCCGCAATCGCCGGGCCGCGACCAAGGCGCCAGGCGATGACGCCCACCAGCAGCACGAAAATCAGGAGATACGTCTCCACCCGCGGTATTCCCAGGACCCAGGCCAGCCCGCCGAGGCCGATCGAGGCGATGCCGACCGCGGCGATGGCGGCCAGATAGGGGAGCGCTCTATCCATCATGTGTTCCGACAATACGGAATCGATTGACCCCGAACCCGGCCGGCCGCCGAGCACCAGCTTGACGATCCGCCGCACGCCCTCGTAGGCTGGAACCCCTCGTGTCACAAAACCCATTCAGGGAGGTATCAGCATGAGGATAGCATGCGTACTCGACACTGACTACGAAGACTCGGAGTTCAAGGAGCCGTACGACGCCTTCCGCAAGGCGGGCCACCAGGTCACCATAATCGGGCTGAAGGCGGGCAAGGAACTCAAGGGGAAGAAGGGCGAGGTCACGACCAAAGCCGAGATCGGCATCGAGCAGGTACGCCCGGATCAGTTCGACGCCCTGTTCATCCCGGGCGGCTACTCGCCGGACCACCTTCGCGCCGACCCGAAGATGGTCGGCTTCAACAAAGGGTTCTTCGACGCCGAAAAGGCGGTCTTCGCCATCTGCCACGGTCCGCAGCTGCTGATCACGGCGCGGGTCGTCAAGGGCCGCAAGCTGACGGCCTGGAAAACCATCCAGGATGACCTGTCCCAGGTTGGCGCCAACGTCGTCGACCAGGAGGTCGTGGTCGACAGGAACCTGGTCACATCGCGGCAGCCGAGTGACATCCCGGCCTTCATCCGGGAGTCGCTGAAGGTGCTGGAGAAAGTCCCGGTCGGGTCCCGCTAGCAGCGACAACGTGAGATGCCGGTGCCGTGCGCCGGCATCTTTTCTATTTAATGGCGGCAATGCCCGCCGCGCGCCCGGTGCGCCACATCCTGCAATCGGCGGCGCCGATCGCCATCGCCGTGCTCGTCTTCGGCATCTCCTTCGGCGTGTTGGCGGTCGCAGCCCATCTGCCAGGATGGTCGGTCGTCCTGATGTCGATCCTGGTCTTCGCCGGGTCGGCCCAGTTCGCGGCCCTCGGCGTCGTCACCGCGGGAGGCAGCGTCCTGACCGCCATCCTCGCCGGCGCCCTCCTCAACCTGCGATACATCGCGACCGGCATGGCGGTGGCCCGATCGCTACCGGGTGGGCGGTTGCGGCGGGCGCTGCTCGGACAGATCGTCGTCGATGAGAGTTACGCGCTCGCGGTCGCGGCCGGCGAACCCGGTCGACCGGACCGGCGGACCCTGCTGGTCGTGGGCGCGACGCTGTACGCCGTCTGGGTCCTTGGCACGCTCAGCGGTACGCTGCTCGGTCCGGTGCTCGGTGATCCCAAGCGGCTCGGCCTCGACGCGGCCTTCCCCGCGCTCTTCCTCGCGCTGCTCTGGCCGATGCTGTCCGGGCGGCACGCGATGCGGTGCGCCCTCGGTGGTGCCGCGGTGGCCTTGCTGCTCGCGCCCTTCACGCCGCCCGGGATCCCACTCGCCGGCGCAGCCGTCGTAGGTTTGTGGCTGGCCCGCTAGCGCTTGTTCTGGTCCTCGGCCTGGCCGGGCTCACCTTTGTCATGCGCGCCGCCGGGCCGATGCTTCCCAGCATCCCGGCCACGGTCACAGCGCGCACCGCGGGGCTGGCGCCAGCGTTGCTGGCGGCCCTGGTGGCGATCGAGCTCACCGGCCCGAACGGCGTGATCCAGGTGGACGTGAAGATTCCCGCCGTGGTCGTCGCCGGCGGCCTGGCCGCCCTGCGCGTCCCCTTCATCGCCTGTGTCATCGCGGGCGCGCTTACGGCCGCGGGACTCCGGGCGCTTTTCCACCTGAGTTAGCGGCTTGTCAAGCAACGCCAATTCTGGAGAAGATGACAGGGAGGGAAATGGGGACGGGCTCGGGCGCGGGAGGTACATCATGAAAGGCTGGTCGGGGAACGCGGTGAAGTTTGGCGTCGCGTCGGCGGTGGTCACATTGCTCTTGAACTGGATCGGCAATGCGACAGCGAGCGGCGACGCCTGTCACCGCAGCTCGCCGCTGGGCTTGCTGGCGTTTCTGGTCTTCCTGGGACTCATGGGAGCAGCCGGCTTCGTGACCGCAAGAGGCGGCGGAACCATCGGCGCGGCCACCATGGCGGGTCTGGTCGCCGCCCTGATCTCGGCGGTTGGCACGATCATCGCCCTCGCCATCATCGTCGGATCGATCAACGCCAGCTGCGTGGGCAACAACAACACTGGCGTCAGCTCCCAGACGCTGCTCACCGCGGGCGGCATCGTCGCCGGGATCTTTGTTAGCGTCGTCGGGCTTGGCTTTGGCGCAGGCGCAGGAGCCATCGGTGGGTTGATCGGCCGGCGGCCGGCA
>WNES01001632.1_pt1 | contig 10442 bp, 11 predicted proteins | sample 5399931 | NCBI WGS metagenome assembly WNES01 (sample SAMN13153332, study PRJNA577476) | soil metagenome | isolation source: 20 cm grassland meadow soil 2 days after 3rd rain plot 5 | place: USA:California | collected 2015-11-11
ACGGCGCTCTGCCGCCGTGCCGCAGAAGCATCTTGTTGGAGAAGGGCCCTCATCCCAACCTCCTCCCCCCGGGCAGAAGGAACTACGTCTCCCTTAGGGAGAGGGTTGGGGTGAGGGAAAATCTGTGATAAAGGACGCCTTATTGTGGAGGAAATAGACGGCGCCTCAGATTAAAAAGAACAGATGAATGCGGAGGAACTAAGGTCTTTGCAAGCGCCGGTGAAAGAGCGATATCGGCAACAACCTGGGACCGCGCTAATCACACTCCGGGCTGAAGGACGGCTTGGTGAGGGTGTTGTCTGCAAGATAGAAACAGGAAAGTCGTTGGTCGAAGCCGGGCTTCATCCTGCTACTGGTGGCGACGGTCGCAGCGCATGCTCGGGCGACATGTTGCTTGAGGCATTGGTCGGATGCGCCGGTGTTACTTTGAACGCGGTTGCTACGGCGCTTGGGATTCGGTTACGGGATGCAACAGTGCGCGCCGAAGGTGACCTGGACTTTCGCGGCACGCTGGGAGTATCCAAGGATGTGCCGGTCGGTTTTCAGCAGATACGATTGCAGTTCGATCTCGACACCGATGCGAGCGAAGACCAAACGGCGACCCTGCTTCGCCTGACCGAACGATACTGTGTCGTTTACCAGACTTTGAGTCGTCCGGCCAAGATCGACGTTGAGTATCGGCGCGCGTCGGGATAGGTTGCCGGCGCTCCGAGCTATCCTATGCCAACATACATGGACATTCACGAGATTAAGGGAGGAATCGCTGCCGAAGAAGTGGCCAAGGCGCACGCCAATGATGTCGCGGTCGAGGGGAAATACGGTGTTCATTATCACAAGTACTGGGTGAATGAGAGCGCCGGTAAAATCTTTTGCCTCTGCGAGGCACCAACTGCTGAAGCCGCCATGCAAGTCCATCGCGAAGCGCACGGCCAGGTCGCGGACAAAATTATTCAAGTGGAGCCAGAAGTTGCCGATTTGTTTCTCGGCGGCAGCGAAGTAAATGGGGAGGGGGCGGCCTTGCTGCCCGGTGGGGCAGCCGACGCACGCGACCCCGGAATACGAACTGTGCTGTTTACCGATATCGTCGACTCGACCTCACTGACGCAAAGGTTAGGGGACGAGATGGCGATGGAATTCCTACATGTGCATGACCGCATCGTGCGGGACGCTTTGGCGGCAGCGAAGGGCCGTGAAGTTAAGCATACGGGCGATGGCATCATGGCCTCTTTTGTTTCAGCCGCAGCCGCGGTCCGTTGTGCGGTGCAAATCCAACGTGAGCTGGCTCGGCGTGAGCGAGAGGAACGCGATCACCACATCAAAGTTCGCATTGGGGGTGCGGCTGGTGAGCCGGTCGAGCGTGATAATGATATTTTTGGAACGACCGTGCAACTGGCGGCGCGGCTTTGTTCCCACGCCCAACCCGACCAAATCCTGGTCTCGACCGCGGTAGCGGAGCTATGCATCGGAAAAGGTTTAACGTTTCGTCCTCTGGGCGAAGTCGCTCTTAAAGGTTTTGATCGGCCGGTTCAGGTTCACGCGGTCGAATGTGCTTGACGCGGGTGACGTATTGACGAGCAGCTGCTTGGTGCCCAATTCTCGTTAGTTGGTCGATTTAGTCGGGTGGAACGACCTGCGTATTTTCTGTAACGACGAGCGCGATTCCGCCGAGGACGGCAAGGGATGCGAGCAGAAAACGTAACGTAATCAACTCGCCAAGGAATAATATGCCACCGGCTGCGGCCAGGACCGGCACACTAAGTTGTACCGTAGCGGCACTGGCAGCTTTTAGTCCTGGCAACGCGCTGTACCAAATCACATAGCCAACTCCTGAGGCAATTGCCCCCGAGAGTATTGCATAACCGACGCCCCCGCGGTCGAGCTTGAGCCAGGGCAGCAGGGCCACGCTCAGCCCTGTAGCAAAGACCACGGCGCGCAAAAAATTGCCAGCTGTGGCGGTGGCGGGATCACCTGCACCTTTGCCTCGCAGCGAATAGATTCCCCATGCGATTCCAGCGCATAACATTAATAGCGCACCGTTGATTGGCGGAGCCGAAAGGCCGGGGAATAATAGCGCCACCAGTCCAGCGACGGCCAGCGCAAGACCGAACCATTGTCGCGTCCGCAACCGCTCTCCCTTGTACATTCCCCAAAGGATCATCGTTGCCTGGACCGCGCCAAAAAGAAGCAGTGCACCTGTTCCGGCGGAAAGGCTGATATAGGCAAATGAAAAAGCGGCCGCATAGGCGAACAGTGCCAGAGCCGAAGCCCAACTTCCTGTTGTTGGCGAGGTTCTTTTACGAATTGTCACGATCAGCGAAAGCGCGACAGCGCCAGATAAAATGCGAGTGAAAGTAAAGCTGGCCGCATCAATCGTAGTTTGGGTTAGCGCCAGACGGCAGATCAGCGAATTGCCAGCGAACGCTATCATCGCAAGCAAAGTGAGGATGAAGAGTCGCATTCGACCTAGTTTGACTACTCAAACGCGGAGACGAAACTTTATTCCCTAAAACAAATTGAATAAAGGAACCGCGGATTACGCGGATTAAACGGATCATTGCAGTGAAGATTGTTGCCAGTTGGAATTTTATCCGTGCTAGCCGCGGTTTGAAATTGTGTCATTATGATCAACGGGCAAGATGCCCGTTGGCCCCACAGCCTCGCCGCAGCGAGTCCGTCCGGTGGCGGACAAGATGGCTGTGCTACAGCCTGACCAAAGAGAATCGGCACATGCTGTGCTTCGAAATGCAGATACATGAATCGGCGCTTCGTCCTTCTCGCTATCGCGGGCGCTCTTGTCGTGCCTGCAGTTTATTCACTAACCCGGCCTGATCCCGCGGCGAAAGCAAAGGCGGACGGTTTGCAGACGCTCATGTCGGATCCATATCGGTTGGACAAGATCTATCGCTCAATGGAAGGGCCATGGTCGATTCAGAGTGGAATCCATCTCGCGACGAGCGTGAAATCTGGAGTGCAGTGGGTTACCGGGTTGGAAACGGAAGTTGTCGATGTCACGGTCCAGAAGCCGATTTCCCAGGAGTTCTTCTGTCATTCCAATCTCACCTTCGCCGAGCATGGCAGAACGCCTGGTCAGTACAATCAGCAGTTGGGCGGAAAGACCCATCTCGATTGGCGCCTCTTCACTCTCGTACCAGGGCGCCTCTCTCTCGAACTTCCGCCAGGCTTTGGGGTGCCGATTCCTTCCGACGCGTCTCTGGATTACGTGACGATGTCTTTAAACCTGAATGAAAAGGATCAGGTGGTGAACGTGCGCATGCGAACGAAGGTGCACACGACCGCGGCCGATCAGCCGGGCGCACCCACGAAAGCACTTTTCCGCCGCGCGCTATACGTTTTACAACCTCACGGTGTCACTGCAAAGATGGGACCTGCATGTATGCCGCACGCCGGAATGCACATGGGCGCCGGGTGCGCTGAATTGTCAAAGGTGAACATGTCGGGGGAAGTGACTGTGGGGAAACCCGACGATGGCCTAATGAACCATTGGATCGTCCCTCCAGGTCACCACGTCTACACGACAGAGATTACGCCACAGCTGAATCTTCCTTTCGACACGACAATTCATTATGCGACGATCCATGTTCACCCATTTGCCAGAGGAATGGAATTGCGTGATCTGACAACAGGGACGACGATCTTTCGGTTGAATTCGCAAGACTGGCCGGACCGGGTTGGTGTTGCCTACGTCGAAGAGTTCAAGTCGATCGAGGGAATTCCAATTCAGCGCGATCATCGCTACGAGCTTTCGGCCGAGTACGATAACACGTTGGATGTCGAAACGGATGCGATGGCGATCCTCTACCTTTACTTCCTGGAGAAGGATTTAACCTGATCGCTAAATCGCATTATCCGTTATCTGGTAACGTTTCGTAGCACAGCCGTCTTGTCCGCCACCGGACGGACTCGCTGCGGCGAGGCTGTGGGGCAAACGGGCATCTTGCCCGTTGTTTGTTGGACGAGCTGCCGTCGGGAGCGAAGAATTGCTTTTCGCTTTGGTTTTCCCCGTTTTAGTTTCGCAGCATGATTGTGACGACGGCTCAGCTTTACAAGGTGGCTTATGGCCAGTTCGCCGTGGGCGCTTATAATATTAACAATATGGAACAGCTCCTTGGCTTGTTCCGCGGCAACATTCAAAGCAAAGCGCCCTTTATCATCCAGCTATCCAAAGGTGCGCGCAGTTACGCCGATAAACGTATGCTCGAAGCAATGATTCGGGGGCCGAAGAAATCTTCCCCGAGGCGATTTTTGCCGTGCATCTGGATCACGGCGATGAGGCGACTTGTTACGATTGCATTGACTCAGGTTTTTATAGTTCGGTGATGATTGATGCGAGTCATGAGCCGTTCGAACAAAACGTCGCGATCACAAAACGGGTGGTAGATCGCGCACACGCCAAAGGAATCAGTGTGGAAGCGGAGCTGGGCATGCTGGGTGGCGTCGAGGAAGACATCAGTGTGGATGAAAAACAGGCCTGCCTGACTAATCCGGTCGAGGCGGTCGATTTCATCAAGCAAACCAAATGCGATTCGTTGGCGGCGGCGATCGGGACCAGCCATGGCGCTTACAAATTCAAGGGGCAACAGTCGCTCCATTTCGATGTCATCGAAAAAATTCGCGAGAACGTGAAGACAGCGGATTTGCCACCAACCCCGATTGTGATGCACGGCTCATCGAGCGTGCCGAAATCGGAGGTGGAACGGATCAATGCGGCAGGCGGAAAGCTTGATCCTTCTGCGCACGGTGTGAACGAAGAGGATTATCTGCCGGCCGCGTGACTGGGCGTGACCAAGGTAAATATCGATACCGATGGCCGACTGGTTTGGACGCGGGTGCACCGCGAATTTTTCCGTGATCATCCCGAGAAATTCGATTTCCGTGATCCGGGAAAAATTTTCGTGACGGAATATGCGGATTTCATCGCGCACAAGAACGAGAAGCTGGGTTCGGCCGGGCAGCTGGATGCAGTGCGTGCCAGCGTGAAGAAGTAGCCCCGTTTGTCATGTCGAGCGGAATCGAGACATCGCTAACTATTCTCCGAGGATCTCCGGCGCCAAATCAATCCAACGTGGATTCAACGTGGCGAGCAGCTTAACTTTTTTGACGCGCGACCAGTTTTTGTGTTGTTTTTAACGCGCAATCGCATCCAGCACGTTTGTGCAGTGCTCGTAGTAAACCAGTTTCCCACAGCGGTAATCAGCGGCGAAGCCTGGAATCTCTCCGGCACGATGCTCGGTAATTCTGCGCTCTAAATCATTGGTCATGCCAACGTAGAGCACCCTGTCATGCTCATTTGTAACGATGTAGACCCAGAAGTTATAGTCCCGTGCTACAGCAAATAGTTAGAGATTCCTCGGCTGCAATCGGAATGACAAGGGTGCGTACCCGCGGAGTGCCAAATGGTTTGCAAGATCGTGCATGACGCCGAGCTCCCATCGCCGCAATGAACGAGACGCTTTTCGTCAAGCTGCAGACCCCTTGTGTCGAGCTGAGTCGAGACATCGCTGACCATTCTCCAGAAATATTTAGAGATTCCTCGACTGTGCTCGGAATGACAAAAGGCGATTGCCGGGTTGCCGGCTTCTTCGGCGCGCCCTCCTCCAAGCGGTTGGATTCGGACCTATGCCTGACATCCAGTAGGCGCTTGGCACAAGCGCCTCTACAATTTAGAAGAGAAGTGTGACGCTCACTCTGGAACAAATCGCGAAATTGTCCGGCGGAGAACTCCAGGGCGATCCCGAAACGAAAATCACCGGCGCAGCTTCTTTGGCAGAGGCGACCGTCCATGAAATATCGTTTTTCAACAATCCGCGTTACCTCGCGCAACTGCGCAAAACACGCGCCGCCGCCGTGATTGTGCCGCCCGATTTTTCCGAACAAGTCGGAGCAGCAGTCATTCGGGTGCAAAATCCGGCGAAGGCATTCGAGCAGGTCGTTACCAAATTCGCGCCGCCCTCGATAAAATTTGCGCCGGGAATTCATCCGAGCGCAGTCATTCACCCGCGGGCGAAATTGGGCGATCACATTTCCATTCAACCGTTGGTGGTGATCGAAGCCGGCGCGCGAATTGGATCACGCGCGGTCATCGGTGCCGGGAGTTACATTGGGCACGACGTCGTTATCGGTGACGGCTGCATGATTTATCCACGGGTAACGATTCGAGAGCGCTGCCGGCTCGGGGCGCGAGTGATTTTGCACAGTGGCGCCGTGATTGGCGCAGACGGATTCGGCTTCGAAATGACGGCACAAGGTCAGCAGAAAGTGCCGCAGATCGGAATTGTCCAAATTGACGATGACGTGGAGATCGGCGCGAACACGACGATCGATCGGGCGCGCTTCGGTCGGACTTGGATTCAGGCGGGCGCAAAGATTGATAATCTGGTGCAGGTGGCCCACAACGTTGTGATCGGAAAAGACACCGTGATTGCCGCGCAAACCGGGATTGCCGGGAGTGTCCGGATTGGCAAAAGAGTGATGATTGGAGGCCAGGTGGGAATTATTGGGCACATTGAGATCGCCGACGGCACGCTGATCGGCGCGCAGACTGGAGTTTCAAAGAATCTCAACGGCGGAGTTTGGTGGGCGACCCCATCCGTGCCGCTGAAAGAAGCGAAAGTGCAATTGGCGTGGGTGCGGCGACTTGGGGAGTTTTTCGAGCGAGTAAAAAAACTCGAAGCGAAGCTGAAAGAGTAGGCGAGGAGCGGGGGGAGCGGGGACTTTTCGAGCTAGGCGCGCTTAGAATGCTGCGCTAGCGCCTCTGGGGATCCGGCATGAGCAAGAACATGAGCGTGAGCGGGAGGATCTTGCGCCTGCGACGGGTGACGGAGGACTCCCTGGCAAGGTTGTTGCTATTGTAAATCTTGAATTTATAGTAAATGCAACAGATCTATCCAGCCGCCGAATTCCTCCTCGTCGATGATGATCCGAGCATTTCGGAATTCCTCGCGACTTATCTTTCCGAGAGAGGTCATCCCTCTAATGCCACCATCGAAGCAAACAAGGCTCTCGATTGGCTCAGCGAAAATCGATGTGAAGTAGTCGTCGTCGACCTCAATTTGCCAAACGTTAATGGAATATCCTTGATCGCGTCCGTCCGGGCGATCGACCCTAGGCTGCCCATCGTGGTTTTCACAGAGAAGGGTTGTGATGAGGCGCAAGTGCGAGCGGCAATGCGTGCGGGCGCGAGCGGATACGTGAGTAAAAATTTGCCGGTGGAACAGCTGTACTGTGTCCTCGCAAGAGTGTTGGCAGCAGCGCGATTCAATGCACGGCGCGTTCGGCTGCAGCGGGAATTACTCGGCGTTGCCTAATTTGGCACCGCTTCGTTAATCAGCGCCCTCAAGTTCTCGATCGAAATACACTCCGCGCCGCACGCGCTGGCTGTTTCCTGTTCAAGGAAATCAGAAGTCGCAACCGTTAGATCGAATTTTTCAGCATATTTGCTCGCCAACCGTTCAATGATCGCGTCCGCAGTCTGTCCAGCGCGCGAATAAAAAACTTGCACGCTGTGTGGCTCCGATTGTTCGGTGGCGGAAGTCCCCTTGCCATCAAAAACCACGACGACGCGAACGCCCGTGTAATCCTGGTAATCCCGGAGTTTTTTGATCAGGGCATCGCGTGCCAGGGAGGAACGCCGCGCATGCAGTCGGTGCATTTCCGGCCAACCGAAAATCGCGCTGTGACCATCGACGATAAGATAGCGAGCGCGCACGGAACAACGGACATTATTCCGCCGGGGCCGGTGGTGACGCGGATTTCTTTGGCTTAGCGCGCGTCGCCTCGCGACGCATCGATTTTTGGTTGGCTCTTTTGCGCTCGAGATAAGCTTTACGACGTTTTCGTTTGGCACGTCTGCGGAGTTGTTGACCCATGCGACACCATCTATAGGACGGGCCGGACAGGCGCGCAAGAATTGGGCAGGTTTTCAGCCTTGTCTCGTGCGGAAGAGAGGCCGCGGGGGCCCACCTTCCTCTACTTCCGATTTCTTTCGGTTCCTAATTGTAGGGCGGCCATTCTGGCCGCCGGTTTTGACATTGGCGGCGAAGATGGCCGCCCTACAATTCATAGACCTTCATTGCTCTCGGACCTGCAGGCTGGGTCTGTTCGGCGGTCATAGACCGCCGCTACAGAATCTCAACGCCACGCCCTTTTGCGGTGGGACCCATGCAAGGTCGGACCTCCCGATAGACGTATAAATTTCGCATTTCCGTATTGCTAATTCGGCCTCTTTTCGTATAAAAAGTCCTTCCCGTAAATGCACCTGTGAATTCTCCGAAGCCGCTCCTCGCTATTTCGGTGTCGCTCCTTCTCATATCCGCCGTATTCGGCGTTTTGAATGGAGGTAAAGCCAAGGCGTTGCGTACCGACGTAGCTACGGTCACAAGTCAGCGCGAAACGGCCGAGCGCCAGCGTCAAACTGCGGAAAAAAATATCAAGGACCGGGAAGCGAAGGTGGCGAACGAAGTAGGGAAGATTGCCGAAAACGAGAGTCGGATCGCCAGCGCGGAAGCGGAATTGGTGAAGACACAGACCGAGAAATCGGATTTGCAAGGTAAGCTGCAGGCGAACGAAGCCCAGATCGCCGAGTTACAGAAACACGTCCAAGAGATGACCCAACCCTTAGCGAACCCAAATCCAGGCGCGCCCTCGGTAGCAGAGTTACAAGCCCAGCTTGATGACGCGCGGAAACAATTGGAGAGCGCAGAACACGAGAAAACTTTAATCGCCGAAAAAATGAGGCCGGCGCGTGAACAATCGCGCGGACCGGAAGTCATGGTGCAGCGCCGTGAGCCGAGCTTCCATCCTTCCGTCCGCGGAACCGTGCTGGCAGTGAATCAAGCCTACAACTTTGTCGTGCTCAATCTCGGCGATCGTCAGGGGCTCGAGCCGAATGCCGAAATGTTGGTGCTGCGCGATACCACCATTATCGGAAAAATTCGCATTTCGTCAGTTGAACCAGCGACATCCATTGGCGATATTCTGGGAAATAGCCTGGCGCGTGGCGTTCAGGTGCAACCCGGTGATACCGTCATTTATGCTGGCTCGAATTCCTAAACGAACAATCTCCGCTTTACTGCTTCTGGCAGGCTGCATAGCTCTGGTCGGATGCGCGACCGAGAAACCGCAAGTGGCGCTGGTCGATGATCCTGATGCCAAAAAAGAATCCCAGATTCCCTGGAACAAACAGGAGAAGTGGGAAAGCCAAGGCCAGTTCGCCGGAATGACCGACCGGCGCTAAGCGTCCAATCCAAAGGCACGGTGGGTATCCTGCCCGCTGATGCCAGCACAATAAGGATTAGGCAAGATCAGATCCAGAAAGCCGGCGGGTGGAGTTGTGGCACAGCCATCTTGTCCGCCACCGGACGGACTCGCTGCGGCGAGGCTGTGGGGCCAGCGGGCATCTTGCCCGTTGATGGCAGTGGTACAGGCATCTCAACAGCGCTGAATCAGATCCAGAACCCTGGCGGGATGGTTGCGTTTTTCGGAATCACGACAATTCCGTCGCGGATGTAATAATTTTCCGCGTCGAAATTTTCCGGTTTCCCCTCCGGCGTTACCACAACTCCGTCCGCAATACGTGCGTTTTTGTCGATGATAGCGCGATCGATTACGCAATTGCGGCCGATGCCGATGGGAGTTTTCTCCGAACTGCGATCGCTACCGAGTTCGTAAAAATCGGCGCCCATCACCACGCTGTTGCGAATGGTTGCACCGCTTTGAATAATGCTGCGCACTCCGATAACGCTGCGCTCGATGTGGCCATCGGATATGATGCAGCCGTCGGAAATAATCGCCTGGCGCAGGGTCGCGCCGTTGATCTTGCTCCCAGGGAGAAACCGGGGATGAGTGTAAATCGGCGCGTCGGATTCGAAAAAACTGTAGGCTGGAACCAGGTCGGTGAGATCGAGATTGGCTTCGTAAAAGGCGCGAATCGTTCCGATATCTTCCCAGTAGCCGTCGAAAATAAAGGCACTGACGCTATGCGTTTGGATCGCAGCCGGGATGACGTCCTTGCCAAAGTCGAACAAGTCGTTGTTGAGGCACTCGATCAGCACGTTGCGATTGAAGATGTAAATTCCCATCGACGCCTGAAACAATTCCTCATCGGCGCCGTGCCCGATTGCCGTGAGTAAAGGGCGGTCCATTTTCATCTCGTCGAGCACTTTTGCCTCCTTCGGCTTCTCGACGAACCGGGTGATGCGGCGGTCTTCACCGCTCGACATGATTCCGAACTCCGCCGCCTGATCGCGTTTCACCGGCTTGGTCGCGAGCGTGATTTCTGCGCCCGAGCGAATGTGCTGATGCAGGAGCGAGCGAAAATCCATCCGATAAAGTTGGTCGCCGCTCAGAATTAAATAAAACTCGAACGGTCGCTCGAGGAAGTAACGCATGTTTTGCCGGACGGCGTCGGCGGTGCCTTGGTACCA
>WNES01001706.1_pt1 | contig 10429 bp, 9 predicted proteins | sample 5399931 | NCBI WGS metagenome assembly WNES01 (sample SAMN13153332, study PRJNA577476) | soil metagenome | isolation source: 20 cm grassland meadow soil 2 days after 3rd rain plot 5 | place: USA:California | collected 2015-11-11
AAGCGAACGCGGCCCTGCCCGATCCGACGCAGGACGCCAAATGGTGGGCCCTCGGCGGCTGGGTCACGTACGACTTCAGCCCGACCCTCGGCCTGGCACTGCGCGGTGACTACGTGAATGACGAGAACGGCGCCCGGAGCTCGTTCAACGGATTGGTCGGGTTCCCTGCGAACACTGGCCAGAAGTTCGGCAGTGGCACGGCGACGTTGAACATCAAGGCGTGGCCGAGTGCCGTGGTCCGACCCGAACTCCGGTACGACCGGTCCACGCTAACGGCGTTCGACGGGAAGAAGGACCAGATCACCGTTGCCCTGGCGGTCGCGTACCTCTACTGAGTCGCGGGGGCTGGCTGCGCTCCCGGCCCGAGAGTGGTGGGCGCCTGATTCCGGAAGAACCGGTACAGCAGCCAGATGTCGAGCACCGTCAGGTCGCACGTGTCGTATGATCCGGACGCCGAGCGGTATCCCGACGACGAGACTCGGGAGGATGTAGGGCAGCAGGCCGGCGCTCTCGCTGGAAAACATCCCGGCGAGATAGTAGGCCACGGCCGTAAACGTCGACTCGGCGAGCCGCACGAGTCCGAGCCCGGCTCGGAAGTCCTGTTTCGCAAGGCCCTGGTTGCTCAACATCACGGCCAGGGGCGGCCCGGAGATCGTCGTGACGGAGTACAGCACGCCGAGGCCGCCTCCGAACAGCAGGCCGACGCGGCGCTCATCCCTGATGGGCCTGCGAAACCCGGCTGCCTGCAACAGGATCAGCGGCAGCAGGACGATGAAGGTCGCGAGCTTGAGCCACCCTGGCTGCACTCGGTGCACTAGAGAGGTTCCGAGTACGACCCCCGGGGCCAGTCCGACGATCATCGGCACGACCCGACGCCACACGTGGGGGACGCTCGCCCGATTGACCCAGAGGACGTAGGCGTTCAAGACGACCTCGACCCACACGAGCGCCGGATTGAGGACGCGATTCGCATAGAAGAGCAACGCCACCGGCACGGTGATCGACGAGAATCCGTAGCCGAGCGCACCGTTGACAGTTGCTGCCAGCAGCGTGATGAGGACTAAGACGAGCGAACTTGGCGTTATGTCCATGTCTGTTGAGATGTTGGAGCAAACAAGAAACCCGGCTCACGCTGGGGTGGCCGGGCCTAAGAGCGGCTCAGGAGGCGAGGAGGGTTAGTGAGTCCTCATGTCGTCACTGGGTGCGCCGTGGTATCCGTCCAACCCTGCGGGTGGGGGGGCGGCTACAACAACAGACGAGACAAGACAGCGGCGTCGGGCGCATGTGAACGTGCAACCTAGAGCGGGTGCCGGCGGGTGTCAACCGGATGTGCGGCGAATCGGAATCCGTACGCGGGTCTGCTCCCACTCCATGATCAGCTCCGTCGCATTCCCCGCGGCCGGGGCGAACTTGAGCGTGAGCGTCTCGACGGGCGTGCCCAGCGGCTCCGCGGTCACCGCGCCGGCGCCCACGTCTCCCGCGCGCACGTCCTTGTCGATCGGAACACCCCAGCGCTGAACGCCGCGGTTGACGGCGATCTGCCACTTCGATGCGCCGGGAATCGCGTACAGCGTGTACGTCCCCGGCTGCACGCGCACCCCGGCGATCTCGGCCGGGAACGGTACGTTGATGCTCGTGGCTTCGTTGGCGCCGAGCCGCCACGGTTGCTCGAACGGGACCAGACCGCCCATGATCTTGCGGCCACGCGCCGACGGCCGGCTGTAACACAGTTTCATCGTCCCGCCCCCGATTTGGACGGCGATCGAGTCCAGCGGACTCGGCCGCTCTGCCAGCTTGTCCGCGGATCCACGGATCCAGCAGGTGAACGGGGCCGCTTGGCTGCTGCCTGGCTGGGGCTGAGCCAGCGTCAGGGTCGCGATCAGCAGAATGATCCGCATTGGCCATACTCCCGAAATTGTTCGGACAGAGAAGATACCTAGGGGAGATCCTTCGCGCCTGCGGCGCTCAGGATGACAGACCCGCTCGCTCCGCGAAATGGAAGAAAGAAACTATAGCCGTCGTTCCGCCGCGCGCGCGTGCGCCTCGAGCCCTTCGGCACGACCGAGCCAGATTGCGTCCTCGATGAGCGGCAGCGCCGCCGCGCGGTCCTCGATGCAGAGCCACGTCCGGACGCGCAAGAACGAGTAGACGGACAGCCCGCCGGTGGAGCGCGCCGTGCCGCCGGTCGGCAGGACGTGATTCGGTCCCGCGCCGTAGTCGCCCAGGACTTCTGCGGCTCCCGCGCCGACGAACAGCGCGCCGTAGTGGGCCAGGCGAGGCGCCACGGCGGCCGCCTCCCGGAGCTCGAGTTGCAAGTGCTCGGGCGCAATGGCGTCGCACGCGGCGACACCATCGTCCAGGCTCGCCACCACGATCACGCCGCCGTTGGCGAGTGCCGCCCGGGCCGTCTCCGCCGTGGGCAGGTCGCTGAGCTGGTGGGCGAGCTCCGCCTCCACGCGATCCGGCAGGGTGGGATCGAGGGTCACGAGCGTCGGCACGGCGTCGGGATCGTGCTCGGCCTGGGCGAGCAGGTCCGCGGCGACGCTGCCCGGATCGGCGGTGTCGTCCGCGAACACGGTCAGCTCGGACGGGCCGGCCAGCAGGTCGATGGCGACGGCGCCGCTCACCAGGTGCTTCGCCGCCGTGACGTAGCGGTTCCCGGGGCCGACGATCACGTCGCGGGGCGCGATCGGTCCCGCGCCGTAGGCGAGCGCCGCGATCGCATGCGCGCCGCCAGCCGCGACCAGACCGTCCGCGCCCGCAATTGCGGCGGCGGCGAGGCTCAAGGCTTGCGGCTTAGGGCTTGCAACCCATACGTCTCGCACGCCTGCCACCCGAGCGGTCACCGCGGTCATAAGTACCGAGGAGGGCAGGGGATAGCGCCCCCCGGGTGCGTAGCAGCCGGCGCGCTCGACGGGCGCAATCCGCTGCTCCGCGACCCCCCCGGGCACGGGGACTGCCACCGGGCACAACGCGCGGTATTGGGCCTCCGCGAACCGGCGAATCCGCTCGGCAACCCGCTCGAGCCGCTCGCGGTCGCCTCTGGGGAGGAGCGCGAGCGCCCGGCCGAGCGCCGCGGGCCCGTGAAACAGGGGCCCTTCCGGCCGGAGGTCGTCGAACCGCTCGGCGTACTCGCGCAGCGCCGCCTCGCCCCCGGCGCGCACGGCGTCCACGATCGGCGCGGCCTCTGCGAGGGCCTGCGTAGACACGGCGTCCCCCCGGCGACGCGTCAGGTCGGCGAGCGAGCGCAGGGGCAGCAGGCGGTCACTCATCGGGCCGTTTCCGATTTCGCAACCATCGGCCGGCGGGTCACCGCGCCGCGCCGGCGGGAGAGCTCTGCCACCACGTCCGCCAGCGTGCCGCCGCCGCGCACCACGGCGACCAGAGCGAGGTACAGCACGTCGGCGGTCTCGTGTACCACCTCAGCGCGCTCCCGGGCCCGCCCCAACTCCTCGGCCTCCTCCCGCAGCTTGGCCGCGAGCAACCCGGGGTCCGCGAGCAGTTTCGCGGTTCCCGATCCCGGCTCCGGCCGGGCAGCGCGTTCCGAGATAGTGCGAGCGAGGTCGTCGAGATCAAACCCCGATGGCCAACAGGACCGCCGCTCCAGGTGGCAGAAGCCGGCGCCGCGCTGCCGTACCGTGAAGCGCAGCGCATCGCGGTCACAGTCCAGGTCCACGCGCACCAGCTCCTGCGTGTTGCCCGACGTCGCGCCCTTCTCCCACAGCGCCTGGCGCGAGCGCGACCAGTAGATGCCTCGGCGCTCCGCGATCGCCCGCGCGAGCGACTCGCGCGTGCTCCAGACGAGTCCGAGGGTGTGCCCCCATTCGTCGCACACGACCGTGGGCCAGACGCCGCGCCCGCCGCCCCCTCCCTGGGAATCGACGGGCTTCGCGAGCGGCGCGGCCACCGCGTCCCCCAGCGACAGTCGCCCGGTGTACAGCGCCATGCCGACCTGCGCGTCGGCGCCGATCCGGTCCAGCTCGGCGATCTCGGTCGCGGTGGTGATCCCGCCGGCCGCGGTCACCCGCGCGTCACCGGCCGCGCGCACCGCGGCCGCCACGGCCTGGAAATCGAATCCGCCCATAGCCCCTTCATTCTCCACCTGCGTGAAGAGGAACCCGCCGGCCACCGGTGCCAGCGCGCGGATCCGGTCCAAAACGGACGCGCCGGTGGCGGTCCGCCAGCCCTCCACGACGACCTGGCCGCGGTCCGCGTCCACCGCCGCTATCACGCGGTCGCGTGGGAGGGCGCCGCAGAAATCCGGGCTCGCCGCGGTGCCGACCACGATTCGTGTCGCGCCGGCATCGAGCCAGGCGCGCGCCGTGTCGAGGTCGCGAATGCCACCGCCGACGCGGCACGGTGCCCGGCGCACCATCTCGCGGATCAGCCCCGCGTTCGAGCCCTTGCCGAGCGCGGCGTCGAGGTCGACGACCGCCACCTCCCCGGCCACGGCGAACTGCTCGAGCCGGGCCAAGGGGTCGCCGCCGTCCAGCACCAGGTCCCGGCCCCGTCGTAGCTGGACCGCGCGGCCCTGCATCAGGTCGATGCTGGGGACGATCATCGCCGCACCCGGAGCCCGTGCAAGGAGAGATCCGCTTTGATGCCGTCGACGGTGTCGTCGCCGTCGTGGAACACCGACGCCGCGAGTACGGCGTCCGCGCCCGCGCGAAACGCCTCGAGGACGTGAGCCCGCTCGCCGATGCCGCCGGAGGCGACCACGGGCACGCGTACGGCTCCCGCCACCGCGCGCAACAGCTCCACATCGGGCCCCGATCGCGTGCCGTCGCGATCCCAGCTGGTGAGCAGGATCTCCCCCGCACCCAAACCCGCGGCCTCCCGCGCCCACGCCACCGCATCGGGTCGCCCGGGCTCGCGGCCGCCGAACGCGAGCGCTTCCCACCGATCTCCTCCCGTGCGACGCGCATCGATGGCGAGCACGACGCACTGGCTGCCGAACTCGGTCGCGAGCTCGGCGAGGAGGGCGGGGCGCTGCACCGCGGCGGTATTCACGCTCACCTTGTCCGCACCCGCCGCGAGCAGCCGCCGGGCGTCATCCACGCTCCGGACGCCGCCACCGACCGTGAGGGGAATGCGGATCGCCGCGCGCACCCGCTCCACGGTCTCGATCTGGGTGGCCCTCCCTTCGGGCGACGCGGCCACGTCGAGGACGACGATCTCGTCCGCGCCCTGAGACTCGTACAGCGCCCCCTGTGCAGCCGGATCACCCGCGTCCCGCAGGTGCTGGAACCGCACCCCCTTTACGACCCGACCGTCCCTCACGTCGAGGCAGGGCACGACGCGCGGCAAGAGCCCGGGCGCCGGACCCTCGCCCGCCGTAGCGGACGGGGCGACCGTTGCCCCTGCGAGCCAGCGCTCCAGCAACGCCGCCCCGTAAGCGCCGGACAGCTCCGGGTGAAACTGGCACGCGAGGATGCGGCCCTGCTCCAGTGCCGCCACGAACCGCACGCCGTGCGTCGTCCACGCGGGGGTCCACCCCGGGGGTGCCTCCCGCAAGGCATAAGAGTTCGCGAACGCGGCGACGCCGGAGTCGACGAGTCCGGCTTGCGCTACGGCCGTGACTGCGTTCCAGCCGAGGTGCGGCACTCGCACGTGATCGGGCAGCCGGCGGCACGCGCCCGCGATCACGCCGAGCCCCGCCACGGCGGAGGTCTCCTCGCTCCCCTCGCACAGCATCTGCATTCCCAGACACACGCCGAGCAGCGGTGTGCCCCGCGCCACCGCGTCGGTGATCGCACTGTCGAGCCGCCGCGCACGCAGCGCCGCCAGCCCCGCACCGAAGGCCCCCACGCCCGGCAACACGACTCGGCGCGCCGCTGCCACGACGGCCGCGTCGTCCGTCACGACCGCGCTCGTGCCGAGCCGGCTGAACGCGCTGGTGATCGACGCGAGATTGGCGACGCCCGAATTCACGATGACGACGTCAGGCATCGAGCGTCCCCTTGGTGGACGGCACGTCGTCGAAGCCTGAGCAGGCCACCGCCTGTTTGAGCGCGAGGGCCGTCGCCTTGAAGGCGGCCTCGGCCCGATGGTGGTCGTTCTCGCCCTTCAGCACGTCGACGTGCAGCGTGAACCGCCCCGCGGCGGCGAGCGAGCGGAGGATGTGCGGAATGTTCTCGCACGCGAGTTCGCCGATCGCCTCCCGGCGCAATCCGAGCGTCGCGTCCGCGTACGACCGCCCCGACAGATCGACGACGGCGCGTGCCAGCGCCTCGTCGAGCGGGGCGTACGCCCACCCAAACCGGTTGACGCCGCGCCGCTCGCCCAGGGCGCGGTCCAGCGCCTGGCCCAACGCCAGCGCGCAGTCCTCGGCGGTGTGGTGGTCGTCGATGTGGAGATCACCCGCGCAAGCAAGCGTGAGATCGAACCGCGCGTGGCGGCTGAGCGCGTCGAGCAGATGATCGAGGAAGCCGAGGCCCGTCTTCACGTCGGCTTGTCCCGTGCCGTCGAGCGTGAGCGTGACGGTGATCGATGTCTCGCGGGTGGCGCGAGTGACGGTCGCGGTGCGCGCGGTCATGGCGCGAGTCCCTCGGCGTCGAGCGTACGCTCCAGGGCCTCGCTCAGCCGCTCGAAGTCGGCAGCATCCCCGGGAAGCGTGATGCGCAGCGCCGTCTCGAGCCCCCGGCGGTCGGGGAAGTCGCGCACCAGCACGCCGCGGGCGGCGAGGCCCGCGCCGATCGAGCCGGCACGCGGTCCGCATTCGACGAGCACGAAGTTGGCCTGCGACGGCCGGGGCGCGAGGCCGGCGGCGGCCAGCCGCGCGCTGAGGAGGCGACGCTCCTCGCGGACCCGAGCCACATGGACGCGCAGCGGCTCGGCGCCGCGCCCGAGCTGGGCGAGGGCGAGCGCAACCGATGGCGCCGCCACGGTATACGGGCCGCCCGCCGCGCGCAGCACGGCTATGACATACGGGCTCCCGACGGCGTACCCCACCCGGCAGCCGGCGAGGCCCCAGGCCTTGGACAGCGTGCGCAGTACCAGGACATTGGGAAGATCGAGCACCGAGGGAGTGAGGTCTTCGTCGGCGTACTCGACGTACACGTGATCGAGGATGACGAGCGCGTTCGGCGCCGCCGCGGCCACGCGCCGGACATCGGCCAGCGTCGCGACGCTCCCCGTCGGATTGTTCGGCGACACGACCGCGACGACGGCAGTGCGCGCGTCCAGCCGGCCCACGAACGCGCCGCTCGGGAAGGCGTCGTCCCACCACGGGACGCGGACGAGCTCACCGCCGGCGAGTGCGGTACTGCAATCGAACATGTCGAAGCTGGGGTCCGGCAGCACCAGGGTACGGCCGGGCTCGAGAAAGGCCCGGCACGCGCGATCGATCCCCTCGTCTGCCCCGGCTGTCACCAGCAGGCGGTCCGGCGCGACGCCGACCCGGGCGGCGAGGGCGGTTTCGAGCGTGGAGACGTCCGGGTAACGGCGCAACAGCTCCGGGTCTGCCTTGGCGAGATCGCCGAGCAGGGCGCGCGATGGCAGGACACCCTCATTCGAGTCGAGGCGAAGCATGCCGGGACCGCTCGCCGGACGCCGGTAGGCGGTGGCCGGGTCGATCCGCGACACCGGACCGGTCGGGGAAGCGGAGGTCGTGGCCGTCACGGGACGATCTGCGAGAAGGTGGAGACGACGAGATCGGTGCCCCCCGCCGCTTTCACGGCGGGGATCACCTGTGGCAACGCGTCGCGCGGCACCGCGGCCTTCACCGCGTAGCCACCGTTCCCGAACAGCGGTGCGACAGTAGCCTGTCGCATCGACGGGAGGACCGCGACCACCGCTTCGAGGCACTCCGCCGAGGCGTTCACCTCGAGCATCACGCGACGCCGGGCCACGAGCACGGACTCGAGCAGCATCACCAGGTCGTCGATTCGCCGGCGCCGTGCGCGATCCTCGAGCGCCTCGGGATTGGCATAGAGGCGCGTGGAAGAGCGCATCAGCTCGTCCACGACCACGAGACCGTTGGCCTCGAGCGTCGCGCCGGTGGCGGTATTGTCCACGATGACGTCCGCGTCTTCCGGCGGGAACACTTCGGTCGCGCCGTACGAGCGCACGCACTCGGCGGAGAGCCCGCGCTCGGCGACCCAGCGCCGCGCCAGCCGCTCGTACTCGGACGCCACCACCAGGCGACGGGCCGGCAGGTGCCCGTCCACGAGCAGGGTCTTGGGCGTCGCCGCGACGACTTGTACGGGATCGAGGCCGGTGTCGAGCAGGTCCACGACGTTCGCCTCGAGCTCCGCGACCCAGTCCGCACCGGCGAAGCCCACGTCCCGGCTGCCGAGGGCGAGCATCTCCACGATGTTCTGGGGCTTGAGAATCTTGGCTTCGGTGTCCGGCAGGGACACGTCGGGGCGATAGCCCCTGGCGCCCGGGCGAATCCGAATGCCGGCATCGCCGAGGAGGGTCATCACGCCTTGCTCCATGCGGCCTTTGGGCAGGCCAAGGCGCAGGGGTGTCGAAGAACCGGATGGTCGAGACATCGTGTCGTGCTCCGAGCGTTGGCCGAGCCGAGGCCCCGGAGCTCGAGCGTCCCAAAAAGCACGACGCCGGCCCCGGGGGGCCGGCGTCGGCGATGGACTCAAGGTCTACATGCTACTGGTTACCTTGCGTACGCCTCCGGCTCCCCCATCCAACGGGGTGGTGATGGTGGTGCCGGTGATGCAAACGGGTACGCCGCATGACCAGTAACTAAGTGGCCGACTCGACCCGTGTCAACCACCCAGGGCCCCCCCGAACGTGCGATTGACACGGCAGCACGTGCCAGGTAAATAACCGAATCATGATCGTGCGCCATACCACCACCCGCTGTTGTCCGCCCTGTCGGATGATGTGTCCTTGCTCCTTTGGGAGCGGACGCGGTTGTGGCGCTGTGGTTGCCGGCATCGGATGATGCTCGACTAGGTTGTAATCGGCACGCGCGACGCAGATCGGGCCCGCTTCCCTTGGGAAGCGGGCCCGTTTTGTTCTTGCCTCACCCCTTTGCCTCACCCCCGGTCCCCCTCTCCGCGTTGCGGAGAGGGGGGACGAAAGGGAGGGACCAGAGAGCGATGACTCAACCTGACCTGGTAACGGACAGGCGTATCGCGCAGGCGCACGGCTTTACGCTGTGGTTCACCGGGCTGTCCGGCGCGGGCAAATCCACGCTCGCAGCAGCGGTGAGCGCGGAGCTGCGTGGTCTGGGCATGGCGGTCGAAGTGCTCGACGGGGACGAGATACGTCAGAACCTCTCCAAGGGTCTGGGATTCTCGCGCGAGGACCGCGACATCAACATCCGCCGGATCGGCTACGTGGCGAAGCTGCTCACACGGAACGGCGTGGCGGTGATCACGGCTGCGATCTCGCCCTACCGCGCGATCCGGGACGAGGTGCGCGAAAGCATCGGCGCGTTCATCGAGGTGTACGTGAAGGCCTCGCTCGACGAGTGCATCCGCCGCGACACCAAAGGGTTGTATCGTCGGGCGCTCGCCGGGGAGATTCCTCAGTTCACCGGCGTGTCGGATCCCTACGAGGAGCCGGTGTCCCCAGAGCTCGTGATCGACACCGAGCGCGAGGAGATCCCCGACAGCTCCGTCCGCGTGATCGACCGCCTCCTCGAGCTCGGCCACCTGCGGACCCCGCGCGATGCTTAGCGCCGCGCAAGTTCGCGAGCGGGCTCTAGCCCTGAGGGGGGCCGATCCCGAGACGACGCTTACCTGGGCGGTGTACGCATTCCCGGGAAGGGCGGCCCTGACGGTGAGCTTCGGTGGAGGGGGCGTGGTGCTTGCGCACCTGCTCAGCCGGATCGACCGGACCGTGCCGGTAATCTTCCTCGACACCGGGTTCCATTTCCCCGAGACGTACGCGTTCAAGGAGCGGTTCGCTCAGCGCTACGGCCTCAATGTCGTGGACGTGAAACCCCTGACCGACCCGGGTCCGCTGTACCAAACCGACCCGGACCGCTGCTGCTTCATCCGCAAGGTCGAGCCGCTCGCGCGGGCGATCGCGGGGTTCGATGCCTGGATCAGCGCCGTGCGACAGGATCAGTCCTCCAGTCGCTTGTCGACGGAAGTCGTCGAGTATCACGAGATCGATGGCCGGCCGATCGTGAAAGTGTTTCCGCTGGCGCACTGGAGTCGGGCGGACGTGTGGCGCTACCTCCGGGAAAACGGCGTCCCATACCACCCGTTGCTCGATCAGGGCTACGCGAGCATCGGGTGTTGGCCGTGCACCCGCCCCACCGCCCCCGGCGAAGCCGAGCGTGCGGGGCGGTGGAGCGGCACCGGCAAGACCGAGTGCGGCCTGCACACGTTCACCGTAAAGCGTGAGAAGCGAGAGGTGAGTCGTGAGCGGTGACATCGAGACCATCGCGCCGCATGGCGGAACGCTGGTGAGCCGAGTGATCGCGGGCGAGGAGCACCCGGCGGCCCTCGAGCTC
>WNES01001634.1_pt1 | contig 10428 bp, 10 predicted proteins | sample 5399931 | NCBI WGS metagenome assembly WNES01 (sample SAMN13153332, study PRJNA577476) | soil metagenome | isolation source: 20 cm grassland meadow soil 2 days after 3rd rain plot 5 | place: USA:California | collected 2015-11-11
TGCGCGATCGGTTCCCAAATATTTACGAGACCTGTTTGCGTTTTGGGATCGACATGACGAAGCAGCCGATTCCGGTCGTGCCGGCCGCGCATTATCAATGCGGTGGAATCAAAACCGACGTCAACGGCGCGACCAGTCTGGCCGGCTTATACGCAATTGGCGAAGTTGGTTGCACCGGATTGCACGGCGCGAATCGTCTGGCGAGCAATTCGCTGCTGGAAGGTTTGGTGGTCGCACATCGCGCGTGCCAAGCGATGCTGCGGGAGCGACCTCCATCGCACTCAACGCCGCCGATTTCGTTGCCGGAATGGCAATCGGGCGACGTGCAGAATGTCGATGAACTGGTCGTGATTTATCATAACTGGGACGAAATCCGCCGGTTAATGTGGGATTATGTGGGAATCGTGCGCACAGACAAGCGGTTGCAGCGGGCGAGCGCGCGCCTGCGCAATCTGCAGCGTGAGATCCGGGAATTTTACTGGAACTTCAAAGTCTCGGTGGACCTTTTGGAACTGCGCAATCTGGCCACGGTGGCGGCAGTGATTGTCGATTCGGCATTGAGTCGTAAAGAAAGCCGCGGTTTGCATTACACGCTGGATTATCCCGAAAAAAACGATCGAGAATACGTCAGGAATACTCTCGTGAGCCGGATATAGCTGGAACAGATAGTGCTTTAGGGATTGTAACCGCCACCGGCGCTGGTTTTTCCATAATGAAAAGGCCTTGCGCGAGGCGGGAAAATCGGATACAGACAGGCCACCCTTTGGCCATGAGACGAACCATTGCTGTTTTAATCCTCACCGGAGCCATACGTGTGCTCCAGGCGGAGGAGCAATCGAGCTCGCCTTACGCGACGGCGGCCGACTTTGCGAAGTATGCGATGAAACTTCGCGAGCAAGCTCTGCTTAAGGTCGAGCCCCAAGTGTTTGTACCGACCAGTTCTCGGCCGGCGATCCAGCGTTTCGCATGGAAAACAAACATCGTGACCACGGTGTTCTGGGTCGGAGAACAGGCGGGCGGAAACAATCCGGTGCCGAATTTTCGGAGCTCATGGGATTTGAATTGGCAGGGGAATTACGGCGGTTTCGATAATCCCGAGAAATCAGAGCGGCGTAACTACATTCCGGTCTCGTTCGTTCCGCGGCAGAATCCATTTTATTGCGCCTTACCCTATAATGACGTGACCCACGGCCAATTTAAGCCGGAAGCGCCGCTGGTGATTCCATGGTTCAAACAGGCCTACATGGGGCAGGGACAATCGGTTTGCTGGCATCACTGGATCGCAATTCGCAAAGGCAATCGCACCTGTTACGCGCAATGGGAAGATTGCGGCCCATTTCGGACCGATCACTTTCAATATGTCTTTGGCAATGAACGTCCGAGGCCGAACCTGAATCACGGCGCCGGCTTGGACGTTTCACCCGCAGTGCGCGATTACCTTGGGCTGCAACCAACTGACGTTACCGATTGGCAGTTCGTGAACACTCAGGACGTGCCGCCCGGACCATGGCGCAGCTATGGCGAGAACAATCATTTCGTGATTGCGCGTCGCCAGGCCGAACAGCGTTTGGTGCAGCAAGGCGGCAGTTCCGGCAATACCAAGAAATAACGGCAGCATTCCGCGCGCGGATTTTTCAACCGAGCCGCGGCTTCAATTCGGTAAGCTTTGCTTGTAGTCCTTCTGCGCGTTGCGACCACGGTTCGTAGCGCCGACGCCGGGTCTGGCAAATTTCGCTTAACTTGCGGAACTTCTTGGCCATTTCCGCGCAAAAGGCATCAATCGCTTTTGCAAACTGTTTCTCGAGCGTTTGGGAAAACTCGGTGCGTTTTGGAGAGAATTGTCGTTCATAATCTCGCAGGACTTTTCGACGAGGGTTGAAGGCTAAAAAAACGGCAATCACAACGCCGATTCCTGCAACCATAAGTGCTGCCATGGCCGCCGTTGCGCTCCGCGGTCGGGTGAAAAATGCGACCGGTCCTGCAATCGCGATTATTGCGACAACAACGCGCAACCAAAGCGCCGTTTGTGAATAAGACCGGGCCAGTTGTTCCTGAAGCGTTTTGCCGGCGAGAATGTCGATATAGGCCGCTTGAATTGACTCCGAGAGTTCACGTCGTTGACCGGCGAAATCCGGTACGCTCTGGCGGGCCTCCTTTTGTAAGTCGGGCGATAATTGATTTTCGAGGAGGTCTTGCGTCTGCGGCCAGAGCCCGCGCAAATCTATCTCCAATTTGCTGACTGCCGGTTGCATTTGCGGTTGCAACAATTGTCGAAGGTTGGCCTCGATCTTCGCGTGCAAATCCGGATGGTCGCCGGTTCGGCGCCAAATTAGTTGAAATCCGCGCCACCAAGTTAGTTCTTGGCAAAGCAGCGTCGTTCTCTTTTTTGTTGTTTCTTCGTAGATGCTCTCCACCTCACGCACAAGAGCCGTGACCTGGCGGAGCATTTGTTCGCGACGGGTCTGCAATAGCGTGTCCAGACGCTCGAGCACCGCAACATCCGCTGCAATTTTGTCGAGAAATCCGCGAACCTCTCGATTCAATCCTTCCAGGGCAACCCGCGTTGCCTGAAAAGTTGAGCGCAGCTTCAACATCCGAGTGCTCGATTCGGTCACAATGAAGCTGATCTGCTCTTAGAGGGGCGCGAAACCGCTCTCGACCCAAAGCCGTTCCTCATCGCCACTCGTCCGGGCCAAGAGAGCTTTGCGCGCGGACACGGAAAAAATCGGTGGGACAAAGCCCAACCGCCGCATCGCGGTGTCCTGAAGATGTCGATGGATGACATCGATTTCAGTCGGCTCGCGCAAATCGATTTGCTGGAGCACGAAGATCACGTTCTTGAGCCAGGTTTTTTGCAGGAAATCCAAAAATTCCCAGTTGGATTGCGTCCACGGGTTGGCCACCGAGAAGACGAAAAGGACGACGTCAGCGCGCGGCATAAAATCGTCCGCCACCATTTGATGCTCTTTCACCATCGTGTTGGTCCCGGGCGTATCGACGACGTTGAAATCTCGCAGGAACGGAATCGGCAGATGGCGCTCGGTTAGTTTCGGTGAAACCTCGGTCGATTTTTCTTGCGGCCCATAGCGGAAAATGTAAACGCGGTCGGTCGCCGGCAGAACATCTACCTTGGCAAATTCATTGCCGAAGAGAGCATTCAAGAGTGAAGACTTTCCAGATTTCACTTCACCGACCACGACAAACAACAACGGCTCGCTGATATCGCGCAGCAGCGCCTGCAAAGTATCCATCTCTTCAGGCGGCCGCTGCATCTCTGAGCCGAGCTTGATTAACCCAGCGAGGGCGCTTTCGAGTCCGCCCTTGAGCTGCAAATATCGGTCGGCGATCATGCCGGCAAAATAATCAGTTGTGCGGAGTGGGGGAAGGAGATGTCGATTTTGGCGGGATCGATTTAGGAGATGGCGAAGGTTTCGGCGGCAGTGGCGTGTGCATCGCGATCAATTCAGAAACGGTCACGAATTTGAAGCCCTTGGCCTCGAGCTGGCTCAGCACGCACGGCATCGCCTCGATCGTGCCGGGATGAATGTCGTGCGCCAGAATAATCGAGCCGGCGCGAGCCATTTTGATGATGCGATTGCAAACGACATTCGATCCTGGCCTTCTCCAGTCCAATGGATCGACATCCCAAAGCACAATTTTGTAACCAAACTCCTGGTTGATCCATTTTTTTTGCCGGGCTGTGATCGAACCATAAGGTGGACGCAATAAAGTTGGACGATTGCCACTTGCGCTTCGAATCGCGTCCTCCGTTTTGTGCAGCTGATCACGAACTCCGGCATCCGACATCTTAGCGAGGTTGGGATGCGACCAGCTATGGTTCGCGATTTCATGTCCTTCGCGTACCTCCCGCGCCACGATATCGGGATTTTCGGCAACGTTTTGGCCGATCAGGAAAAATGTGGCTTTTATATGATGGGCGGCGAGCAAATCGAGTAGCTTAGGCGTCAATTTTGCGCTCGGGCCGTCATCGAACGTCATCGCGACGTAAGGTCCGTCGACGTGGACCCAATCGAAAGTGATCCCGGGCTCGGCCGTGGCTGCCGGCTTTGGCTTTTCGCCGGTTTGCGGCGCAACCGCGTCAGCCCGAACAGCGACGATTCCGAACGAAGTAACAAGCGAAAAAAGGAGAAAACGAAAGATGAGCATGAATTTTTACAGCTCCGCCAAACTTTCGCTGTATCTAGCAGAGGCCGAATGTAACGCAAGGCGCTGCCGCTCGATTGCGTGACGGTGTCGATCATCGCCTAAGGAAAAATCTTATTCCTTTTTTCGCGGACTAGCGGCATCCCGTGGCAGCCATCCTGCTCCGCCATTATTCGGCGACCGGGCGTGCTCGCGCATGACTTGGCGGAGGGATTTGAAGGAAGATTTTATATTTCCAGAAATGAGAATACTGCTTGTTGAGGATCATCCGGAGAGTCGCAGGACTTTGCAGCGGCTGATCGAACGACGCGGTCACGAGGTGGTCGCGGTCGACAACGCCGAAGAGGCGGAACTTGAGCTAAGAAAACAACGTTTCTCGTTTTTGATTTTGGATTGGATGTTGCCCGGCAAAAGCGGAGTGGAATTGTGTCAGGAATTGCGAGCTGCGCCCAACGGCGAGGAATTATTCATTCTTCTGGTCACGGCGCGTGACGACGCGCAGGACTTGGAACGGGCGCTGGAAGCCGGGGCCAACGATTATTTGATCAAACCGCTCGACCCGGCGCGATTGAATGTCCGGCTCTCGGTAGCTGAGAGGCGCATTCGTGCGCTCGCTGAACGCAACCAGGCCCGGGCGGAATTGCAGGAAGCAGTCAGAAAAATGACCGACATCCTGGAAAAAACGAGTGACGGATTCTTCGCAGTCGACCGGGATTGGAAATTTACGTTCGTTAATCGCCAAGCGGAAAAACTGCTCGATCGGCACCGCGAAGACTTGATCGGCAAGGATTTTTGGGTCGAGCTGCCAGAGTTTACCCGCGATGCGTTCGAAAAGAATTATCGGCGCGCGATGTCCGAACAAGTAGCGGTCGAGTTCGAAGCAAGCGATGCAAGCGGCAAAGTCTGGTTTGAACTTCTGGCCTATCCGAGCGGAGGCGGTGTTTCTGTCTTCCTAAGAGACGTGACCGATCGAAAGCGGGTCGAAGAAGAGCGGTTGACCACCGGCAAGCTGGAATCGCTCGGGACGCTGGCGGGAGGAATCGCCCACGATCTTAACAACCTCCTGACCGTTATTTCCGGAAACATCGGCCTGGCCCAAATCGAAGCTCCGGAGAGTCCGGCAAATTTGCTCTCGTTCTTGTCGCGCGCCGGCGAGGCCGCGCAACACGCCGCTCAACTTTCCAATCAATTACTCACCTTCTCAAAAGGTGGCACGCCGCTGAAACGGGTCGTTTCGATATCTGACCTCGTGACCCAAGCGGCCGAGTTCGCACTTCATGGATCGAACCTGCGGTCGGATTTGGATATTCAGGCTGGCCTTTGGAGATCTCCGGTCGATCCAGCCCAGATCGAGCAAGTGATCAATGCGCTAATAATCAACGCACGAGAGGCCATGCCGAGCGGCGGGATTGTTCGGGTTTCGGCGCGCAATCTTGAAATTGACGCTAACTCTGGTCTCCCGATTCGACCCGGCCGTTATGTCCAAGTGCAGGTCGCAGATAACGGCCGCGGCATCCAGAAGAGACTGGTGACCAAAATTTTCGATCCTTATTTTACAACCAAGTCGACTGGAACGGGCCTGGGCTTGTCGATCAGCTACTCCGTGGTGAAAAAACACGGCGGCCTGCTCCATCTTGAACGCACTTCGGCCGATGGATCGACATTTACCTTTTATCTGCCAGCTACCGACTCCGAGCCACCAGTTCCTGAGGCGACCCTGGAGAATGAAATTTTCAGTTTCAATCATCAGCGCGTTTTGGTGATGGATGATGAAGCTGCCATTCGCGATCTGACTTCGGAGCTGCTCGGCACCCTTGGCTACAAAGTGACGACCGCGCCCGACGGCGCGGAAGCGTTGAAAAAGTACGAACTGGCGATGCGGACTGGCGAAACTTTTCAGGCGGTCATTTTGGACGCAACCATCCGCGGCGGAATGGGCGGCGTGGCTACGATGGAGCGTCTACGCGATCTCGACCCGAATGTTACGGCGATCATATGCAGCGGTTATTCGGATGACGCGGCCTTGGCCGAATTCCTGGCCTATGGGTTTCGGGCGGCTTTGCCGAAACCTTTTACTCGTCACGAGTTGGCGAACGTCCTCCAACGCGCCTTCGAACCGGGCAAAACTTAACCGGCTTCGCGCTGCGAAAATCGACAATTAGGCGACCACGCTCAGCTTTTGCGGGCTTTGTCTAATTCGGCAAGGAAGGCGGCGATACCGCCCTGGTACAAACCATCATAGCGCCAGACGGTTTTGCCTTCACCATTCAGCACCACAAGCGTGGGGAAGCCTTCAATCTGATATCGCCGCGCCAATTCCATATTTTGTTTTCTCGTCTCAGCGCTTTGGGCTTTGCTCCGCGGAAAATCAACTTCCATCAGAACGAGGTTTTTGCTGGCGTAATCCCTAAACTGCGGCTGCTGGAGAATGGCTTTGTCGAGCTGAATACAAAAACCGCACCAGTCCGATCCCGTAAAATCGAGCAACAACAACTTGTGGCTCGCTTTCGCTTCTTCCTGAGCCCTTTTGTAATCAGTCGTCCATGTCCCGATAGGTGAGTTCGGCGCGGGCGCTAACTGTGTCGGTGGTGTTTCCTTCTGAGCTGCGGTCTTCGCTTCATTGCGATGGGCAGCGATTACGAGCGCGATTGCGATTGCCAGAAAAAATATCGGCAATCTGATCGCGGTAATGAATTTTTTCACACCGAAAGATCGGTCAATCCAGGTTGCGGCGCAAGTAGCCGCAACGCGAGCACGTTCCACAACGGGCTCGCCCGCTCAGTCTTTATTCCAGCCCCGTCCTCGTAGGCAGGGACTCAAACGTCAATCCGCGGCCTAACGAATGTGACCCGAGACGAGCTTCGTCATCTCGAACATGCTGACCTGGCTCTTGCCGTTGAAAACTGGCCGGAGCGCATCGTCGGCGTTGATTTGGGTTCTCTTTGTCTTGTCCTGTAAACCGTTTTTCTTGATGTAGTCCCAGAGCTTCTTGGTGAGCTCGGAACGCGGCAACGGTTTTGAACCAACGATAGCGGAGAGCTTGTCGTCGGGCTGGACTGGTCTCATGAAGGCGGGATTGGGCTTGCGTTTTGAAGGAGTTTTGGTTTTCGGCATACAGGCTGATTAATGCTTCGTTTGCGGCAGAGCAACACTAATTTTCGGGGTAATTTTTTTTCTTGCTAATTGGATCGACGCACGACAACCGCGGCGACATCGTCCGGCGGCGATTCGCTGGCCTCGGGCGTTGCCGCTTTCAACATCAGCTCGAGCAACGCGTCCGCGCTTGCCGCAAACGGATTAATCATTCCCGCAAGTTGGGTCGGCGTCGATCGCGGCCGGCCATTCTTGACTGCGCCAAACAATCCGTCGGTGTAAAGCGTGAACGCGTCGCCCGGATTCAATTCCAGAGCGGTTTCGATGAAACTCGATTCCTCAACCAATCCAAGAGGCGGTGCGGAAGCGGCGATCGCTTCGGTTCCACGCCCAAATCGGGTAACAAGAAGCGGCGGATGTCCCGCGCCGACTACGCTCGCCTGTCCACTTTTGGGATCCAGCGCCACGCACATTGCGCTCATGAAAGAGCGGCCGGCCAAAATTCCACGCAGATCATTGTTCACCGCTTCCATGATTTTGCCTGGCCGTTCGTGCTCCTCGTGTCCGTGATGAAACAGAAGTTTGGCGAGAGTCGTCATCAAAGCAGCTGAGGCCCCATGACCGGTTGCATCCGCGATCCAGAACAACCAACGATCCTCCTTGATAGGGAGCCATCCATAAATGTCCCCACCAACTTCGATCACCGGACGATAACAGGCCGCGATTTCCCATCCCGGAAGGGTGGGCGCCTTTTGTGGGATCAGCGCTTGCTGGGTCAACCGCGCGGCCGCTAGGTCGCGCTCGAGATTACGGCGCCACGCTTCTAGTTCCTGATTTTGCTGCTGTAACTGGACGCGCATTGAATGTAACCGCAGTTGCGTCTCGATTCGTGCGCGCAACACTTCGGCATTGATGGGCTTGATTACGAAGTCGTCTGCTCCGGCGTTGAGACACGTGACCTCGTTTTCGCCGTGTCCGGTCAACATGATCACCGGGATCTGTGCGATTGCCGGATTCGGATCAGCCCGAAGTCGCCTGAGCGCTTCCGCCCCGTCGATTCCCGGCATTTTGAAATCGAGCAACAGCGTCGCCGGTTGCGTTTGATGGACGAAGTTTAGGGCGTCGGTCGCATTGTCCATTTCGCGGCAAACGTAACCGGCTGCAGAAAGCATCCGCGCCAGTAACTTCCGGCTGGTTGCGTCGTCGTCGACAATCAGGATTTCTGGACCAGCCTCCATTACTGCAACAAGTTCGGAAATCGCCGCCGTCTTGGCTTTTTTAAAATGAATTGCGATGCTGAGGCCACTGGCATTGAAATAGAACCAGTGTAGACTTCGTCCAAGAAAATTATGAAATTGTGGCTCTCGCTGGCGCTGCTCACCGCGTTCTTTCTTTCGGCCTGCACCGGAGAGGAGACTCCGCCGGCCGGCGCGCGGCGGACCGCAGCGCGATATCCCGCTGAAACCGGTGTAGAAAATCAACCGACACAGCAGCCCTTTAATCCAAATGCGCCACCGGAAAACACCGAAACAGCCGCGCAGCCCCCAGCACCACCGCCCACCGGCGCCGCGCCGTCAAAACCGGCCAAGGGCGATTATCCCTACGGAACGCCTGTCCCGGGTAAACCTGGCTTCGTGAAAAGCCCGTACGCCGCCGATCAAGGGCTGGTCGATGTCCGTGGGTTCCCGCCTGGCACGGAAGTAAAAGATCCTTTCACCAACAAAATCTTTCTTGTTCCGTAACGGCAGTTGCGGCCGATGCTGAATCCAGATACTGAATGCAGCATCGCTTTTTTTAATTGATTTATGGAGTTGCGCGTAAAACGAGCGCCTCGGATTGAAGCGGAGATCACCGTTCCGGGCGATAAAAGTATTTCACATCGCGCCGCTATCGTTGCTGCCCTTTCGAATGGCGTTTGCAACCTGCGCGGGTTTCTCCCGAGCGACGATTGCATGCATACCGTCAGCGCATTGCGAGCGCTCGGAATTCAGATTGAACAACCCGAACCGGACATTCTCATTGTTCACGGGAAGAAACGCCTCCTGACACCGCCAAAAGACGAGATCAATTGCGGCGGCTCCGGCACAACCATGCGTCTGCTCGCCGGTTTGCTTGCCGGTCAAACTTTTGAAACGCGATTAGTCGGCAATCCCTCCCTTACCCGCCGCCCGATGGACCGCATAATCGAGCCGCTCCGAAAAATGGGCGCGGACATTGTCGCCGAAGGTCCGGAGCAAACGCCTCCTCTCCGTATCCGCGGCGGATCGTTGCGAGGAATTCATTATCGTTCACCGGTGGCCAGCGCTCAGGTCAAAAGCGCCATTCTCCTCGCCGGGGTTTTCGCTAAGGGCAAAACGACCGTGGATGAGCCATCGGCCAGCCGCAACCACACCGAGCTGATGTTTAATTATTTTTTAATCCGCACCGCGAAAAGCGAAGACGCCATCAGCGTTTTTGGCGACCAGATCCCGGAGTCGCGCGATTTTTCAATTCCAGGCGACATTTCTTCGGCCGCCTTTTGGTTGGTCGCGGCCGCTGCCCAATCCGGCGGCCATCTGCTCGTTCGCAACATCGGACTGAATGACACTCGGACGGCATTGCTCGGCGTTTTGGTGCGAATGGGCGCGCAAGTGCGTGAAGCGGTTGAAGGCGTCGATCAATTGGAACCGCGCGGTGTAGTCGAAGTCACCGGTGTGCCGCTCAAAGGCACGGTGATTCACGGGAAAGAAATTCCACAGCTGATTGACGAATTGCCGGCACTGGCAGTTGCGGGCGCGCTTGCTAATGGCACGACCATCATTCGCCACGCCCATGAGCTTCGCGTCAAGGAGAGTGATCGGATCGCGGCGATCTCGCACAATTTGCGGGGAATGGGTGTTCAAGTGATCGAGCTTAATGACGGCCTCGAAATCCATGGACCGGCACCGTTGAGGGGGGCGCGACTCTCCAGCTTCGGCGACCATCGAATCGCGATGGCCTTTGCCGTCGCCGGACTCTTTGCCGACGGCGAAACAATTATTCAGGACGCCGAATGTATCCGCGAATCGTATCCCGGTTTCGAGAAGGCTTTGGACGAGTTCATAAACCCAAGGCGAGTTCGCGCCAGCACGCCCGTCATTGGCACGCTCGTGCCAGCGACGCCGGTGGAAGAATAATCACACGCTTGCTTCC
>WNES01003537.1_pt1 | contig 10424 bp, 8 predicted proteins | sample 5399931 | NCBI WGS metagenome assembly WNES01 (sample SAMN13153332, study PRJNA577476) | soil metagenome | isolation source: 20 cm grassland meadow soil 2 days after 3rd rain plot 5 | place: USA:California | collected 2015-11-11
TCAGAGCCGTCGCTGCAAGCGTGGCGGCCCCCGTCCACACCGTTCGCCTCATGCCTGCGCTCCCCCATACGAACCGGTCGGCACCCGAACGGCGAAGTGTGCCGCGGCCCCCAAAGGCTTGCAAATGCTATTCGCGGCGCTCCCCCCGCTGCACTCGCCTCACGCTGGATGCCGGGGTTATTTCCAGCAAGAATGGGATAGCCACCCGTGCACTGACGATGCCCTTCGATCGCGACTACTACCGCCGCTTCTATTTCAACCCGCGCACCGCGGTCGCGACGCGCGAGGAGATGCGCTCGCGCGCCCGGTTGATCGCCGCGCTCACCGCGCACGCGGGCCTGCCCGTGCGGCGGATCCTCGAAGCGGGCTGCGGCACCGGGATGCTGCGCGCGGCGCTGCGACGCCTGCTGCCCTCCGCACACTACGTGGCGCTGGAGGCGAGCGAGTATCTCTGCGAGCGCTACGGCTGGCAGCACGGCCGGATCGAGGCGTACCGCGCGCGGCTTCCCTTTGACCTGGTGATCTGCTACGACGTGCTGCAGTACCTCGATAAGCGCGCGGCGCAGCGCGCGCTCGAGAACTTCGGCAGGCTGTGCCGCGGCGTGCTCTACTTCAGCGCCCTGACCGGGCTCGATCTCGAGCGCAACTGCGATCCGCTGCGCACCGATGCCGATGTCCACCTGAGGAGCGCCCACTGGTATCGCGTGCGGCTGAAGCGTCGGTTCCGCGAGGCGGGCCTCGGGTTCTGGCTGCGTCGCGGAGCGCCCCTCACGCTCTGGGAGCTGGAGTGTCGCTGACGGGGGACGACTGCGCCGGCAGCAGGCGGCGGCCGCGAAACAGCGGATAGAGCGGCAACCCGAGGAGGATGAGGAGCACCGTCGCGATCGATTCCTTGGGGTTCCTGATGAGCGCGCTCACCACGATCCACACCATCACGAGGAGGAAGATCAGCGGCACGACCGGATAGCCCGGCAGGCGGTACGGACGGGGCGCGGTTGCGAGCTTGCGCCGCAGCACCAACACCGCGAGCATCACCGGGATCCAGAACAGCGCGTAGGACATGACCGCCATGTTGGTGAGCTCATCGAAGGTGCCCGAGGCGGCCAGCAGCGCCGCCCAGATGCACAGCAGCACGAGCGACGTGATCGGGACGCGCGTGCGCGGGGAGAGCCGTGCGAAGGGCTCGAAGAACAGACCATCGCGCGCGGAGGCATAGGAGACTCGCGCGCGGGCGAGGATCGTGCCGTTCAGCGAGCCGACGGTGGAGATGAGGAACACGAGTGCCGCCACCGGCGCTGCGCGCGAGCCGAGAAAGGTCTGCACGGCGCGCGCGGCGACCGAAGGCGCCTCCGGGTAGGCGGTGGAGTTGGCGGAAGCCACCTGCCAGACGGGTAAGGCATAGAGATAGGCGGCGTTGACCACGAGGTAGATTGCGAGCACCAGGAGCGATCCGCCGATGATGGCGCGCGGCAGGTTGCGCTCCGGATTCTGCACCTCGCTCGCCGCCATGGGCAGGTACTGCCAGCCGCTGTAGGCCCAGAGCGCCGCGAACATCGCGGCGCCGAAGCCCGCGAGGCCGCCGCTCGCCTGGTGCGGGGGCGGCGTGAGATTCGCCCAGGTGCCCGTGTCGCTGAAGCCGAACACGCCGACCGCCACGGCGACGATCGCCGCCACCTTGGCGACGGTGAGCGCGGTCTGCACGCGCCCGCCGAGCATGACCCCGGCGCAGTTGATGGCGGCGAAGACCGCGATCACCCCGATCGCGACCAGCTGCCTCGTCCCGAGCTGGAGCGTGTAGTCGGCGCCAAAGAGGTGCACGCTGCGGGCGAACCACTGGGTGTCGAAGGGATGGATGTCGGAGATGAAGATCGCGACCGCGGCGCCGTAGGCCGCGATGCTCGCGCCGCCGAGCACAAAGCTGTTGCAGGCGTACAGGAACCCCGGCACCTCGCCGAACGCGGCCCTCAAGTACACGTACTCGCCGCCCGCATCCGGCAGCAGCGCGCCGAGCTCCGCGAAGCACAGAGCCCCGAGCATGGCGACCACGCCCGCGGCCACCCACGCACCGAGCACCAGCGCGGGCGTTCCAACCGCCTGGGCCATGGCGGCGGACTTGAGGAACACGCCCGTGCCGATGGTGATGCCGACCACGAGAGAGGCGGCGTGGGTCAGCGTCAGATCGCGACGCAGCTCGAGCACGGTGGAGCTCACACCGCTATCGTACAATCCCGCGGGCGTTCACACGGAGGTAAAGCGATGGCAGAGCACGAATACCGGGCCACGATCCACTGGACGCGCGGCACCGCGGTCTTCACCGACAAGCGTTACAGCCGCGGCCACACCTGGCGCTTCGACGGCGGCGTCGAGGTTCCCGCCTCCTCCTCGCCGCAGGTGGTCCGGGTGCCGCTCTCGGTCGAGGCGGCGGTCGATCCCGAGGAAGCGCTCGTCGCATCGCTCTCGAGCTGCCACATGCTGTTCTTCCTGGCATTCGCCGCCGCCGGCGGCTGGCGGGTCGACGATTACAGCGATGAGGCTCTCGGCGTCATGGGCAAGAACGCCGCCGGCCGCATCGCCATGGTGCGCGTCAGCTTGACTCCGCGCGTCGCCTTCTCGGGCGAGCGGCTGCCCGCGCGCGCGGAGATCCTGGAGCTCCACACCCGAGCGCATGAAGAGTGTTATATCGCGAACTCCGTCACCGCGGACGTGCGCTGCGAGCCGGTATTCGACGCGTGAGCGATGCCTGACACACTCGCGAGCTTTCGCGGCCCCGTGAGCTGCCGGCGCGGGGCCGCGCCGCTCGGCCTCACGCTCATCGGCGAGACCTCCGAGCACCCGGGCGAGCGCACCGAGCTCGCCTTCAGCGCGGCGGCGCCGGCCGACTTTCCCGAAGCCCTCGAGGGCGCGGTGATCGAGCGCGTGGGGACACATCAGTATCGGATCGCCAGCGCGCCGCGCGAGTGGCTGATCGAGGCCACCGCGGCACATGTGCACCGCGACATCGCCGTGCCTTTCTACCGCGCCATCCCGCCGCGGCGCGTGCCGCTCGCGAAGCGGATCTTCTGGAGAGTGGTACTCGCGCTCGCGGCGACCCGCACGGGGCTTGCGCTGCTGCGGAGGCTGCGGCGCTGACGGCGGTGTCGACGGCGCTCATTCGCTTTGCTGCAGCCGCTTCCCAGGGCCCGCGCCTTCTTGCCGAGCCGGTGATTCGGCTGCGGGGCTTCAGGAGCTGCGCGAGCCGACCTCGAGGATCTGGCCCTCGAGGAGCGGCTGGCGCCGCGCGCCGAGGAGCAACGCGTAGGCGCTGAACAAGGCGTGGAAAGCCCGCTTCCAGGTGAACTGCGTGAGCACGCGCGCCGATTGTCTCGAGGTCGCGATCGTAGAGCGCGACGATCGCCTCCGCCATGCCGAAGGCGGAGTTTGGCTCGGCGAGCACGCCGACCCTCTCGTCCACGAACTCCGGGAAGGCGCCGGCCCGCGCCGCGACCACCGGGCGGCCGCACGCCATGGCCTCGAGGATCACGAGACCGAAGGTCTCCTTGGTGCCCGCGTGCACGAGCGCATCGGCGGACGCGATCCACTGTGCGAGCTCGAGGCTGTCGCGCCGGTAGGGGAGCATCGTGACGTTGCGAGCGGGGCGCCCCCGGCGCTCGCCGCCGATCAGGAGCAGGTGATACGGGTGGCCGAGGAGCGCAAACGCCTGCAGCAGCACCGGCAGATTCTTCTCGGGCGAGAGCCTCCCGGCGTAGACCAGGACGCGCGCGTCGTCCGGCAGACCGAGCCGCGCGCGCAGCGCCGCGGTGCGGCGCGCGGGATTGAACACTTCGGCGTCGACGCCGAGCGGCTGATGGATGACGCGAGAGACGCCGAGGTTCCTCAAGTAATCGCACATTCCCCGGCTCGGAGCGAACACCGCGTCGAGCCGCTCGTACAGAGCGCGCACATAGCGCCCGACGAGCGGCTCGGCGAGCGCACTGCCGATGCGGCCGCCGATGATCTTCGGGACGTTCGAGTGATAGAAACCCACCACCGGGATGCCGCGGCGCTGCGCGACCTGCCAGGCGCACCACGCCGGATGGAACGCATCGCCCGCCTCGATGAGCGTCGGCTCGAGCGCATCGAGAATCCTCGTCCAGCGGCGCGGATTGAGCGGCAGGCGGTAGTTGAAGCTGGCCGGTACGGGGTAGCCCGAGAGCGTGCACAGTCCGCCGCGCTCGAACTGATCATCCCGCCCGGGGACGACGATCGTGTGCTCCCAGGAGGTGTGGGCGGCGAGCCACGCGTGCTTGGCCGTGAGATAGCGCTTGACGCCACCGCTGGTGGGCGAATAAAACAGCGTGGTATCAACAAGATGCATGGATTCTTCTGTCGCCCCTCGGTCCCCCGGCCGGATGCCCGCGCATTGCACCTGCATGACGGGGTGAGTGTCAAGCGCGGCCGGCCGCGCGGCGAGGGGCGCGGGCAAGCGAGCGGCGCGCGGGCTCTTAGCTCACGCCGGCTTGATGTTGGCGTTCAGGCGGAACAGGTTGTTGGGATCGTAGCGCTTCTTGAGCGCCGCGAGCCGCGGGTAATTGTCGCCGTAGGCCGCGTGCACCCGCGTCTCGCGATCGTCGGTGGCGGCGAGATTGACGTACTGCCCGCGCGTCAGCGGCTCGATCTGCGTCCAGGTGTGCCGCACCCACTCGGTCCTGCGCTCCACGTCCGCCGCGGACATCTGCCATGAATCGAACACCCCGACGTTGTGGCTCGCGCCGCGATTGAAATAGGCGCTCGCCTTCGGCGGCACGCGGCTGATCGCCCCGCCCTGGTGCTGCAGCCACATCGTGAGCCCGTCCGAGGGCGCGCTCTCGGTGGCGCCGACCATGACGTCGACGAGCGCCGGCGTGATGCCGTAGACGAGCCCTCCCTTGCCGTAGGCGCCGAGCGGACTCAAGCCGCGCAGGTCGCCGCTTCCCTGGAGCTGATCGTAGGGCGTCGCAGCGAGCGTATCCTCGCGCGGCTTGCCGAGCTTGCGCAGCGGTCCCACCACGCGCTCCGCTTCGCCGGAAGGACCGCAGTAGCAGACGTTGAATGCCAGCCAGCGCACGTTTTCCGGCGCGGTCCCCATCGCCACGTCCACGTACAGCTCGTCGGGCGCAGCCGCAATGATGTCGCCCAAGCTGCGCAACATCTCGCGGCCACCCGTGATGGGGAATTGGAGGTTGCCACCGTACATCACCGGGGTGACCTCGTGGAGGCGGAAGGTGAAGGAGGTCACCACGCCGAAATTGCCACCGCCGCCGCGAAGGGCCCACAGGAGATCCGCGTTCTCCGTGGCGCTCGCGCGCCGCCACTCCCCGTCTGCCGTCACGAGCTCGGCTGCCACGAGGTTGTCGCAGGTCAGCCCGAACTTCCTGGCGAGGCGGCCGACACCGCCACCGAGCGTGAGGCCTGCCACGCCGGTGTCCGCGACGGTGCCGACGGGCGTGGCGAGCCCGAACGCGAGGGCTTCGCGGTCGAGTTCGCCGAGGAGCGCGCCCGCCTCGACGCGCGCCAGCTTCGCGACCGGATCGACCTCGACGGCGCGCATTCGCGAGAGGTCGATGACGAGGCCGCGGTCGCAACCTGACTGACCCGACACGCTGTGACCGCCCCCGCGCACCGCGGTGAGCAGGCCCCGGGCGCCGCTGAAGCTCACCGCGCGCCGCACGTCCGCCGCGCCCGCGCAGCGCACGATGAGCGAGGGATGGCGATCGAACGCCGGGTTCCAGAGCCTGCGGGCGCTCTCGTAGTCGGGATGGGCGACAGTGATGAGCTCACCGCGCAGCCCCGCACGCAGGTCCTGGATGTCGGCGGACTTGAGAGTCAACTCCCGGCCATCGAGCCCGACGGCGGGAATATCCGCGCCGCTGTCCGCGGCGAGTGCGCGATGGAAGGGCATGGAGGCGGCGCTGAGCGCCGCGAGTCCCCCTGCACAGAAGGTTCTTCTTCTCATGTCGCCACCCCCCAGGCGGCAAGCAATGCCGTGCGAGCGTGCACCGCGGGCGCCGGCCAGGTCAAGCGCGGGTTTTACCCGTCGGTCTGGCGCCGTGCAACGGCCAAGGGCGGTGCACTCACGGAGCGCGCGGCCGCCCCGGGTAACACGTCTGTGGCACACTGACACGCGACTGGAGAGCTTAGCGCCGCTCGTGGCCGGGGCACGCCTCATGATCGATGACACCGGAGCCAGGGTCGGCGATCTCGCGCGCTGGAAGGGAGCGGCGCGCTGATGGAGCGTCTGTCCGCGCTGTTGCGCCGCCTCGTCGTGCTGCAGCCCGGTGAGGGGCCGGCGCTCCTGGCATCGTTCGCGACGCTCCTCTGCATGTTCGCGAGCTACACGATCCTTCGTCCGGTGCGCGATGCCTTGGGTATCACTTCCGGGCTCGAGAAGATTCCGTACCTCTTCTGGGGCGTCTTCATCGTAATGCTGGTGCTGCAGCCGCTCTACGGTTGGCTCACCTCGCGCTTCCCGCGCGCCGTGTTCCTGCCGTGGGTCTACGGGTTCTTCATCGCCAACCTGCTCGGCTTCTACGTCTGGTTCCGGCTCGGGGCGGACCGCACCTGGATCGCGCGGACCTACTTCGTGTGGGTGAGCGTCTTCAACCTGTTCGTGGTGGCGGCGTTCTGGAGCCTGATGGCGGACCTGTTCACGCGCGAGCAGGCGGGACGGGTGTTCGGCTTCATCTGGGCGGGAGCCAGCACCGGGGGCCTCATCGGGCCGTTCGTCGCCCACGAGCTCGCCGTGCCTCTCGGCGCCGTCAATCTGCTGCCGATCTCGGCGGCGCTGCTCGCGGTGTCGCTGGTGTTGATGATCGCGGTGATCCGCCTGCAGCGCACACAGGCGGCCGCGGTGCGCGTCGGGGAGCCGCCGCAGGCCGATGCCGCGCTCGGCGGAAGTCTCTGGGCCGCCTTCGGTCAGGTCGTCCGCTCGCCGTATCTTCTCGGCATTGCGCTCTTCGTGCTGCTCATGACCTGGGTATCGACCTTCCTCTACCTCGAGCAGCAGGCGTTCGTGGCCAAGGCGTTTGCCACGGCCGATGAGCGCACGCGCTTCTTCGGCGGCATCGATTTCTGGGTGCAGGCGGCCTCGCTGCTGATGCAGCTGCTGTTCTTCGGGCGGCTGTTCAAATGGGTGGGCCTCCGGGCCATGCTGGTGTCGGTGCCCGTCATCATGACCGCGGGCTATGCGCTGGTCGCTCTGGCGCCAGGCTTCATGGTGCTCGTGGTGGTGTACGCGGTGCGCCGGGTCGGGGACTACGCGCTGACCCGGCCGTGCCGCGACGCGCTGTTCACGGTGGTGAGCCGCGAGGAGAAGTACAAGGCGAAGAGCCTCATCGATACCTTCGTGTACCGCGGCGGCGATGCCTTGAGCGGCTCGCTCTACAAGGGGCTCACCGGCTCATTCGGAGCCGGTCCTGCGGCCATCGGCTGGCTGGGAGCTGCGATCTCGGCGCTGTGGAGCGTGCTGGCGCTCGCCCTCGGCAAGGCTCAGGAGCAGCGCCGCTCGGTGATCGCGCGCTGAAGCGGGCGGCCGCCACGTTCGGGCGCGCCTGCCGCGAGACACCGCGCTCTCGGGCCCCCGGGGGTTGCAAGGCTACGCCGCGCTCGTCTCTCGCTCGTCGAGCGCGCCTTCGCGCAGCGCGGTGGCCGCGGCGATGATCTCCGCGGCAGTTCCGATGCGGTCATCACGCGACTTCGCCAGCAGCCGCGTGACCAGCGTCTGATAGCGCGCGAGCTCGGGCGGCAGCATGGGGAGCGGTCCGCTCACGTGCTGTTGCAGCACTTCCATGGCGCTGTCGCCCGAGTAGGGCTTCTCGCCGGTCAGCATCTCGTAGCACATGACTCCGAGGCTGTAGAAATCCGAGCGCGCATCGAGGACCTCGCCGAGCGCCTGCTCGGGACTCATGTAGTAGGGCGATCCGTGCAGCACCCCCGTGCGGGTGATCGCGCTGGTCGTGCCATCGAGCGAGCGCGCCAGGCCGAAGTCGATGAGCGCCACGGCATCATTCTCGCGCAGCATCACGTTCGGCGGCTTCAGGTCGCGGTGCACGAGGCCCGCGGCGTGCACCACCTGCAGCGCCGCGGCGATCTTAGCGACGAAATGCATGGCCTGCCGCTCGCTCAGACCGCGCTGGATGCGCGCCTTGAGGTCCCCGCGCGGAAGGTATTCCATCGCCAGGTACTCGAAGCCGCCGTTCACGCCGTAGTCGTAGATCTCCACCACCAGCGGGCTTCTGACGGCCATGATCGCGGTGTACTCGCGCTCGAGGAATTGCCGCCCCGCCGCTTCATCGCGCAGCGACTTGCTCACCTTGAGCGCGACGTTGTGTCCGCGCCGGGCGCTCGCGGCGAGATAGACCACCGCCTTCTCCGACTCGCCGATCTTGAGGCGCAGCGTGTAGCCCGGAATGAGCTGGGCGTCCGCTCCCGCGAGCAGCGCCGCCACGCCCGGGCCCTGCAGCACTTCGGCCGAGCCCGAGTCGGCCGGGGCCGCGGCGTCGGCCGCCGCCCCCGCCCCCGACGCTGCCGCGGCTGCCGGCGCAGCATTCGCGGCGGCCTCGCCGTTCGCCCGCGCAGCATCGCCCGCCGGGCCGGCGCCCGCCGCGGGGCTGGCATCGGTCGCAGGGTTGGCGTCGGCCGCAGCGCCAGGGCCGGCCGCAGCGCCAGGGCCGGCCGCTAAAGCGGCACCAGAGGCTGCATCGGAGTCACCGGCGAGCGCCTCGGGGGTGGCCGCGGCGAGCTGTGCGGCGCGCGCCTGCCGCGCCTGGTCGCGCGAGTGGTTGGCGAGGCTCGCCAGACGGCGCGTAACGCGCCGCTCCACGCGCCGCAGCCCCAAGCGTACGGCGTTGTTGAGGCGCTCGGGAGTCAGCAGTCGCTTCGGCAGGTAGTCGAGCGCACCGAGGTGGAGCGCCCGCACGGCGGTGAGCTCGTTACCGTCCTCGGCGAGCGCGATCACCCCGGGAGTGACCGGCAGGGCGCGCAGCCGCCGCAACAGCGACAGGCCCTGCGACTGCGGATCGTCCGGGCTCGAGCCGAACGTGGCGGCGAGCAGCACCAGGTCGCAGTCGCGCCCCGAGAAAGTGGTGCACCAGAGCTCGAACTCGCTGCGGCTCAGCAGGCTGACGCTCGTGTGCGGACAGAGCACATCCAGGTGGTGACGCAGCCACTCGCCGTAGCGGACGTCGTCGTCCACCACCAGCACCCGGGCAGGGGAATCCATGGGCTGCTTGCTCATCGTTGCATCGCAAACCGCAGGCGCACGCGGGCGCGCTGACCGATGCCCTGGCCGGCTCGCATCACGGGCTGATAGCGCCAGCGGCGCACGGCATCGAGCGCCGCCTGCTCGAAGACGCCAACCGGTTGTGCGCCGACGACCGTGACGTCACCCACCGAGCCGTCGGGGTTGACGAGGAACTGCACATCCACCCAGCCCTCGAGACCGTGCTTGCGCGCCTCGAGGGGAAAGTCCGGCGGCACGTAGCGAGTGCGGGTGAGCGAGCTCGCGCTCACGTAGCTCGCGGCACGCTGCGCCTGCTCCTGCGCGACGCCGATCGCGGAGTCGAGCTCGCCAACGGCCGCCGGGTCGGCGCCGGCGGTGCGCGCTTCCGCGAGCCAGCGGCGCGCGAGCGCATAGTCCTGAGCGCGCAGCGCGCCGCGTGACTCATCGAGCAGGCGCGTGTCGAAGGCGGTGCGCGCGAGTTGCGTCGCATTGTGCTCCGGATCCGTCTGCACGAGCTTCGCCAGATAGAACTGGGCGCTGTCGCCGGCCGGCTCGATGAGGCGCCCCGCGCCGAGACGCTCGTTGAAGGTCTGCGCCAGGTGTGCCACCGAGTTGGCCTTGGTCACGCCGCGCAGGCGCTTTGCCTCGGCATGCAGCGCGGCGACGTCCGCTGGAGCCGCCCCCGCATCCGCCGCTGCGGCCGCCCAGCGGTCCGCCCGCTCCGGGTCGCCCGCCGTGAGTGCCCTGCCCGCCTCGACGTTGAGACGCGCGATCAGCGCCTGCGTCGCCTGCGCGACGCCGGGATCCTGCGGGGCGAGCGCGCGCGCCGATTCGATGTAGAAGCGCGCGTTGCGCTCGGCGGGCTCGACGAGCTGTCCGTCCGCGAGCGCCTCACGGGCGCGCTTGAGAAAGTCCGCGACCCCGCCGAGCCGCTGCTGCGTCAGCCGCTCGCGCGCCGAGTCGACCAGCAGCGAGCGATGCCCGCCGCGCGCGGCATCGTCGAGCACCGCCAGTGCGCCCGCGACGTTGCCGGTTGCGGCGGCGCGTTGCGCCTTGTCGAGCACGGCGCGCTCGCGCTGGGCGCCGATCTGGCCGATCAGGAACGCCACACGCGGGTGTTGCGGGCTGATGGCGCGCGCCTCCTCGGCGAGCTGCTGTGCGCCGTCCAGGTGATGCTCCTGCAGCAGCG
>WNES01001651.1_pt1 | contig 10396 bp, 8 predicted proteins | sample 5399931 | NCBI WGS metagenome assembly WNES01 (sample SAMN13153332, study PRJNA577476) | soil metagenome | isolation source: 20 cm grassland meadow soil 2 days after 3rd rain plot 5 | place: USA:California | collected 2015-11-11
CTCTTTGCTCAGAACATCGCTCGCGCCACCGTTGAGGGTGGCCATTTCCTCCTGCTTGCCGGCACGTTCCAGGATGCGCGAGTCGTGAACTACAGCGGCGTCCGTTCCGAGCGAAAACTTCGCGAACACGTCGGGGAGATTTTCGGCGACCACTTCCTCATCGAGCGAGCCGAACCCGCTTTAATCAATGCCGTCGAGGGCCAGGAGGGCATGCCAGCCGTAGCCTTCTGGATGGTCCGCAAATCCAAGTCGGCCACGTCTGACTAGGGCCGAAAAGATTGAAGCTGAGCTTGGGTGCGCTTGAGAAAAGGCCGCTCCGCTTGGGAGCCGGCCTCGATCTTTCTGTCTGGCTAAACAACGTGGCCTCCCAAGCTCAGACGACAGGCAATCGCCGCATTGATGTTTCGAGGCGCAGCCCCAGCCAGAAAAGTGACTTCGCGCCATTTGGACGAACACACCAACAGTAGGGCGAGTCCGCAAGTATCGACGGATTGCGCACCCGACCCTCTCGATCAGCACGGACTTTTAGGTAGTGGAAGCTCACTACCGACTGTCAAGGGAAGACGTCGACGTCCTGGCGGGAGACGCCTTTTTGCTCAAGGGAGAGTTAAGACGGCGTCAGCCCTCTCTAGGAGAAGCGTCTGCTCGAACCGGCTTAGCAAAAGGCAGCATCAGAGAAGCCATTGGCTTTATTGGCGCCCGGGTAAACTACAGCTCTGGTACTCCCGAGCGATCAAGTTTCGCGTTTGGCCGAAAACGTGGGAATACCCTCCTGGGCCGAAGCTTTGGCTTCTGCTGTCGGCGCGGTCGGCGTTTTGGTCGCAAGTAACTCTCCCAGCCGCCGCAGGGTCGCAAAGTTTTCCGCTATGAGCTCCTCGTCCTCAACCCGATAACCCAAGTCACTTTCCAAAAATGCAACCAAGCGGATCAGGCCGAGCGAGTCAATCTGTAGCGGCTCGTCAGGATCAGTTATTGGTGGCAAAGAACCGCGATTGTTGTCTATGTACTCCTTAAGTTTCTGTGGTATTTCCATGGTAATAATTGGTAGCTGTTCACAAAGGGGCGGCAAATCACCGCGCCCCCATCCATTGCTCGGTCGTCGCGACGGGGGAATTAGGTTCCCAGAGAGCCGCCCGCTCCGGGTGAAAGCGCGAACCGATTGGCACAGAGTAGACATCCTGGTCATACTCGCGCGTGCGCTTGAGCATCTTGCGGAAGGCGACGACGGCTGGTGAAGGCTGGTGCTCAGTTGGATAGATCCGACCGGCAAAGGCATCAGTCAATTGGTCGGGATAGCGATGATAGACGAAGGTCGCGAAGGCGAAGGGTTGTTCCCAGAACAGATCGATCATGTCTTCAAGATTATCGATCCCTTTCTCGCAGAAAACCTGGTGCTCGGCAAATGGGTTATCCCCGTTTCGCCTCTTGCCCTCGAGATACTCGCGGACAAGCGGCGCGGCGAACTCCGCTTCGCGCATGGTCACGGTTAGTCCGAAAGAAAATATCGGATCGATGAAACGGTGCGCATCACCGATGCAGATAAAGCCTTTCCCGCAGAAGCCCCGCACCTGGTAGGAGTAGTTGGGGATAACATGCACCTTCTCAACCAGGTTCATCTCAGGTATGCGCTTCCGAACCTCCGGGTTGATGTCGTAGAGCTCATTCCGGAAAAACTCTTCGGGAGTTTGCTTTTTGGCCAGAAAGTCCGCGCGAGGCGTGACCATTCCCACACTGACAACGTCCCCGTCGATCGGAATGAACCACGCCCAATGAAACTTCTTCGCGTAGAAGATCAACGTATTGTCTTTCGCGTCCTCGCCCGAAATACCTGGGCCACGGACGGCGCCAGTGACTTGCGAGAAAAAGGCGACCTGCTTGTCATAACTGCCGACATATTTCGGGCCAGTGACGCGCTGGTTGGCGAGAAAGGTTGCCTGGCCCGAGCAATCGAGAACTATCTGGGTTTCGATGTCCTCGCTCTTACCGTCAGGCCAGCGAACCGTTACGCCTCGCACCGCGCCGTCATCGGCCAGTAGCGGCTTTGTCGCCGTCCCCCGCATGACGGTCGCTCCCCGTGTCTCGGCTTCCTTTAGCATCATCGTGTCGAAATCGCTGCGCCGCACCTGCCATGTGGTTGAGAATGAGAGATTCCACTCCTTATCGCGGGCCGAAACGGGGACATACCAGGAATTGACGCCGCTCGTGCCGAAGACCTTGACGCCGTGCTTGACGGGGTGCTCCCTTTTTACCATCTCATCCTCAAGGCCGAGTCGTCGAAGGCTCTGACCCCCTTCACCTGTCAGCGATTCGCCAATGTGATAGCGCGGGAACTCTTCCTGTTCGAGGATGACTGGCTTAATTCCTTCCCGAACGAGGAACATTGCCGTCGCGGCACCACCCGGCCCGCCGCCGATTATTAGCACATCAGTTTTCATAATTTATTAACGCAATCAGAACCCAAGCGGCAATGTATTAGTTTCGAACTAATACACTGTCAAATCCGCTGGTGTTTCGAGCAAGCCAATCGCCGGGGGAGCATCTACTGGCAACTAAGATTAGTAACAGTTTTGTTACGTTTGTCTCCAGAGGATTGATTTGTCTCAACTCTCCTGCGGAGCGGAACGGCCTGTCTCCGGGCCAGAGGCGTGTTCTCTGAAAAGCCCTGGCTGGTCGGGAGTGATCGTGTGCAACATGCGTCGCATTTTGATCAATTCCCGAAAGGCTTTGCTGATAACCGCAAACTTACTGCCAGTCGGCTTGCCGTGCCGGCGTGGAAAATGGCTCACCCGCACCTCCTTGACCGTCATGCCAAACTTGGATGCCTGGGCGAAGATTTCCGTGTTAACCATCGCGCCCACCGACTGGATTTGGATACTGTTGAAGACACGGCGGTTGAAGGCTTTGAAAGCGCAGTCAATGTCACGGATCCTGATCCCGAGCACGAGCCGCACGAGGATATTCCAACCCCAGGCAAACAACAACCTGTGCGGCGGGTCCTGTCGCCGGGCTCGGTAACCAGCAACGATGTCGTAGGCATCCGTCTGTTCGAGGAGCGTGGCCACTTCCTTTAAGTCGAACTGCCTATCAGAGTCAGTGAAGAAAATTAGATCATACCGCGCCAGCTTGATGCCGCTCTTGAGCGCGGCACCGTAGCCGCGGTTCCCGACATGATGAACGACACGAACGTTGGACAACTCCTCGCCCAGCCGGTCGCAGATCTCGCCTGTGTGATCTTTGCTGCCGTCGTTCACCACAATGATCTCAAAAATTGGAGCAAGTTTCGGTATGGTCCGATATGCGTCCTCAACGACAGCCCGGATATTTGCCTCTTCGTTAAATGCAGGAAAAATGAGCGATAGCGATTTCATGACGGCGCGAAAATTTACAGGCTACCAGAATCGAGGTGACCGGTGCAAGCGGAAAAAATGAGCGTGTCCTGTTGTCGCTGGCTCATCTACTCCGGAACGGATTTGCCACATGGGAGTCAACTTCGCATGACTTAACCGGGAGCGTTCTTGGCAGGAAGATACCGTTTCTCGGCGACCCCATTTTTAATGGCCAAAGGGACGGCATTCATCAGCACATTCGGAGCGCGCTATGACGGCAACGCTGATCTTTCCTATCAGGTAATGACGGGCTTCGAGCAAACGGTTAAATGGTATCTTCCGACAAACGCGTCGGATACCGCTGCAATTCAGGCGCAAGGGGGAAGCTAACCGAACGGCTAATTGGCCCTGGCATCGAAAACAATTATTGTGGCTTACAACGCGAAAACACTCAAAAATGAACCGTTATGAGGTCGCCGTGTTGACGTGGTCAATCGTGGAGACAGTTTCCACGATTGCTGGGCAAACATCGGCACACTGATTCAGATGAAAGATTCGATCCAGACGGCGATTGCCTCGCGCACGTTCGATTGCAGCTACATCGAGGCTGCCCATCGACGCGTCGAGGAGATGCGCACCAGCCCGGCCCATCCCTTGGAGCTGCCGACCGTGGTGGAGCTCGAGCAGGCCTTGGGAGGGAAGGTCGAAAAATGTGAACTATGGACGACTAACTGGCGGAACCGGGTTTATCGAGTAGAGCTGGCGAGCGGCGGTGCCGCATTGGCGAAACAAGTCGTTAGGGGGACTGACGCTATGGTCCAATACCAATACGATCAGTTGGGAGTACTGGCGCGGTTGCAGATTCCCGGGTTGCGCGTGCCAAAGGCGCTGGCGCTACTCCGCGCGAAGCGGGTGTGCGTAATGGAGTTTGCGAGAGGTAAGACTATCCAAGCTCTCGTTTGGGATCGCATTAATGAAGACGACATGATCCTTGCATGCGAGCTCGCCGGGAAAATCCTCGCGCAAATCCAAATCGCCCAGACGGAGCAGATCTGCCCAATGCCCGTCGAGGCGCTCGCGCGCGATCTGGCTGCGGCTCCGTGGCATCTCTCCTCCCGCGAAGAAGCGATTCTCGAATCCGCACTCGAAAGTCTGGCTGGGGCCAAGGTGAGGATCGGTCACGTTTACTACGATTACAAGCCGGCGAATCTTCTGTTCGAGAACGATCAGTTGTCCTTGGTCGATCCGCCCGACGTGTTACGGCAAGGCGTGCTGCTCTGGGATTTTTCGTGCTTCCGCAGCTCCATGCGACGGCATTTGTGGAGGTTCAGCTTACGGCGACCGTTCGATCGCCGGCGTGCGATGATCAAGGAAGCCATTGCTCTCTTCCAGCGCAGCTATCTGGCGAGTTTCGACAAGCTGTGTCCCGAACCCGCTTTGTTCGCAGCAGCGGCGACGCTTTTCGAACTGCAGCGCACTGCGGTGTTACTAACGATGCAGAGGGGGAAGGTCAATCTGGCGCGACGGAAGATGCCGATCGCCCGCGACGGGTCGCTCGGCAATCCTCTAGCCAACCGAATTACGCTGCTTTACCTGGAAACGGAAAAGCGGTGGCTCTTCCTGCAACTCGCCCGCGAACTGCCCTGACGACGGATCGCTGCGCGGATCTCCGGCTTCCTCTTGGAGTCGCAGGAAGTTTGTAATCCGATCTACTCCCGCGCCCGGTGACCGCCTCACCGATGCCGGGCCCGAACGTGCTGAGGGGAGGATCTTTCTCCGGGGGGTAGTGCAGTCGCGTTCCTGCGCGCTGTAGGAGGAGAAGGGTCGTATATCTCGGTTTTCGAGTCGCGAAAGATTTCTGAGAAAAAGTCTTGCATCGGTTGGAATAATTGCGAAAAATAAATAATTATGAATAATTATGAATAACTCTCGCGATTTCGCCTGGCGCGTGGAACATCGACAACAAACTGGAATGCGACCTTTCAGAATGCCGGATTTACTCGGCGCGCTGCTTTGCGTTGCCGGGCTGCCTGCGATCCCGGGAAACGCCTTCTCCCAAGTACCTCAAGGGGTCTTTCACGTCAGACCTACACCCATGTCGCTTCGCCTAGGAGGGAATTCTCAATGAAAAGTTTCAGTAAAACTTTCGTGATTTCAGCCGGTCTTTCGGTGACTATGCTCGCCTGCGCCGATCCCGTCGCAGCGCAGAAACCTCATCCTGCCGGCATCATCGATCTGCCGGGAGCGATAGATGCGGATGATCCGATAGGTCCCATTTCCGACCACCCATGGCTGAATGTAAACGTGGACGGGCTCCGGGTCAGAACGGGTTGGGATGATCTTGAGATAGCGGATAATGTTTATAATTGGCCGCTGATTGACGACTGTTTAGCCAATGCCCTCACCAGCGGAAAATTTATTGGCCTCGGGGTGATTTCTGGCCTCGATGCCCCGCCGTGGCTTATGGGCGGTGTCACTTTCACGGATGCCTGGACCACAACGGGTGTGGCAACGCTTACCTCATCCACTGCTAATTTTGTCACCGGGGATGTTGGCAAGGTGATCGTTTGTGACGCCTTTCCAGTGGGCACGACCATCGTTTCCATTATTAGCTCAACAGTTGTGCAAACGTCCACCACTGCGACCAGAACCACTACAAACACACCGGTCGCCTTTTCCATCCTGGCACGCAACCCAGGAGGAGCCGCATTTCGTGTGCTCACCGCGCCAGATCAAGGGGTGATGCCGGTACCGTGGGATCCGCTTGCCAAAGCTAAATGGAAGGAATTTGTGACCGCTTTAGGAGCCCGGTATGACAGTAATCCGCAACTTGGATATATGGTTATGACTGGCTTTTGTCAAACCGGCGAGGCTTATCTGGCCACTGCGCAGGCTGACATTGATTTCTTTAACGCCAGTGCAATTGCCGCTGGGTATGTCCCGACCCCAGATCTGCCTGCCGGGCTGGTGGCGTGGGAGGCGACAGTCGAGGAAATCGTCGATACTTACATGACAGCGTTTCCAACAACGCCGCTTCTAATTACCGGGGCTAGGCCATATCCAGACCTTCAAGGCGGCACTAGAGCGATGAATGATATTTTTGCGTGGGGCGTAGCGACATATCCCGGCAGGTTTGGGATTATGAACTCCCAGTTGCATGCAACCTCTACCGTCGGTTATTTCCTCAACGCTGCGATCTACGCCAACTATCTGACCGAGCCGGTTGGAATTCAGTTTCTCTGCTCCACCAGTACTGACGACAATGTTGCCCGCCTAAGCAATTCTCCACCATACGGCTCCGACCCGCTTCTATCGGCTTACGATGCGATAAATAATTCGTTTACGGCAGCGGTGAATATCGGCTGCAAGTTTGCTGAGACCTATGAGGTGGATGTCGAGAACCCGGCATATCAAACGATGTTGGCGACTCAGGGAGCAGCTCTTAGATTAAACGCGTCGGCAACGCCGACGGCCGACCTCAGCGTTGCCTTAACTGATGGAAAGACTACAGTAGATGCTGGTGCGGCGGACACATACACAATTGTGGTGAGCAACGCCGGGCCGAGTGGTGTTAGTGGCGCGGTGGTAAGCGACACTTTCCCGGCCATTTTTACCGGCGTGACCTATACCGCGACCCAGGCCGGCGGCGCTTCAGGGTTCACCGCGGCTGGCAGTGGCAATATCAGCGATACAGTAACGATGCCTATTGGCAGCTCTATCACTTACAAAGCGAGCGGCACGATCAGCTCCTCAGCAACGGGCACACTTTCCGATACAGCCACTGTAACCGCTCCGAGCGACGTGGCCGATCCAAATCTCGCCAACAACAGCGCAACCGATATCGATACAATCACGTTGCGGGCTGACCTCAAGGTTACCGTAACTGACAAAAAGAGTAACACCCTTTCGGGTGCGGCGGACACCTACACAATTGTGGTGAGCAACGCCGGGCCGAGTCGTGTCAGTGGCGCGGTGGTAAGCGACAATTTCCCGGCCATTTTTACCGGCGTGACCTATACCGCGACGCAGACCGGCGGCGCTTCAGGGTTCACGGCGAGTGGCGCTGGCAATATCAGCGATACAGTAACGATGCCAGCCGGCAGCGTCATCACCTATATAGCGACCGGGACCATCAGCCCATCGGCACCAACCGGGACACTTTCGGACACAGCGACGGTTACCGCTCCAAGCGGCGTTACAGATCCGAACCTTAACAACAACAGCGCAACCGATACCGATACACTCATGTTAGCGGCTGACCTCAAGGTCACCGTAACTGACGGAAAGAAGAAGGTCGTTGCGGGTGCGACGGACACCTACACAATTGTGGTGACCAACGTCGGGCTGGGTAATGTCACCGGCGGGGTGGTAACCGACAATTTCCCGGCCATTTTTACCGGCGTGACCTATACCGCGACGCAGATCGGCGGCGCTTCAGGGTTCACCGCGACTGGCAGTGGCAATATTAGTGATACAGTAACGATGCCAGCCGGCAGCGTCATCACCTACATAGCGACCGGGACGATCAGCTCATCGGCAACCGGGACACTTTCGGACACAGGGACGGTTACCGCTCCAAGCGGCGTTACAGATCCAAATCTCGCCAACAACAGCGCAACCGATACCGATACACTCACGAGGCATTAACAGCAGGGGCCCCACGGTTATGGTATGTAGGATAGACATGGTTGCCTTCGCTACAGCCTAAGGCGCCAAATCTTCAGGCGAAGCGGTAACGCTGGGGAGCGTTTTGCCGATCGCCGCAGTCGTCTGCCACTTGATGCCCGTCGGACTACACGGCGATTCATTTTCGTTGACCGTAATGTGGAAAAAGCGTTTCATTAAGCGATCAGGGTCGCGAAAATAATTCTGAAAAAATCTGCGATTTTTCTTGACCATGTCGAAGTTGTGATCTTAAATGATCGTCCAAATCATCTGAGGAAAACGCTCTTGTGAATTTACAATGACTCAAAACCGAGAAGAGCGTGAAAACATTACGCCCCCCCTTTGATATCACTCAAAAGGAATTCGCGAATTTTCTTGCATTATACTGACATCACACTCAGTATTCGGTCTTAATTATCAACGAAAGCGACTCGCATTTACAGGGAGGATCTATGAGGTTACAAACTAAAAAAGGAACTGGAAATATAATCAAATCGTCGTCGGACAGACTGATGGCGCACCTCGGCGTGCCGCTGGTGATCGCGGCTCTTATGTGTTCAGCACTCTTCGCCACCGCTGCTCAAGCGACAACCCTGCTCGATCCGAAACCGGAAGCTTCTTCGACATACTTTGGATTTTCTATCGCGGTCGTTGGGGACGTGAACGGTGACGGAGTTCCCGATCTCGCAGTTGGGACACCGTTCCAGGATGGAGATGTTGCCATTGAAAACGGGTTTGGCCCGCCCCAGGATGTGGGAAAGGTTTGGCTCATCAGCGGCGCCAATCTGGGCGTCATCACTCAGTTTAATGACCCAGCTTTTGAGCCACCCCTCCCCCCCACCCTACCAAAGTTTGGTGGTTTTTTTGGCTTTTCGGTAGCCGCTGTAGGCGATCTTAACCACGACGGTATCACGGACGTTCTCGTTGGGGTTCCGCACCACTCCAATTTCGAAGCGGACCACATAAACGCTGGTGAGGCTTTTGTGTTCAGCGGCAGAGATGGCAGAATCATCTTTACTCTTAACGACCCCGATGAGGAAGAGGGTAACAGAATGGGTTACGCCGTCGCCAGCCTGGGAGACGTTAACGGCGATGGAATTCCCGATCTGCTGGTTGGCGTCCCAAAAAAGGATGTGTCGGAAGATTTGCCTGACGTCGGATCTGCCTACATCTTCAGTGGCGCGAATGGCAGCTTCATTCGTTCATTAGATCCTCCCGCTCAAGGGGGGGCGGAGGCAAACGGCAGGTTCGGCACAGCGGTCGCGAATGCCGGGGATGTTAACGGTGATGGCGTATCCGATATTCTTATTGGCGCGCCTGGACAAGGCCGGGCTTACGTTTTTAACGGGGCGACTGGCGCGCTTATCCGCACAATAACGAGCCCCGCTGCTGAGACACTACCTTCGTTTGGGTCCGCTGTCGCAGGCGGTCGGGATGTCAACGGCGATGGTATTCTCGACTTCGTTATTGGTGCACCGCTCCAAGGCGGTCTTGGAGGAGCAGCTTACGTTTTCAACGGCGCCAATGGAACCCTGCTCCGCACATTACGCGGCGGTCGACAGGCATTCGCCAAATTCGGCTCTTCGGTAGCTTTAATCCCAGATGTTACTGGCGACGGGCGCCCCGATATTATGGTTGGCGCCCCTGATCACAGTGTGAACGGACTGCTCAATGCGGGAGAAGCTTTTATTTTTCGCGGCAACAACGGGAAGCTGTTCAAGACAGTGACCAGCGCAATGCCTAAGGCGTTTGCCGGTTTTGGTTACGCCATAACGACGGCAGATTTCAACGGGACCCAAGAGACCGTGGTCGGGACTCCCTTTGAAGACGCAGATTTAATGGGACCAGAAGATATTGAGACTCATCTCCAGATTGGCCAAATCGAAATTCAAGAAATTCAATAAAGGGTATAAAAACTATGAAAAAACTACAATTCTCAACCTTCGCTTGCTTAGTCCTTTCCGCCGCGTTTCTACCATCGGCGTCGGCAAATCATCGAACCGGCACCATAATAGCACCAGAACTGATCGTGGCCGGCGATTTCAACCAGGATGGCAACATGGACCTGGCAGTCAATTGCACCGGATTTGATGTTGTGGCCATCTTGTTTGGAGACGGGCAGGGCGGGTTCACTTTGAGGGGACATTTTCCGGTTGATACGCTCACAAAGGGGCTCCAGGTGGGCGATGTGAACACGGATGGACATCTGGACTTGGTGAATTGCACCAGCTGGGGCTACGACGAGACTGTCCTCTTAGGAGATGGTTTAGGTTCATTCCATACGGCCAGGCCGCCAACCGAAGTTGACGGCGATGGCGAGCCGGTCCGTCTTCTTTTAAGAGACTTCAACAACGATGGCCGACTTGATATCGCAGTGAACGCCCCAGATGATTCTAAAGTCGTAC
>WNES01001652.1_pt1 | contig 10388 bp, 12 predicted proteins | sample 5399931 | NCBI WGS metagenome assembly WNES01 (sample SAMN13153332, study PRJNA577476) | soil metagenome | isolation source: 20 cm grassland meadow soil 2 days after 3rd rain plot 5 | place: USA:California | collected 2015-11-11
GCACCTGCGAGACATCGTCCTTGTCCTTGCCGGTCACCCAGTGGATCGGCGCGTCGAAATGGGTGCCGGCGTGTTCACCACCTTCGAACCAGTTCCAGTACCAGGCGGGGCCTTTCTCGTCGTAGTGACTGATCTCGTGGGTTGTCCAGTTCGGGGTGTTGGCGAAGGGGGGCGGCAGCTGGATCATCGGTGTTCGCTCCGATAGCGGCTGGGTCAGATCGATGACATCGATCGTGCCGGAGGTCAGCGCCTCCACGAAGGACGAAAGGGTGTCGACGCTGGTCTTTTGGGTCAATTCACTCCTCCCGTGATTTCAAGGCCGGAATCGTGGTTGGCTGTTCTTTTGAAAGCCGGGTCGGGCGGCGCAGGGCGTTCCGCCGCGGCGGTGGTTGCTGCAGGGCCCGCGGAAACTCGAAGCGGTTTTCCAGCATGTGAACATCCATCAGGAAGCTCTTCGGCATTTCCGCCTCGACTTTGGCGACGATGCAGCTCAGCTCATTGCCGTCGAGCGCGTCGAGCGCCACGGCTTCAAAATCGTTGAGTTCGCGTACCGTCCGCGCCTGCGGGAAGCCGGCGGCCTTGGCGATCCCGGCCAGGTCCGTGCCCGCGGCAGTGGCGGTCGTAAACCAGCGATAGCCGCCAGGCGCGCCGCCCCCCACTGACAGCAGGGTCTCGTTGTCGAAGATCAGGTGCACCAGGTTGTTGGGCTGGGAGCGGGCCAGCGTCGTCAGCCCGCCGAGATTCATCAACACCGATCCATCGCCGTCGATCACGACCACCTTCCGGTTGGGCTGCGACAGGGCGATGCCGAGCCCGATCGACGACGCCAGCCCCATCGCATGCTCCAGGTAGAAGAAGTTCGCCCGATGGCCGAGCGAGTAGAGCTCGGCGGCGACCGCGCCCATGATGGTCACGACGGCGCAGTCCTCCAGCTCCGGATAGATGGTCTTCAGGCAATCGATCCGTTTCACTGGGGCTCCTCCCACATCAGGTCGCGATTCAGGAGCAGCGCGACTGGCGATAGCGAGCTCTGCGCCAGTGTCATCGCCTTGACCAGCCTGGGCTCGACCTCATCTGGACGGGTCAGGTCCTCGTGGGCGATATGCAGCGCATCCAGGACGGGACGGGTGTGCTTGCCGCCCTCGGTCTGCCACGGATCCTTCTCCCCGAAGCCGCCGCGGTCCGTGATCAGCATAAGCAGCGGGATCTTGTACAGGAGTGAAACCCCCACGATGCCGTTGATCGCTTGCAGAAAGCCGTGGTTTTGCATCAGCATCGCCGACTTCACGCCGGCGAAGTGCGCGCCTGCCGACACGCCGACGCCTTCTTCCTCCTTGGCGAGCCGGACCAGCGTCATGTCGGGATCCTCGTCCGCCATTCGGACCAGGTGCACCAGCCAGGTTTCGGGGAGAGCGCTGACCATCCGGACGCCCACGCCCTTGATGGCGTCATAGACCACCTGGGAGTTCGCCACGGAAACGGGCAAGTAAACACCCCTCCTGAGGTTCGAAGCGATTCTAACGTGGCGCGTTTCGCTCGGCGAAGGCCACGTATCATGGGGGCCGTGCAGGTCCTGGGCAGCATCCTGGAGGCCGTCGGGCACACGCCGCTGGTGCGGCTTCATCGCATCACCGCCGGGCTCCGCCCCACGATCCTGGCCAAGGTCGAGTCGCTGAATCCGGGCGGCAGCGTCAAGGACCGGATCGGGCTCCGGATGATCGAAGATGCCGAGCGACGGGGCCTGCTGAAGCCAGGGGGCACGATCGTCGAGCCGACTTCGGGCAACACCGGCCATGCGCTTGCCATCGCCGCGGCGATCAAGAACTACCGAATGATCTTCGTGATGGCCGACAAGCAATCACCTGAGAAGATCGCGTTGCTGCGTGCCTACGGGGCCGAAGTCGTGGTTTGCCCGACGGCGGTTCCACGCGATTCGCCGGAGAGCTACTACTCGGTCGCCGAGCGGCTCAGTCGCGAGATCCCGGGCGCCTTTCAGCCGAATCAGTACTTCAACCAGGCCAACCCGCAGGCCCACTATGAAACGACCGGCCCCGAAATCTGGGCGCAGACCGGCGGCAAGGTCGACGTGGTCGTTGCCGGTCTCGGCACCGGTGGCACCATGACTGGCGTCGCCCGCTTCCTGAAGGAGAAGAAGCCGTCGGTGATGACCGTGGGGGCCGACCCGGAGGGGTCGCTGTACTCGGGCGATACCGCGAAGCCATACAAGGTCGAGGGCATCGGTGAAGACTTCATCCCGGGGACGATCGACCTCAAGCTGATCGATCGGATCGTAAAGGTCAACGACCGCGACTCCTTCCTGATCGCCCGGCGCATCACACGGGAGGAAGGGATCCTGGTTGGCGGCTCGGCCGGCACGGCAATGAAGGCGGCCATGGAAGTCGCCACCGAGCTCGACGAAGGCACGCTCATGGTTGTCATCCTCCCCGATACCGGCCGCAACAACCTGAGCAAGATCTACAACGACGAATGGATGCGCCAAAACGGTTTCTTCGAGCGCTTCCCACGCCAACTCGTGCATGAGGTGGTGGCATCCCGCGAACGGGAGATGCCGGAGCTCATCACCGTCTCCTCGCGTGAGAAGGTGGGGCGCGCGATCGATCTGCTGCAGGAGTATGGAATCTCGCAGATGCCCGTGACTGAAGATGGAACTGGGGCCAAATTGGTCGGGAGCATTCAGGAGCGCACGTTGCTTGATCGCGTTTACCGCGACCCGGGCTTGATCGAGACCACGGTCGGAGCCGCCATGGACGGACCATTTCCAACGATTGCGGCCGGGGCTCACGTCGACGAGGGCTTCAACGAGCTACTCGCTGGCGCCACCGCACTGGTCGTGATGGAGGCCGACCGACCCGTGGGAATTATCACCAGGCTGGACTTGCTCGAATTCATGGCTCACCGGCGCGCGTCGCGGTGAGCGCCGAGGGGACGCCCGGGTTCTCGACTCGAGCGATTCACGCCGGCCAGGACCCGGACTCTTCCACGGGAGCCGTCGTCGTGCCGATCTACCAGACCTCGACGTTCGCCCAGGACGCGGTCGGGAAGCATAAGGGTTACGAGTACTCCCGCACTCGGAACCCGACGCGTACCGCGCTCGAGGCGTGCATCGCGGCCCTGGAAGGCGGCCGGCACGGCCTGGCGTTCGCCTCCGGGATGGCGGCCGAGACGGTCATCATGCATCTCCTCGAGCCCGGCGACCACACGGTGGCGGTCGACGACCTCTACGGCGGGACCTACCGTCTCTTTCGCCGGGTCCTCGAGCCGACGGGACTCAGCTTCTCGTTTGTCGACGGCTCGGACCTGCAGGCGGTTGAGCGGGCGCTCACCGAGCGGACCCGGATGGTCTGGGTGGAGTCGCCCACGAATCCGCTTCTCAAGCTGGTCGACATCGAGGCGGTCAGCCGGCTCGCGCGCGCCCGGCAGGCTCTCCTGGTGGTGGACAACACCTTCATGAGCCCGTACTTTCAACGACCGCTCGCACTCGGCGCCGACATCGTTGTTCACAGTGCTACCAAATACCTCGGCGGACACAGCGACGTGATTGGTGGAGCGCTGGTGGTGAACCGAGAGGACCTGGCCGAGCGGCTCGCTTTCTTACAAAACGCGGTGGGCGGTGTTCCGGGGCCGCTGGATGCATGGCTGGTGCTTCGGGGGCTCAAAACGCTCGCCATCAGGATGCGCGAGCACGACCGCAACGCCAGGCTGGTCGCGGCGTTTCTAAGTGAGCATCCAAAGGTCGCGCGGGTGTTCTATCCGGGCCTGCCCAGCAATCCGCAGCGCGAGCTGGCGCGGCGCCAGATGTCCGGCTTTGGCGGGATGATCTCGTTCGAGGTGAAGGGCGGTTTGGACCCCGCACGCCGTGTCGTCGAGCGGACTGAGCTGTTCACGCTGGCGGAGAGTCTCGGTGGTGTCGAGTCCTTGATCGAGCTTCCCGCGGCGATGACCCATTCCTCCATCCCGGCGGAAACCCGGCGAGCCCATGGCGTGGCGGATGGGCTGGTTCGACTGTCGGTTGGCATCGAGGACGTCGCCGACCTGATCTCAGACCTTGACCGGGCGCTGGCCGAGGCGTGAAGCTCAGCAATTAAGGAGGCGAAGCATGAAAGTCATCGTGAACTTTGCGAACATCCTGGTCGCCATCATCCTGCTGCTGCTCGGACTCTCGGTGTTCACCCGCCATCGGATCGCGTCATACGTGGTGGGTGGCTTCATCATGGTTCTGGCGGCGCTCAGCATCCTGGCCTTTTTGAAGATTCTCAATGTCCAGGGCGGCCCGATCACCATCGGGTAGGCGCGTCCTATCGCGCGAGCCTCCGCCGCGGCCGCCGGAGCCCGGCGAGCCGGTTCCCGGCACGCGGCCGCCGCCAGCTCCACCCACGCCCGAGCGTCCTCGGCCGGGCCCGAAACCCGTCACTCGCTCGTAACGCCTTCGAACGCTTCGCCGTTTTGACCCGCGGGTAGACTCGAGTCGATGGACGTCCTCAAGATCACCCCGCGTGGCTATTGCCACGGCGTCGTCGAGGCGATCCGCGCCGCGAAGCAGACGGCGAAAGCCCACCCGGGGCAGAAGATCCGAATGCTCGGCTACCTCGTCCACAACACCCATGTCACCGACGAGTTGCAGGAGAATGGCATCGAGCTGGTCGACAGCGACAACCGCCTCGAAGGACTCGAGACCATCGACGGCGGCACCGTCATCTTCACGGCCCATGGGGTCTCACCCGCGGTGAAGGCCAGGGCAGCCGAACGTGGCCTGAACATGGTCGACGCCACCTGTTCCGACGTCGTCGTCACCCACGACCTGGTGCGGGACCTGTGCGAGCGGGGATATGACGTCGTCTACATCGGTCGGCGCGGGCATCCGGAGCCGGAAGGCGTGGTTGGAGAGGCCCCGGGCAAGGTCCATCTGGTTCAGGACCCGCAGGACGTGGACGCGCTCGACATCAAGAACGACAAGATCGCAGTGACCTGCCAGACGACGTTGAGCATCTGGGACACGGCGGCGATGATCAAGCTGGTCCGCGACAAGTACCCGAAAACCGAGGCCTATAACGAGATCTGCCGGGCCACGCAGGACCGACAGGAAGCGGCGGTGGAGGCGGCCAGAGAGTGCGACGTCGTGATCGTCGTGGGTAGCGAGCGCAGCTCGAACTCCAAGCGGCTGGTGCAGGTGGTGCGCGAACTTGCGCACAAGCCGGCCTACCTGGTGGACACCGCCAAGGACGTCAAGCCCGAGTGGTTGCAAGGGAAGCAGCGCGTCGGCGTCACATCCGGGGCGTCGACGCCGACCCAGTTAACCCGCGAGGTCATCGAGCTCCTCGAGGCTCTTTAGCCAAACCGCGCTAGACTGCGCCGGTCGCTGACGTTTAAGTTCCAGTACCTCAAGGGGTGAATCCATGCGCTTGTACCCCGACCTTTACAGCCGCCGATTTGCCTGGATGTTCGCCGACCTCCTGATGGTCGCCTGGATCTATTTGTGCGTGCAGGCCGGGCTCTGGGTCAACAACCTGGTCCTGCAGCTCGACGCGCTCGCTCAGGGCGTCATCAGCGCCGGGAAGACCTTTGACAGCTGGATCCTGTCGTTCGACCAGGGGATCCCAAACGGGGTGCCCTATCTGTCGGATTTCCTGCACCGGACGGCCGAAGCCCTCAAGACCCATTCCGGCGATCCGCTGATATCAGCCGGGCTGGCCGGCTCGCATGGGATCCACCTGCTGGCCCTGATTCTCGCCATCATCGTCACGTCGATCCCGCTCCTGTTCGCCCTGCTGATCTTCGTGCCCCGGCGGGTGCGGCTGATCTATGACATGCAGGGCGTTCATGTGACGCTCCGGCGTGCCCTGGCGCGGCCGGAGCTCACGCCCCAGATGCTCGAGATCCTGGCGGGGCGGGCGATCTACACCCTGCCGTACCAGAGGCTGCTGGCCTATTCAAGAAACCCGGCCGAGGACTGGTATCTACGGCGGTTCGAACCGTTGGCGCGGGCCGAGCTGGAGCGCCACGGCCTGACCGTGGAACGCTATTTCGGGGTCCGCCCCGCTCTGGAGGCCTGAGCCGCTCAGCAAGAAACCCCGCGTGGGGCAGGTTGCTCTGGAGAGCCGCCTCGGCGGACGTCTTGCCATGGCCATTCAGCCGCCGCTCCAAGCCACCACTCCGGAATTCGTGCCTATGGCGCCGGCGCGGACCGAGGATTCTGGACTGCCGGTGGCCCGGCTCGCCGACCTTCTCCTGAAGCACATTTACTTCAAGTCGCCCATGTCCGCCAAGGACTGGGCGGCGGCGCTGTGCCTGCCCTACACCACGGTGACGCCCGCCATTCAGAGCCTGGTCGAGCAGGGCTGGTGCCAGACCATCGGCAGGATGGCCGGGCCGGCGATGAGCCACGATTTTGGCGAGTCGCTCGGATACCTGATCACCGACCCCGGCCGGCTGCGAGCCCGCGACGTGCTGGCGCGCGACCACTACGTTGGGCCGGCGCCGGTCCCCTTCCTCCAGTACGAGGTGTCCGTTCGCGCCCAGGTCAGCCAGGCCGACGTCACGGCCGCGTGGCTGACCCGAGCCCTCCAACACCTCACCCTGAGCAACGACCTGCTGGTCCAGCTGGGTCCGCCGGTCAATGCCCGCGCCCCGCTCTTCCTCTACGGCGCGCCCGGCAACGGCAAGACGACGATCGCGGAGGCCTGTGCGGAGCTACTCGGCGAGCCGATCTACATCCCGTACGCCATCGACATCGAAGGCCAGGTGATGCGCCTCTACGATCCGCTCCACCACCAGCGCGTTCAGCGGCAAATGCCGATGAACTTCGATGCGCGCTGGGTCCTCATCAAGCGCCCCTTCGTCAAGGCGGGCGGCGAGCTGACCACCGCCCAGCTGTCACCATCATTCGATCCGCTGATGCGGTACTACGAGGCCCCCATCCAGCTGAAGGCCAACGGGGGCATCTTCCTGCTGGACGACTTCGGACGGCAGGACTCCTCGCCACGCGCCCTGCTAAACCGGTTGATCGTCGCCCTGGAACGGCGCATCGACTACCTGACGCTGGCGGGCGCCGGAATGGCGGTCGGGGCGCCCTTCGAAGCCATGGTTGTGTTCAGCACCAACCTGGAGCCTGCCTCGCTGGTCGATGAGGCCTTCCTCCGCCGCGTGCGCTACAAGATCCACGTCCCGGACCCGACCGCGGCCGAATTTCGGCAGATCTTCGAGCGGGCCTGCAAAGAGTTCGAGATCGTCTTCAATGAGGTCGGGTACAACTATGTGCTCGACCGCTATTACAAGCCCTTCAAGCGGCCGTACCGGGGCTGCCAACCGCGCGATATCCTCAACCAGTTGGATGAGGTCGCGTATTTCCTGGGACGGCCGCCACGGCTGGAACCGGACCTGATCGACCTCGCCTGCCGGTCCTACTTCGTGCAAGCGTAGGCTGACGGCACGGATCGCGCGTCGTCCGCCGAGCTCGTCGGCCTGGTCGGGGCTAAGCGTGGACACTTCCGCCTCGAGTCGGGACATCACGGTGAGCTATGGCTCGAACTGGATCAGCTTTTCCGCCGGCCGGCTTTATTGCGGCCCTACGTCGGCGACCTGGCGAACCGGATCTCCGTTTACCGAGTCGACGCGATCTGTGGGCCGCTGACCGGCGGCGCGTTGCTGGCCGGGATGATCGCAGACCGGTTGCAGCTCGAGTTCCTGTTTGCCGAGAGGCGGGTCAGCGAGCGCACCGATCTTTTTTCGGTTGACTACCGGATCGCCACGGCCCTGCGCGAACAGGTCAGAGCGCGCCGGGTCGCGGTCGTGGATGATGCGATCAGCGCCGGATCGGCGGTGCGGGCCACCTGCGTTGATCTCGTCGCGCTTGGTGGCGTGCCGGTGGTGATCGGCGCCTTGATGCTGATGGGATCGGTGGGCTCGCGGTTCGCCGCCGACCAGAGCATCCCGTTGGAGAGCCTGGTCAACCTACCCTATGCGATCTGGACTCCGGCGGAATGTCCGATGTGCGCGCAGGGCACGCCCCTGACGGATGCCGGGAGCGACTAGCCGCGATTCTGGTTATAGAACTCGACAAGCCAGCGCCACTCTTTCCGATCGTCGGCGTTCCACCAGCTCTTGAGAATACCGGCCTCTCCTCCGGGCAAGATCACGACCCGGCCGACGTCCTTTTCGGTGGGCCAACCATCTTCCAGGGTGATGGTGTTTCCGCGACGAACGAGGTAACTCATCGGTCCCGGTTGATGACGCTCGAGCCCATCACCTCTGGCCACGATATTCCCGGCCGCGTCGAGCACCTTCACTTGCAGTTTCTGGGGGGCGGCGTGGACGAGCACGCGATCCCGCACGTCATTCGCGTTGACCCGAGACCGGGCAAACGGAAGTCCCGAGGCGCCCGGTCCGGGAAACCACAGATCCCACGTTTCCAGGGAATCCGTCATGCACTCATATACCCCCTCCCAAGCCCTCTCCGCAAGGCCCGGACGCAATGACACCCGGGATCTCTCCCGGGCGTCACTGCAGGAGGCGAGGCGTTCGAGGTTACGTACGCGTCAGGTGCGGACCTGTTTGATGAGGCGATCCTGGGCTTCGAAGATAATGTCCTGAATATCGAGGGCACTGGGGCCCGACTGGTCCATGCGATAGGCGAGTTGCAGATCGACGGCTTCGACGATCTGGCGCAGGCGCGCCTGCATCTCAATGGGGACTTCCATCATGTCGCTCTCGAGCAAGCGTTCCACCTGTTCGAGCGCCTGATAAAGCGAGTAGCGAAGCGTCCGGCGGTTTGACTCCTCCCGCCGCAACTGGTTAAACCACTGATCCTGCTGATTGATCATCCTGAGCGTGTTCCTGAGCATGGTCACCCCCTAGCTCATATGACGAGCGCCCGGCACACTGCGCGCCGTCCGGCGTCTGCCGCCGCCGGTACTTCCCCTTTCGCGTAAGCCTTGGTTCGCTACCTCCCCTAAATGTGGGGGCTGATGATCAGGTCCAACACCATATATAGGTTTTGCCGATTCTATCGCCAGCTTCGGCCAGTGTCAAGGCCGCTGACCCCTTTGCCTCTTTAAGCCCGGCTTTGTCAAGCAAGGGAGATAAAAATACGGCCCACCGATTCAGGCGTCCAGACGGAACATTTGTTGCGGGTCTTTCTCCACCAGCTCGCAACGAGACGTGCAAAAATCCTGTGGAAAAGCGGTGTAAGGAGGCCGGCTCAAACTCGGCGTTCGTACTTTCGCAACGTTGCCGAGAGGGCGGTTAGCAGGTCGATGCCGAGGTCATTGGCCAGCAACACCACGATGAACAGCACATCACCGAGCTCATCAGTGAGCGACCCGGGTGCATCCTTCGCGGTGCGCCGTTTGTCACCGAAGCGAAAATTCAGCTCACGGCCGAGCTCGCCGACTTCCTCGGCCAATCGGGCGTACTGCGACAGCGGCGACCAGTAACGTCCGCGCCGCTTGATCCAGGCATCGATCAGGACCTGGATCGCCGGGAGGTCGGAAGGAAGCGGGGCGCTATCGGCCACGTCAGAGCGCGGGCAATCGCTGATGCAAGGTGAGGGCGTCATGGAAGAGATCACCGGCCTCCAGCAGGCGGTCGCCGAGGGTTTTGATCGTCCACTTATCGGGTCGCAGCCGAGGATCATCGAGCTCACGCCACGCAATCGGGGCTGAGACCGGGGCCCGCGGGGCGGGGCGGACCGAATAGGGCCCGGCCAGCGTCTTGTTGATGACGTTCTGCGTGTAGTCGATCCGGATCTTGCCGGTGCGACGCTTGACCTCCCAGACCTCGGTGACTTTGTCTGGCATCAGCTCCGCGATCATATGGGCCAGCGTGGCGACGAAGCCACGGCTTTCCTCCAGGGTATAGCGGCGCTCAACCGGGATGTACACGTGCAGCCCACTCTGGCCGGTTGTCTTCAACAGCGCTTTCAGTTTCAGGTGGTCGAGCGCGCTCTTGACCACCTTCGCCACGGCGATCACGTCTTTGAAGGTGGCGCCCTCGGCAGGATCGAGGTCCACCACGGACCAGTCCGGATACTCGGGTTTGTCGACCCGGGAGTACCAGGGATGCATATCGATCACGGCATGGTTGGCGAGCCAGGCCAGGGTCGCCACTTCCTCGATGAGGATCCAGTCCTTGAGGCTTTTCTGGTCCTGGTAGCGGAAGGTAGGAATCCACTCGGGAGCGTAATCCGGCTTGTCCTTCACCCAGTAGCTCTTGCCATGGATGCCGTCGGGGTGCGGGTTCATGGACAGCGGCCGGCTGCTGTAATACGGGATCATCACGGGTGCGACCTGGACGTAGTAGCGGATCAAGTCGCGCTTGGAGAAGCGGTCTTCGGGGAAGAGCAGCTTATCCAGGTTCGTGAGATGCACGGTCCG
>WNES01001653.1_pt1 | contig 10384 bp, 10 predicted proteins | sample 5399931 | NCBI WGS metagenome assembly WNES01 (sample SAMN13153332, study PRJNA577476) | soil metagenome | isolation source: 20 cm grassland meadow soil 2 days after 3rd rain plot 5 | place: USA:California | collected 2015-11-11
ACGAGCTGATCTGGGCCAGGACCGACCGCTACGTCGGCAAGATCCTGCACATCGAGCCCGGACACGTCCTGTCGCTGCAATACCACAACAAGAAGGACGAATCGATTTACGTGCTCACGGGCGAGATCATTCTCCGTATCCAGCGGGGCGATACGCTGATCGAACGGCCCATGTCGCAGGGGGCGGCGTTCCACATCGAGCCCAAGCTGATCCATCAGTTCGAGGCGGTGGTGCCGAGCGACCTGCTCGAGGCCTCGACGCCCGAGATCGACGACGTGGTGCGGCTCAAAGACCGCTACGGGAGGGTGTGACGTGAAAGTCATCGTACCGCTCGCCGGCAAAGGCACGCGCCTGCTGCCGCTCACCAAGCGGGTCCCCAAGCCCCTGGTGCGGGTCGCCGGGCGGCCGGTGATGGACTACGTCATGGATGCCGTGAAAGGCCTCGACGTCGACGAGCTCATCGTCATCACGGGACATCTGAAGGACGTCGTCGAGCGCTACATCGTCGAGCGCTACGACGTCAAGGCGACGTTCGTCGAGCAGAAGACGTTGGACGGCACCGCGGGCGCGATCAACCTGGCGCGGCCCTACGTGGACTCTCCGGTGCTCATCATCTTCGTGGACACGGTGTTCGAGGCCGACCTGTCGCTCGTCAACCGGGTGAACGCCGACGGGATCATCTGGGTCAAGGAAGTGGAGGACTACCAGCGGTTCGGCGTGATCGTGACGGATGCGGGGGGCTACATGACCCGCATCGTCGAGAAGCCGAGCACGCCGATCTCGCGGCTCGCGAACATCGGGTTGCAATACGTCAAGGACTGGAAGGCGCTGTTCGACGGCATCGCCCACACGCTGAAGCAGCCGCCGGGGAAGGGCGGCGAGTACTACCTCACCGACGCGTTCCAGTACATGGTGGACCGCGGCCGGCGGCTGCTCACCGCGCCGGTCGCGGGCTGGTACGACTGCGGCAAGGTGGACACCCTGCTCGAGACGAACCAGCATCTGCTGGAGCATGGCCGGGCGCGGATCCCCTCGGGGCCGTGCCCGCGTTGCACGATCGTTCCCCCGGTCTACATCGAGGACGGCGTGATGATCCACGACGCCACGGTGGGGCCCAACGTGTCCATCGAAGCCGGGAGCTTCGTGGCCGAGAGCACCATCGCGAACAGCATCCTCGGCAGGAACGTCCGCGTGGTGCGGGGGAATGTGAAGGACTCGCTGGTCGGGGATGACCAGAAAATCGAGGGCAAGATTCTGCAGCACAGTGTAATGGACGCCGGGGAGGTTGCGCCGGCGACGTAGTCACACCGGTCGGGCGAGTTTCGCCTCCAGCCCGACTTTCACCGCCGGCCACTCGGCGGCGATGATGCTGAAGTAGACCGAGTCGCGCACCCGACCGCTCGCCGTGATCATGTGGCTCCGCAGCACTCCTTCCTGTTTCGCGCCGATGCGTAGCAGCGCCGCCCGCGAGCGCTCGTTCAACACGTCCGTTTTGAACTCTACTCTGTTGCACCCCAGCACCTCGAACGCGTGGCGCAACAGCAGATACTTGGCTTCCGTGTTCACCGGGGTGCGCTGCGCCGCTCGCGCGATCCACGTCCACCCGATTTCGAGGCGCCGGTCGGCGCGCTCGATGTTCGCGTAGCGGGTGCTCCCCACTACCTGCCCGGTCGCCCTAGCGACAATGGCGAACGGAACAGCCGTCCCTTGGGTCTGCCAGGTGAGCGCCGTCTCGATGTAGGCGCGCATGTCGGCCGGCGTCGCCAGGCTGGTCGGTGCCCACCGCCACAGCTCGGCGTCGAGGCCGACCGCGCACAGCCGGTCCTGGTGCGCGAGCGACAACGGCTCGAGACGGACGTGTCGGCCTTCGAGTGTGACGGGGCGGGGCTCGATCGGCGGCACCACGGGATGTCCGGGTCGGGTTGGCGCAGTAAGTTACCACCGATACTGGTCTCGAGGGGCGCGCATGACCGTCGCCGAAGTGCGGGAGCTGTTTGCCTACAACGCGTGGGCCAACCGGCGGTTCTTCGCGGCGCTCGAGTCGCTGTCCGCCGAGTCGTACTTCCGCGACCTGAAGAGCAGCCACGGCGGACTCCACGGCACGCTGTGCCACATCGTGTGGGCGGAACAGCTGTGGCTCAAGCGCTGGCTCGCGCAGCCGAATCCTCCCGTCCCGCAGGGCAAGGATCTCGCGACGCTCGCCGCGGCGCGCGCGCGCTGGGAGGCGATCGAAGCGGAGCGCGACGCGTTCCTCGCGGGGCTCACCGAGCGGCGCCTGGACGAGACGGTGGCAGTGAAGCCAAGTGCCGGCGGCGAGTATCTGCACACCTTCCGCGAGATGTTTCGCCACGCGGTCGATCATTCGAGCTATCACCGGGGACAGCTCGTTACGCTGCTCCGCCAGGTGGGCGTGACGCCGCCGGGGACGGGGCTGATCGCGTTCTATCGTGAGCGTCACGGTCGAGCAACGTAACTGACTGAAACGCTGGAACTTACCCCACACTGCCGCGTAGCCTACCCGAGCCCTTGACCGGCATTCGGAACCAAAGTTACTTACTGACCGTTCAGTAACTAACGCTGACACCGGATCGATCAGCCGTGAGCCACGCCGTCACCCCATCGAAGCGCCAGCCGAAGCCCCGCTGGAAGCGTCGCAAGGACGCCCGGCCGGGGGAGATCGTCGCGGCCGCGCTCGAGGTGTTTGGAGAGCGGGGATTCGCCGCGACGAAACTCGCCGACGTGGCACGCCGCGCCGGCGTCACGAAGGGCACCGTCTACCTCTACTTCGACAGCAAGGAAGCCCTGTTCAAGGCCGTGGTGCGGGAGACGATCGTGCCGGTCATCGCCCAGGGCGAGGCCCTGGCGCAGTCCTTCACCGGCAGCGCCCGCGAGCTGGTGGAGCAGCTGGTGCGGGAATACTGGCGGCTGGTGGGCGAGACGGCGGTCGCCGACATCCCGAAGCTCATGATGGCCGAGGCGGCAACTTTTCCGGAGTTGACGCGTTTTTACTACGAGGAAGTCGTGACCCGCGGGCACCGCTTGATGGCCGGCGTGATCGAGCGTGGCATCAAGAGCGGCGAGTTCCGGCCGGTGGACGTGAAGGTGGCCGCGAAGCTCGCCATGTCGCCACTGATGCACGCGGTCGTGGCGAAGCGCGCGTTCGCGTCCTGCATGCCGGAGGGGTTTGACGTCAAGAAGTACCTCGACACTCACATCGACCTCTATCTTCATGGTATCGCGAAGCAATAGCCCCCGGCTCATCGCCCTGCTGGCATGGCTCGTTGCCGCATCCGCGCCGCTCGGGGCGCAGACGCCTGCACCCATCACGCCGCTCCGGCTGTCGTTTGCGGACGCGGTGCGGTTGGCCTCGGGCGAGGTACCGGTGGTGGCGCTCGCGACGCTGCGCACGGACGAAGCGGACGCCCGGGTGCGGCAGGCTCGCGCTGCGCTGCTGCCTTCCGTCTCGGTGGGGGGCTTCTGGCTGAACCGTAGCTTCAACTCGCGCTCGATCGGCATTTCGTTCCCCGGCATTCCGGAGCTGATCGGCCCGTTCAACAACTACGACGCACGCTTCAGCGCGACGCAAACGCTGTTCGACTGGTCGAGCGTGCGGCGCGTGCGCGCCGCGGGTGCGCAGGCCGACGGCAGCCGGGCCGAGCGCGGCGTCACCGTCGAAGGGTCGGTGCTCACGGCGGCGGTTGCCTATGTCCGCGCGGTGCGGGCACAGGCCGTGGTCGCGGCCCGGCAGGCGGATTCGGCCATTGCCGCGGAGCTGGTGGGACTGGCCGAAGCACAGCGAGCGGCGGGCGTGAGCCCGGCGATCGATGTGACGCGCGCCCGGGCGCAGCTCGCCACGGCGCAGGGGCTGCTCCTCGTGGCGCAGAACCAGCTCGACCGCGGCCGCATCGACGTGACCCGCGCGCTCGGCCTCGACCCGGCCACACCGCTCACGCTCACCGACTCGCTCGCGCCGTCCCTCGGCGCCGCCGATGTGCCGGTGCAACGGGACTCGAGTATAGCAGCCGCGCTCGCCAACCGGCCCGACCTGCGGGCCGAGCAGGCGCGCGCCGCCGCGGCGCGTCAGACCGGATCGGCGATCCGGGCCGAGCGGCTGCCGCGGCTTGAGGTCGCCGGCGACTACGGCGTGAATGGCAACACGGTGCCCACCGCGATCGCCACGCGCGATGTCACGCTGCAGGTGAGCGTGCCGATCTTGGACGGCTTCCGGCGGGAGGCGCGCCTGGACGAGCAGAATGCGGTGGTACGCGAGTCGCAGGTGCGCGAGGCCGACCTGCGCCGCCAGATCGCGGCCGAAGTGGACGCCGCCCTGCTCGATTTGGCCTCCGCCGAGGCGCAACAGGCGGTGGCCCGCGAGCAGCTGCGGCTCGCCGAGAGCGAGCTCAGCCAGTCGCGTGAGCGCTTCAAGGCCGGCGTTGCCGGCAACATCGACGTGATCACCGCGCAGGCCGGGCTGATTCGCGCCCGCGATACCGAGATCGACGCCCGCTTCGCCGCCGCGACCGCCAGGATCTCTCTGGCGCGCGCGGCCGGCGTCGCCCGGACGCTTCATTAACCGCACACACCGATGAGTGACGACATGGCTACGACGATCGAACGCGAGACCGTGCAGCGGCCCGGCAGACCTTCTCCCGTGTCGCCCGACCAACCGACGGAGCCGGCCAAACCCGGCGGCCGCAAGCGCACCGTCTTCATGATCATGGGCGTCGTTCTCCTGGGCCTCGCGGCCGTGGGGGTCCGACGCTGGATCTACGGCTTCAGCCACGTGTCGACCGACAACGCCCAGGTGGACGGGCACATCGTCCCGATCCTCCCGAAGGTGGGCGGCTACGTGATGGAGGTGCGGACCGACGAGAATCGCGCGGTGAAGGCGGGCGACACGCTCGTGGTGCTGGACGACCGCGACTACAGGGCGCGCCTCGCGCAGGCCGAAGCCGACCTCGCCGTGGCGCTCACGGGGGTGAGCAATCGAGCCCGGGTGGGCCAGGCGGAGGCGCAGGTGGCGCAGGCGCAGGCGAGCGCCGAGAAGGCGCACGCCGATCTCGACCGCATCAAGCCGCTGGCCGAGAAGGACATCGTCCCGAAGCAGGCGCTCGACGCGGCCGAGGCGGCGGCACGCGCGGCGGATGCGGCCCTGGCGGCTGCCCAGGCGGCGCTGCTCGGCGCAGACGCGCGGGTGGCCGCGGCCCGCGCGGCGCGCGACCAGGCCGCGCTCAACTTGTCCTACACGCGGATCACCGCCCCTGCGGAAGGGGTGGTGAGCAAGAAGACCGTGGAGCTCGGGCAGCTGGTGCAACCGGGCCAGCCCCTCATGAGCGTGGTGCCGCTCGGCGACGTGTGGGTGACGGCGAACTTGAAGGAGACGCAGACGGCCGACGTCACTCCCGGTGACCCCGCGGACTTCACGGTCGATGCGTACGGGAGCCGCCACTTCAGCGGGCACGTGGAGAGCCTGTCGCCCGCGACCGGGGCGCGATTCTCGCTCCTGCCGCCGGACAATGCGACGGGGAACTTCACCAAGGTCGTGCAGCGCATCCCGGTGCGGATCCGGCTCGACGGCAAGAACGATCCCGCCCGGCCTTTGCGTCCGGGGATGAGCGTGAACATCACCATCACGACCAAGTAACGCGCGCCGTGGCCACCGCCGCTCTGCCGGCCCTCGGGACGGACGCCGATCGCTACCGGTATCGCTACATCATCGCGATGACGGTGTCGCTCGCGTCCGTGCTGGAGCTGCTCGACACCAGCATCGTGAACGTGGCGATCCCGCATATGATGGGGAACCTGGGCGCCACGCTGGACGAGATCGCCTGGGTGTCCACAGGCTACATCGTGGCGAACGTGATCATCCTGCCGATCACCGGCTGGCTGTCGGCGTTCTTCGGGCGACGGCGCTACTTCGCGGGATCGATCGCGATCTTCGTCGTCTCGTCGTTCTTCTGCGGCAACGCCCACTCGCTCATCGCGCTGGTGTTCTGGCGCATCATCCAGGGACTGGGTGGCGGCGCGCTGCTCTCCACGTCGCAGGCGATCCTGTACGAGGAGTTCCCCCGCGAGGAGTACGGCACCGCGATGGCGATCTTCGGCGTCGGGGTGATGGTGGGGCCGACCCTGGGGCCGACCCTCGGCGGTTACATCACCGACGCGTTCGGCTGGCCGTGGATCTTCTACATCAACATCCCCATCGGCATGCTGGCGCTCGCGCTGTCGCTCAGCTTCATCCAGAACTCGCGGTTCCAGCAGAAGGCCGAGCGAGTCGATTACGTCGGGCTGCTGCTGCTCGCGGCCGGCGTCGGCACGCTCCAGGTCATGCTCGAGCGCGGCGAGCGGCTCGACTGGTTCGACTCGCGCGAGGTCACGACGTACGCCGTGATCAGCGCCTTGTCCCTGATCGCCTTCGTGTGGCACGAGCTCACGACGGAGCACCCGGTCGTGGACCTGCGGATCCTGAAGAGCCGCCAGCTGGCCGTGGGCGTCGTGTTCGGCGGCGTGCTCGGGATCTGTCTCTACGCCACCGTCTTCGTGCTGCCGGTCTACCTCCAGAACCTGCAGAACTTCACGGCGGAGCAGACCGGCTTTGTGATTCTTCCCGGGGCGCTCGCGAGCGCGTTCACGATGGCGACGATGGGCCGCACGGCGGGCAAGTTCGACGCGCGCCTGTCCATCCTCGCCGGCGTGTCGATCTTCGCGCTGTCGATGTGGAAGCACGCCCATTTCACGACCGACAGCGGCATGTCGGACTTCTTCTGGCCGCTGATCTTCCGGGGCGTGGGACTGGGGCTGATCTTCGTGCCGCTCACGAACCTGGCCCTGGCGGATCTCCCGATGAGCAAGATCCCGAACGGCACCGGGCTCTTCAACCTGATGCGGCAGCTCGGCGGCAGCGTGGGGATCGCCATCTCGGCCACGCTGGTGCAGCGGTTTACGGCGATCCACCGCGCCGACTTGATCGCCAACGTGACGCAGTACAGCGCGGTCGCGCGCGAGCGCCTCGGTGCCATCGTGGCGCGGCTCATCGCGACGGGCACGCCGGCGCCGCTCGCGGATGCGAAGGCGCTGGCGATCGTGGACGTGCAGGTCACGAGACAGGCGCTCATGCTCTCGTTCGAGCAGCTGTTCCTGCTGTTCGGGGCCTGCTTCGTGCTGTCGCTGCCGCTGCTTCTGTTGATGCACAAGAGCAAGGGGATGCCGGGGGGAGCGGGGGCGGGGGCGCATTGACGAGATCGTTACACGACGCTACGACGCTACGACGGCAAGTTCTACGAGAGAGAGAACGGAGAGTAGCGGTGACGACACGCAACAAGGTGAGCATCGGAGATCTCGCGCCGGATTTCACGCTGCCCGACCAGTGGGGCAAGCCGGTCCGATTGCGGGACGTGCTCGGTGAAAAGACCGTGGTGCTCTACTTCTATCCGAAGGACGAGACGCCGGGGTGCACGATCGAAGCGCGCGCGTTTCGCGACAGCTACGAGCAGTTCAGCGCCAAAGACGCGCAGGTGGTCGGCGTGAGCTCCGATTCCGTGCGGTCGCACCGGCGGTTCGCCCAGCGCCACAACCTCCCGTTCCTGCTGCTCTCCGATCGTGACGGAGCGGTGCGCCGGCTGTACGGTGTCGAGAAGACCCTGGGGCTCCTGCCGGGCCGCGTGACGTACGTGATCGACCAGACCGGCGTCGTCCGGCACGTGTATTCGTCCCAGCTGCGCGCGACGCGCCACCCGCGGGAAGCGTTGACGGTCCTCTCGGCGCTGCGCGGGGACCGACCTTAGCCGACCTCCGCCATCGCCGTCGTCACGAGGAGCGCCCGGATAATGCCGAGCGCTCCTTCGACGTTTTCGTACCATTCGGTCGCGAGATGCGCGTCGCCCGCCTTGCCGCCGGCGCCCAGCGCGATGGCCGGAATGCCGAGGGCGATCGGCACGTTCGCGTCGGTCGAGGCACTCGCGAGCTCGGCGTCGCGGCCCAGCGCGCGGTTGGCAGCGACCGCGGCCTGGACGAGCGGGTGCGCCCGCGGCGTCATGCCGGACGGCCGGTCGCCCAGGAGCCGGATCTCGGCGCGCAGCGGCGGCGAGCCGGCCGTGCGGCGGCGGTTCTCGTCGTCGGCGGCGCGCTCGAGCGCCGCGCGCACGGTGACGTCGAGCTGTGACAGCGCGCGCGGATCCTCGCTGCGGAGGTCCAGGTCGAGCCACGCCTCCTGCGGAATCGAGTTGAGGCCGGTCCCTCCGCCGAGACGGACCACGGCGCAGGTGGTGCGCGGGGCCTGCTGGGTCGGGAGGTCGGCCAGCAACGCCACGGCGCGCCCCACCGCGTTCGCGGGGTTCGCGACGCCGAACGCCGCCCACGAATGGCCGCCCGGCCCGCGGAACGTCACCTGATAACGCTTGGAGCCGAGGGCGCGGTGGATCACGCGATCGAGCCCGGCGCCGTCCAGGGCGATGAACGCGACCGGGGTCGGGTGTAGGGGTGCGACGTTCGGTAGGGGCGCAGCATGCTGCGCCCCTACACTGTGCTTGCCGTTCAACAGGTATTTCACCCCCCGCAAATCCCCCGATCCCTCTTCTCCCACCGTCGCCGCGAACAGGATGGGCCGCGCCGCCGGGACCCGCGCGGCGACCATCGCCTCCGCCACCGCGACGAGCGCGGCGAGGCCGCGGGCGTTGTCGGAAATGCCCGGGCCCTCGAGCCGCTGGCCGCGGCGCTCGACGGCGACGTCCACCTCGGCCCCGAACACGGTGTCGAGATGCGCGGCCACGACGACCGGACCAGCGGACGTGTCCCCGTTCCTCGCGAACCATCCTTGCACGTTGCCCGCGTGGTCGATCGATACGTCGGAGAGCCCGATCTCGCGAAATAGCTCCGCCAGGTGCGCGGCGCGCCGGCCTTCGGCCCCCGTGGGCGCGGGGATAGCGGAGAGCGCCGCCTGGCGGGCGAGCGTCACCTCATCGGTGCGCTCGATGTGATGGCGCGCCGCGCGAATGCGGTCGTGCGCGAGCAGGCGAGAGACGGCGTGATCCACGGCTCTTCACACTAACCCGCTTGACGCTGGGGGGCGAGTGGGTGAACACTTGCTCATGGACGAGCGCGAGCTGATCTACGACTGGAACCGCGCGGGCGGGGAGGGGGGGGCGGCGTTCGACTGGTCGCGCGTCCGCGTGGACCTGAACGACGAGACGCTGCGCGACGGCCTGCAGTCCCCCTCCGTGCACGACCCGGCGGTCGAGGTCAAGAAGCGGCTGCTCCACCTGATGGCGGACCTCGGCATCGTAGCGGCCGACATCGGCCTGCCGGGGGCGGGCCCCCGGGTGGTGGAGCAGGTACGGGCGCTCGCCACGGAGATCCGCGACGCCAGGCTGCCGATCGCCCCGAATTGCGCCGCGCGCACCGTGATCTCGGACGTCGAGCCGATCGTCCGCGTCGCGCACGACGTCGGGATCACGATCGAGGCGGCGACGTTCATCGGCTCGTCGCCGATCCGGCAGTACGCCGAGGACTGGACCCTCGACCGCATCGTCCAGTCGACGGTGGAAGCGGTAACCTACGCCGTGAAGCACGGCCTCCCGGTCATGTACGTCACGGAGGACACGACGCGCGCCAAGCCGGAGGCGCTGAAGGCCCTGTACGGGGCCGCGATCGACTGCGGGGCAACCCGCATCTGTCTCGCGGACACGGTCGGGCACGCTACACCAGACGGCGTTAAAGCCCTGGTCAACTTCGTCAAGCACGAAGTCGTCAAACAGAACCGTGTGAAGATCGATTGGCACGGGCACCGCGACCGCGGCCTGGGGCTGATCAATTGCCTCGCGGCGATCGAGGCGGGTGTGGACCGGGTGCACGCCACCGCGCTCGGAGTCGGGGAACGCGTGGGGAACGCCGAGATGGACTTGCTGATCGTGAACCTGAAGCTCCTGGGCGCCCATCGCCACGACATCACCAAGCTGCCGGAATACTGCCGCCTGGTGGCGCACGCGGTGGGCGTGCCGATCGCCGTGAACTACCCCGTGATGGGGGAGGACGCGTTCCGCACCGGCACGGGCGTGCACGCCGCGGCGATCATCAAGGCGAAAAAGAAGGGCCACGCGTGGCTCGCGGACCGCGTCTACAGCTCCGTGCCGGCGCAGGAGTTCGGGCTCGAGCAGAAGATCGAGATCTCACCGGTGTCCGGCCTCTCCAATGTGAAGTACTGGCTCGAGACGCACGGCTACGACCCGGAGGACGAGGCGGCGTGCCGCGCGCTGTTCGAGGCGGCGAAGCGCACCGACCGGGTGTTGTCGGACGAGGAGTGCCACCGGCTGCTCAAGCAGGCGGCATGGCGGTAGCGCCGTTCCGGGAGATCGAGCGGTCCTACTTCGATCTGCGGTGGCACGTCGAT
>WNES01001654.1_pt1 | contig 10384 bp, 10 predicted proteins | sample 5399931 | NCBI WGS metagenome assembly WNES01 (sample SAMN13153332, study PRJNA577476) | soil metagenome | isolation source: 20 cm grassland meadow soil 2 days after 3rd rain plot 5 | place: USA:California | collected 2015-11-11
CGACCACCACCACCACCACCGAGCCACCCACGACCAGCACGACGACCGTGACGACGTCCACCACGGTCGAGCCGACCACAACGACCTCGACGACGGCCACCACCACTCAACCGCCGGTCACCACCACCACGACGACAAGCACCACGACGACAGTCGCGCCGGAAACAACCACGACCACCCTCCCGGAGACCACCTCGACCACCCTGCTCGAGACCACGACCACGTCGACCGAGCCGCCAACGACCACGAGCTCGACGGCGACGACGCTCGTGACCACCACGACCTCCTCGACCGCGCCTCCGGTCACCTCCACCTCCACGACCACGCCACCGACCACGATTCCGCCTTGCGACGCGCTCGCCGGGCTCGACGAGGTCGACTGTCGAGTCATCGAGGTCCAGCAGGTGCTCCTGGAGACCTCCCCGACGGAGGTGGGCGGCGGGAAGCAGCAGGCCCGCCTGGTATCCCGTGTGAGGTCGCTGCGCAGTACGCTCGAGGGCGCGCGCTCCGCACACGGCCGCCGCGCCGCGAGCAAGCTGTCGCGCGCGAAGAAGCTGCTCCGCGGGTTCGTCGCCGCCGTGCAGCGCGGTCAGCGTGCCGGGACGGTTCACGGCCCCGTTGCCGAACGGCTGCTCGCTCAGGCCGAGCGAGCCCAGTCGGATCTCGCGCCGCTGCGGCCCTCGCGGGCGCTCAGTCCTCGCGCTTGAGCCCGTAGCGCTGGAACTCGGACAGGAAGGCGAGGCTCTCCATCGAGCGCATGCGGTCGAGGTAGACCTTGCCGTCGAGGTGGTCCATCTCGTGCTGGAGGATGCGCGCGTGAAAGCCCTCCGCCGTATAGCGGAGCGCCTGCCCGTCGCGGCCGAGCGCCTCGACCTGGAGGTGCGTCCAGCGCGGCACCCTGCCGCGCAGGTCCGGGACGCTGAGGCAGCCCTCCCAGTCCTCCTCCTGCTCGTCGCCGACGGGCGCGATGCGGGGGTTCACCAGGACGGTGAGCGGGATCGCCGGTGCGTCCGGGTAGCGCGGGTTCGCGGCGACGCCGTAGACCACCAGCCGCCGCGAGACGTGCACCTGGGGCGCGGCGAGCCCGACGCCGTCGTACTCGGCCATCGTCTCCAGCATGTCGGCGATCAGCCGCTGCGTGTCCAGCGCGGCGAGCGCCTCGGACGGCACCGGGTCGGCCACGCAGCGCAGGACCGGATGACCGAGGCGTGCGACCTTGAGGATCGCCATGCGGCCTCTCTGGCAGATCGGACCTGAAGCGACAAGGAGGCCGCGCACGACGCGCTGGTGCGCAGCGGCGTTTGACGCCCGAGCGGCCGCCCTCTACGGTCGGCACCGGCGGTGAGCACGGGGCTGGTCGACGTCCTGCTCGTATCGGCGTGGGCGGCGCTCGCCGTCGTCGACCTCCAGGCCGCTCGGAGCGAGCGCGGGGCTCGCCGTGCGCTCGGCCCCGCGCTCGTGGGTGGACGGCGGCCGCACGCGGCGCTCCTGATCCTGCTCGTGGCGGCGACCGTCGCCGGCCTGGCACTGATCGAGCGCAGGGCGGGACGTCTCGCAGCGCCACCGTGGCTCGCGAGCGCGGGGCTCGCCCTCGCCGCCGGCGGTCTCGTCCTGCACGTCCGCGCGCGTCACGCGCTCGGCGCGAGCTGGTCCGGCGTCGTGACGGTGCGGGCGGCACAGACCGTCGTCGAGCGCGGCCCCTACGCGGTGGTCCGGCATCCGATCTACGCCTCGCTCCTGCTCCTCGCGGCGGGCTCGCTCCTGGCGCACCCGTCGGCCGGGACGGCGTGCCTCACCTTCGGCTTCGGAGTGGGGCTCGGCCTCAAGATCGTCGTCGAGGAGCGCGCCCTTCGCCGCGTCCTCGGTGCGGCCTACGCGAGCTACGCCGCGCGTGTCCCCGCCCTCATACCGCGGCTTCGCCGCCGCGGCCTCGCGGCTCCCGGCGGAGGCAGCGGGACCAAATGCCCCACCCGCTGACCAGGGTGCCGCCTTCCGTCCCGTTCCGAGCACGCGGCCGCGTGCAGCCGGCCTGAATTCGCCGGCAACTCATCTGGCACCGACCTTGCTGCCCCAAGCGGCGGATGGGTCACGATCCTGGGCGCGCGCAATCGACGGCGGCACCGTATGCCGTCGCCCTGCTGGCAAGCACGGTGGCGCTCGCGTTGACGTTTCTCGTCTGGCCCCGTCTCGAGACCACGCCCTCGCCGCTCTTCTTCGCGGCCGTGGTGGTGAGCTCGTGCTACGGCGGCGTTCGCCCGGCCCTCCTGGCGACCGCGCTCGCCGCCCTCGCGACCTGCTACTTCTTCGTGCCCCCGGTGCATTCGCTCGCGATCGAGAGCTTCGATGACGCGCTCCGTGTCGGCATGTTCGTGCTGGTGGCGGTGCTCACCGGGTCGCTGAGCGCCGCCCGGCGACGCGCCGAGGCCGAGCGCGGCCAGCAGGCGGTCGTCGCCGAGGTCGGCCGGCTGGCGCTCGCGGGCGGCGATCTCTCGGGGCTCATGCACGAGGCTGCCACGCACGTCGCCCGGACGCTCGGCATCGAGTACGCCGCCGTGTGGGAGCTGCCGGGCGACGGTCGAGCCGCGTCGCTGCGCGCGGCCGTCTGCTGCCGGGGGGGCATGGTGGAGGATGTCACGCTCGATCCCGACGTGCTCTCCGACGCGTCCCTCCTGATCGACGACGGCGCGAACCTACCCGCGCGCAACGGCGTCACCCTCGTGAAGGTGATCATCCGCGGGCCGGAGGGAGCGCTCGGCGTCGTCAGCGCGCACGCCACGCGGCCGCGACGTCTCGCGTCCCACGACGGCCACTTCTTGCAGGCGATCGCCCACGTGCTCGGCGAGGCGATCACGCGCAAGCGGGCCGAGGAGCAGCGAGCGGCTCTCCTCGCCCGGGAGCGCGCCGCCCGTGCGCACGCGGAGGCCGCGAGCCGCGCCAAGGAGGACCTGCTCGCCACCGTGTCGCACGAGCTGCGCGCGCCGCTGGCGCAGCTCGTCACCTGGTCGCGCCTGCTTCGCCGCGGAAAGGTGGACGAGACCGCGCTGGAGGCGATCGACCGCAGCACGCGCACGCTCGAGCGGCTGGCCGGCGACCTCCTCGACGTGGCCCGCATCACCGCCGGCAAGCTCTCGCTGGCGATCCGTCCGCTCGTGCTGGGGGGCACCGTGTCGGGCGCGCTCGATGCCCTGCGCGTGGCGGCCGAGGCGAAGGGCATCGCGCTCGAGGAGGACCTGGGGGCCGAGCCCTTGCAGGTGCTCGCCGATCCGACGCGCCTGCAACAGGTGGTGTGGAACCTCGTCGGCAACGCCGTCAAGTTCACGCCCCTCGGCGGTCGCGTCCTGGTCCGCCTCCGGCGCGTACACGGGCGCGCGCGGCTCACGATCACCGACACCGGAAGAGGCATCAGCGCCGCCTTCCTGCCCCACGTCTTCGAACCCTTTCGCCAGGCCGGGGGGACGCAGCAGGGCCTCGGCCTCGGACTCGCGATCGTCCGCGAGCTCGTCGAGCTCCACGGCGGCACCGTCTGCGCGGAGAGCGCGGGCGAGGGCCGCGGCGCACGGTTCACCGTCATCCTTCCGCTGGCGCCGGCCGCGACGGAGGCGCTGGGCGGCGGCTCGATGACCGCGTGCGCGTCCTGAACGGGCGCCGCCACTTCGAGTTCTCCCTCGCCGACGGAACGAAGCGGGAGTACCCCGTTGGCGAGGCATTCTTCGAGCTCGGGGACAAGCGCGCGACGTCGAAGGTCTTCTTCGCGCCTCCATCCGTGACCCCGCTGCTCGGCGCGTTCACCCTCGAGAGCCTCGGCTTGATGGTCAACCCGGTGACCCGCGAGCTCACGCCCATGCGGCTCATCCTGGCGGCGGGCGTCGGTGGCCGTCGATCGAGATAGCGCGCATCCACGACTGTCGAGCCAGGAACCGACCGCGATCGTTTCCTGAAGTTACCCAGCCGGGTATGAACTGCAGCGGTGGCGTCCCTCGACCTCGACACCCGCGTCTCCGGCGCCGCCGGCCGCTACCGGGCCGTCATCTCACCCGAGTGGGAGGTCTGGGGGCCGGACGGCGGGTACGTCGCCGCGATCGCCCTCCGCGCCGCCGGGGCCGAGGCACGTATCCCTCGCCCCGTCGCCTTCGCGGCGCACTATCTCTCCGTGGCGCGCTTCGCGCCGGTCGACCTCGAGGTAACGGCCGTCCACCGCGGCCGGCGCTCCGAGTCGCTCCGCGTGTCGATGACACAGGAAGGGAAACCCGTCCTCGAAGCGATCGTACGCACCGCAGCGGAGCTTCCGGGCCTGACACACGAGCACACCGAGCCGCCCGACGTTCCCGGTCCCGAGGGCCTGCGATCCTCCGACGAGGTCTACGCAGGCCAGCCGACGTTCCCCTTCTGGCAGAACCTCGAGGGCCGACCCGTCGACCCGGACCTGTGGCGCGAGGGGCGCCCCGCGCGACCGCCCCTCCTCCACCAGTGGTACCGCTACCGGCCCGTCGCTCGCTTCGACGATCCGTTCGTGAACGCCGGCCGCGCCCTCGTCCTGATCGACACGCTCGTCTGGCCGGCGGCCTGCCAGCGGCACGTGGCGCCGCCGTTCACCGCGCCGAACCTCGACGTCGTCGCGTGGTTCCACCGCGCAGCCGACGACTCGGAGTGGCTGCTCGGCGACGCGGTCGCGCCGATCGCCGAAGGCGGTCTGATCGGCGGCACGGTCCGCATCTGGAGCGCCGATCGCCGCCTCGTCGCGACCGGCGGGGCGCAGCTCCTCTGCGTCCCGGGGTCCGGCCCTGCGCCCCGCCTCATACGGCAACCGTCTTCCACACCCCGGACCGGAAGCGCGCGCCCTTGAGGACCGAGCGCGCGAGGTAGTCGCCGACCAGCGCCAGCCAGAGCCAGCCGACGCCGAGGCCGAGCGCGAACGTCACCAGCCAGGCGAAGCCGAGCCGGCAGACGTAAAAGCCGAGGAAGACCGCGACCAGGGGGAAGCGCGTGTCGCCCGCGCCCCGGAGCGCGCCGCCGAGCGTGAAGTCGAGCGCCATGAGCGGCTGGCAGGCGGCGAGCACGCGAATGAAGGAGACCGTGTCGGCGACGACGGCGGCGTCATCGACGAAGAGACGGGCGATCGGCCGCGCCGCCGCGAAGATCAGGACGCCGGCCGCGGTCATGAGCCACACGGCGAGCCGGACGGCTGCCCGGCCGCTCCGTTCGGCGTCGTCGGGGCGCCGCGCGCCCAGGCTCTGTCCGATCATCGTTGCCGCGGCGGCCGCGAAGCCGAAGCCCGGGAGGAAGGAGAGCGAGAGGATGCGGACGCCGATGAAGTACGCGGCGACGGCGGCCGTTCCGTGGTGCGCGGCGAACACGATGTAGAGGAAGAAGCCGACCTGCATGAGCAGGTGCTCGATCGCCGCGGGGTAGCCGATGCGGAGCACCCGCCGGACCACGTCGGGTCGAAGCCGCAGCGGGCGCCCGCGGAGCGCGAGCACGAGCCGGCCGCGCGCGAGAAGCGCGAGGCCGAGGAGCGCGCCCGCGGCAAAGGCGACGACGGTGGCGATCGCCGCCCCGGTCACGCCGAGCGGCGGGAGGCCGAGGCGTCCGAAGATGAGGCCGTAGGCGAGCACCACGTTCACGGTTCCGACAACGGCGCCGATCGCGAGCGGCGTCCGCGTGTCGCCCGCCCCGCGCAGGCTCGAGATCATGACGAAGAGCAAGGCGCTGGCGGGCACGCCGAGCATGACGACCCTGAGGAATCGCGTCCCTGTCCCGATGACCGCGTCGTCCACGCGGAAGGCGGCGACGAGCGCCGGCGCCCAGGCGAGGACGGGGAGGATCATCAGGACGGCGACGGCGACCGCCGTGAGCAGCGACTGGCGGAGCGTCTCCTCCGCCGCACCCCGCTCTCCCGCTCCCACGTGGCGGGCGACGATCGCGAGCGCACCCATCCCGAGGGCGAACATCACGGCGTCGACGGCGCCGAGGATCTGGACGCCCACGCCGACGGCGGCCACCGCCGTCCGGCCGAGCCGGCCGACCATCAGCATGTCACAGAGGCCGACGAACGACTCGATGGAAAACGAGAAGATGACCGGCCACGCGAGCGCCCACGTCGCCCGCAGGAACTCGGCCTCGGGCGCGCGGCCGGCTTCCGCGGCGACGGGGATGGAGCGAGCCCGTGCCATCCCCTCCCCCGTGGCCGCCCCGTCCATCGCGGCGCGCGTATCACGCGCGCCGAACGAGGGTCAACGCGCGCGCCTCCACGACCGTGCGCGCGCAAGCGGGCGCTCGCTGTCCTCGAGCTGACGCGGTCGTGAGCATCTGTCGATTCAGGCGTCCGCGATGCCGACCCGGCCGCCTACGAGGATCGCCATCGGCACGAGCGCCTCGCGACCTGCCCGGACGCGGCCCCGGATCACCGGCGACCACGCAGCTCGATGGCCGCCCGGTAACCGAGGCGGATGATGCGAAAGCTCGTCGTCTTGCGAGGGTCCTTCGACAAGGCCATGGCCAACGCGTCGAGGTCGGGGGCAACCAGGTAGTCGCCGGTCTTGCGATCGATGGCGACGAACTTGCCCCGTCCGCGTCGCCCGAGCTGTCGGGCGACGCGCCGACGGATGGCCTCGAGGTTGACCGAGGAACGCTCCATGATGCCGCCGACGAGATGATTCTACTCTCTTCGTACACGTGCAAGGTGGGTGGAAACGGTGGTGGTGGTCGAAGAAGACCGCCCGGTTCGAGAAGGCGACGCCGCAGGGGAAACAGAAGTACGGCGCCGTCACGAAGACGTCATGCGTCCTCCTCACAGGCGGCGCCGCGCCGCGAGCCACCAGCCGAGCACGCGCTTGACCGTCGGGGTGAGCCGCCGGCGGTTGTACTCGTCGGCGGCCTTGCGGATCGCCTCGGCCTCCGTAGGGTAGGGATGGATGACGCCGGCCAGCGTGGCGAGCCCGAGCCGGCGCGTCATCGCGAGCGTCACCTCGGAGATCGTCTCCCCCGCGTGCGCGGAAACGAGGGTCGCGCCCAAAATGCGGTCCTTTCCGCGCTCGAGGTGGACGCGGAAGAACCCGGCCTCATCCCCGTCGAGCACGGCGCGGTCCACGTCCGCCATCGGAACGGTGATCGTGTCGACCGCATGACCGCGCGCCTCGGCCTCCTCGGCGTACAGGCCCACGTGCGCGACCTCCGGCGACGTGTACGTGCACCATGGGACGTGGAGCCCGGTCGCCTTCTTCCAGCCGCCGAAGAGCGCATTCGCCAGCACGATACGCGCGAGGGCATCGGCCATGTGAGTGAACTTGAAGCGTGAGGCGACGTCGCCCGCTGCATAGATGCGCCGGTTCGTCGTCTGGAGATAGTCGTTCACCGTGACGCCGTCGCGGCCGTGGGCGACGCCCGCGGCCTCGAGGCCGAGCCCCTCGACGTTGGGCGCCCGTCCGGCGCCGACGAGGATCGCGTCGCAGGCGACCTCGCGGCGCGCGCCGCCGGCCTCGTAGACGAGGACCTTGTCCCGGCCGCGCCGTTCGGCGCGCTCGATCCTGGCGCCCAGCACGATCGCGACGCCGTCGGCGCGGAGCCGCCGCTCGACGATCGCCGCCGCGTCCGGGTCCTCCTTCCCGAGCACCTGCGGCAGCATCTCGAGCGCCGTCACGCGGCTGCCGAGCCGGCAGAAGGCCTGCGCCAGCTCGCAGCCGATGGGGCCCGCACCGATGACGGCGAGCCGGCGCGGCAGCTCCGTCAGCCAGAAGACCGTCTCGTTGGTGAGGTAGCCGACCTCCTCGAGCCCCGGGATGGGCGGCGCCGTCGCCCGCGCCCCGGTGGCGATGACGGCGCGCGTGAAGGTGAGCCGCCGGCCCTCCATCTCGAGCGTCGCCCGGCCGGTGAAGCGGCCCTCGCCGAGGAAAACGTCGACGCCGAGCCGCGTGAAGCGCTCGGCGCCGTCGTGCGGCGCGATCCCGGCGCGCAGGCGCCGCATCCGCTCCATCACCGCGGCGAAGTCGACGTCGACGCCGGACACGCCGACGCCGAAGGCCGACGTCTCGCGAGCCGTTGCGGCCGTGCGCGCGGCCGCGATCATCGCCTTCGACGGCACGCAGCCGACGTTCAGGCAGTCGCCGCCGAGGAGGTGACGCTCGACCAGGGCCACGCGCGCCCCGAGCCCCGCGGCGCCCGCGGCCGAGACGAGGCCGGCCGTTCCGCCGCCGACGACCACGAGGTCGTAGCGCGCGGCCGGGGTCGGGTTGGTCCAGCCGGGCGGGTGCACGTGAGAGATGAGCACGCGGTTGTGCTCGTCGTCGGGCTGGACCAGCGAAGGAGGTACCGGCGGCGCCGGTTCCGCGTGCGCTTCATCCCCCGTCGCGTCCGCGAGCGCGCGGCGGGCGACGCGCGTGACGTACAGCGTGACGGCCACGGTCGCGACGAGACCCCCGAAGTAGAACGCCTGCTGCAGGGCTCCGCCCGACGGTCGCCCCGCCGCCAGCTCGGTGAAGCTGGTGACCAAGGACCCCAGGTAGACGTACATGACTGTCCCCGGCAGCATGCCGACCAGCGAGCCGATGAGGTAGTCGCGCAGCGTGACCCGCGTGAGGCCGAAGGCGTAGTTGAGGAGGTTGAAGGGGAAGACGGGCGAGAGCCGGACGAGGAGGACGATCCGGAGTCCCTCCCGGCCGACCGCGCGGTCGATCGCCGCGAAGCGCGGGCTCGTGCCGATGCGGGCGGCGATCGCGTCGCGCGCGAGCGTGCGCCCGAGGAGGAACGCGGCCGCGGCGCCGACGTTCGACGCGACCCACACGACCCCAGTCCCCATCACCACCCCGTACGCGAAGCCGGCTCCGAGCGTCAGGATGACGCCCGGCAGGAAGAGCACCGTCGCGAGCACGTAGACGACCGCGAAGACGACGATCCCCTGCGTGCCCGCGCCTCGCACCCACGCGACGAGGTCGAGGAGCCAGCGCTCGATCGGCAGGAACCTCACCGCCGCCAGCAGCGCGACCACCAACACGAGTGCGGTGAGACGCTTCACCCACGGGCCGGTCGCGGCTGCGCCGCCAACCGCAGACGGCGCACTCACTGCAGCGCGCCGCCGCAGCTCGACCCCGCGCCCGCGGTGCAGCCGAAGCAGTGGCTGCCGGTGGCGATCGGGCGTGTCGCGAGGGCGTCGATCGAGTCGAGCTCCCAGATGGTCCGCACGCCTGCGCCGAGCGGCAGCTCGAGCATCTGGTTGAAGTCGCAGTCGTAGAGGGTCCCGTCCCAGCCGACGCTGAGCAGCGAGCGGCACATGAGCCCCGGGACGGTCGTCGGGTTGAAGTGGTTCACGAGCAGGCTCATGTACGCCTCGCGCTGCCCCTGGCGCACGAGGAACTCCGCGAAGCGCTTGATCGGCATGTTGGTGATGGTGAGAAGACGATGGAACTCGATCCCGAAGGCGCGGCGGAGCTCGTCCTTGTAACGCGTCTCGAGCTCGACCTGCGGCGGCGGGAGAAAGGCGCCGACCGGGTTGTAGACGAGGTTCAGGACGAGCGGTGACCCCGCGTGCCCGTAGCCGAGCGCGTTCAGACGGCGAAGCGCCTCGATGCTCTTGTCGAACACGCCGCGGCCGCGCTGCTTCTCGACGTTCTCGGCGGTGTAGCACGGGAGGCTCGCGACGACCTCGACGTCGTGCACCGCGAGGAAGTCGGCGAGGTCCTCCATTCCCGGCTCGAAGAGCACCGTCAGGTTACAGCGGTCGATCACGTGACGGCCGAGCCTCTGCGCTTCGATCACCAGGCGCCGGAAGTGCGGGTTCAGCTCCGGCGCGCCGCCGGTCAAGTCGACGGTCGCGATGCTCGCACTCGCACCGAGCAAGTCGAGGACGCGGGTCGCGACGGCCTCGCCCATGATCTCGGTCCGCGTCGGACCGGCCTCGACGTGGCAGTGGTGGCACGCCTGATTGCAGCGCTTGCCGACGTTCACCTGGAGCGTCGTCGTCCTGGCACGCCGGAGCGGGCTGAGCCCGTGGCGTACGAGCGCGGCGTCGAAGTCGCCTATTTGCCGTTCAGCGACCAATCGTAGTCCAGGAATTCGATCCGCACGTCCGGCTCGCGGCACGCCGCGGCGGTCGCCGGGTCGACGTAGCGGGCGACGAACGCCGGCACGCTGCCGGCCGCCTTCTCGAAGTCCTCCCGGAACCATTTGAAGATCGGCGAGAGCCGGAGCGTCCGGGATTCGCGCTCGACGCGGTTCTTCGTGGGGTCGGCGAGGAACCGGCACGCCTGCTCGTCGAGCTGGCGGTCGAGGTCGGCCGGGCGGTATGCCTCGGAGCGCAGCGGGGGACAGCTGACCGACGCGCAGACGATCGCGAAGTGGATGCGGGGCTCGCCGAAGTCCTTTCGGAGGTGTCCGTGCTCGATGTCGTCGAGCG
>WNES01001656.1_pt1 | contig 10380 bp, 9 predicted proteins | sample 5399931 | NCBI WGS metagenome assembly WNES01 (sample SAMN13153332, study PRJNA577476) | soil metagenome | isolation source: 20 cm grassland meadow soil 2 days after 3rd rain plot 5 | place: USA:California | collected 2015-11-11
CTTACCGGTTGCACGCCCGTCGGCCACGCAGTCGGGAATGCCGGTGCCGCGGAATCCGCTGCCGGTGACGAACAATCCGGGATGATGCGTCAACGCGCGCTCGATCGCCGCCACGCGATCCAGATGTCCCACCTCGTGCTGCGCGTTGGCGCGATCCCAGCGGTAGACGCGCGAGAGCAGCGGCTCGCCGGTGATTCCGAGCAGCGGACGAAGCGCGCGCATCGAGCGCGACACCAGCTCGGCGTCCGACTCCTCGAGCGCCTTCGGGTCGCGCGCGCCGCCGACGAACGTCCGCAGCAACACCTTGTCGTCCGGGGCGCGGTCGGGCCACTTCGACGACAGCCACGATGCCGCCATGATGCCTGTGTTCTCCACACGCGGCACGACGAACCCGGATCCGTTCAGCGGATGCGCCACCGCCCGGCGCGGAAACGCGAGCACGATGGTGGCGGCGGACGCATACCGGATTTCGCTGAAGATGCCCGAAATCTCGCCGTCCAACTCTCGCGTCAGCGATGAGGTCGCATAGGCCGGCGTCGCGATGACGACCGCACGCGCCGCGATCGCATCGCCGCTCGCGCGCTCGACGCGAAACGATCCGTGTTCGCGCTGCTCCGTGATTCGCGACACGGTCGAGTTCAAACAGATCGATCCGGACGGAAGGACCGAGACGAGCGCACGAATGAGCTCCGAAAGGCCGCCGGCGAGCGATTTGAACGCGCCGTTGCCTTTCCCGGGATTCGGGATTTGGGATTCGGGATTCGCAGGACTGGCGGGATTCGGATTGGAGCGGAATGCCTTCAACAGGCTGCCGTGCGTCCGCTCGGCCTCCACGAATCGCGGAAAGAGCGCGCGAATGGAGAGTCGATCCACGTCGCCGGCGTGGATGCCGGCCAGCAGCGGCTCCGCGAGATACGTGGTTGCTTCGCGGCCGAAGCGCCGCGTCATGAAGGACCCGATCGATTCATCACCTTCATCTCGCCGTGCCGGCACGAACAGCTCGGCGCCCATTCGAAGCTTGCCGAGCCACGAGAACAGACGCGTCGAGACGAACGGTCCGACGCGCGTCGGAATCCCCAGCACCGACGCGGCCGGCAGCGCATGCAGCTGTCCGCCGCGTTGGATGTACGCAAGACGCGGCGGCTTCGTCGACACGAGTCGATCGCCGAGGCCGAGCTCTTCGCACAGCTTGATCCCGTCGGGTTTCTGAATCAGGAGCGCGTCAGGTCCGCCGTCGATCACGAACCCGTCGATTTCTTCGCTGAGGATGACTCCGCCGGCCCGCGCCGCTCGTTCGAGCAGCACGAACGACACTCCGCGTCGCGACAGCTCGTATGCCGAGGCGAGGCCGGCGATGCCGCCGCCGACGATGACGCAATCTAACATTTCTTATTCGCGTCGGGCCCCATCATTGCCTACTCGCGCCGGGGCCCCACTCCGGCGCGGTTGCTCGGCGCGTGCGCGCCTCGCAACAGCCCAAGGCTGTGACGCGCAGACACGCTCGGGCTGTAGCCGTCGCGTGTATGTAGAACAGAACGTCACAGCCACTGTCTCACTAGCTGTTCCAGCATAGCGATAAACGTGGGCGACGTGTTCAGCGATTCGGTTCGTCGGAGCGATGTCGAGAACTCGCGCGCCGTACGCGCCGCCTGGACGTCGACGTCGAACAGGATCTCCGTGTGATCGCAGACGAAGCCGATTGGCACGACCAGAAACTTGCGGACGCCCTTGCCTGACTGCTCGTCGATCAGTTCCGACAGATCCGGACCAATCCACGGCTCCGGCGTCCGTCCCGCGCTCTGGTAAGCGCATTCGTATCTGCTCAGCCCTGTCCGCGCGGCGACGCCTTGCGCGGTGGCCGCCACTTCATCGGCATACGGGTCGCCGGCGTCGATGACGCGTTTCGGCAGGCTGTGCGCGGTGAACACGACGAGCTCGTCGGATTTGGGCGCCGCCGCGCGCACTCGCTCGGCGAACGCGTCGAGCAGCAGCGGATGTGCGTGGAACGACTCGACGGCCTCGAATGTCATTCCGGCCGGAAGGGCAGCAGTCGCGGCGTCGATGTACTTCTGCACGCTGAGCGTCGAAAACTGCGGCGCGAGCGGAATGCCAATCGCCCGCGTCACGCCGGCCCGAGCGAGCCCGGCGAGCGCGTCGTTGATCAACGGCGTCCAGTTGCGCATGCCGACCGCAACCGGAACCTCGCGACCGAGACGCGCCTGCAGCGCATCGGCCTGCGCCTGCGTGATGTCGGTCAGCGGCGACCGGCCTCCGATCGCCTGGTAGTTGTGCCGCATCTCGGCGACGAGTTCATCGGACGCCGGACGGCCGCCGCGAACGAGCTTCAGGTACTCCGGCATCTCGTCCATCGAGGCGGGAGTGCCGTGCGCCATTAACAGGACACCAGTGCGTGTCGCCATCAACATTTATTACTCTGTGCGCGGGGCCCCACCCCCGCGCACCTGTCGCGGCTCGCTCATTCGCTCGCCGCGGTGATTCGCGGCGCCTGCCTGCTTAGGGCAGGAGCATGTCCAGTGGGCGCCACGCATTTGTCGCGGCTCGCTCATGCGCTCGCCGCGGTGATTCGCGGCGCCTGCCTGCCTAGGGCAGGAGCATGTCCAGTGGGCGCCACGCATTTGTCGCGGCTCGCTCATGCGCTCGCCGCGATGATTCGCTCGTCCCTTGGTTAGTGGCGACTCTCCGCTGAATCAACTTCTGGTCTTCTGGTGAACATAGCGCGCCAGCGCTTGCACATGTTCAACCGGAGTCGTCGGCAGGATGCCATGACCGAGGTTGAAGACGTGTCCCGGCCGGCCGCCCGCACGCGCAAGCACGTCGTCGGTGGCGGCGAACACGCGGTCGAGCGGACCGAGCAGCAGCGTCGGATCGAGATTTCCCTGAACCGCGCGCTCGGCGCCGATGCGTTGCCACGCTTCGTCGAGCGGTGTCCGCCAGTCGGCGCCGATGACGTCGCCGCCGGCGTCGCGCAGATCGCCGAGGATGCTGCCGGTACCGACGCCGAAATGAATCGTCGGCACGCCGTCGCCCCCGGCGTTCGCCGCGTGCGCGTGGACGCGATCGAAGATCTTCTTCGTGTGCGGCAGGATGAACTCGCGATAGTCGGCCGCGTTCAGGGCGCCGACCCACGAGTCGAACACTTGTACGGCGTCGACGCCGGCTTCGATCTGCGCAACGAGGTACTCGCTGATCACATCGGCGATCGTGTCGCAGAAGCGATGCCACGCGGATGGCCAGCCGTACATCAGTGCTTTGGTGTACGCGAACGCGTTCGAATGCCCGCCTTCGATCGCGTATGACGCGAGCGTGAACGGCGCGCCGGCAAATCCGATCAGCGGAACGCGGCCACCGAGCTCGCGCTTGATCTGCCGGATCGCGTCGAGCACGTACCTCAGATGTTCACGCGGCTCGAAGCGCCGAACGCGCTCCAGGTCGGCTTCGGTTCGCAGCGGATCCTCGATTGCCGGACCCTCGCCGCGAATGAAGTCGAACCGAATGCCCATCGGCTCGAGCGGCAGCAGAAGATCCGAAAAGAGGATGGCTGCGTCCACCTCGATGCGGCGAATGGGTTGGAGCGTGACTTCAGTCGCGAGATCGGGAGTTCTGCACAGATCGAGCAGCGAATAGCGCTCGCGCAGCGCGCGATACTCGCTCATGTAGCGGCCTGCCTGACGCATGAACCAGACAGGCGTGGCGTCGACCGGTTGGCGGCGACAGGCTTTGAGGAATCGACTGCCCGAATCGATCAGTGAATCACCTTCGACTTCAGCAGGTTGCGGGCGAGGCCGACGAGATCCTCGAGCCACAGCGGCTTGAAGCGAAGCTCGGCGCCGAGCTCGCGCAGCTCGCTCGACACCGCGTCATCGAGAAAATAATCGCCGGTCACGATTGCGACTGGCGTCGATCGTTGATCGTCTTGAGCGCGCAACCGCCTCAGGAATCCAAGACCATCTACGAGCGGCATCCGTAGATCGAGGATGATGGCGTCAGGATGGCACTGTTCGGCCTCCTGCAGACCGTGCTCAGCGTTGATGGCCGTGCGAACCTGATAGCCTTCGAGTCGCAACATGCGCGCAAACGTCTGCGTCACGCCCTCATCGTCATCGACAATCAGGATCTTCGACGTCGTCGGGTTGGCAATAAGCCCAGGCACCGAAGTATTGTAACCGACCGTGGCTCAACGGAATCCGCCCCAGTTGTAACTCCTGAGCTTGACAAATTCATGCTAAACTTTGGGGTTTACATTCTCGTGCTTATCCAATCGCTTGGAGGCGCTCGGTGAGCCCGATTCTGGTCCGGCCTGTTCGCGAACAGCTGGAGCATGACCGCATAATTCGCCAGTTACAGGCCAAGTTTCGCCGAAAGTACGAAGCTGGCATCAATCCCGGGGCCGAACAGAACTCGCCCGTCAGCGGCGCCGGCCCGGCCCCGATGTTTCCAGATGTCGTGCTGTTGTCGCCGGATCGGGGGCACAGGCTCCAGGGCGTCATCGAGGTCGAGACCGGCGAATCGGTGAATCATCTCGAAGCGCTTGCCGAATGGGCCCATTTCTCCAAAGCGCGTGCGCCGTTTCACTTGTACGTCCCGGCCGGCATGGTCGACGTCGCCCGGCGCCTTTGCGAGGATAACCACATCTATGTATCCGAAATCTGGAGCTACCACGCAGTGGGCGACCAGGTGCGCTTCACGATGGTGTTCCGCAACAAGGAGGCGCCCCCGGCGCCGGTGCGGGTAAAAGCCGCGCCGCATCCTGTGACGCCGCACGTTGCAGAGCCGAGGACGGCGACAGCTCGGTCCGGTTCGCGCGCCGCGGCCTCTCGCGCCTCCGCGCCGCCGAAGCGCAAGTCGGTTCCGCGCGCCGCCAAGGCGAAGCAAGGCAAGCCGACCGTCAAACGGAAATCCAAATGAGCTGGTTTTGTGGCTTTTCTGAAATTCTCTCGCGACAAACGCGGCTACGAACATTTCTACCTCGTCGAACCAACAACGCGCCGCGGTAAGACTCGCCCGCGCGTGCTCTACTGGTTCCGCACGCCCCCGAACATCAGAGTAGGGCGCGAGCCGTTCGACGACGATGCGCGACGCAGCCTGCAAGCGCAGAATCCGGGCGTCACGTTCGACTGGCGCAGAATTCTCGATACACCCGTTCCCTCGCCCGACGTCGAGATGTGGCGCGAACGGCGGCGTGCGGAGAAGGCGGCCCGGCATTCGGCCGTCGAGCGCGAAGCAAATCGCGATGCCCCCGACGCGCCCGACGACACCATCGCGGCGAGCGACGCAGCGCCGGAAAACGCGACGAGCGCTGCACCGGCTGTGGCCGACGGTCAGAACGAACAGGCACGCAGGCGCCGCCGCCGCGGGCGTCGCGGGCGGTCGCGCGATGTGCAAGGCGCTGTCCCAGTCGCGCCGTCCGGCGAACGAAGCGAACCTCACGATCTCAGCGATCGCCCCGGTTCGATCGAGGGCGACAACGCAGGCGAACGTCGCGAGCGCGACGAACGCGTCGAACCGTCCGACCCCGAATCAGATCAGTGAACCCGTTCGCGTTCGTGGTTTCCTACGCCATCGCGGTGCTCGTTCTGATCCCCGCGTCGGCGATGACGATTGTCGCTGGAGCGTGGTACGGCGTCGCGCGAGGCACGGCCTACGCGCTGATCGGCGCGCTGATCGGATCGACCGGTGCATTCCTCGTCGCGCGCTACGGTGCGCGCGATTTCGTTGCGCGGCGTCTCGCTGCGCTGTCGATCGGTGGCCGACTCGGCGCCGTCGAGCGCGCCGTGACCGCGCGCGGCCTGCCGATCGTCTTCTTGTTGCGTCTGTCGCCGATCGTGCCGTTCAATTTCCTGAATTACGCGCTGGGACTGACCACGATCAAGCTGCGCGATTTCCTCGTGGCGTCAGCCGGGATGATTCCCGGCGCGATCATGTATGCCTACGCCGGAAAAGTGGCGGGCGTTGCTCTGGCGGTGGCGGGCCAGGCCCAGGTGCCGCGCGAAACGTCTTACTATGCGCTGCTCATTGGAGGCCTGGCCGCGACGATGGCCGCTGTCATTCTTGTTGCGCGAGCGGCCCGGCGGGCGCTGCGCGATGTATAATCCTCGCGATATGAGGTTGAAAACGAACGGTTTCCGGTCCATTGCACTCATCGCCGCGGGCTCCCCACTGCGCGGGTTGTGCGCAGTGGGGTGCCTGATCCTGGGGGCGAGCCTGGCTGCGCAGCAGCCCGCCCCGGCGCGTCCCGACGGCGCGGTCCAGGAGAAACCGACCTTCAAGGTCCAGGTCGACCTCGTCACGAACGACGTGATCGTTCGCGACGAAAAAGGAAATTTCATCCCGGACCTGAAGAAGGAAGACTTCGAAGTTTTCGAAGACGGGGTGAAGCAGGACATCGCGTCGATGACGGTCGTGACCGGCGGGCGCGTGACGAACGTGCTGGCGCCGCCGCCGCCGCCGCCGCCCGAGGGCATCATCCTGCCGCTGACGCGGCCGAAGAACGATGTGTCGGGGCGCATCTTCCTGTTCTTCGTCGACGATCTTCATCTGCAGTTCCACAACACGGGACGTGTCCGCGATCTGTTCAAGAGAATCTCGAAAGAGCTCGTCCACGACGGCGACATGTTCGGCATCGTCTCGAGCGGCCCTTCGTCGATCGCGATCGACATGACGTACGACCGCAACCGCCTCGACGAAGCGATCAAGAAGATGACCGGCAACGAGCTGAAGCCGAGCGACATCATTCAGGGGCCGTCCGGCGCCGAGGGCCCGAGCGAAGTACGCTATCGGGCGCACGTCGCGTTCTCGACGGTCAACGACGTGTTGAACGAGCTCGAGAAGGTGCACAACCGCCGCAAGGCGCTCGTTTACGTGAGCGACGGGTACGATTTCAATCCGTTCCAGGACGCGCGTCTCGGCCTGATGGATCCGAACTCGCCGTTCGCGCAGAACGAGTTCGCGCGCTCGCAGAACCAAATCAACGCGCAGAATTCGGACGGCTCGGCCAGCACGCCCGATCCGTTCTCGTCGCAGCAGAAGCAGAACGAAGAGTTCGCCGACGCGGATCTCGCGCGCGAGCTCGGCGAGCTCACGCGGACCGCCAACCGCGCCAACGTCACGATGTACACGATCGACCCGCGAGGCCTCGTCGGCATGGGCGATATCGACGACCAGGTCGACCCGCAGCAGTGGAACGAGTTCGTCCGGAAGTCGCAGGACAGCCTGCGCGTCATCGCCGAGGAAACGGGCGGCATCGCGGTCGTCAACCAGAACGACTTCAGCCGCGCGTTGAAGCGAATCGATGCGGAGACGAGCGACTATTACGTGCTGGGGTACTACTCGAAGAATCCGGATCCGACCAAGCGGCGCCGTCAGATCACCGTCAAGGTGAACCGTCCGAGCGCGTCGGTGTGGTCGCGTAAGGAGTACGTGCTGAAGCCGCCGCCGGCGCCGGTGTCTTCGAAGAAGCAGTAGCTAGAGCGCAGGAAGGGCGGGCCGTCCTGCCTGTCCCGCCCGTCCTGCCCTGAGGTTCGCTTTCACCGCCTTCGTCGCAACGGCATTCTTCGCTCGCGCGACAGCTTCCTTCAGATAAGTCTCATCGATTTCGGCGCCGACGAAATTCACGCCGAGCCGCAGGCATGCCACCGCGGTGCTGCCAAGACCGGTGAACGGGTCCATCGCGGTCTCGATTTGTTTCAGTCCGTGAAGGCGCAGGCACTGCTCAGGCAGTTGAGAAGGAAATGTCGCGGGGTGCGGTCGATCGCGATCACGCCGCTGAATCGTCTCGTACGGAATGAACCAGGTGTTGCCGCGACAGCGGAGGCCGTCGGCCGCCGCGCGCCACCTCGTAACGTTCGATTGATCCTGGTAGGGCACGCCAAGCGCCAGGCGATCGAGCCCGGTCGTTCCCTGTGGCGAGAAGTGGAACACGAATTCGTGGCAGTCGTTCAGGAATCGATCGCTGTTGATCGGCTAGTAGTGGCCGACCGCGAGCGACGCCTTGACAATGAAGATCGACTTCACCCAATGAATGATGTTCTGGAGCTGAAGGTGCGGCCGCGCCGCCTGAGCTACGTCGAGCGCGGTCCATGGATCGGTCGGTTTCGCGCCAACGTTCAGGAACAGCGAGCCGTCGGGCCGGAGGACGCGCGCCGCCGCCGCGATCCACGTGCTCGTCCACTCGAGGTAGTCCGCCGGCGAGAGCGAGTCGTCGTACTGGTTATAGCGGACGCCGAGGTTGTAAGGCGGCGACGTGACGATAACATCGACGCTGCGGGCCGGCTGCTGGCGGAAGACGTCGAGGCAGTCGGCGTGAAAGAACTGCGCGTCGACGACGCCCGACCGAACAATGTCGAACGGCTTCAACAAAATTGCCACGTCTTGTTTTCGGTACGGAAGCTCGCGGGCTGTAGTTGGATGACGCTGCGCCAGTCGACGGCGCCACCGGCTATGGACCGAAACAGCACAGGCGGTGTGGCCGGACGGTCACATCACGCGAATCAGGACGCCTTCGTCGCCAACGCGATAGGACTTACCGTCGCCAGACGTTCGGCCGCGATGGTGTGGTTTCGCCGATGCCCGTGGCTTCCACAGGATTTGCCCTTTTCCTCTACGTACGAGACTTCACGGCTGGTAGTCACTTCGCGGTAACGGCCAACCACGCAGCCACAGGCGAGAGTAGTGAAGCCGAGAAGCCGAACGAGACTCATGACGTCCTCCCGCTGGAAGCCCTAAATACGACAGCAATATGTGTGCCCGACGGTAACGAGAGTTCGATGGCGCGAGTTTGGGTGAAACGCTGAAGCGGCGCCGAGCAGTTGTACGGAACTTTGGAGGTGAAAACGCTATCGTGGATTTGATCCGAGCGCCGCGCGCGCTCGCGCAAGCCCGTTGTGCGCCGATGCGGACTGCGGATCAATTGTGAGCGCTTCGGCGAACGATTCCGCCGCCGATCGCGCATCGCCAGTTTGGAGCAGCAGAGCGCCGAGATTCGTGTACGTCGATGCTTCGCGCGGGTTCGCGCGGATCGACGCCTCGAACGCCGCCCGGGCGCAGTCGGTTCGGCCGAGCGTCGCGCATGCGGCGCCGAGCAGGTTTTGTGCGCGGGCGTGGGCCGGCTGACTGTCGACCAGCTGACGCGACACCGTCACCGCGTCTTCGGTTCGACCGCGGAGAAAAAGCGCAGTCGCGCGGTAGTAGCGCGCATCGGGCCGATCCGGAAAGCGCGCCGCGAGCTCGTCGGCCAGCGGCGCGAGGCGATCGCCGTCGCCCGCATCGGCGAGAACGGCCGCCGCCTGCTCCGCTACGCGCGGATCCTGTGGCGCAAGCCGCAGCGCGGCGCTCGATTCCTCGATGGCGCCCTGGAAATCGCCGGCGGCGGCCATCACGCGCGAGAGCTCGAGGCGTACCGCGACGTTGTCCGGTTCCCTGGCGGCCAGCGCCTCCAACCATTCGCGCGCTTTCTGCGGCCGGCGGGAGCCGGCGGCCGCGTCCGAGAGGCCGGCCAGCGCCGCGGCATTGCGGCTATTGAGCGACAGCGCCTGCTGAAAAGCGTCGTACGCGAAGGAGTAGGCTTCCGCCTTCAACTGAACCGCGCCGAGCGATGTCCAGCTTGCGTCGCTCGCGGGAGCCGTCACATCACGGATCGGAGGCGGAAGCTCCGGGCGGAGCGCACGAATCGCGACGGCGTTTTCAGCGACGCTCGGTCCATAAATCGCCGCCGGCGCCGAGTATTCCAGCGCGGTGCGATCGTCGGTTTGGATGAGAGCGTCGTCTGCGTATCGCGCGAGCTCTCGGGGTCCGCCGGCGTAAAGCGAGAGAATCGTAAACGCCGCCGTCCCATCGGCGGCGCCGAGCGTTGCCATCAACGAGGACGCGCCGCCTTTCCGGCAGCCGTGCTCCACCGCGGCGAGCCGAGGCGCGATCTCGCCGTCGCGCGCGCCGACGAGCAGCAGGTCGCCCTCGCCAATCAGCCACATCGTGCCCTGGGGAAAGACGGACGCGAACGTCCGCACGATCGATTGCAGATCGGCCGGGCTGATGTCGTAGGTGTGCGCCCACTGGCAGAGAAGCCCGTCCGGCTTCAACCGCGCACGCGCCGCTTCGAAAAACTCCCGCGTGAAGAGCGTCGCGACCCCTGCCATCCATGGATTCGACGGCTCGGAGACGATGACGTCGTACCGCCGCGGCGTCAGCAGCAGATGCGATCGACCGTCGCCGACGATGAGCCGCACATCCGGCCGGCGAAGGACGCCGCCGTTCTCGCGGTCGAACAGCTTAGACGCCTCGACGACCTCCGGCGAGATCTCGATGACGTCTTCGTGTTGAACAGTGCCGGTCGCGAGAGCCGACGCCGACGTGACGCCGCTGCCG
>WNES01001662.1_pt1 | contig 10365 bp, 9 predicted proteins | sample 5399931 | NCBI WGS metagenome assembly WNES01 (sample SAMN13153332, study PRJNA577476) | soil metagenome | isolation source: 20 cm grassland meadow soil 2 days after 3rd rain plot 5 | place: USA:California | collected 2015-11-11
TACTTCAGCAGCGGCGGATGAGCAAGGCCGGCGACGAGCAGCACGGCGCCGATGCCGCCAATCACTTCGGCACGCCCGGCACGTCCGCGCCACCAGAGAAACGCCGCGATGACTGACAGCACGACGCCAACCGACACGCCGAACGAACGTTCAGGGTTTCTGGGGCCTTTGCTCATTGCAGAAATTTCAAAACCGCCGGCGCGATGCGTTCTGCCAGCCGCGAGTGTCCCGCGGCGCTGAGATTCACACCGTCGAGCAGCACGGATGGGTCGAACAGATCTGATTCAGCGCCGAGATCAACGAGCGCGACGCGGCCCGACGCGAACAGCGGCCGCAGCGCGTCGGCGACGGAGCGGTGGAACTGCGCATCGGTCTCGTGACGATACGGCGGCAGCACGACGACGGCGGCGGCATGGCGGTCGAGAGCTGCCGATGCCGCGCGCGCCGCAGCGGGTCCATAGGCGTCGACGCGATCCTGAGGCGTGTCGCCCTCGTCGCGTGGCCGGTACAAGAGACGAAACAGCTGACGATCGACTCGCGTGAACGCGGCCGCCACAGCGACGACCGGCCGCCCCCGATGCTTCTCCTCGACGACGAGCGGCAGCAGCGGCACATATCCGGTGGCCGCCGTCACGGCTGAATCATCTGATGGCATCCACGGACGCCGGCGCGGTCCGGGCGGATCGAACAACACGCACACGACGTCGGGCATGAGGTATCCGAAACGCTCGAGCCGCGCCGCGTAGCCGTCGGCCGCCAGTCCCATCGCGCCGAGATTCACCGCAGTGAAGCGCCGATTCGGTGCACCGGGACGATCGAGCGTGAACGACACGGTCTGACGCAGCGCCGCCGTGGTCGTCTCGCCCGCCGCGACGCCCCAGCCGAACGCCAGGTCGCCGCCGACGGTCGCGATGCGCAGCTCGTTGGACGCTTTGCGAGACATCACCGGACCACGGTAGCCCCAGATGTTCACGCCGCCGAGCAGCTCTGTGTGCCTGTGCGCCGTCATATCGGCCACGACCGCGAGCGTGACCGCGACGGCCAGCGCCTGACCGACGAGAACCATGGCAGCCAGCCTCGTCATGGGGTCACGAGCGACCAGCGCGGCTCACCCGCCCGGCGGCTCATCGCGAGCGCGATCGCGACCGACGCGCACACACACGACGCCACGAGCCAGACGCGCGCGGCCGGAATCCACGGCAGCTGGGCGCCGACCTTGAGGTTGCCGATCGCGAAGGTCGCGAGCGTGGCCGCGGCCAGTCGGTCGCCGGCACGCTCGAGCACGAGCGCGCCGAACGGCACCACGAGGAAATGAAAGTTCCACAGCGCGCGATCCGGCTGCTGCACGTACGCGATCACCGCCGCGACCGGCAGCGCCGCGATGGCGAGCCGGCGCAGATCGGCCGGCGCGAACCAGATGCCGGCGGGGGCCAGCAAATACAGCGGACCAAACTCGTTGAACATCGCCGACGCGACGCCGCGCAGGCTGAGGCGGTCGAGCCAGAGTCCGATGACGGCGCCCTTCGAAAACGTCACGGACGCATAGCCGTAGGAATAATTGAACTTCAGCATCAGCGTCAGCGTGAACGCGACCCAGACGATGAACGCGAAATTGCCGGCGATGAACGCGTGCAAGGCGTCGCGCCAGCGGCCGCCCAGCGTCGATGCACCCGCGAAGATGTACAGAGGCGCCGCCGCAAATTCCTTCGCCAGCACGCCGATCGACGCCACGACGCCCGCGGTGACGAACCGTCCCGTCGTCAGGGCCGTCGTCAGGATCGGACCGAGCGCGTACATCAGCGGATCGGACGTGTACGGATCGTGCAGCGTGTACAAACCGCCGAACCCTGCCGCGGTCAGGACGCACGCGAACGAGGCAGCGCGGCGACTGAAGCCGACAGTCAGGCACCACACGAACACGCCGGCCGCCGCGGCAGCGTTGCAGACGACCGAGTACGCCTTCCACTTGACAGGCGACGGCCCCGGCAGCACGCCGAGCACCCACGGAACGAGCACGCGAAAGCAATGGAGATCGCTGCAGTCTTGAACGATCGTCCGGGCCTCGGTCTTCTCGTACACCTCGCGATCGGTGACGCGGTCGGGCGTCGGCGACAGCGCCGCGACGATGGCAAGCGCGACGGCGACGATACCGAAGCGCGCGGCGACGCCGGTCACCGATTCACCATGCGCAGCACCGGCGCGACGAACGCCGCGGCGACCCGACGGTTGCCGTCGGGCGTCAGGTGCATCCCGTCGAACGACAGCGCTGTGTCGCGCGTATCGACCACCTGGCCGAAATTGACGTACTGCACGCGCCGGTTCGAGGCGTAGAGGCGCGTCATCATGCCGGCGAGCTCGGTCTGCTGGTCGACGTGCCGCTCGTGCGACTTGCCTTCGAGCCACACGTACGGCTGCGTGACGACGATGACTTGTTTGCCGCGATCGAGCGCCTGCTCGATTGCCATCCGCATCGGCTCGCAGTAATGACGCCAGTCTCCGCTGCAGCCGGTGCGCCCAGAATCGCGGATGGCGCGCGCCGGCTCCGTGGCGACGTGGCCGAGCCCGCGCTCGGCCGCGCTGCCGGCTTCGGCCGTCGCCTGCAGCGCGCCGGCGGCGACGCGCGCCGCGAGCCCGGGACGGAATACGGTCTTGTCCGAGTCGCGGTACAACGCGCCGGCGTCGCCGCCGTGGAGCATCGCCGCGGCTTTCTCCTTGAACACGATCGGAAAAATCGGCAGGTACCCGGTCAGCCGGAATACCGGCGATTCATGGCGAAACACCGACAGGTTCGGCCCCGCCGGCATGGTCAGGTCGTTGTAGCCTTCGTACAGGATGACGAGGTCGTAATCGAGGTACGCGTAGTCGCGCAGCGTATATACGAACGAATACACGCCCTCGTTGTTGTACGCGAGGTTGATGACGCGAACCGGCCGCGGCGATCGACGGGCGAGGTCGCGCTCGAGCACCGCCGGGATCGCCTCGTCCGCGTTCACGCCGTAGCCATACGCCGTACTGCCGCCCAGCATCACGACGCGGTACTCGTTGGGCGCCTTCGCGCCGGCGATCGGTCCGCGATAACCCCAGACGTTGTAACCCGCCGACCGGGCGTACTTGCGATGCAGGTACACATCGACGGCCAGCAGCGTGGCCGCAGGGACGAGCAGCGCGAGCGCGATCGCGGCGGCGGCAAACGCCGCGCGTCTGCGCCGTGGCGCCGGCGGTGTCAAAGAGGTCACGTGTTACAGTGCCGCGCGTGCGCGTTCTGCGCGTCATCACACGGTTGAACATCGGCGGTCCGTCGATCCAGGCGATTGAGCTGACGACGCGTCTGGCCGATCGGGGATACGACACGCTGCTCGTGCACGGATCGCCGGATGCCGGCGAAGGCGACATGCGGTACCTGCTCGAGGGCCGCCGGCCGGATCGGTTCGCCGTGCGATCCGTACCGTTCCTGCGGCGTCGGGTTGCGCCAATCGACGACGTCCGCGCCGCGGCGGCACTCTTTTCGCTGCTGCGCGGCTTCCGTCCCGACGTCGTGCATACGCATATGGCGAAAGCCGGCACTGTGGGCCGCATCGCCGCGCTCGCCTACAACCGAATCGTTCGCGCCACCGAGCGCGCGCGCCTCGTCCACACTTATCACGGGCACGTGCACGAGGGATATTTCAGTCCTGCGAAAGCGCGCGTCTTCGCCGGCATCGAGCGGCTGCTCGCGCGCCGAACGGACCGCATCGTCGCCATCTCGCCGCGCATTCGCAGCGAGCTCGTCGACCAGCACCGCATCGGACGGCCGGATCAGTATCGAGTCGTGCCGCTCGGCTTCGACCTCTCCGCATTCGCCGCTATCGACGATGGGGCACGCGCAGCCGGGCGCCGCGCGCTCGGCCTCGCGGCCGACCGCAGTGTCGTCACGACGGTCGGCCGTCTGACGGCCATCAAACAACAGCGCCTCTTTCTCGAGACGGCCGCGGCCCTCACGCGCTGCGGACGCGAGATCGATTTTCTGATTGCCGGCGACGGCGAATTGCGCGGCGAGCTCGAGCGAACCGCGCGCGACCTCGGCGTCGCGGACCGCGTCCGCTTTCTCGGCTGGCGCCGCGATCTGCCGACGCTGTACGCGGCCACGGACGTCTTCCTGCTGACGTCGCGCAACGAAGGAACGCCGGTGGCGTTGATCGAAGCCATGGCCGCCGGATCCGCCGGCGTGAGCACCGATGTCGGAGGGGTTCGCGACGTCGTGACAGACGATCGCGTCGGCCGCGTCGCGGCATTCGGGGACGTGCAGGCCATCGCCGATCATGTACGCACGCTGATCGACAATCCGGCGCTGCGCCGCGGCGTCGCAGAGGCAGGCCGACGACACGTGCTGGAACAATTCAATCTCGATCGGCTGCTGGACGACATCGACGATCTGTACCATTCGCTACGCCGCGGCGACAGCTAAAGGCGTGCGCGCATCACGTGTAAGGGACCAGGCGGCGATGCCCCATATCGCCGCGAGCGGCAGCAGACTCCACAAACCGCGCAGCCCGAGCAGCTCGCCAACATTCCAGGCCACGTGTGACCGGACGCCGCCGCGGAGTCGATCGGGATCGGCGGCGTAATCGACGAAGCTCTGATGGTTGACGGACAGATCGCCTGCGCGAAACGCCGGCCAGAGAAAGTCGTGCACCGGCGACTGCAGATTGCCGGGCGGCTGAGCCGTCGTCGAGACGGCGATGAGCGATAACGCGGCGCCCCACACGCAACAGACGACGAGCAGCATCCGTCCGGCTTTCGATGCGGAGTCCCAGACCGGCGCGGCGCCGAGCGCCACGAACGGCAGGCTCGGGCTGAGATGCCGCGGCCCGTACGACCAGCCACCCTCCCAGTAGATGTACGAGGCGTTGAGCACCAGGTAGTACGCGCCGATCATCAGGGCGACGAGCGCCGGCGCGAATCCGTGACGGGATCGCATCAGAAGCACGAGACCAACCGCCGCGACGGCGACGATGGGCGCGAGCCGCAGCAGGCCCCGATATCGGCCGAACAGCACGCCGTAGGCGACGTCGAGCCGCGGCGTCGAGATCCCGAACACGCCCCGCCGCATGCCTTCGAACGCCTCCTCGCTCACGTATCCGATTCGGAACGGCGAACCGAACGCGGCCGCGTTGTACGCGGCCAGGCACGCCAGCGCGAGCGCAGCTCCTGCCAGCAGCCGCAGCGCCACGCCCCACCCGCCGCCTCGGTGTACGCCGCTCGTGGCGAGCGCGAAGGCCACGATGATCGCAGCGGGGATCGCCGCGGGGTATTCAGTGACGGAAGCCCAGCCGCATGCGAGGCCGACGAGCCACGCGAGCCGCAGCGGCTGCGATGAGCGATTCATGATCACCGCTGCAGTGAAGCCGGCCATCAGACAGCCGGCTGTGACCGCATGGCCCATGAACAGCGTCGCGTACGGCCAGGCGGGAGTCGCCAAGCCGTAGGCGACCGCCGCGACAATCGCCGCGGCACGTGATGCGCGCCACTCGAGGGCGAGCGCCAGTACGCACAGCGCTGCGGCAACGGTGAACAGGCCGGAGGTGACGACCGTCGCGATGTACGACGTCCACGTGACGCCGGCGCGCGACGCTGGCGGCACGCCGACGACTCGCGCCATCGCTGCCGCCGCCGCGACAGGAACCACGGCCAGCAGTGACGCGCCGGGCGCCTTGTCAGAGTAGTAGTGATCGTTCCACAGCGCCCGATCGCCAGTCGACGAAGCGTACTCATCGATGCGCAGCGTGCGATGCTCGACGATCGCTCGCACGAGCGCGAAACGCGAGTTCTGATTCCAGCCGCCGCCCTCGTAGAAGTATGCGTACGACGCCAGCAGCGTACAGCTCACGACGATGGCCGCGCGCCGTGCGGTACAATCCACGCCGGTGACGGCCTCACGCGCGCTCGCCTTCATCTGCCTCATCGCCGCACTTCACGGCCTTTTCTTCATCTGGTATCAACGGCCCGACTGGACCACGCAATGGCCCGATCAGGAGGGCTACCGCCGGCTCGGAGAAGTCCTCGCGACGACCGGCCAGTTCACGCGCTTTCCCGATGCGCCGGCATTCGTCCCGGAAGTGCTCCGGACTCCGGCGTACCCGATCTTCGTGGCGCTCGTGTATCGAGTGTTCGGCACGCACCAAATCGCCGTCGCGCTTGCGCAGACGGCGCTGTTCTCCGTCGTCTGCCTCGTGGTGTACGCCATCGGTCGGCGCGTCGCGTCGGAACGGATCGCATGGCTCGCCGCGATGGCCACAGCGCTCTTCCCGCCGATTCCGTACTTCGCCGCGCTGGTGATGACTGAAGTGTGGACAACGGTACTCTTCACTGCGTCCATGTATCTTGCCGTCGGCCTTGTGATCGGAGCACGACCGCGGAGCGCGTCGTCGTTCCTGCTGCTCGGGTTCCTGCTCGGCGTGACCACGCTGAGCCGGCCGGCCTTCGTCCTGTTCCCGTTCGCCCTCGCAGCGGTCGGCGTCATCGTTCTTCCGCTGCTGCGGGTCGCCGAGCGGCCGCGCGCGACGCGCTGGGCGCTCATGCTCGCCGCGTTCGCCATCACGATGCTTCCCTGGTTCACGTACAACTACGTGACTCTCGGCCGCTTCACGCTGTCTCCGGCCGGCGGCATCGGGCGCGGTCTGTGGGAAGGCTCGTGGCAGGCCACATGGTCAGGCCGCCTCCAGAACGAACTGACGCACCTCGCCGACGACATCTCCGATCGCGCGACGCTCGACGCGCGGGTGCGCGCCGTCGCAGAGCGCGAGCGTCAGGCGCCCGAGCCGATGCTCGAATACGTCCATCAGTGGCAGGACATCCGGCGCATCTGGGCGACGCCGACCGATCCCAGCGAGCGCGCGATCGCGCGCGTGAAGGCCGACCACGAGTACCAACGCGTCGCGATGCAAAACCTGCGACGGCAGCCGATAGCGCAACTGCTGCGCCGGCTGGCTCGCGGCATCCTCGTGCTGTGGGCCGCCGAAATTCCGTTCCGCTACAGCGACATCAACGCGCTGCCGCCGCTGCTGATCTATCTGTGCTGGGGCGCCCAGGCCGTCCTCGTCTGCGGCGCCGTGGCCGGAGTCATCGTCCTGGCGCGACGCGGCCGCGTCGCTGCGGCGTCGGTGCTCGCGACGCCGATCGTGTACGTCACCGCCGTTCATCTCCCGCTGCTCACCGAAGCGCGCCAATCGCTGCCCGTGCAGCCGATCGTGCTGCTGCTCGCGACGATCGCCGCGACGAATGCGATCGGCCATTCACTTCCCCGCGAACCGCAGGTTCATGAACGCGAGCATCTCTGACAGCCACGCCTGACTGTTGAAGCCGTCTGCGGCGATGTGATCGGCGACCTTCATGCCGAGCAGCACGTTGTCGTCCATGCTGTTGTTCAGGAAGAGCCCGTGCCGGCCGAGGGTCAGCAGATTCGGAACCGCGTGCACGCCTTCGAGAACCGGAATCAGGTGGTCCTCGAAATTCAGCTCGTACACCGGATACGCGGTCGGAATGTCGGTGACATAGTAGTCCTCGACTTCATCCTCCGTGACGCCGTAACCCATCTTCAACAGATCGCGAAGCGCGATGCGGTAGATCTCCTCGTCGCTCGCGTTCCACATGGGCTCGTCGCGCCAGCACGAGAGCTCGATGCAGAGGATCGTCCGGTCCGGCGGCACCATGTCGCCGCTGACGTTCTTCTGCTCCGACATCCGGTTCACGCGGTACTGCTCGTCGAGCAAGTACACCCAGTGGTAGTCGGTCAGCTGCGCGCGCGCGAGCGCGATGTAAATCAGCTTCAGGCTGCGGTACCGCAGCTTCGACGCGTGCTGCGCGACCGAAGGCGGCAGCTCCGGCGTCATCATGCTCACCAGCGACGGCAGCGGCAGCGTCGAGAGCACGCCGTCGCAGTCAATCGTCTGTTCGCGACCGTGCTGTTTGTGCACGACCCGGGCGATACGGTCGCCGTCGCGCTCGAGGCGCACGACCGGCGACTCGAGCAGAATGCAGTTGCCCGCGCGCCGGATGGCGGCCGCCATGCTCTCGTACAGCACGCTGATCCCTTTGCGCGGATACATGTACTTCGTGAAGTACGTGGCCGGATCCGCCCTGACGCCGAGCGTCCTCAGAATGATGTTTTTCAGATTCAGCTTCGCAACGCGCTGCGCCTGCTTCGACGAGATCTGGGACGTCGGCAGTCCCCATACGCGGGCGGAATAGATCCCGAAGCACAGGTCGTACAGCGTGCGGCCGAGATTCCTGACGCCCCACTCCTCGAACGAATGCTCCTTCTTCGCCGGCGCGAGCGCCGACTTGAGCGTGGCGACCAGGTAATCGAAGACGATGCGCGCCGACAGGAGCGGGCTGACGCCGGTCAGCACCTGGAGCATCTCGAGCGGATAGACGTACTCCTTGCCGCGCAGGAGCACGCGCGTGCCGCGCGTCAGGATCAGCGGGTCGTCGCCGAAGAACGGCTTGATCGCTTCGTGAATCGCGCGGCTCTCGTCGGTCTCGCGAATATGAAACGTATGCGGCCCGTAATCGACCGCGTACTTCCCGACGGCGATCGTCTTTCCCATGCCGCCGACCGCGCTGTCGCGCTCGAGCACGGTGACCGGATACCCGAGCTGCGACAACCGCCAGGCCGCCGACATGCCGGCCGGCCCGGCGCCGAGCACGACGATCTTCACATTCTTCACGGGGCGCGTCAGGTCCGCTCCGCGACGACGAAGTAATAGAGATTCGCTGCGAAGGGCAGCCATCGGAATGGCAGCATGAATCGCTCGCGAACGCGAAAGCCGTTCGCCAGCCAGAGGCGCATCCGCGCCGGTGTCGTGAACGTCAGATGATCGGGATACCGGATCGGAAATTTGCCGAGCAGCAGCCTTCCGGCGCTCATCGTGGCGTCGTTGGGAACGACCACGATGGCGCGGCCCCCGCGCTTCAGGACGCGTCGTGCTTCCGCGAGCAGGCGCCCCGGCTCGCGCGTGTGCTCGAGGACGGCGATCAGCAAGACGACCTCGAACGATTCATCGGCGAACGGCAGCTGGTACCCGTCGGCGCACAGGAGGAAGCGGCACTTGCCGGCCGCGCGCCCCACACGCGTCATCGAAACGTCCATCTGTACAGGCTGCAGGCCGGTGCCGTCGAACATCATCCCCTCGCCGCAGCCGACTTCGAGGACGTCGCGGCCACCGATACCGGCGACACGCGCCACCACCTCGTCGCGGTACATCCGGTAGAAGTAGCCGACAACGCCGGTCACCTGCGAGTCGTGGCCTTCGAGCTCGGCCGCGTACTCGTGGAGATCGCGTTCGCTAAGCTCTCGCGGGTTGGCGGAAGAACGCATGAAGCCTGCGGATCCCTTCGTCGAACGGAGTCGACGGCGCGAAGCCGAATCGATCGCGCATCGTCGGGTCGGCGCTGCGGAACTCGATGTATTCGGGTACGTCGCCTTCGTGCCTGAGGGTGATCTCGACGCCGGATGCGCGTGCCATCGCGGCAACCGCTTCGTCGATCGTGATCGGGGCGCCGCCAGCGAGATCGAGCGTCCCGCCGAACGACGCGTCGGCGACGATCCGCCACAGCGCGTCGGCCGCGTCGTCGACGTACATGAAGTCGATGAGGTTCTTGCCGTTGCCGCGGATGGTGAATTCGCGCTGTCCGTCCATGATCGCGCGCAGCCACCGCGTGGTGATCTTGCGCGGCGCCTCGTACGGACCGTACGCGCCGAAGAAGCGGACGTTCGCGTAGCTCGCCAGCAGTCGCCGCCGCTCGGCGAAGAACGCCACATAGCGTTCCGACGCGAGCTTCGATATCGCGTACGGCAGCAGCGGATTGACCGGCGTCGCCGGCGAGACGGGACCGCGCAGGCCGTCGTACACGGCGCCGGACGACATGTAGATCATGCGGTCCATCGCGATTCTCTCGAGCACGTTGACCACCGCGACGGTGTTGAGCTCGAGGTCCCACCGGGCGCGTTCGGCCGAGACCGCGGGATCGCCGTTCGCCGCGAGGTGAAGGACGGCATCGGCACGGCCAACGCGGCGTCCGAGATCGCGCACAGCATCGGCGTCGACGAGATCGCACGCGACAGCCGTCACGCGCGTGAGGTTGCGATCGGCGACGAACGCCGGCAGATCGGTCGTTCGATTGTAGACGGCGACGATTTCCCAGTCGCGCGGCGCACGCAGCAGCACGTTGCGCCCGATGAATCCCGACGCGCCGGTGAGCAGCAGCTTCACAGCGACATGACTCGATTACTCGATTACTCGATTACCCGATTACTCGATTACTCGATTACCCGATTACCCGATTACCCGATCTCACCGTGGCAGCCCCGCCATGTGCTCCTGATAC
>WNES01001667.1_pt1 | contig 10358 bp, 10 predicted proteins | sample 5399931 | NCBI WGS metagenome assembly WNES01 (sample SAMN13153332, study PRJNA577476) | soil metagenome | isolation source: 20 cm grassland meadow soil 2 days after 3rd rain plot 5 | place: USA:California | collected 2015-11-11
GGCTGCTCGGTGAGAGCGCGGGACTCCCGCTCGGCGAGGCGGTGTGGGGCGACACGCTGATCGAGCTGCCGCGCGAGGATCGCTCGCGGGCCTCGTTCCGCAACGTTCTCGACCGCGCGCAGCTCGCCCCGGTCCGCCACGGCGAGAGCGTGGGGGTGCGGGCGGCAGAGGCGCTGGCCGAGTTCCCGGTGGCACTACTCGGCGGCGGCTGCGATGCGCCGGGCGCGGACCCCGATGCGCCAACGCCGCACGCCGCCTCCGGTTGACAGTCGGGGAGCGCGGGAGAACACGGAAATCCGCTGGAACTTTCGAGCCGGGATCGGGTCGGAGGCGGTGCAGGATGAAACCAACACTTCACCCTCAGGAGGACAGCATGTTGCACGAGCACTTGGGACTTGCGGGAGTATCCGCGGCGCTCGCCGTGCTTGCCGGCTGTGCCAGCGGCATCCCCCTGCACGAGAGCGACCAGGAGGTGCGCGATCGCTTCAACGCCTACGCCGGCGAGCCGATCGATCGCCTCACCTGGCTCGGCCGCTTCGACAGCTGGCAACCGGTGGGCCGCTACGAGCTGGTGGTGTTCACCAGCCCGAGCGACGCCTATCTTCTCAAGGTGGCCCAGCCCTGCCAGAACCTGCAGTTCGCCAACCGCATCGGGGTCACATCGACCGCCGGCTCGGTGAGCAGCCGCTTCGATTCGGTGATCGTCGGCCAGATGCCCGGCTGGCGGGATCGCTGCCAGATCGAGGAGATCCGCAAGGTCGACTACCGGCGCATGAAGGCGGACGTGCGCCTCGATGCGCAGCGCGCCAGGGAGGCGAAGGCCGAAGCCAAGGCCGACAAGTAGCCGGGCGCCCGCTCTGCGGCCACCGCGTGGGATGCTTGATTTCCCAGGGTGCCTCAGCGATACCCGCGCGCCTGCAGAGTGAACAGCTGCGCGTAGCGGCCGTTCAGCTTCATCAGCTCCTCGTGGCTGCCGTGCTCGATGATGCGGCCGCGGGCGAGGACCGCGATCTGATCGGCCATGCGCACCGTGGAGAAGCGGTGCGAGATGAGGATGGTGATGCGCTCGCGCGCGAGCTGGCGGAAGTGCTCGAACACCTCGGCCTCCGCCTGCGCATCCATGGCGGCGGTCGGCTCATCGAGCACGAGGATATCCGCGCGGGTGCGCATGAAGGCGCGCGACAGGGCGATCTTCTGCCACTGGCCGCCGGAGAGCTCGCGGCCGTCGCGGAACCACTTGCCGAGCTGGGTGCGATAGCCCGCGGGCAGCGTCTCGATGAACTCGCTCGCCCGGCCCTTCACCGCCGCCGCACGCCAGCGCTCCTCGTCCTCGAAGAAGCGCTCATCGCCCGCCCCCACGTTCTCGCCCACCAGCATCTGGTAGCGCGCGAAGTCCTGGAAGATGACGCCGATCCTCTCGCGGAGCGATACCTGGTCCCAATCCCGGAGGTCCTGACCGTCGAGGACGATTCGCCCGGAGCTCGGTGAGTACAGCCGGGTCAGGAGCTTGATGAGCGTGGTCTTGCCCGAGCCGTTCTCGCCGACCAGGGCGAGGCTGCTGCCGGGCGTCAGGTGCAGCGTCACGTGCTCGAGGGCCGGCTCTTCCGCTTCCGGATACGTGAAGCTCACGTCCTCGAAGCGCACGCCGTCCTCGGGATGCGGACCGCGGAGCGCCGTGCCCAAGGGCTCGGGCACCTCCGTCTCGAGGTACTCGTAGAGCGTCGACAGGTACAGGTTGTCCTCGTACATGCCGCCGACCGCCGCGAGCATCGCCGACACGGCCGACTGTCCCTGGCGAAAGAGCGCCACGTACATGGTCATCTGACCGAGCGTGATGAGGCGCCGCACGGCGGTGACCGCGATCCACGCGTACGCGCCGTAGAGCGCCGCGGTGGCGATGAGCCCGAGCGCGAAGCCCCAGGCGTCGCGCCGCATGGTGAGCGCGCGATCCTCGCGATAGAGCCTGCGGAAGATATCGCGGTAGCGCTCGAGGAGGCGGGGACCCAAGCCGTAGAGCTTGACCTCCTTGGCGTGATCCTCGCGGGCGATCACGGTCTCGAGATACATCTGCATGCGCGTCTCGGGGGAGCGCCAGCGGAAGAGCCGGAAGGCATCCCCGGAGAACTTGGCCTCGGCCACGAACGCCGGCAGCCCCGCAAGCAGCAGCACCGCGACGGCCCACGGCGAGAAGCGCGCGAGCAGCACGCCGTAGCTCGCGAGCGACACGCCGTTCTGCACCAGTCCGAAGGTGCGGGTGACGAGGCTCAGCGGGCGGGTCGAGGCCTCGCGGCGCGCGCGCGTCAGCTTGTCGTAGAACTCCGAATCCTCGAAGTGCTGCAGCTCGAGCGTGAGGGCCTTCTCGAGGATCATGACGTTGACGCGCTGACCCAGCTGCGCGCGCAGCAGCGACTGGCACAGCGAGAGTCCCCGCTGCGCCGCGGCGATCGCCGCCACCAGAGCTCCCTCGAGCGCCACCAGCTCCACCACGCGTCTCGCCTCGCCGCCGCCCGAGCGGATGGCGCCCACCACCGCATCCACGATGAGCGCGCCGACATAGGCGACCGAGGCGGGCAGCACGCCGGCCGCGAGCGTGAGGAGCCCGAGCGCCACGGTGAGCGCACCGTTGGTGCTCCACACCAGCTCGAGCGCGCGCCGGCTGTAACGGAAGACGCCGAAAAAGCCGCGCAGCGTGAGCGCCTCGCGGGAAGCGCCCGCGGCGCTCGCCGCGCGCGGGGGATGCGCTGCCGTGGCCATCAGGAGGCGCGCTCCGTGGGCGCAGGCGCGGCGGGCTCCGGGGGAGCCACGCGCGTGATCAGCCGCGAGCCGCGCCGGAAGAACACGTAGCTGTAGAGCCACGAGAAGAGCACCGCCAGGCGGTTGCGAAAGCCGATGAGCACCGTGATGTGCAGCGCCATCCACGCGAGCCACGCGAGCAGCCCGCCGAAGCGCGCCCGGCCGATCTCGACTACCGCGCGCGACTTGCCGACGGTGGCCATCGAGCCCTTGTCATGGTAGCGGAATGCCGCGACGCGCGCGCTCGGCGCGCCGTTGAGCTCCGCCTCGATGAGCCGCGCGACGTAGCGTCCCATCTGCAGCGCGCCCTGCGAAACGCCCGGCACCGGCCGCCCGCTCGCGGCGTCGACGAGGTAGGCCGCATCCCCGATCACGAAGGCCTCGCGGTGGCCCGGGATCGAGCAGTCGGGGAGCACGCGCACGCGTCCTCCCGGCCCGAGCGGCACGCCGAGCGTGGCGGTGAGGGGCGCCGCACGCACACCCGCCGTCCAGATGACGTTGTAACTGCGCAACCGCTCGCCGCGCACCTCGACACCGTCCGCCAACACCTGCGTGACCGGCTCGCCGAGCCGCACCTCGACGCCGAGCGTGCGCAGCTGCCCGAGCGCGCGCGCCGAGGACTCGGCGTGAAACGCCGGCAGCACCCGCGTGCCCGCCTCGATGAGCACGACGCGCGCGCGGCGCGTGTCGGCGACCCGGAAGTCGCGCGGGATCACGTCCACCGCGAGCTCCTTGATGGCGCCGGCGAGCTCGACGCCCGTCGGGCCCGCGCCGACGATGATGAAGGTCAGGTGTGCGGCGCGCTCATTCTGATCCGCCTCGAGCTCGGCGATCTCGAAGGAGCGCAACAGCCGCGAGCGGATGAAGGTCGCCTCCTCCACCTCCTTCATGCCCGGCGCAAACCGCCGCCACTCCTCGTGGCCGAAGTACTCGTCGACCGCCCCGGGCGCGAGAATGAGGTAGTCGTAGGGCACGCGGCCGACCGCGGTGTCGAGGCTGCGGGAGGCGAGATCGACGCGCTGCACCTCGGCCAGCATCACGCGGGCGTTCTTCTGGGTACGGAGAATCGTGCGGATGGGCTGTGCGATGTCCGCGGGCGCCAGCGCCGCGGAGGCGACCTGGTACAGCAGCGGCTGGAACAGGTGGTAGTTGTTGCGATCGATGACGAGCACGTCGGCGGCGGCGCGCTCGAGCGCGCGGGCGGCGAACAGTCCGCCGAAGCCGCAGCCGACGATCACGATCCGCGCTCTGCCGGCGCCGTGCAACGCGCCCTCCGGAATCCCTGGCAACCCCAACCGATGTGGGGGTGATTATCGGCTATTCCAGTGCTTCAGCCGGCGACGCGCCGGCGCAGACTCCCCACCCACGCCTCGCAGAGCCTTACCGCCTCGGCGGGCTGGAAGGCTCCCGGCTCGAGGCACCATTCGAGCCACAACCCGTCGAGGAGCGCCGTGAGCCCGATGGCGGCGAAGCGCAGATCGAGCGGCGAGACGCGCGCGCGGCGCGCTCGCCGGCGGCCCGCCGCGGCCGCCCGCGGCAAGAGCTGCTCGAGCATGCCATGCAACAGCCGCACGTAGCCGCGGTAGCTCTCGCGCTGCACGCGCCGGATCAGCGGCGAATGCCGGAACATGCCCCAGAACACCACCCACACCGCGAGCACCTCGGGGTCGAGGTTCGGCGGGCTGAAGGACGCCTCGAGAAAGGCACGCAGGCGCGCGCGCGGCGAGTCCGGGGCGCGCTCGACCGCCGCCGTGAGGCCCGCGACCAGCTCGTCGTTGAAGTGGCGGTAGGCCGCCGCGATCAGCCGGTCCTTGTTGGGGAAGTGATGGTTGATGAGCCCGACCGAGACGCCCGCCTGGGCGCTGATGGTGCGGATCGAGAGTCCCTCATGACCGTAGCGCTTGAGGCACTCGATGGTGGCGTCGATCAGCGCCTGGCGGCGCCGATGGGGGAGCTGGCGCTCGAAGCGCGGCGCGCGCACCGCGCGCGGCCGCACGCGGCGGCGGCTCCGCCGCCTCACTCATGACTCCACCCGCGCGGCGGCGCACGCGGCAGGCCGCTCTCGGGGATGAGGGCCCTCATGCGGCGCGCGAAGCTGCGCAGGCACACCTCGCCCTCGCCGAGGGGACCGCAGCTGTAGCTGCTCGAGGCCATGCCGGCCTGCACCCGCTCGATGAGGGCCTTGTCTTCCAGGCTCACGCGCCGGTTGATGCGCCAGTTGAGGTAGCGCGCGACGCGCATCTCGCGCCGCGCGTCCGGATGCACGTAGGCGATCTCGCGAATCACGGTCTCGGTCGCCGACACCGGCAGGAACTGCATGAAGTCGACCTGATCCGGGTAGATGTCGAGAGCGACGTTCGGCCAGAGCTTGAAGTAGGTCCACAGCCGCTGCCGCTCCGGCGGCAGATACGGCACCTCCGGCAGCAGCCGCTGATACAGCCGCTCCGACCAGTTGCCGGACGGCGTGTCGCGCAGCGCGCCCGACATCTTGTCGATCCAGGGCTGCGACTCGATTCCGTAGCCCTTGCCGAAGAGCCGTGTGAGTCCCGGGTGCGCGACGTTGATGTGCAGGCCGTCGGAGTAGTTGTCGGCGACGTTCTTCCAGTTGACCGCGCGCGCGCGCAGCGTGACGCGCCCGAGCGGGACCAGCTCCTCGAAGCGGTAGGCGGCGAGCTCGCGCGCGTAGGGAGCGGCCATCTCGTGCACGCCCGGCAGTCCCGGCGCGAAGCGCACGAAGATGAAGCCCATGAACACCTCGTGCTCGAGCGGCACGAGTCCGTGGCGCGCGGGGTCCAGCCCCGTGAAGCTGTCCCGGTTGGGCACGCCGACGAGGCGCCCGTCGAGGCCGTAGGTCCAGGCGTGATAGGGACAGGTGATGCGGCGGCCGCAGTGGCCGCGCGGACCGTCGAGCAGCCGCGCGGCGCGATGCCGGCAGACGTTATGGAAAGCGCGCACCGCGCCATCCTCGCCGCGCAGCACCAGCACCGACTCCCCGAGGAACTCGAAGGTGTGGAAGTCCCCCGGCTGCGGCACGTCGCTCAGGTGGCACACGAGCTGCCAGCTGCCGCGGAAGACGCAATCGCGCTCGCGCTCGAAGAATTCCGCATCCCGGTAGATCCACGCGGGTAGACTCACGCCGTCCGCATCGGCGGGCGCGGCGGGCTCGACTGGCTGCAGGTGGCTCGGCTTCATGGCGGGTGCGTCGCGTGTCGCTGCTCGGACCTTGTTGAACGATCGTACAACAGCACGAACTGCAGCCGCAATATCGGGAGTCGCAGACCTATGGATATCGCGCGCCTGGTCCAGTCGTCGATCGCGCCGGTGTTCCTGTTCAGCGGGGTGGCGGCCACGCTCGGGGTGCTCACTAACCGCTTGGCGCGCATCGTCGACCGGGCGCGCACGCTCGAGGAGCGGCTCGAGAGCCACCCGGGCAGCGCGCAGCACCTGCACGCAAGTCTCGAGGTGCTGGCGCGGCGCGCGCGCTACATCAACTTCGCGATCTCGCTGTGCGCGATCGCGGCGCTGCTGGTGGCGCTGGTGGTCGTGACGCTGTTCGCCAACGCCTTGGTCGGCTCCGAGCTCGGCGTGGCGATCGCGGTGCTGTTCGTCGGCGCGATGCTGTGCCTGAGCGCGGCCTTCGTCACGTTCTTCATCGAGGTGCGGCTCGCCACCGCGGCGCTGCGTATCGGCCAGCGGCACTGAGCCAGCCGCATCACGCCGCGGTGCGCGGCACACCGGCAGCGCACGGCGAGAGGCGGCCGGCGGGCGAATCTGCTACGCTCCGCACCCTTTGGATACGGCCTGCCGGCTCCGGGTGCGCGCCGCAGATGCGCGCGCCGGGCGAGCCTAAGCGCCCCCCCATGAATCGCCCGATCCGCAATATCGCCATCATCGCGCACGTCGACCACGGCAAGACCACGCTGGTCGATTGTCTCCTCAAGCAGTCGGGGACCTTCGCCGCGCACGAGCGGCTCGGCGAGCGCATCATGGACTCCAACGACATCGAGCGCGAGCGCGGCATCACGATCCTCGCGAAGAACTGCGCCATCGAGTACGGCGGCACGCGCATCAACATCGTCGACACGCCCGGCCACGCCGACTTCGGCGGCGAGGTCGAGCGGGTGCTGTCCATGGTGGACGGCGTGCTGCTGCTGGTCGACGCGGTCGAGGGACCGATGCCGCAGACCCGCTTCGTCACCCGCAAGGCGCTCGCCCAGGGGCTGAAGGCCATCGTGGTGGTCAACAAGATCGACCGGCCCGGCAGCCGCCCCGGGTGGGTGGTCGATCAGACCTTCGATCTCTTCGACCGGCTCGGCGCGAGCGACGCGCAGCTCGATTTCCCCGTGATCTATGCCTCGGCGCTCCAGGGCTGGGCGAGCACCGACTACACCGAACGGCGCCCGGACATGGCGGCGCTCTTCGAGGCGATTCTCGCGCACGTGCCGCCGCCGGCCGCGCTTCCCGGTCTGCCGCTGCAGCTGCAGATCTCGACGCTCGACTACAACTCCTACCTGGGGCGCATCGGCATCGGCCGCATCCGCCGCGGCGTGCTGCATCCCGGCGAGAGCGTGGCGCTGCGCTTCGGGAGCGAGGACCGCGGCACGGCGCGCATCGGCCAAGTGCTGACCTTCTCCGGGCTCGAGCGCGTGCCCGTGGAAGAGGCCAGCGCCGGCGACATCGTCGCGGTCACCGGCATCGAGTCGGTCAACATCGGCGTGACGCTCTGCGACCCCGAGCACCCCGAGGGGTTGCCGCCGATCCATGTGGATGAGCCGACGCTCGCGATGAACTTCCAGGTGAACACCTCGCCGCTCGCCGGCCGCGAGGGCAAGTTCGTCACCAGCCGCCAGCTGCGCGAGCGGCTGTACCGCGAGCTGCAGGGCAATGTGGCGCTGCGGGTCGAGGACACCGACGAGCCGGACGTGCTCAAGGTCTCGGGCCGCGGCGAGCTGCACCTGACCATTCTCATCGAGAACATGCGCCGCGAGGGCTACGAGCTCGCCGTGTCGCGTCCCCAGGTGCTGACCCGGATCGTGGACGGCGAGGTACACGAGCCCTACGAGGCGCTCACGGTGGACGTCGAGGAGCAGCACCAGGGAGCGGTGATGGAGGCGCTCGGCCCTCGCCGCGGCGAGCTCACCGACATGAGTGTCGGCGACGGCCGTGCGCGCCTCGAGTACCGCGTTCCGGCAAGGGGGCTCATCGGCTTCCAGGGGGAGTTCCTGACGCTCACCCGCGGCAACGGACTCATGAGCCACATCTTCGAGGGCTTTGCGAGAGTCGCGGGCGAGATCGAAGGCCGCCACAACGGCGTGCTGGTGAGCAACGAGCACGGCGAGGCGGTCGCCTACGCGCTGTTCAACCTGCAAGAGCGCGGCCGCTTGTTCGTCGCCCCCGGCGAGAAGGTCTACGAGGGCATGATCATCGGGATCCACAGTCGCGAGAACGACCTGGTGGTCAACCCCATCCGGACCAAGAAGCTCACCAACATCCGCGCCGCCGGCAAGGACGATGCGATCCTCCTCACCCCGCCCATCGAGCTGACGCTCGAGTATGCGGTCGAGTTCATCGCGGACGACGAGCTGGTCGAGGTCACGCCCACCTCGATCCGCCTGCGCAAGCGCCTGCTCAAGGAGCCGGAACGCCGGCGCGCCGCGCGCAGCGAGGCCGCGGCGGCGCTGACCTGACCGAAGCAGCGCGCCCCTAGAGCGCGCGCGCCCCCGCGATGTCGATGAAGCGCAGGAACTCGGCGCGGGTGCGGGCATCGCTGCGGAACGTGCCCGTCATGCGGCTGGTGACCATCGACACGTTGCGCTTGTGCACGCCGCGGGTGGTCATGCACTGGTGCACGGCGTCGACCACCACGCCGACCCCGCGCGGCTTGAGCACGTCCGTGATGCAGTCGGCGATCTGCGTGGTGAGCTTCTCCTGCACCTGCAGCCGCCGCGCGTAGCCGTCGACCACGCGCGCGAGCTTGCTGATGCCCACCACCTTGCTGCCGGGGAGATAGCCGATGTGCACCCGTCCGATCATCGGCGCCATGTGGTGCTCGCAGTGCGACTCGAAGGTGATGTCGCGCAGCACGATCATCTCGTCGTAGCCGCCGACTTCCTCGAAGGTGCGCCGGAGGTACGCGGCCGGATCGATCTGGTAGCCGGAGAACCAGTCGCGGTAGGCGTCGACGACCCGGTGCGGGGTATCGCGCAGGCCTTCGCGGTCGGGATCCTCGCCCGCCCAGCGCAGGAGCGTGCGCACCGCCTCCTCGGCCGCGCGGCGCGAGATCCGCGATCGCGTACTCCCCATGTGACCGTCTCCCCCGGCGCGCACACGCCACCGTCCGCCTTCATCCGCGGACGGAGTGTAGCGTGCGGGGGGTTCGGGGTGCCGCTAGATGCCGCTAGAGCGGCAGCCGCGGATCGCTCGCGACGTCCTGCCGGACGGGCCGGACGGGCTGGACGGGCTGCCGGGCGATCAGCCGCCCGTTCAGCTCGGTAACCGCACGGCTGCCGGTGCGCACGAACAGAAACGGCAGTACCCCGTGCACCAGGCAGGCGATCCCGGCGAGCATCATGCGGGTGCCAAAACACACCGCGTTCGCGAGATGCTCGGTGTAGGTCTCGCCGACTGAGGCCGGATGCTCGGTGAAGGCGCGGATCAGGTTCATGGCCTAGCATGCTAGCGGCTGTAGCGCGCTACCGGGTTGCGAAGGCATGGCAAACCTCCTCCCGGTGCGCAACAATGTTGCGCATTGCTGGCGGATACGGCGCATGTCGTTTCATGGACAAGCTGGATGCCAGAATCCTGGAGCTCCTGCAGAGCGATGGCGCGCTGACCGCCGCCGAGATCGCCGAGCGGATCGGCCTCTCGAAAGCCCCCTGCTGGCGGCGCATTCAGAAACTGCAGCAGGACGGGGTGATCCGCCGCACGGTGGCGCTGCTCGATGCGCACTCGCTGAATGTCGGCACGACCGTGTTCGTGACGCTCAAGACCGGCAATCACAGCGAGGCGTGGTTCGAGAAATTCGTGCGTGCGGTGCGCGACATCCCCGAGGTGACGGAGATCCACCGCATGAGCGGCGACGTCGATTACCTGATCCGCATCGTGGTGCCGGACATCGACGCCTACGACGCCGTGTACAAGCGCCTCATCTCCGCGGTGGAGTTCCAGGATGTGAGCGCCAGCTTCGCGCTCGAGACCATCAAGTACACGACCGCGTTGCCGCTCGATTACCTCAAGCTCGATTGAGCCGAGCTCCCGGGGGTGTTCTCGCGGATGATCTGCGCGATGCGCGTGGCTATCTCGCGCCGGTCGATGTCGTAGGCGCGGGTGGTGAGGACGGGGTCGGGGCGCGGCCGCTGCGCCAGCTGCGCTCCCGAGTCATCGCGCACGTCGACGGCGACGCGCGTCGAGAGCCCGATGCGCAGCGGGTGCGCCGCGAGCTCGCGCCGGTCGAGCGCTATGCGCACCGGCACGCGCTGCACGACCTTGATCCAGTTGCCGGTGGCGTTCTGCGCCGGCAGCAGCGCGAACGCCGCGCCGGTGCCGAGGCCGAGCCCCTCGACTCT
>WNES01005047.1_pt1 | contig 10356 bp, 10 predicted proteins | sample 5399931 | NCBI WGS metagenome assembly WNES01 (sample SAMN13153332, study PRJNA577476) | soil metagenome | isolation source: 20 cm grassland meadow soil 2 days after 3rd rain plot 5 | place: USA:California | collected 2015-11-11
GCGACCGGGGAGGCGCTGAGCGCGCTGCTGCTTCTGGTCCCGCCAACTCGATCGATCGGGGTGCTCCTCGTCTCGGGGCTGCTGGGCGGCGCCATCGCCACCCACATGCAGCACGGTCAATCGTATGTCGGCCCGGCCGGCCTCCTCGTGCTCGTCTGGCTGGGCACCTGGCTGCGCCATCCCGAGACGCTGTGGAGCCTCACTTACCCCCGCTGAAAGGACGAGAACGTGTACCGTCTGTGGCGCTTCACGCCGTGGCTCACCCGGCTCATACTGGGCGCGGCGACGCTGATCTTTACGCTGATCGGTGTGAAGTACATCACCGATCCGGTGCGCGCTGCCGCGAGTTTCAAGATCTCGCTCGGCTCGGCGGCTGCCATCACGAGCATGCGCGTCGGCTTCGGCGCCTTCCCTCTCGGGTTCGCGATCATCGTCGCGAGCTGCCTGGCATCGACATCTCGCCTCCTCCCGGGACTCTACTTCGTAGCCACGATCATCGGTGTCGCCACGGCAGCGCGGGTGCTCGGCATCGTGGTGGACGGTGCGGCGCCGGAGAGCGTGTTCCTGCTGCGGCCGGAAGTCGCTCTGTTGGCGCTGTCCGTGGTCGGCGTGTTGCTCGAATCCGGCAGGCGGCGGCACCAGCGGACGCACACCGCTTGACCTGAGCTCCCAGCGACGCTGGGGACCGCCGACGATCTTCACGACGGCTTCGAATCGCGCCAGCTCGCTTGACTCCAACCGGCCCTCAAGATGTCGCGTAGGCCTTCAGAACAAGACTCCGCGGCCGCCGGAATTATTCCCGCAGGAATAAGCGGTGGGCGCGCGAGGTCTCTGGCATCGAAGGAAACTACTGTTCCACTCTCGCAGGAGGACAATCGCGTATGTCGTACGTGCATGCCGTTCCGGTCCGGAACGCCGCGGGGCTGCTGCTCGCCGCCGTTGCGCTCGCCGGGGCCGCCGCGCACCGCGCCCCGGGCAACCCGGCGGCCGTGAGCGCCAAGCTGTCCGAATGGAAGGTAGAGCTCTCGGCGCGCAGCATCGCCGCCGGGACCGTGACGTTCACTGTCGCGAACGTCGGAAGCATCCCCCACGCCTTTGAGGTCGAGGGGCAGGGGATCGAGCAGGAGACCGCCGTCATCCAGCCGGGGTCAAGCGCCACCCTGACGCTCACGCTCAAGCCAGGGACCTACGAGGTGTACTGCCCCGTGGGCGAGGACTCGCACAAGAAGCTCGGCATGGAGACGCACTTGACGGTGGTGGGCGCAACGCGCCCGGGCTCGTCGGGCTACGGCGACTCCGAGATGGGCGAGTCCAACATGTCTCACATGAGTGAATCGCCTGCGAGGGGAGAGAAAGTCCAGGCGATCCGGGTGACCAGCGGCGGGCCCGTCATCCAGATCCTCCCGGGCCCGTTCCCTTTCCCCGACAGCGCGGCCCCGATCCTCAAGCAGTTCGGGGATGAGCGGGAGGGGCTCGAGTCGCAGGTGAAAAACGGGCCCTACTCGAACAACGTGACCCCGATTGCCGGCGCCTTCACCTTCACCGCCTGGGACAAAGGCGCGGTGCGCGACTCGGTGGATGGAGTCGCCGAGTTCATGACTCAGGACGGCGCCCGCTGGAAGCTCGCGCTGGACCGTGTCCAGACGAAAGATGTCCCGCACCACCCGCGCTTCGGCGGCGTGATCCTCGGGCTTTACTACCACGGCAACACGGCGGTGCACACGCCGCTCGTGCCCACGATCAACAGCGCGGTGGCGCTGTGGGCGTTCGGGCACCTGTACAAGAACGGCGCGCTCGTGACCGACAACGCCATGGTGCACGTGATGCTGTTGTCCCGCACCCGGCGCGACGGGGACTTCGCGCTCGCCTGCTGGGATTGCTCCAAGCACAAGATCGAAGAGTTGCAGCTCCAAATCCTGCCTGGACCGGGCGAGCCGAAGTTGGACGCACCCGGCGGGTTTCTGTTCGTCAACTGGGAAAAGTCCAGCTCCGCGAAGCCAGCGAGCTAAGGGGGATGATCCAATGCGTTTACGCACCGGAGTGATTGGCATGATCGCGCTCGCAGGTTGCGGCGGCTACACGGCGTCCGGCCCCTACGGGGGCGGGGGCGGGGGCGGCGGGCCGGTCGGGTCTGTGACCGTGGGGAACAACGGGGGAATCGTGTTCAGCAGCGCCCATAACAGCACCGCGAACCCGGCGGTCGACACCGTGGCGGTGGGTGGCACCGTGACCTGGACGTGGACCAACAACCTGGGCGTCTCCCACAGCGTCCAGTCCCAGGGGTCGACCGCGTTTGCGAGCAGTCCGATCATGAGCGGCAACGGTCAGACGTACGCCGTCACGTTCACTGCGCCGGGAACCTATCAGTACGACTGTGCGGTGCACGGCACGGCGATGACCGGCACGGTCGTGGTGCGGTGATGAACGCGCCGGTGGAGGGGACCGTGTGCTGCGACCTTGAGGGCACAGTGCGCAAAGAACATCATGCTGGGTCCAGGGGGCGACGTGAAGCTGCTCGACGTCGGAGTAGCGCACGACATGGCCCTGCTCTTGGCAGCCGACGCGTTCCAGCCACGCGCCCTGGCCTACATGAGCCCAGACCAGCTCCTGGGGGACGCGCTGGGTCCAGCGAGCGACATCTATGCCCTGGGCGTCGTGTTTTACGAGATGCTCACGGGCCGACCCCCCCACGCGGGGACCACCGTTGCCGAGCTGCGGATCCAGCGTCTGCTGCGCCCGCCTATCCCGGTGAACTGGCTCCGCCCGACCTTGTCTCGCGCATTGGCGGACGTGGTTGCGCGGGCCCTCCATCCCGAGCCCGCGGAGCGCTGGCCGTCGGCAGTGGCCTTCGCGCAGGCGGCGGCTCGGGCGGTCATGAGCGGCCCCTGAACGCGGTTGGCAGTGACCACCTGCTTGCTAGATTGGTCCGCGTGCCGAAGCAGGTCGCGGAGGAACGAGATGGCGAAGACCAGCGCAGGTCTCCTGATGTTTCGCCTCAGGGACGGTGAGCCCGAGGTGCTCCTGGTGCATCCGGGAGGACCGTTTTGGGCGAAGAAGGACGAGGGGGCTTGGTCGATTCCTAAGGGTGAGTTCCCAGCGGGGGAAGAACCGCTGGCGGCCGCGCAGCGTGAGTTCGCGGAGGAGACCGGCTGTCGAGCCCAGGGCCCTTTCATCCCGCTGACGCCGATCACGCAGCGCAGTGGCAAGGTAGTCTACGCCTGGGCGGTGGAAGGCGACTGCGATCCCACGCAGCTACACAGCAACTTGTTTTCTCTTGAATGGCCTCCCAAGTCGGGCAAGCATCAGCAATTCCCCGAGGTCGACCGAGCCGAGTGGTTCTCTGTCGCGGTGGCACTCCAGAAGATCATTCCCGCGCAACGCGGGTTCGTCACCGAGCTGGCAGCTGGAACGCGGAGCACGGGCTAACGGCGCAACAGCTCCGCTCCGGGGACTTGCTTGATCTTGGCCCAGACGTGCCGGCTATCCAACCTGCCGCAGAACAGGCACCACGGCCCCCGGAGCGGCAGCGCCTGGAGCGCAGGCCCAATAAGTTGCCGGCGCTGCGCCGGAGCGTGTGCCCAGTACGACCGCAGCCGCAGCTCGACGGCCACGACGTAGTACGGCTGCTCGGCGATATGGCGGACGTCCTTACGCGCGATGTATGCGGCCTTCAGTAGCGGGATCTGCTCGAGTTGCTGACGGAGTCCCCGCACCTCTTCGGGCGTCAGCGCATGCGGCAGCAGCCGATCGCGAGCGTCGACGCCCCGTCGCTCGGCGAGGGCGAGCTCCCACAGGTCAGCCGCAGCCCAGGCGCGGCGCTGATACTCCTCCGCCTCCCGCTCCCGCCCGTGGCGCTCGTAGAAGCGCGACACGAGCTCGTATCCGCTGACCCGGGCTGCGGGTTCTCGCTCGCACACCCAGGCGATGTGCTGCACACCGCTGGGATCATCGCCTTCAAGCAGCACGCTGCCGAGTGCATAGCGCGCCTGATGATGGTCCGGCGCCCGTTCGACCAGGGCCCTCAGCCGGGGCAGTGCCCCCTCGGCGCCGTTCAGGTCCAGCTCGAGCTGGGCCTGCTCCCACTCCTCGCCGGGCGTGAGCGGCCGCGCCGACGCCGCGGTGGCGAGCTCGGCGAGCCGCTGCTGGGCCTGCGCGGCGAGCTGGTGGCGCCGCTGCCAGGCGCTGCGTACCTCCCGTGCCCACAGCGCACCGAGCCGCGACTGGAGCTCGGGCAAGGTCTCGCCGAAATGGAATTCCGCCGCGCTGAGTGACCCTCCTTCCCGACCCAGGGCTAGAGCTGGTTGCGCCGACACGCGGAGCGCCGCGAGCCGGTCCGACAAGCTCGGATGCGTGTCGCCGTGATCCGTCCTGCGCCGCAAGGCCTGCTCCAACCAGCGGCGCTCATCCGACGGAGTCGGCCCCGCGCGTAACGCCACCGCCAGCGAGCCCATGACCCCCGTCGGCGGTTCGGGGTCGATCTGCGCCCGCGCGAGCACCGCCGGCCACCACCGCTGCTGCAGGTATGATCCCATCACCTCCATCCGGGCGAGGCCACGCGCCAGGACGTTCTTGCCCGCGAGCTGCGCTGCGAACTGGTCAGCGTCGTACTCCTGCCTCCGCGCCAACACCAACGTGTAGGCGTTGAAGTACGGCGCCCAGCGCGTCAGGAACCACTGCGTAGCGAGACCACCGTGCCCCCCCTGGGGTTGCGCCCCGAGCCGTAGCCACATCACGCGGATTCGGTAAATCCAGGAACCAAACCGCCCGTGCTGGCGCGACAGGTGCCCGAGCTCGTGCGCCAACGCCGCCCGGAACTCCTCCGGGGAGAGCGTCTGCATCAGTGGCAGGCCGAGCAAGAGGTAATTGCGATACCATCCGAACGGCCCGAGGCGCGGCCGCTGTACCACCCCGACGTTCCCGACGGTGGTGATGAGGATGCGGTGCAGCCGTGGCGTCCGGAGGCGGGCCGTGAGCATGTGCACCAGCGCGACCAGTCCGGGCCCGTCCCCAGCGCGCAGCCGGACTCCGCCGGGCGCCGGAAAGCGCACCCACAGGACCCGCCCCGTGACCAGCAGCGTGGCGCCGAGCACTGCGATGGTCATGAGGAGCGGCGAGAACTGGGAGTGGCTCGCGCGGAACGTGAGCCAGCTGACTCCGGCCACTACCGCGAATGCCACGAGCAGCATGAGCCCGGCGTAGACATACCCAAGGGCCGCGAGCAACACGACCCGCATCGCGTACGCCGCAGGATGAGCGGCCGCGTAGGCTTCGACGCGCTTGACCAGCGCGTCGTACTGCTCGCGCTTCATGCGGAGACCCAAGCTGCGTTAGCCGCTCCGTCCAAACTGGCGGGTGTACTTCACGATCAGCGATCGCGCCTGCGGCCGATTCCACTGGAAGAAGCCTTCGGCCTCGCGACCCTCGTTGAAGACGACAAACAATCCGTTGCCGGCGGTACCGAGCCACCCGAACCGCGCGTTCGCCGTCCAGGTTTGCGCCTGATTGCTGTATTGCACCAGGGTTTGGAGCAGGACGCGCGGCGTAAAGAAGTACGCGACGCGCGTCGCAATCAGCGTCCGGACGAAGTTCCCCTGGTCCAAGCGCACGTCGTTGTACTCGACGCGCAGGGATGTCGTGAGGGAACTCGCGTGCCGCGCGGCAAGGGTCACGCTGCCGCCACGGCGCGTCCCGTTGTAGAACCCGCCCACGTCGGCGCGCAGGTCTAGCGAGAGCGGCGCGCTCGGGTTTGTCGTCAAGTCGAAGCCGAGCGACGTGTAGTCGTACGAGCCCACCGGCAGCGTGACGTTGCTCGCGATCGCGAACGGCTGCTGGAGACCTTGGTGCTCGACGTTGACCTCGGGGCCCAAGCGGCCCCCGTTGGCGAGCTCGACCTCGGTCAGGTCGAGATGGATGCGGCCCTCCTGCCAGTAGCCGTTCAACCCATAATAGCCGCGGTAGTTCACGTGCGGGATCCACTGCTTGAGCAACGGGATGCTCGGGAAGCGTTGCTTCCACATGACGCCTGCTTGATTGAAGTCGCTCCCCACCTGGATGATGCGCGCGACGTTGCTCCAGGCACCGGTCTCGTATCCCAGGCGCGCGCTGTACGCCGCGGCGTTGCCGCCGGGACTCGGGCTTGCCGAGGCCGCGCCCCACCAGTCGATCGTCCACGCGTCCCGAATGCCGATGCGTCCGTCCAGGCCGTACACGCGGTTCCAGTCTCCGGTTTGCGCGGTCGCCATGCGCTGCACGGCGATGACGCCGATGCGCGATCGCGCAGCGAGCTGGCGCGCGACGCGCAGCACGGAATACGCCATCGCCGCTTGGACGCCGGCGCGACGCTCGGTGAAGATCTGCAGGGCGCCCACCGTGAAGTCGCCGACGCGTCCGGTGAGTCGTCCGCCGCCCAGGATCGGCACCGGTTGGCCGAGGGTGTCGATGCCGATCCGCCGGGTGAAGAACAGGTCGACCGCCTGGGGCGTACCGGCGGAGAAGATGCCGGCATTCTCGAGAAAGAAGGGCCGCTTCTCCGGGAAGAACAGCGGAAAGCGGGTGAGGTTGGTGCGCTGCTCATCGACCTCGACCTGCGCGAAGTCGGTGTTGTACGTGAGGTCGAGGGTGAGACTGGGCGTCACGCCATACTTGACCTCGCCGCCGATCTCCCCCCGCCGGCGGGCCTCGGCATCGATCGTGTAGTTGCGTTCCACGCCCGTGAGCGCGTATGGCGTGACCGTCCACACCCGGCGGGACGGCACCTGGACACCCTCCAGCGTCCCGGCACGCGACACCTTCATCAAACTGAACTGGCGCGGAATGAAGGACCAAAACGCCTCTTCGTTCTTGCGGCGGATCGAGCGCACGAGGTTGAGTCCCCACGTCTGCCGCTCACCGGCGCCATGGCGCAACGTCGTGAACGGGATGCGGAACTCGGCGTACCACCCGCCTGAGTCCACGGACGTGGCGACGGTCCAGGTGCCGTCCCAGTTGAGGTTGAACCCTCCCAGCGACCCGGCCATCGCCCGCGGCTGGCCCGGCAGCTGGATGCCGCCGCCTTCGCCTTCGTTGACGACTTGCGCGTCGTACTCGATGCCGGCCGGGGTGGTCGTGAAGACGAAGCCGTTCTGCCGATCGTGGTAGGTATCGAGGAGGACGCCGAAGTAGTCGCTTTTCGCGATGTCGCCGTCGCGCACCTGCTCGCCGGCCACGATCCCGGCGGGGTCGCTGTCGTAGAGCCAGGCGCCGACGTACAGCGCCTGGCCGTCGGTGACGATGCGGACTTCGGTGCGCTCGGTGACCGGCGCGCCTTCGTGCAGTTCCCGTTGCACAAACCCGGTGACAGGCGTGGCTTCCAGCCATGCGGGGTCGGTCAGGCGACCGTCAATGACGGGCGGCGTGATCACGGCCCGCGCGCGGGCCGCGGGCGTCGAGTGGGTCGGTGCGACGGAATCCGCGGGATCCTGTCGTGTGGCGGCCAGACCGCTCACGGCGATGAGGGGAAAGCTCAACGTGAGAGCGAGCGATCGGGTGTGCATCCGCTAACGATGAAAAGTATTGACCCGCCCCGCAACGCTATGGTACTACCGAGCTGGCGAGCACCCCACGGCGTCAGCGGCGACCGTATACGTGGACGATGGCTTTGCCCCGCCCGCCGGTCGGGAGGGTGCGGTAGAAGAAGTTGATCCACCGGATGACGCGCGCGGCTCCGGGCAAGGCGATCACGTGGCTGCGGGACTTCGCGGTGAAGGAGAATCGCCCGGTGGGGGAGAAGCTCGTGCCGTCCGCGAACGTGATCCTCACGTCGAACAGCTCCAGGTCGCCACCCTCTACCACGAGCCGGATGCGCTTGAACTGGCCCGCACTCGCGGTCCGGATGATATCGCGGTCTCCCCCGGAGCCCACCGCACGTGAGCCGAGGCGAACCCAGTGCTGCTGGACAACCGCGGGGGCGGGGGCGGGCGAGGGGAGTAGCACGATCGCGACGCAGGCGGCGCCGCGGGCCAAGTGGGAGGCGTGCAGCACGGTCGCTCCGAGTGGCTGTGAGGGCAGGACGTAATGCTCGCAGCGTGCGGGCCGCAAGGACCTGCGCGCGCTCCATTGGGGCAACTCGCACCCCCCAGCGGCTGATTCACGCCACGGCCGCTGCCCCAACACCACGCGCTTGCTAGGTTGCCACATGCCAACCGTCCGCCTTTCCACCCTGTCTCATCGCGTTATGAGAGCTCCGCTGGCGTTGATCCTGGCAATTCTCAGTGCGTCAGTCCCGCTTACGGCGCAATCTCCACGATGGCTGGAATCACAAAGCCGACCTCACAGATCGTGAGATCGGGCTTGAGGTTGCCCCTCCAGGATTCGAACCTGGATTACCGGATCTAGAGCGCCGGCCCAGGGCAACGCAAACAGACAAATTGACCGGAAGTGGCGTCCCGACGAGCATCGGCGCCCTGTCGGTCTGGGCGGGACGCCCGGTTTGGGCGACTCGAAAGGATTAGGCTGACCAGCCTGGTGCGCCGAGTTGTGCGGTACACTGCTGGTTAGGTAGCGAGGTCTGGTGGAACCGTGTAGCCTAGAAGTACCAGTCGAATTCACGTTAGGCGGCCCAACTGATCTCACCGTCCAGACCTTGGCCCGGTGTCCGCAATGTTTTGGAAGCGCAGCGGTGACCTGATCTCGATCTCAGCAGATGGACAAGGCGAGTCACTCAGCTTCGGCGCCGGCGAGCTGGCTGACATTCGCTACGCATGCGCCTGGCCGGGCAGCTGCGCGGTACTGTTGACGGCCGCGCGAACGAGCACAGACCGTGCGAGCGTTAGGGAGAATCGAGAGGGAATTACCGGGCGTACAGCGCCAGTGCAGGAGGCATCGAGAGGTTTTCTGACGAGTACACCAACACCGCCATACCCTTACCAGACAATCGAGGAATCGCATATTCGAACGGAACATCGCTCGTCGTCATCACTGACGGCCAGCGTAGGGCGTATAAGGTCGGACGGTTTAACTGGGGCCCGACCTCAGTTTCCTGCAACGAGCGTGGCAATCTCGTCGCAATGGCCAAGTGGAAGGGGAACCACCGCAAGCTTGTCTTCGCCGACCTGAGGTCGAACACGCTTTCTCTGTCGCGATTCTCATTTCATTCGTATCTCTTGCTTGGCGACGCAATCCTCTACGTCCTCGATAGCGACGTCAAGCGCTACGCACCGGCATCTGGGCAGAATCGCTCGATCACACCACAGAGCGTTCGCGCCGAGCTTCTCGATGCCGTTGGTATTCGGACGGCGCGCGTCTCTCAGGCAGTGGTTTCCTTCAACGACCTTTCGTTGTTTGAAGGGCGCGTAATCGTGTCGGCCGGCGTGCACCATCCCGAGACCTTTGAGCGGTTTTGGTACGGCATCGTTCAATTGCCTTATCAGGAGCACCCCCTGGGCATCGTCGCGCCAATCGAACGGCCGTGGCGTGTTGGAAATTTGTCATCAACGGGCGACACCTTGTGTCTCACGCTCGAGCGCTTCGAGAACGCTCGTCTCGCCGGAACTCGCCTGATGGCCATCGGCAGGCGACAGGAGTGCATTGCCGCTGGTTGGCGACCCCTTGCGCATCCCAGAATCCCGGACCACGGCTTTCAGTTCTTGTCGGATGCATGACGGCCCTGCTGTGTCGTTGGGCTGCGGTCTGCCAGCTACTGGCGCGCGCGAGCGCTGACCCTTCGGTCCCCGCCGCCTTGTTGGAGTCGCGCCGTGATTATTTCACGAATGAAGCGCACGCCCATGTGGCAATTCTGGCAGTCGCCCGAGAGGCAGAAGGGCAAGGTATCGGCCGGGCCTTACTGCAGGCGGGTCAGGATTGGGCACGAGCCAACCGGTACTCGAAGTTGACGCTCGCGGTCTTCAAGGAAAACGAGCGCGCCAAGCAGGTGTACGAACATCAAGGGTGGCGGTCCGAGCTCGAGACCGGTACAAACCATTGGTTTGACCGTCGTGGCGCCCAGGGACGCCCGAACCGTTGGCTCGCCAGCCGTGACCTCTTAGCTTAGGGCCAACGCGGCCAGGCGGTGCGCGTCTCGGCACATGTCACCTCTAGCCGTTCGCATCGGTGTGGGCGTCCTCGCCCTCCTCGCCCTTATCGCCCTTCGCGGCAAGCGCTGGGCCTACCTGACCTTCGTGCTGCTCGGGCTCCTCTATTTTCCCGCGCAGACCCACTTCCGCGTGCACGCCCCGAAGTGCGAGCAGCTCCTTCCCACGCTGCACCTGCTCGTCCCCTTGCTGCACGACTACGCGTACATCGCGCTGTTCGCCGGCTTCTACTGGATGTTGTGGGTACAGTTCGGAAGGTCAGACGGGCGCGGCGTCTGGGCGCTCGTCG
>WNES01001686.1_pt1 | contig 10309 bp, 9 predicted proteins | sample 5399931 | NCBI WGS metagenome assembly WNES01 (sample SAMN13153332, study PRJNA577476) | soil metagenome | isolation source: 20 cm grassland meadow soil 2 days after 3rd rain plot 5 | place: USA:California | collected 2015-11-11
CAGAACTTGGCGACCAGCCGGCATAGCTTGGCTGCCCCAATTGATCGAGACCATCAGTGTCTGTGAATGAAACTTTGCACGATGGTGAGGTAAGAGTGAGTTCTCCCGCGAACACGCGGCCAGTCTGACGATCTGTGAAACCGATGGGGTCGGAATCAACGAACTGCGATGTTGGCGCAGGACTGTTGTACCAAGTTGCGCTCGGGCCATTTGCGGGGCAGCTATCGTCGAACTTGATGAAGAGCGTTTGGAGGTCCGACTGAAAATTCGTTACGCCACTAGCTGAGTTCGGAGAATTCCAATTAACTCCAACCGAGGGTTCACCCGCATCATGTGCCGTGTATTCGACCGTGTGCACCGTGGGCCCCTGGCTGCTGTCGGTAACCTCCACCAGCGTCCCAGGCGCCTCGAAATTCTGGAATCCGATCTTTGGGCCGCGATCAAGGGGCGCCGCTGGAGCTAATGCGGTTCCGGCTGAAGCTGATACCGGACTGGCGCTTCCGGAATACTGGAAGCCAGCAAAAGCGCTGAAATAAACGACGTGCACAGAAAACTGGCCGGTGCCGATTTCCGAATTGCTGGGATCAAGATCGACGACTTCCGGCGGCGTTCCGCCGTGGGCCGACGTACCACCGGGTACGATTGGCCCGGAGTTATTGCCTTTGTGAACATAAACATCGTAATCGCTCAGGCCGGAAGGGTCGGAGCAACTGACCACGATCCGTGCCTTCAGCCCAGCCCAATTACTTGGCGTACCGGATAACGTCAGAGTGAAGGTATCGCAGTTTACGCCTTCGACGCAGGTGCTTTCGTCGAGCGAACCGCCACCCACGGCTGTGCCGACCCAATTTAGTTGTGGGCCGCCAGGATTAACCGTTCCAGAAGCAGGCGTCGCTGAGTCCAAGCGGGCCGTGAAGAGGCCGAACGCAATCAGGAAAATACCGGTAACAAAAAAAAGCGCGCCGATAGTGGCGCGCGCCGTCATTGAAGTGGAGGAAGTCTTTTTCATGGCAAGAAGTGGATGATTCTTGCTCTAAGATTCGGGAAAATGGGCGACCGCGGTCGCCTCACATGGCTTGGTAAGTTCCGCTTGTCGGAAAGGTTTAGAGCCTTTGAAGCGCTTTTTGGGCGAGAACTTTCGACTTCTTAAGCTTCGTCTCTTCGTCATCCGTTCCGCCGAGTCCGACTGAGATGAAGGCATCGCCTTTCAGCACGTAAAGCATGCCGCCAAACCGGTTGGTGACCCAATACGCGTCGTCTCCAAGCCCGCTGATTTTTTTCGGTGCAGGTCCTTGCTCTTTTTCGACGTTCTTTGTCTCTACTTTTCCGTCGCGCTCCTTCTCATTTCCGGCATATGGGCCAAACTTCTCTTTCCAGAAATCTTTTGGACTACGCTTATTCTGCTGATCTGTCCGCTCCTGCACGAGTGCCAGGTTCACAGATTTACTGGATTCCGCTGTTGCATAGAAACATTGTGAAACGCGGAAAACATCCTCGGAGCGTTCGCTGCTGTTCGTGTCAGTGACTGGCGACGCCTGAACCGATCCAACTTCCTCTTTGGACACAAGGCTGCAGGCGTCATGAGTGCCTGTAGCGCCTCGGCGTTCGCCGCACCCACTAAGAATCGCCACAAGCAATGTGATCAGACATACGAACAGCAGTTTGCGCATGCCAGAAACTTCACTAACGAACAACAGGGGACAAATTTCCGGTTTGGTCGCTCTCATGCATCGGCCGCTACGTTGCTTCACCAGTTGACGGATGTTAGCGTCGCGTGCCTGCGATGAGCCAGAACTACAAAGATACTCTGAATCTGCCGCGGACAGAGTTTCCAATGAAGGCGAACCTTGCCGCGCGCGAGCCGGAGATGCTCAAGGTGTGGGAGGGCAGCGGCCTTTACCAGCAGATTCAGAAATCGAGAAAGGGTCGAGACCTGTTTGTTCTCCATGATGGGCCTCCCTTTGCTAATGGCGATGTGCACATGGGCACTGCGCTCAACAAAATCCTCAAGGATTTCGTAGTGAAATCGCAGACTATGCTGGGCAAACGTGCGCCGTACGTCCCTGGCTGGGACTGTCACGGCCTTCCTATCGAATACAAAGTGGTAAAGGAATCGCGCGCTCTTTCTCCGCTGGAAGTCCGCAAAAAATCCGAAGCGTTTGCGCGAAAATTCATCAATATCCAGCGCGAGCAATTCAAGCGACTGGGCGTTTTTGGCGATTGGGATCATCCGTATCTGACAATGGATCCGAAATACGAAGCAGAAATCCTGCGCGCCTTCGCCGTATTTGTGGAGAAAGGCCTGGTTTACCAAGCCAAGAAGCCAGTCTTCTGGAGCACCGGTGCGCAAACCGCGCTAGCCGAAGCCGAAGTGGAATATCAGGAGCGCGACGACACCGCCGTTTACGTGCGATTTCCAATTCCTACCGACCAACTGGGAAAGATTGGTTTGCCAACCGACAGGCCAATCAGCGTTGCGATTTGGACAACAACACCCTGGACACTGCCGGCAAATCTCGCGATCGCGATAGATCCCAATGCTGAGTACGAAATCCTGGATGATGGGAATGAGCGACTGATTATCGCTCACAAACTTCACGATCAATTCATCCAACACACTGGTTTTGTGCCCGTCGAAAAACCCGGTCTTCGCATGGGCAAGCAGCTAGTTGGAATTCAGGCGCGACATCCCTTTCTCGATCGCAAATCAATTGTACTAGCGGCTGATTTCGTTACCATGGATACGGGCACGGGCGCTATTCACATCGCCCCCGGTCACGGGGAAGACGATTATTGGCTAGGGAAGGCCAACGGCTTGGAAATTCTTTCTCCGGTGGACGATCACGGGCGCTTTACCGAGGAAGCGAATTTGCCAAATCTTGCCGGAAAGTACGTCTTCGACGCGAACCGCGACATCGTTGAACTGCTGCGTGAACGCACCATGCTAATCGGCGTCCAAAATTTTCATCACTCGTATCCGTACTGTTGGCGCTCGAAGACACCGATCATCTTTCGCAATGTCGAGCAATTCTTCATCCGGATTGATGAGCTGCGAGGTAGGGCGCTCCTGGCCATTCACAACGAAGTGAAATGGATCCCCGCCTGGGGCGAGAACCGCATCGCGGGGACCGTCGAATCGCGTCCTGACTGGGTCATTTCGCGGCAACGAAGCTGGGGTGTTCCCCTCCCCGTTTTCTATTCCAAGAATGGGGACGCAATTCTCGATGCAAACGCTATCCGAAAGCTCGCTGATCTGGTCGCGGAGCGCGGTTCAAACATTTGGTTTGAACTGAGCGATGCGGATCTTGCATGCGAGCTCGGCCTCCCGCCGGGGACGACGAAACGCAACGACACGATCGATGTCTGGATCGACAGCGGCGTGTCGCACAAAGCCGTTTGCGCACTACATCCCGAGCTGCGCGATCCGGCCGACATGTATCTCGAAGCGACCGACCAGCATCGCGGCTGGTTTCAGTCATCCCTGATGACCAGCATCGCGCTGAACAATCGTGCGCCGTACAAAACCTGCGTGACGCACGGTTTCGTCATGGATCTCGACGGCAAAAAGATTTCGAAATCGGGAACGTACGAGAAGCCAACGGCCGCCGATCATTTTGTCGGCCGATACGGCGCCGATCTGCTGCGGCTTTGGGCGAGCAGCATCGATTACACCGCTGACGTTCCGTTCTCTGAAGAAATGTTCACTCGTCTGGGCGACACTTATCGCCGAATTCGAAACACGTTGCGTATTTTGCTGGGAAATCTTCACGATTTTCCTGTAGCCGGGGGCGTTGACTCCGGCCCGCCGTCAACGCCCGCGGATACAACATTGATTGATCGCTGGATTTTGGAACGGCTGGACCACGTGATTCGCGATTGTCGCTCGGCTTATGAGACGTTCGAGTTCCACAAGGTCTATCACACGCTTAATCAGTTTTGCGCTGTCGATTTGAGCAGCCTCTATATCGACATCACGAAGGACCGTATGTATTGCGACGCAGCGGATTCGCCGCGTCGCCGCTCAACTCAAACAGTCATGCATGAAATTTTCCGCGCGCTGTGTCGGTTGCTAGCGCCGGTTCTTGCCTTTACCGCCGAGGAAGCGTGGCGCCATTCAGCCTCGACACCTCGCGATTCGGTTCATCTGGAGGAATTTCCCCAACCACAGGATCGACATGACAACGCCAGCGCTCAGGTGGCGGAGCTCTTGCGACTACGCGGGGTCATCGCGCAGGCGATCGAGCGCGCGCGTCAGGAAAAATTGATTGGCAACACGCTGGAGGCCAGGGTTGTTTTGCATTCGGATTCCGATGTTACTGAGAAAGTCGGTCAGGAGGAACTGGAAGAATTCTTCATTGTGAGTGATCTGACAATCCATCAGGCCACAGAAGCAAGCGCTTCAGTAACGAAAACGCCATACGCAAAGTGTGCGCGTTGCTGGCGCCATCGAGCAACAGTTGGAACTAGCAAGGCGCATCCGGATTTGTGCGATCGATGCGAAAACGTTATCACAGCTTTGGAAAAGGCGGCTTGATGATTCGATTCCTTCATTCGCGCTGTAGCGTGCGCTGTTCTCAGCGCAGGCCCCTTGGAACGGCGACACCAAATCCGCTGAGGACAGGAAACGCCACAGCCTCGTAAGCGCGCCGATTCAGAGAGATCATCCAGATGAAATTGATCTTTTTGATTTCGCTGCCGCTTTACGCTCTTGATCAATTGTCAAAACAGTTGGTCCTGCGATTGATCAGCCCTTATGAGGCGCGCATAATCGTACCAGACTTCTTTAGTCTGGTTAACGTTACTAACACGGGCGCTGCGTTTGGATCTTTCAAGGGTAACAATACTTTCTTCATTCTGGTCTCAATCATTGCATTGGTGGTTGTGACCGTTCTGCTCGTGCGAGCACAGCCGGCTGATGCATGGCGCAACCTCTCACTCGCTCTGCTGCTTGCTGGCATTTTGGGTAATCTCACTGATCGGCTGATCTATGGTCACGTAATCGATTTTCTCCTTTTCAATCTGCACATTCGGTACGCCGATCCGTGGCCTGCCTTTAATGTAGCCGACTCCTGCATCTCTATTGCAGTAGTGCTCTTTATCATTCACTCCTTTCGGAGACATTAGGCCACCGGGTAGGAGGCTGCTGCTGCCGCCAAGGCGCCGATGCTGAGCACGCGCACGTTGCGCTTCGCACACCGAAGCGGCTACAATGAATTCTGTGAAATCCTCGCCCATGGAAAAGGTGGCGCGCGAAGTTGCCGCGCGCTTGCGTGAGAGCGGTCATATCGCGTACTTCGCGGGCGGCTGCGTACGTGACATGGTGCGCGGTTTAATCCCGAAGGATTATGACATTGCTACCGACGCGCGACCGGAAGCCGTGCAAGGGCTTTTCCCCCACACATTCGCAGTCGGCGCACATTTCGGCGTGATCATCGTGCTGGAGAACGGTTTTCAATTTGAGATAGCAACCTTTCGTTCCGATGACGAATACATCGATGGAAGACATCCCAGCGCGGTGCATTTTTCCTCGCCTGAAGAAGACGCGCGACGTCGCGATTTCACCATCAACGGAATGTTTTATGATCCGGTCGCAGAGAAGTTGATCGATTTTGTCGGCGGCCGCGCCGATATCGACGCAAAATTAGTGCGCGCCATTGGCAATCCGGCGCAACGCTTCGTGGAAGACCGGCTGCGCATGCTGCGCGCACTGCGCTTCGCCACGGTACTCAATTACCAGATCGACCAGAAAACGTGGCACGCACTAGCGACCAATGCGGACTCAATTAACCAGATCAGCGCTGAAAGAATCCGCGACGAGTTAGTGCGCATTTTCCTTTCGCCGAACCGGGTGCGCGGCTGGGACCTGGTCGACTCCAGCGGCTTGATGCGGGCGATTCTGCCCGAACTGGAAGCGATGAAAGGCGTGTTGCAGCCGGAACAATTTCATCCCGAAGGCGACGTATTCGTGCACACCCGGCTGATGTTGCAGCTCCTTCCGGAGAAAGTTTCTGTTCCGCTGCTCTTCGCCGTGTTGTTCCACGATGTCGCTAAACCGGTCACGGCAACGGTGGACAACACAGGCCGAATCCGTTTCAACGATCATGACCGCATCGGGGCTCAGATGACCGAAGCGATCATGCGGCGCCTGCGTTTTTCCGGCGCTGAAATCGAAGCGACCGTCGAAATGGTGCGGCAGCACATGGTTTTCAAGGACGCTCCGAACATGCGTGTGGCAAAGCTAAAGCGTTTCATGGCGCGGCCGACTTTTGACGAGGAACTGGAATTGCACCGGGTCGATTGCGAAAGCAGCCATCGGATGCTTGACAACTACGAATTTCTCCGGCGGAAACGCGAGGAATTCGCCAACGAACCGATCATCCCGCCACCCTTGGTGCGCGGTAATGATTTGATCGCCCTTGGACTGAAGCCTGGCCCAAAATTTGGCCAAATCCTCGAGGCTGTAGAGACGCGGCAGCTGGAAGGGACGCTACGCACGACAGAGGAAGCTTTGCAGTGGGTCAGACGCGAATATTTGTCGGGCTAAAGAGATTGAAGAAAAGGTCGAACATCCAATGAGAATTCTCATGATCAGCGCCGAGGGACCGCCTTTGGAGCGAAGGAGCGCGCTCGTAGACGTGATGGACGCATTGCCAGGTGCGTTGCGTGCGCGCGGCAACGAGGTAAGCGTGGTCCTGCCGTTCTACCGCGAGATAAAGGAAAATCGTGCGTTTAAGAAGAAAAACACCGGCATGAGTGTCGATGTGCGGGTGGGCGACAAAACCTACGTTGCGCGATACCTCGAGGGACGCAGCGCTGGCGGCGTGCAGTTATTTCTGATTCGTTGCGATGAATTTTTTGATCGCGACGGAATTTACGGCGAACACGGTAAGCAGTACGAAGACAATGCCGCGCGTTTTATTTTCCTCTGCAAAGCGGCAATTGAACTGGCTCGGCGATTGACGCCGCAATTGCAAATTTTGCATGTTCACGATTGGGCCGCGGCGTTGGTGCCGGTATTTGTTTATGCACAAGGGCTGCCATTCAAAACTGTACTGACCATCCATCACGTGGCTGATCAGGGTAGTTCTTGGGGGCTTGATTTCGGACTCACAAATTTGCCAGAGCAGTTTTTTACGCTCCGCGGAGTCGAATTTTTTGGACGCCTGAATTTTCTCAAGGGCGGGATTCTCTTTTCCGATCGGATCACAACCGTCAGCGAACATTACCGGCGCGAAATCCTGACACCGTCTGGCGGTTGCGGCCTTGATGGGGTTCTGGGCGAAAATGCGCATCGACTTACCGTTATCTTGGATGGCGCAGATTACACGCGCTGGAATCCTACGTCGGACCGGTTGATCCCGGCACGCTATGATGCAAGGCGCCTACGAGGAAAACAGATTTGCCGGGACGGACTCCTCAAGGAAATGAAGCTTGATTCTGCGCCGCGCGGTCCTGTCTTTGGAATGGTCACTCGTGTCGTTCACGAAAAAGGCTTTGAAATTCTCGTGCCGCTTCTTGATCGACTTCTTTGGGATGATGTCCGCTTGATCATTCTCGGAGAAGGCGATTCCGCGTACGAAACTGCGCTCGCCATCGCAGCCAGAAAATTTTCCACAAAATTTGCATACCAAAGAAACTACGATGAGAAACTCGCGCACTTCATTGAGGCAGGAATGGACATCAGCCTGATTCCATCGCGTTTTGAGCCAGCGGGGTTAAGCGCGATGTATAACCTGAAGTATGGCGTCCTCCCGGTGGCGCGCGTGACCGGTGGAATCCAGGAAATAATCGAAGATTACGATCCGATTACGGACAGCGGTTACGGTTTTCTCTGTTACGAGTATTCCAGCGAGGCTTTCTGGGACGCAATCAAGCGTGCGCGGCGAATCTTTCAAGACCGGCGCATCTGGACGAGGTTGATGAAACGGGCAATGACGCGCAATTTTTCGTGGGATGCGTCGGCGCAGCGCTACGAAGCGTTGTACAGAGAACTCATTGGTGCAACTGACAAAGCAGCGGCGTAGTGTCGCCGCCGTTCCAGCTTTCCGTTTGCCAAACCCGCCCACCTATGGAATTTTGGGCGGCTTTTCACCCCCAAACGCTCATGGCTTACGCAATTATCAAGACTGGCGGCAGACAATTTCGCGTCGCGGAAGGCGACACGATCGATGTCGACCTGGTCGACATCGATCCGGGCAAGACCGCGACCTTCGCTGACGTACTCATGTTTGCCGATGGTAAAGATGTAACACACGGCAATCCGCTTATCTCCGGAGCAAAGGTAACAGCTGAAGTGCTCGAGCAACGCAAGGACAAGAAGGTGATCGCGTTTAAATATAAGCGCCGTAAGGGTTATCACCGAACAGTTGGGCATCGTCGCAAATTGACGCGCGTGAAAATTAAAAACATTAGTGTGGGGGCGAAAAAAGCCGCCCCAAAGAAAACCGACGAGTAAAGGCACACTCCTCTACACTCATCTCTCAACCCATCAACTCTCTCCAATGGCTCACAAAAAAGGACAAGGCAGCGTTAAGAATGGCCGCGACAGCGTCAGCAAGCGGCTCGGTGTAAAAAAATTCGGCAGCGAAATGGTTGTGGCCGGCAATATCATTGTGCGCCAGCGCGGGACAAAGTTTTTGCCCGGAAAAAATGTCGGGCTGGGCCGCGACTACACAATTTTTGCGCTGCTGGACGGCAACGTACGGTTTGATCGCGGCGGGCGGCGGGTGAACGTGGACCCGCTCGTGACCGGGAAATAGCCGATCAGATTCTGCTTCCACGTCCGAGCCGGCCTGCGGTATAAGCTGATTTCGGTGATGGTGAGATACAATACGTTTATCCTTTTTGGCGCGCCCGGTAGCGGCAAAGGAACCCAAGGGAAAACGCTCGGCACGATTCCCCGTTATTATCATTGTGCTTGTGGCGACGTATTCCGTTCCATCGACACACGCACAAAGGTCGGCAAAGCGTTCCTTGAATACTCCAGCAAAGGCCAGCTCGTCCCAGATGATATTACAGTGGAACTTTGGCATGAGGCAATCGATGCGGCCGTGGAAGCACACAAGTTTAAACCGGACATCGATACGCTCGTGCTGGACGGTATTCCGCGAAATGTCGGACAAGCCAGGATCATGGATGAAATGATCGACGTAAAAAAAGTATTTCACCTCGCCTGTCCCGACCGCGACACACTCTTTTATCGGCTGAAGAAACGCGCTTTAAAGGAGAACCGCCTCGACGACGCAAACGAACTGGTCATCCAACGACGTCTGGACATTTACGAAAAAGAATCGAAGCCGGTGCTTTCATATTACGCGCAAGAACTGGTCGCCGTGGTTGACGCAACTCAGCCGCCCGCCAAAGTTCTGCTCGACATCCTACAGAGCGTGAACGACGGCGTGTATGAACCAGCAGCAGTTTGAAAATTTCACTGCCTCCAGTCTTTACTGCGAAAAATGCAAAGCCGCGATGCCCGTTCGCGAGCGGCTGCTTTTAGTCCTGCCCGATCGCGAGATTTTCGATTATCTCTGCACCGGGTGCGGATCATCGGTAGGCCGGCGTGAGATCACCGCCGGCGAGAAACTGATGGCGGAAGCGATGGCTCGGCGGCTCCCGCGTCGGTCTGTCGCACTGCAGTAACTGGCGCAGCAGTTCGAGAATGCGCATCGTTTTCATCGGCGCGGGCAAAATCGGCGTGCCGACGCTGCAGGCGTTACTCAAGTCGGAACACCACATCGCAGCTGTCGTGACACAATCCGATAAACCAGTAGGACGCGCTCACTTTGTCGAACCGCCGCCAATCAAAAAAGCGCTGATGAGCGGCGCGCCCTACGCCAGTCCGGCTCGGACCGGTCGCGCCCTACCCATTCTGCAGCCGGCGCGAATGAAAGATCAACATGCGATCGACGAGATCCGCACGCTCGGCCCGGACGTTATTGTCGTCGTGGCGTACGGGCAAATCTTGCCACGTACGGTGCTGCAAATTCCGAAGATCGCCTGCTTGAATTTGCACGCGTCGCTTCTACCGCGCTGGCGCGGTGCCGCGCCGATCCAGGCTGCGATCGCAGCAGGCGATCGTGAGACGGGCATTACTGTTATGTACATGGATGAAGGACTGGACACCGGCGACATTCTACTGCAGCGCACCGTCGATATTCTGCCAAATGACACGGGTGGATCATTACATGACCGACTGGCACAGATCGCGCCCGAAATCTTGCTGGAATCCCTGGTATTGCTCGCGAAAGGAATCGCGCCGTGCATTCCACAGGACAACTCGCTTACGGCGTACGCGCCAAAGCTGAAGCGT
>WNES01002757.1_pt1 | contig 10299 bp, 8 predicted proteins | sample 5399931 | NCBI WGS metagenome assembly WNES01 (sample SAMN13153332, study PRJNA577476) | soil metagenome | isolation source: 20 cm grassland meadow soil 2 days after 3rd rain plot 5 | place: USA:California | collected 2015-11-11
CCGCCGCGTGCCCCCGCAGAGCCTAAGCCCCTCGATCAAGTCCCTCAACTATCTGAACAACATCATGGCCAAGGTCGAGGCGAACCAGTACGGCGCCGATGAGGCGCTCATGCTCGACATCCACGGCTACGTCTCGGAGGCGAGCGCGGAGAACGTCTTCATCGTCCGCAACCATACGATCGTGACGCCCTTCACTTCGACGAACCTCCCGGGCGTGACGCGGGAGACGGTCCTCGAGCTCGCTCCGTCCCTCCACCTGGAGGCCAAGGAGCAGTTCTTCACCTTGTACGACATGTGGGCGGCGGACGAGGCCTTCATCACCGGATCCGCGGCCGAGGTCGCTCCGGTCGTCGAGGTCGACGGGCGGACGATCGGCGATGGGAAGCCGGGGCCGACGACGAAGGCGATCATGAAGGCGTTTCGAGAACTCGTTATGTCGACCGGCACGCCGATCTGAGTCCGCGCCGCGAAGGCAAGGCTAAAGGAACGCCGCGTCATCGCCAAGCGGGCCCGCGATGAAGTTCCTCGAACACAAGGCGAAGGAGATCTTCGCCCGCTACGGAATCCCGGTCCCCCGCGGCATCGTGGCCTCGAAGCCGGATGAGATCACGGACCCTCCCCTCCCGTGCATGGTGAAGGCGCAGGTCCTCGTCGGAGGCCGCGGCAAGGCCGGCGGCATTCGGCCCGCGGAGACGTTGGAGGAGGCACGCGAGGTCGCGGGCCAGATCCTCGGCATGGACATCCACGGGTATCAGGTGAAGCAGGTGTACCTCGAGGAGCGCCTCTCGATCGCGAAGGAACTGTACCTCGGCCTCACGATCGATCGGTCCGCGCGGGAGCCGCTCCTCATGACCACGGCGATGGGCGGCATGGACGTGGAGGACGTCCCGCGGGAGGACCTATCCATGGAACACGTCCCCGCGATGATCGGGCTCCAGCCGTACATCCTTCGGTCGCTGGCGGGTGCGCTTTCGCTCGAGCGGGATATCGCCGAGCAGGTCGCCTCGATCGCCCGCCGCGCTTACGAGCTCTTCCGGAAGGAGGACGCGGAACTGGTCGAGATCAATCCCCTCATCGTGACGGGAGATGGCCGCGTGATCGCGGGCGACGCGAAGCTCGTGATCGACGACAACGCGGAATACCGCCATCCAGAGTACGCGAACCTGGACCAGGACCGGACGCCGCTGGAGCAGGAGGCGCACGACAAGGGCATCGTCTTCATCCAGCTGGACGGGGACATCGGCGTCATCGCGAACGGCGCGGGCCTGACGATGGCCACGCTCGATGCCTTGGCCCTCAAGGGAGGGAGGGGCGGCGTCTTCCTGGACCTCGGCGGCACGGACGATCCGGCGAAGGTGAAGCAGGCCTTCGAACTCCTGATCAAAGCAAACCCGTCCGTGATCCTCGTGAACATCTTCGGCGGGATCACGAAGGCGGACACGGTCGCGACGGGCGTGAAGCAGGCGATCGACGAGATGCACGCCAAGGTGCCCGTCGTGGCCCGGATCAAGGGAGTGAACGAAGCCGTCGCGAAAGAGATCCTGCGGTCCGTGGGGACGCATCCCGCGGAAACGATCGAGGAAGCCGCCGAACTCGCGGTGCGAGTCAAGTCGGGAGGTCTCTAGTCTGGCCGTCCTCCTGACGAAGAAGGCTCGCGTCGTCGTGCAAGGCATCACGGGCCATCAGGGCCAGTTCCACACGCGCGCGATGCTCGACTTCGGGACGAAGGTTGTGGCCGGCGTGACACCGGGGAAGGCCGGCACCAAGGTCGAGGGCGTGCCCGTGTTCGATCGGGTGGCCGACGCCGTCCGGAAGCGAAAGGCGAATGCGTCGATGCTCTTCGTCCCGGCGCCGTACGCGAAGGACGCCGCCGTCGAAGCGGTCGAGGCCGGCATCAAGCTCCTCGTCATCGTGACGGAAAGGATTCCGTTCCATGACTCGCTCGATCTCATGCCGTATGCGCGGAGCAAGGGGACGACGGTCATCGGGCCCAATTGTCCCGGCCTCGCGTCTCCCGGGCAAGCGAAGATGGGGATCATGCCCAACCTCCTTTTCAAAGAAGGGGACGCGGGCGTCATCTCTCGGAGCGGCACCTTGACCTACGAAATCGTGAACGCGATGACCCAGGCGGGCTTCGGCCAGACGACGTGCATCGGGATCGGAGGCGACCCGATCATCGGCACGAGCATGGTGGAGGCCCTCGCCTGGTTCCAGAAGGATCGGGCGACGAAGCGCATTGTGCTCGTGGGGGAGATCGGCGGGACGGCCGAGGACGGAAGGTCACGAAGCCGGTGGTGGCCTACGTCGCCGGTCGCAGCGCGCCTCCGGGAAAACGGATGGGGCACGCGGGGGCGATCATCCAGGCGGGCAAAGGGACGGCCGAATCGAAGGTGAAGGCCTTCGCGGATGCGGGCGTCCCGGTCGCTCAGTATCCGTCCGAAGTCGCGACCCTCCTGGCTTCTACCTCGTGACAGCACCAACATCCTTTTGGCGGGGCGTCGACAACGACCTCATCTCGAAGGAATTCAACGGCTCGAGGAGGACTCAGCAAGCAACGGCTCACTGCGGTGTGAAGTCGCCCGCGGCGGCTCCTTCGGTCGGACCTCGCATCTCCTTGATTCGGAACGCCAGGGCCACCGCGACTACGGCCAGCACCGCGGCGGCGAGGAACGCGAAACGGAATCCCATGACCACCGCCGCGGCGGAGGCGGACAAGTCCGCTCCGATCGGGGCTGGGTCGACCGCCCCCACGACGGTCAGCAAGACGGCCAGGCCCAAGGGGAAGCCGACGCGCTGCGAGGTGCTGATGAGCCCCGAAGCGAGACCTTCCTCCCCCGGTTGGGTCCCGGCGAGCGCCGCGATGCTGAGCGCAGGAAGGCCGATGCTCGCGCCCAGAGACCAGAGCAGAATGCCGGGGAGCATCCCGAGATAGCTCCCGCCGACGGAAATGCCCGTCAGGAGGGCGAGGCCCACCGCGACCAAGGCGGTCGATCCGATCAGGACGCGGCGGACGCCGAAACGGTTGACGATCCGAGACGAGCCCCACCCTCCAGCGAATAAGAAAATCAGCGCAGGCGGGAGAAAGGCCAGGCCGGCGTAGAGGGGCGAGTAACCCAGAATCTGTTGCATGTAGATCGTCAAGATGAATCCGGGGCCGACCATCGAAGTCGTCAGCAGGAGCGCGAGGACGTTCGCGTTCAGGACGCTCCCTCTCCGGAGGAATCCGAGGGGCAACAGCGGGGCCTTCGAACGAGATTCGATAACGAGGAAGGCGGCGAGGACGACTAACGCGACAACGAGGGGCACCAACGTCGGGATCGAAAGGAAGCCGTCACTCGCGGCATTCGTCAGCGCATAGACGAGGAGCATCAGTCCGCTGGTCACGGTGAGCGCACCCGCCAGATCCAGATGTCGAATTGCGGCACGACCTGAGGCCTCAGGGAGGAACCGGCGAGACAGGATCGCCACCCCGGTTCCGATCGGGACATTCACGAACATGACCGACCGCCAACCGAGGCCCATCGTGAGGACGCCTCCGCTGATCGATCCCGCCGCGAATCCGGCCGAGAGGACGGCGATGAAGACCCCGAGGGCCCGGTTCCTCGCCTTGCCCTCCGGAAAGAGGGCTACGAAGATCGATAGAGCCGTGACGGAGGAGATCGCCGCGCCGATGCCCTGGACGGCCCTTGAGATGACCAAGGCGAGGAGGGACGGGGCCAGGCCGCCCGTGAGCGAAGCGACGGTGAACAGGACGACGCCAAAGACGAACAGCTTCTTCTGGCCGTAGACGTCCCCGGCCCTCCCGCTGAGCATCAAGAAGCCCGCCATCGTGATTCCGTAGACGCCCACGATCCATTGGCTCTCGGCGAGCGACACCAGGAACTCCGTTCGGATGGAGGGCAAGGCGACCTGGACAATCGAGAAGTCGATGACATCGAGGAAGACCGCGGCGATGACCAAGGCGAACACGAGACGGACGCGCGAGGCCACCTTGGGTCCGGCCTCGATGCCGGATTCGCGACTCGCATCCAATTCTTCGGTAACCTCAATCAGCTCCCGCTGCGCGGCCCGGCGTCTCTACCATCGGTCCTTTATCAAGGACACGGTTTGCGAATAGCCCGCCATCGGGCCGACCCGAAGGCTAGGTATCGACCCGAACGCTTGCGCGCCGATGGAGTGAGGCGAGCCAGTCCCCGCAACTAGAGAAGACTCTGGGTTTCGTTCGGCGCGAAATACAGTTCGACGAAGCCGCAAGAACGGCAGATGTAGGCCAACAGCCGTTGCGGATGCCACGCCGGATCACTCCCTGGCGGAGTCAGGTCCATCATGACCCGCCGATCCGACAGCGGAAGGAAACGCTCGACGCGAATCTGATTCATGCCACATTGAGGGCATTGACCGATCGCGCGCATTCCCCGCGTGGCGGGCATCCTCTCCAAGCAGGGACGGGGACTGCGTGGCAAATAGCTTTCGAGAATTCGGAGGCAGGAGCAAATGTTCATTACCGCTCGCCTATTGGCGAGGCCGGGGAGCCCAGAAGGGCTGAGAGTATCCCGCATGAGGGATAGACCCTTGGAACCTGATCCGGGTCATGCCGGCGTAGGGAACTCGAGGATGTTTTCAGCCACCGGACCCTGAGGAATCTTCCCATTGACGGAGACGCCGCCGAGAAAGTACCCGATGGGCAAGGTCAGCCGGGCCTTCTTCGAGAACGTGATCGCCCGCCACTTGGGCGAGAAGCGTCGCGACGTCGTCGTGGGTCCCGCGAACGGCGTTGATGTAGGCGTCGTGCGCCTTCCGGACGGGCGCGCCTTGGTACTGACGACGGATCCAATCTACATCGTGCCGCAGTACGGTTGGGAGCGGGCCGCCTGGTTCGCGTTCCACATCCTCGCCTCGGATCTCACCACGTCCGGCGTGGCGCCGCAGTACGTGACGATGGATTGGAACCTTCCGATGGACATCGAGGACGATCAGATCGAGACGATGCTGCGGATCATGGATCGCGAATGCCGCAAGTACGGCGCGGCGATCGTCACGGGCCACACGGGCCGCTACGAGGGTTGCGCCTACCCGATGGTAGGCGGGGCGACGTTCCTCGCGACCGCGCCTAAGGATGGTTGGGTCACCGCGGACATGGCGAAGCCGGGCAACCGCCTCCTCGTGACGAAGACCGCGGCCCTCGAGGCGACCGCGATCTTGTCGAACACTTTCCCCGAGCTCGTGCACCGGCGGCTTGGCGAGGACATCGCCATGCGGGCGCGCGCCCTCTTCGACTCGATGAGCACGGTCGAAGACGCGCTGGCCGCCGCGTCGGTCGGGCTCCGCGGCGACGGCGTCCGCGCGATGCACGATGCGACGGAAGGCGGCGTCCGGAACGCGGTGTGGGAGATGGCCCAGGCCTCCGGCCTCGGCGTCGAGGTCGACCTGACGAAGGTCATCGTCGATCCCGCGGTGGCCGAGGTCTCCAAGCTGTTCGGCATGGAGCCTCTCGACGCGATCAGCGAAGGCACCCTCTTGATCGCGACGGAGGCGGATGCCGCGGACGAGGTCCTCGCGAGCCTGCGAAAGAAGGGCATCGCGGCCACCGATATCGGCGGCTTCACGAAACCGGGCCAACCGTGCACCGATCGAGGCCGGCCATTCCGTCCCGCGGACCGCGATCCGTTTTGGATCGCCTTCAGCCGGGCCTTCGCGGGGGAGATCATCTGAGCGGCGTGGCAAAACCTCGGAGCCGTCTGGGCGGCGTGTACCTGGTCACGTCCCCGAAGCGGCCCGTCTCGCGGCTGTTGGCAATCGTCGAAGCCAGCCTCGAAGGCGGCGCATCGATCGTGCAGCTTCGCGACAAGAAGATCTTCACACCGGAAGAGAGGATCGAGGCCGCCCGGGGACTTCGGACCCTCTGCAACCGGTACGCCGTGCCGTTCATCGTGAACGATGACCCGGAACTGGCCCGACGCTTCCGGGCGGACGGCGTCCACGGCGGCCGAGAGGATCCGTCGCCTCGCATCGCGCGGTTGGTCCTCGGGCCGCGGGCGATCGTCGGCGTCACCGTCTATGGAAAGGAAGGGGAGGAAGAAGCCGCGGCGGCCGCAGGCGCGAACTACGTTGCGGTGGGACCGTTCTTTCCTAGCCCAAGCAAACCGGACGAACCGGTGCTCCCGCTCGACGTCCTCGACGGGGTCGTCAAGCGATCTCGACTGCCGGTCTTCGCGATCGGAGGCATCACGCCGGCCAACGCAGGCCTTCTCGCCGAGCACGGGGTCGCGGGCGTCGCCGTGATCTCCGCGATCATGGACGCCGCGGATCCGCGCGCCGCGACGGAGGCGATTCGGCGGGCGTTCTCAGAGGGCCGACCTTCGGAGGAGCCTCACGCGCGGCCGCACAGAAAACGCGCGCGCGAAGAATCCTCGGGCGAGCACTTCCACCAACAAACGGTTAAATAGAGCCCTTTTCCTGCGAACGGTCCCGTGCGACGGCTCATAGTGACAGAGAAGTTCAACGCGGCGGTCCGCATCGCGACCATCCTCAGCGACGGGAAGGCCAAGCGGACGAATGTGGAGGGCACCTCCGTCTTCGAGTTCGTCCGCGGAGAGGATTCCACCAAGGTCGTGGGCCTCCGTGGCCACATCATCAACCTCGACTACCCTGAGGCCCTCAACGACTGGGCCCGGGTCGACCTGAAGGAGCTGGTCTGGGCGGAACCGCAGAAGGTCGTGACCGCCGGGAAGATCGGCGCCGCCCTGAAGAAACTGGGCGTGGACGCGGACGAGGTCATCATCGCCACGGACTTCGACCGCGAGGGTGAGCTGATTGGGGTCGAGGCGCTCGGCCTGATCCTTGAAGTCCGGCCCGACATCCGGGTGCGCCGGGCTCGCTTCTCCGCCTTGACGAAGTGGGATATCGAGCGCGCGTTCGCGAATCTCGTGGAGGTCGATCATCCGCTCGCATGGTCGGCCGAGTCCCGCCAATCCGTGGACCTCGCCTGGGGCGCGGTCCTCACGCGCTTCCTCTCGATCGCGTCGAACCAGCTCGGTCGGGACTACCTCTCCGTGGGCCGCGTGCAGAGTCCGAGCCTTGCCCTGATCGTCGATCGGGAGCGGGAGATCGAGGACTTCGTCCCGCAGGATTACTGGACGCTCCACGCGCGGTTCCGCAAGGACGTGGACGGCTCCGCGGTCGAATTCGACGTCGACCACGAGCACGGTCCCTACTGGGCGCGGAGCGAGGCCGAGGCGGCCCTCGATGCGGCTTCGAAGGCGAAGCAAGGCCTGGTCCGGGAATACATTCAGAACGAGCGCGAAGAGCGCCCGCCTCCTCCCTTCAACACGACGATGTTCGTGACGGAGGCCAACCGCCTCGGGTTCGGGGCCGCCCAAGCGATGAAGATCGCGGAGGACCTCTACCAGTCCGGCTACATCTCCTATCCTCGGACGGACAATACGGTGTATCCGTCCTCGGTGAACCTTCGGACCGTCCTCGAGAAATTGCAGGATTCACCGTTCGCGGCAGAGGCGCGCACCCTCGCGGCGCAAGAACGGATCGCGCCGAGCCGAGGGCGGATGGAGACGACGGACCATCCGCCGGTCTATCCCGTCCAAGGGGTCGGTCGCGACAAGGTGAAACGGAACGACCACTGGGCGATCTACGAACTCGTGGTCCGGCGGTTCTTCGCGACGGTCGCCCCGAACGCGCTCGCGGAGACCTCGGAAACGAAGATCGATCTCGGCGGCCAGCCGTTCCACGCCGAGGGATACCGCATCAAGGATCCCGGGTGGAGGAAATACTATCCGTACTGGACCGTCCGCGAAACGAACTTGCCGGTGCTGATCGCCGGAGAGTCGCTCGACCGCGTCGGGGATGTCACGGTCCGCGAGGATCGAACGAAGCCGCCCGCGCGATACAGCGAAGGATCCCTCATCCAGGAGATGGAACGACTCGGCCTGGGGACCAAGTCCACGCGGCACGACATCCTCAAGAAACTCTACGATCGCAAGTTCATCGAAGGGAAGTACCCGCGGCCCACGACGAGCGGGCGGGCGGTGATCGAGGCCCTCGAAGACCATGCCGAACGGATCACGCAGCCGGAGATGACGGCCCACCTCGAGGCGGACATGGAGGGCATTGCGACCGGCGTCCGGGCGCGCGAGGACGTCGTCCGGGAGTCCCAGCAAATGCTCAGCGAGGTCTTGGAGACCTTGCAGGCCAACCGCGAGGCGATCGGCCAGGAGATCGAGGCCGCACTCCGGGAGCAGAATTACATCGGCAAGTGCAACGTATGCAAGGAAGGGAACCTCACGGTCATCCGATCGAGGCGTGGATCGCGATTCCTCGGTTGCGACCGTTATCCGGCCTGCCGGAACACGCACCCGCTGCCGCAGATCGGCATCATCCAGGGCGCCGAGGAAAACTGTCCGGAGTGCGGCGCTCCGATGATCAAACACACGGATCGCGGTCGGACGACGACCTACTGCGTCGCGTCCGATTGCCCCACGGTCCGGGAGCGGAATTTCATCGGATCGTGCGAGAAGTGCGGCACCGGTGAACTCTCGATACGCCATGGGAACTACGGGAAGCGATTCGTCGGATGCTCGAACTACCCGAACTGCGACAACTCCTATCCGCTTCCCCAGCGCGGTCTCATCGTGCCCACGACGGATCGTTGCAAGGCCTGCAACCACCCCGTGATCAAGGTCATCTCCCGCGGTCGGCCGCCGTGGGTCCTGTGCCTCAACATGAAATGCCCCGCCAAGGAAGGCAAGCGGAAGAAGGCGGCCGAGGGGAAGGTCGCCCCGAAGCGGGCTCCGAGGAAGAAGAAACCCGCTCCGATCGCCGTTGCACCGGACTTGCCGACGGGCTAAGGCGTCTTCATGAATCGGATGAACTCGTCGAGGGTCCGCGGCTGAAGCGTGTAGTTCGTCCGCTTCTCCTCGCCGATCGTGGAAGTCTGCGCCTTACCATAGTGGTGACCTGGACAGACGATCAGGTCGTCGTCCATCTTCCGCACCTTGTTGAACAGGGAATCGTACATCCGTTCGACGCTCGACCCCGGAAGGTCGACGCGGCCGCAGTCGCCGACGAACAGGCAATCGCCGGTGAAGACGCGGCCCGACACGATGTAGCAACTGGAGTCGGGCGAGTGACCGGGCGTGTGGACCACCTTCACTTTCAGCTCGCCAACGTTGACGATGCTGCCATCCTCCAGGACCACGTCCTTGCGAACCTCGCTCAACCGATGGGCGGCGATCTTGGCGCCGGTTTCGTCCGCAAGGCGCTCGTTGTCGAACACGTGATCCCGGTGATGGTGGGTATTGAAAATCAACTCGATCGAGTAGCCGTTCTCCTTCGCGACTTTTTGTAGGATCCGTGCATCGAAGCTCGGATCGACGACCGCCGCACGTTTCGTCTTCGGGTCGCCGATGACGTATCCGAAGTTCTGCATCGCGCCAATCAGGTGTTGCTCGAAGAACATCGATCGCGATAGAAATCAAGCCCCGGGTTAAGCCTTCCCATCGCCATCCTCGACCAGGACCTGCCCACGTCGCGTTTTCGGTAGGATTTCGGCCTCGGATGTGCCTGAGTTGTTCGGCGTGCGCGGAAGGACCGATATGGCCGGACCAGTTGGGAATGAGGCATCCTCGGCCGTCCTTCTTCAGTTCGGTCACATGCGAACCGACCTGCGTACGTGGTCCCTATCCCCCGGAAGGACATCATGGATTGAAGCAAATGCGGCTCCAAGTCCTCGCAATCCTGGAGAATGGCGCGTCGAAAATAATCCCGAAAGGATCCGACACGCTCCGCGTCCTCCTGATCCTCCGCGCACAGGAAGGGTCCCCTTCCGCGGAATCGCCGGAGAGCCAACATGGTTCGCCCCCGTCTCCGATTCGCCGACGCGTGATGCAATCCCTCGTCGCGAGGTCCTAGTCGCGCGTTCGAACGCATCCGCTGACCTGCGAACGAGCCACTAGCGATTCGGGCGAGAGGCCTAACGGGAACGCCTGGAGGCCTTCTTGCCGCGACGGGCGGCCTTCTTCGCCGCCTTCCGCGGCGCTCGGGCGGAGCGCGGTGGCGCCTGCGCCTCGTAGAGGGCCAGCGTGATCCCGGTTGGGTCTTGGAACACCGCGAACCAGCCCATGCCGGGAATCTCCTGCTTCGGCATCGTGACGGCGCCCCCGGACGAGGTGACCTTGCGCAGCGTGGTCTCGATGTCCTCGGTGAGGACGTAGTCGAGGACCCCCGCGGGCAGGTTCTCCGCCTGCTGCAATCCGCCGCCGGGTGCGCTGGGCGGCTGGAACATCG
>WNES01001694.1_pt1 | contig 10292 bp, 12 predicted proteins | sample 5399931 | NCBI WGS metagenome assembly WNES01 (sample SAMN13153332, study PRJNA577476) | soil metagenome | isolation source: 20 cm grassland meadow soil 2 days after 3rd rain plot 5 | place: USA:California | collected 2015-11-11
GACGAAGCCGACGGCGAGCCCGCGGAAGGGGTGCGCGTCGAGCCAGCAGTCGGTCACGATGACCGCCGGCTGGCCGGCGACGGGGCGGCGGGCCGGAGGGGCCGGACCCGGACGAGCGGCCGGCGCCGGGGAGGGGCGGGGGGGCGGCGCCGGCGGATGCCGGGAAGCGGGCTTCGGCTGGGGGTGATGCTCGGCGGCCGCGGCCGCGCCGAGGACCAGCATGCCGGCGAGCGGCAGCACGAGGAGCAGTCCGGGGCGCTTCACGGCGCCCGCGGCAACACGCGAGTGCGGCGGACGTTACGCGGCCGCGGCGAGCGTGCTCGCTCAGGACCCTTCGTCGGGCAGCTCGCGCAAGACGAAGCGGCCGCCGTGCGGGATCTCGAGCGAGAAGGTGTCGCTCCGCACGCCGTCGAGCGCGTCGATGACGAAGCGATCCGACGCGAGGTAGCGCGCATGCTCGGGGTGGGCGTAGACAGCGATCCCGTCGGCCTCGCCGAGCCGCACGTCGAAGCCTTCGATGATGCTCGAGCGGCGGCAGAGGACGGGGTTGGTCCCCCCGCAGCAGCCGCCGCTGATCGTGAAGGCGAAGGGCTCGCCGCCCGCCTCGGCGCGCACCCGCGCGAGCAGCCGGTGCGCCCGGGGCGTCATCCCCTCGCAGCCGGGCATGTCAGGCGAAGAGGTCCATCGTGAAGTCGTTCAGGTCGACCCAGACCTGCTTGAGACGCGTCAGGTGCTCGACCATCGCGATGCCGTTCTCCCGCCCGTAGCCGGAGAGCTTGTAGCCGCCGAAGGGCGAGTTCGGCTCGATCATGTGCCAGGTGTTGATCCACACGGTCCCGGCCTGCAGCCGCTTGGCGAGGCGGTGGGCGCGCTTCAGGTCCTTCGTCTGCACGCCGGCGGCGAGCCCATAGATGACGTCGTTGCCGATGCGCACGGCGTCGTCCTCGTCGCGGAAGCGGAGGACGCTCGCCACCGGGCCGAAGATCTCCTCCTGGGCGATCTGCATCCTGTTGTCGACCTCGGTGAAGACCGTGGGCTCGTGGTAGAAGCCCTTGGCGAGCGCCGGATCCTTCGGCTGCCCGCCGCCGCAGCGGAGGCGGGCGCCCTCCTTCTTGCCGATCTCGACGTAGCGCTGCACCTTGCGGAGCTGCTCCTCCGAGACCAGCGGACCCATCCGGGTCGAGAAGTCCATCGGGTCGCCGATCTGGACCTGCTGCGAGCGCTCGACGAAGCGCTCGACGAACCGGTCGTAGAGGCCGTCCTGGACGAGGATGCGGGTGCCGGCCGAGCAGACCTGGCCCGTGTTCATGTACAGGCCGAACAGCGCCGTCGCGATCGCCGGCTCGAGGTCGACGTCGTCGAAGATGATGTGCGGCGACTTGCCGCCAAGCTCGAGGGTGACGGTCTTCAGGTTCGACGCCGACATCTGGACGATGAGCCGGCCGGTGACGTACTCGCCGGTGAAGGCGATCTTGTCGACGCCGGGATGCGCGGCGAGCGCCGCGCCCGCCGTCGGCCCGAAGCCGGGGACGACGTTGAGCACCCCTTCGGGCAGGCCGGCCTCGGCGGTGAGCCGCGCGAGCTCGAGGGCGGTCATGGGGGTGTGCTCGGCGGGCTTCAGGACCACGGTGTTGCCGCAGGCGAGCGCCGGCGCGGTCTTCCAGACCGCCATCAGGAGGGGCGCGTTCCAGGGCGTGATGCCGCCGACCACGCCGACCGGCTCGCGCAGCGTGTAGCCGAGGTATTCGCCCGGCCGCATCGGCGGGCTCGTCAGGCCGTGCAGCTTGGTGGCCATGCCCGCCCAGTAGCGGAAGACATCGGCCGAGATCGCCCCCATGCTGCTGGTCATCAGCACGGGCATCCCCATGTCGAGCGTCTCGAGACGCCCGAGCTCGGCGGCGTTGGCCTCGAGGAGATCGGCGATCTTGAGCAGGAGCTTGGCGCGCTCTCCCGGCGGCGTCGCGGACCACACCCCCTCGTAGGCGCCGCGCGCGGCGGCGACGGCAGCGTCGATGTCCGGCTTGTCGCCCTCGGCGACCACGGCCACGACCGAGCAGTCGTGGGGACTCACGCTCTCGAAGGTCTTGCCCGACTGACTAGGGGTGAACCTGCCGTTGATGAAGAGCTGATAGCGGCGCGCGCCGTTCTCGGCGCCGAGGGACTGGGCGGTGCCGGCCATGGGGACCTCCTCCCTGAGGTCCCCACATTAGGAGAGCGCCGCCGCGCGGGTCAACCACCCGGCACGGCGGCGCTCTCCCGGTCGGGCCTCAGCTCCGCGTCCGCCGGCGCTCGCGCCCGCGGCCGTCGCGCTGGAGCTTCTCCTCGAGCGCGTTCACGACGAAGTCCATGACGGAGACATCCGACTTGACGCAGTAGAGCTTCAGCTCTCGATGCAGGTGCTTCGGGATACGCGTGGCGAGCTGAACCCAGATTTCCCCTTCACTTGCTGCCATGATCCCTCCTTCTCCCCTCGCAGTGGCTGATGTTTGCCGCTCAATAGCTAGCGATACGGTTTATTGCAAGGGGCGAGATTCCCCGAGGTGGTCCCCGCATGTGCACCGTGAGCAGCATTCGGCACTGAATGGTAGCAAGGGTGCTACCTCGGCCCGAGTGGTGTAGTCCTTTCGGGAGGGTCGTTGCGGCCCGACGGGCACTGGCCTAGGGTGAGACCTATGAAGCAGACGTTCTGTCACCTGATCGACGGCGAGCTCGTTGCGGGTCGGCGCGACTTCGAGGTCGTGAACCCCGCCACCGGCGCCCCCTTCGCACGCTGCCCTGACGCGACGCGTGAGGAGGTGGATGCCGCGATGGGCGCCGCGGCGCGCGCCTTTGCCGGCGAGTGGAGCCGAGACGAGGCCGGCCGGCGGCGGACGCTCGCGGCGATGAGCGAGGCGCTGGCGGCGGCGGCCGACGAACTCGGGCGGCTCGTCTGCCTGGAGCAGGGCAAGCCGCTCGCGCAGGCGACGGGCGAGGTGAGGGGGGCGGCGCGGCTCCTCAAGCGCTACGCGGAGGAACCCATCCCGCGCGAGGTCCTGCGCGAGGATCAGAAGGTTCGCGTGACGGTCGTGCGGAAGCCGCTCGGCGTGACCGCGGCCATCACGCCCTGGAACTACCCCGTGGCGACGCTGGTCGCCAAGATCGGACCGGCTTTCGTCACGGGCAACACCGTGGTCGCCAAGCCGTCGCCCTTCACGCCGCTCTCCTCCCTGGCGCTCGGTGCGGTGCTCCGTCCCGTGGTGCCGCGCGGGACGCTCAACGTGATCGGCGGCAGCGACGAGGTGGGCGCCTGGATGACGGCGCATCCCCAGGTGCGCAAGATCTCGTTCACGGGCAGCGTGCCGACCGGCAAGAAGATCATGCGGGCGGCCGCCGAGGACCTGAAGCGGGTGACGCTCGAGCTCGGCGGCAACGACCCGGCGATCGTGCTGCCGGACGTGGATCCCGCGCAGGTGGCGCCGCGGCTGTTCTGGGGCGCCTTCACCAACTCCGGCCAGATCTGCATCGCCATCAAGCGGCTCTACGTGCACGAGCGGACGTATCGGCCGCTGGTCGACGCGCTGGCGGCGCTCGCCCGGCAGGTCAAGCTCGGGGACGGCTTGGAGCCGGATACCGAGCTCGGGCCGATCAACAACCGGCCGCAGTTCGAACGCGTCCGGGAGCTCGTCGACGATGCGCGCCGCGCCGGGGGCAAGGTGGAGGTGGGCGGCGCGCCGCTGTCGCGCCCGGGCTACTTCTACCCGCCGACGCTGGTGACCGGCGTCGGCGAGGGGGTCCGCCTCGTCGACGAGGAGCAGTTCGGGACGGCGCTTCCGGTCATCCCGTACGCCGACGTCGAGGACGCCGTCGCGCAGGCCAACCGCTCACACTACGGGCTCGGCGGCTCGGTGTGGACGGCCGACGTGCGCCGCGGCGAGGAGATCGCCCAGCGGCTCGAGTGCGGGACCGCGTGGGTCAACCAGCACATCGACACGGGTGCCTTCGCGCCGTTCGGCGGGATGAAGTGGAGCGGCATCGGCCGGGAGAACGGCCGCTGGGGCATCGAGGAGTTCTGCGAGCTCCAGGTCGTCAGTACACGCCTGGCGTAGCAGACCGCGCGGCGCCGCCTTCCGGGAAGGCAGCCATTGGATCGCAGCCGGCGGGGGCCGCGAGTCGGCTCAGGCCCGAGCGCGGCTGGTCGGCCGGACGACGGCCCCACGCCGCATCCGGGTGAGCTTCTCGGCGAGCGCGGTCCTCACGAAGCTCTGCAACCGCACGTCATTGCGCACGCAGAACTCTTTGAGCTCACGCGCCACGCGGCGCGGGATGCGGGTGGCGAGCTGAACCAGGTCTTCTTCATCGTAGGCGGGGTTTTTCATGCTTTCTAAACCCTGCACCGCCGAGACGCGAGTGTCAAACGCCGCAGCTCATAGCACGGGCGCGGAAACGCGCAGGAAATCCCGTACGCCCTCGACCAGCGCGTCGGTGAGGAGGTCCTGATAGGCCCCGTCGCAGGCCCGCGCGGCGTCGCCCGGGTGGGTGAGGTACCCGATCTCGACCAGGACCCCCGGCACGGCGTTGCGCGCGAGGACGGCAAAGGTCCCCGGCCGCGCGTCGCCGCGCACGCCGCCGACCACCGTGGCGAGCGCGGACTCGACCGCCCGGCCGAGCCGCATGGCGCGGTCGGCGGCGATCGGGTCGCCCGGCGCGCCGGCACCGCCGCCGTAGAAGACCTCCACGCCCCGGGCGCTCGGGTCGCGGCAGGCATTCGCATGCAGGGACAGAAACAGCGCCGCCTCCGCCGCTTCCGGCACCCGGCGCTCGATCGGCACGTAGGAGTCGTCGAGACGAGTGAGGACCACCGAGACGGGCAGGCGCGTGGCGAGCTTCACTGCCAGCCGCCGGGCGATGTCCAGGACCACGTCCTTCTCGATGACCCCGCCGACCCCGGCGGCCCCCGGATCGTGCCCCCCATGGCCCGGATCGATGATGACCAGCGGGAGGGCCCTCTCCCCCGAGCCGTGGCGGTCGGTCGGCGCGGGCGGCCGGGCTGCCGCGAGAGGGGGTTGGACGCCAGGCGGCTTGACGGGGGGTCGGCCGGGTCCGGAAGGCTCCGGGGCCGTCCGGGGTGCCTCCTCCGCGACACGGGGTGGCTCAGGCGCGGGAGCAGGGGGTTCGGCTCGGAGATCAGGCGGCTCGGTTCGAGGAGCGGGTGGCCCGGTCCCGAGGTCGGGCGGCTTCGTTTCCGGCTCGGGGGCCACCGCGGGCAGGGAGGGAGCAGCGGACGCGGAGGGAGCCGCGGATGGCGGTCCGGCCGGCTCGGGCGCCGGAGCGGCCTCCGGCTGGCTGGCCGGGGGAGGGGGTGCCGCCTCCGTCCGGCCTGGACCGAGCCTCACGACGACCGTGCGCGCGTCCGTCTCGAGCGTGAATGGCACCGCCGCAGCGAGGTCGAGCACCACCCGCACCGTACCGGCGTCGAAGCGCGCCGTCCGCACCCGCAACAATGGGCCCACGCCGCGGGTCACCGCCTGGGCTCCGGGGGCGGTCGCTGTCACGGGCAGGTCGAGGTAGATGCGATCGGGCCCCGCCAGGGCGTGGGCGACCGGTTTGACGGGCTCCGAGACGTGGAGGCGCACCACGGGTCCCCCGTCCTCCACGACCTCCACCCGTTCGAGAACGGCCGGCCGTGCGCCCCGGGGCACCATCAGCCCGAGCGCCAGCGCGGCCGTGAGCCGCCGCATCGAGTGCACATCTACGCCCCGGCGCCGCACCTTGTCCAGCGCGCGGGTGGCGCGTCAAACGCTGCGGCGCTCGCGCTCCGTAACTTCCCTTGCGGAGGAGGCGTTGCTATACGGCGAGCCAGCGGTTTTTCCCCTGGCATCCCACAACGGCGCGTCGGCGCAAGGAGGCTTCGGCATGAAGCTTGGTGTTCTCGTGATCGCAGGGGGGCTGATTCTGGGTACGGCGGGACTCGGCATGGCCGGAGAAGTCAACTGCAAGCAGGTGAACAAGTACCTGGGAACCGGCCGCACCGTGAAGGATGTGGCCGAGACCATGGTCATCAGTGAGTCGGACGTGAAGAAGTGTCAGGATCAGGCCGCCAGCGAGACCAAGGGGGGCGAGAAGGCGGGCGACATGGGAAAGAAGGAGGAGAAGAAGTAGCGGACCGATTCCACGCCGGGCGACGGCCTCGCGCCGCCGCCCGGCGCGATGTCTCCGCCGCCGAGGACCGCCGGTGGATGGAGGAGTCCCTGCGCGAGGCGCGGGCGGCCGGGGCGCGGGGCGAGGTGCCGATCGGCGCGGTCGTCGTGCGGGACGGCCTCCTGCTCGCCCGTGCCGGCAACGCCAGCATCGCCGAGGCCGACCCGACGGGCCACGCCGAGGTCCGCGCGCTGCGTTCCGCCGCGAGCGTGGCCGGGAACTACCGGCTGCCCCGGGCGGTCCTGTACGTGACCGTCGAGCCGTGCGTCATGTGCATGGGCGCCGCGCTCCAGGCGCGCATCGCGCGGCTGGTCTACGGCTGCGCGGATCCCAAAGCAGGCGCCGCCGGGTCGCTCTTCGACCTGGCGGGGGACCGGCGGCTCAACCATCGCATGGTCGTCGATGCCGGCCTGGCCGAGGACGAGTGCCGCGCCGTCGTCCAGGGATTCTTTCGCGCACGTCGAGCGCGGGCGCGGTGAGCCGCGGTGGCCGGCCCGTCGACGCTGTGCTACGCGGGGAACCCGGGGAGAGGTGCGTGAGCCCGGTTGAAACGGCACGACTCGAAATCGTGTGAGCCCTTGCGGCTCCGGGGGTTCGAATCCCCCCCTCTCCGCTCGATCCGCGAGGTCAGTCGGCGCAGCGGAACCCGGTGCTGCGACTGATGTTCGACGGATTCACCGCGGCGTAGATGGCGAAGATACCGTTGCGGTCGCCGGTGGCGTAGTTGCCGCCGCGAATGATCGCGCCCGGGAGGTTGGCATCGAACGAGACCAGCTCGCGGGCGGTGGCGCCCGCGGGCGGCGCGGCGGGCTGGGGAACTCCCATGCAACTGAGGTCGCCACCGTGCGCGCCGTCCCAGAAGGTGCAGTCCATTCTGCGACCCATTCCCAGACGTTTCCCGCCATGTCGTGCGCGCCCCACCGGGAGATGCAGCTGCTGCGCGCGCCGGTGAGCGCAGCGAAGTCCGAGTTGGTTGCGCACGTGGCAGTGTGGTCGTCGTTCACGCCCGGGTCCGGCGTGCCGGCCGCGGCGGCCTGCCACTCTTCGTTCCGAAGCAGGCGCTTGCCGGAGAGCCGGCAGGCTTGCTCGGCCTGGAACCAGGTGACGCACGTGCTCGGCGGCACGCCCGCCACCGACGCCGCATAGAGTGGCGCGGTCCAGTTGCCGCTGGGCGGGAAGTCCGGACCGTAATCGAAGCCGGTGCACCCGGTCATCGGGATCGCGCCCATCTGGACGGCACCGCCCGCCGCCAGCTGCGCGACGGTTGCCTTGCCCCTGCGGACCTTGCCGATCAGCTGGTCGTCTTTGGGCGGAATGGACCAAACGCTCGCTTCGTACTTGTCGACGCAGATCGGGCCCACCTGGACCGCATCCGGGGGACAGCGACGCGCATGCACGGGTGAGGCGAGAGCCACGAGGACGATGAATTCCGCCAGCCATGCGAGGCGGCGGCGTCGAGCAGCGGCACGTACGTCATGCGAGGCCCGCGCTCCGTGACGTCGCGCTTGCAGGACCGGCACCGCGCTCTTGTACGATGTCGGCAATCGCCGTGTCCAGAAAAACCCGCGACACCTCCAGCCGTTCGCTTGCGCGCCCGCTCAACTTTTGCGAGCGTGGCTTTTCCCGGAGAGGTGCCCGAGCGGCCGAAGGGGCACGCCTGGAGAGCGTGTGTACCCACAAGGTACCGAGGGTTCGAATCCCTCCCTCTCCGCTCGTTCTGTCCGCGTCGCCTTGCGCCTCGTGACCAAGCCGGGTACGCTGACCGTCACCTCCGCGGGGCGCTGGGCGGTGGTGGTTAGGTCCTGCGCAAGAGAGCGTCGCGAACCCCGTCAGGTCCGGAAGGAAGCAGCGGTACCGACTGTCTCTCTGTGCCGCAGGGCGCCCTAGCCTCCACCGCCGGGCGCCTCGCGGCGGGCCCTCCACCGATGACGTACCAGGTGCTCGCCCGCCGTCTCCGACCCCAGCGGTTCGACGAGGTCGTCGGGCAGGAGCACGTGACGCGCACGCTCCAGGCCGCCATCGCCGCGGGCCGCGTCGCCCACGCCTTCCTCTTCGCCGGGCCGCGGGGGGTGGGCAAGACGACGACGGCGCGTCTCCTCGCGAAGGCGCTCAACTGCGAGCGCGGGGTTGGCCAGGAGCCCTGCAACGAGTGCACGAACTGCCGCGAGATCGGCGAGGGACGTGCCTTCGACGTGCTCGAGATCGACGGCGCCTCGCACACCCAGGTCGACAAGATGCGGGACCTCATGGAGACGGTCGCGCACCAGCCGATCCGGAGCCGCTTCAAGATCTACATCATCGACGAAGTGCACATGCTCTCCCAGCACTCCTTCAACGCCCTCCTGAAGACGCTCGAGGAGCCGCCGCCGCACGTGAAGTTCATCTTCGCCACCACCGACCCGCACAAGGTCCTCCCCACCGTGCTCTCCCGCTGCCAGCGCTACGACCTCCGGCGCATCGGGCTCGGCGAGCTGCTCGAGCAGCTGAAGAAGATCGCCCGCGGCGAAGGCGTCGGCCTCTCCGACGACGCGCTGGCGCTCGTCGCACGCGAGGCGGAAGGCAGCCTGCGGGACGCGCAGTCGCTGCTCGATCAGGTGCTGGCGGCCGGCGAGGCGGCGGCCGACGAGGCGACGGTGCGGGAGATCCTCGGCGCCGCCGACCGCCGGCTGGTGATTGCGGTGGTGGACCACGTGCTCGGCGGCGATGCGGCCGCCTGCGTGCGCGACCTCGCCGCGCTCCACGCCCACGGCTACGATCCGCAGCGCTTCTGCCGGGACCTCCTCGATCACGTCCGGAACCTCACGGTGCTGCGCGTGACGGGCGACCGGCAGCTCCTCGCCGAGCTGCCCGAGGCGGAGGCCGAGGCGCTCACGGCCCAGGCCGAGCGGCGCTCGGCCGACGACCTGCACCGCTTCTTCCGGCTCCTGCTCGAGGCCGACGAGGTCCTGGCCGCGCCGGCGCGGACGGTCGACCCGCAGCTCGTGCTCGAGATGGCGGTGCTGCGGCTCGCCACCTTGCCGCCGCTCCTGCCCGTCGACGAGATCCTGCGCCGGCTCGAAGCGCTCGGCGCAGGCAGCGCGGGGGGGGATGTCGCGGCGGGCTCGCCGGCGGCACCCAAGTCGGTCAAGGTGCAGTCCGGGGAGCGGCTCTGGGAGCAGTTCCTCGCGCGCGTGCGCGAGGAGAAGGTCTCCCTCTACCTCGCGCTCGCCGGTGGCAAGCTGGTGAGCGCCGACGAGACCTCGATCCGGATCGGGATCGAGAACGAGGCGCTGCGCCGCGACGTGAGCCGGCCCGAGACGGTCGCGCGCCTCGGCGCGATCGCCGCCGAGGTCTGGGGGCGCGCGCTCCGCGTCGAGGTCGGTCCCGTGCCGCCCGAGCAAGCGGGGGACACGCCGCTCGGCCGCGCGCGGCGCCGGACCGAGGAGACGCTCGCGGATCCGCTGGTGCAGGCGGCGGTCGAGATCTTCGGCGGTGAGGTACGCGGCGTCCGTGACCGCGACGAGCGCTGAAAGGAGCGGCCGGTGAGCAAGGGATTCGACCTCGGGGGGCTCTTCCGGCAGGCGCAGCAGCTGCAGGAGAAGCTCGCGTCGGTGCAGCAGGAGATCGGCGCCCGTACCGTCGAGGCGAGCGCCGGGGGCGGGATGGTGACGGCGGTCGTCAACGGCAAGCTCGAGCTGGTACAGATCCGCATCGAGCCCTCGCTGCTCGAGGCACCCGACGTCGAGATGCTGCAGGACCTGATCGTCGCGGCGGTCAACGAGGGCATCCGGGCGGCGCAGAAGCTGATGGCCGACGAGATGGGGAAGGTGGCCGGCGGCCTCGGCCTCGGCATCAAGCTGCCCGGCATGCCCTAGGGAGGCGGCCGAATGGCCCAGACCCCGTCGATGACCCGGCTGATCGAGCAGCTCACCAAGCTGCCGGGGATCGGCGAGAAGACGGCGGCGCGCCTGGCGTTCCACATCCTCCGGGCGGACCGGCAGTACGCGCAGGCGCTCGCCGACGCCCTCGTCGCGGTCAAGGACGAGACGCGGCTCTGCTCCGTCTGCTTCGCCCTCACCGAGACGGACCCGTGCCCGATCTGCACCGATCCCGAGCGCAGCCCCGAGGTCATCTGC
>WNES01001696.1_pt1 | contig 10291 bp, 10 predicted proteins | sample 5399931 | NCBI WGS metagenome assembly WNES01 (sample SAMN13153332, study PRJNA577476) | soil metagenome | isolation source: 20 cm grassland meadow soil 2 days after 3rd rain plot 5 | place: USA:California | collected 2015-11-11
CGCGTCCCCAGCTCGCGCTCCGCCTGGGCGAGCGAGTCCGCCGCGGCGGCCACGTCCCGCGCCGCGGCGCGGGTCGCCGCGCGCAGCTCCTCGAGGCTCGGCAGCCGCAGCGCGATCTCTGCGCTTCGCCCCATGTGAGTGCCGGGGGCGGGGACATTGTCCCACGCCTCGACGCGGAGCCGCAGCGTGTCGCCGGGCAAGAGCCCGCGCCCTTCCGCATCGAGAGCCCCCTGAACGATGGCCCGCTCACCCGCGCCCGACACATCCAGCGACTCGCGCACGGCCGCCCCCTGCTTCCCCGTCTGACTCACCCGCCAGCTCACCACCTCGAGGCGAGTCAGACCGTGATCGTCCCGTGCGTCGATCACGAGCGGTTGCTTGAGCGATAGCGGCAGCGTCGTGTCGCGGCCCGGGATGGGGACCGTCACGACGGGCGCGGAATCGGGCACCACGCGCAGCCGCAGCTGGGGTTCGTCGCCCTCGAGCGGCGTGCCGTCCACCGCCGCGAGGTCGAGCAGCCACGTGCCGGAAGCGGACGGCGGAGCGGCCAGCCGGCCCGAGAAGCGAGCCCCATCCACGACGAGGCGGGCGCGTCCTGCCGGCCCGGTCTCGCGGCGCCACGCCGCCGCCGCCAGCGCGACGCTCGCCGTGCCGCTCGTCAGGATCACTGTGCCTTCGGGGATCGCCACCAGATCCGGGCCGGGCACGAGCGGCTCGTCGGGACGGGCCAGGTACTCGGGATACCGGGCGGTGAGCTCGAGGCCGGCAAGAAACGCGGGCAGTGCCACGCTGACCCGGCGCTCGAGCGAGCGCCGGCTGCCGCTCGAAGCCCGGAGATACAGGTCGGACTCGAGGGGCCCGAGTCGCCGCGTGGCGCGGCCCAGCGAATCGAGCGCGATCGGCGCCGCGCGCCATGGCTCGCCCGGGCCGCGCGTCCACAGGATGGCCCGCGTCGCCGCCGGCACTTCGAGCGTCACCGTGACGCTGTCACCGCGGCGCACGGTCGCGCGGTCCACGGCGAGACGCACCGGCGCGCGCGCATCGACCATGGCGCGGAGCGGGTGCCAGAACGCGGCCGCCCGTCCCGCGCCGGGTGACGATGCCACGAACAGCACGGCGCCCAGCGCCGCCGTGCCCGCGCCTATCATGAGCGAGGTCCGCGTGCCACGGGCCAACAGCCGCCCCACCGCCGGCGCCGCGCGCTCGACCACCGCCGCGGCTCGAGCGTCCGCCAGCCCCAAGAGCTCCGCGCTCGCTCCGGCGCTCGCCCCCGGCGCGAGCACGCCCACCACGCTCCCCGCGCGAGTACCGGCGGTCGTCTCGACCAGCCGCCCCACGGCGGCGGCCGCGGCGGGGCGTCCCGCCCGGCGCACCAGCCACACCGCGGCGCCCGCTGTCCCCGCGATCAGGAGCCACGCCACCACCACCGCCGCGACGCGCGGCGCGAGCGTCAACCCCGCTCCCGCGATCGCAAACGCGACGCCCGCGCTCGTGAGCAGCACGGCTCCGGCGCGGGCGCGGGCGTGCGGCCCGCCGAGCCGCCGCAGCCGAAGGGCAGTGTCGGTCACCGCGTCGCGCTCACGGCGTAAGTGAACAGGTTGACCCCCATCCGTAGTGCCGCCTCGTGAAGCTCCGGAGGATCGTGGTGGACCTCGGGATCCTCCCACCCGTCGCCCAGGTCGGTCTGATAGGAATAGTACACGACCAGCCGGTTGCCCAAAAAGATACCGAAACCCTGCGCCGGCAGGCCATCATGCTCGTGGATCTTGGGGATACCCCTGGGGAAGTCGTACACCAGGTGATAGATGGGGTGGCTCAACGGGACCTCAACCAGGGGATGATCGGGGAAGACGCGCGCGATCTCACGGCGGAAGGACTTGTCCATGCCGTAGTCGTCGTCGGCGTGCAGGAAGCCCCCCTGCTCGAGCCAGCGCCGCAGCTGTTTCACCTCTTCGTCCGAGAAGCGCACGTTGCCATGCCCCGTCATGAAGAGGTAGGGAACGTCCCACAGCTCGGGTCCCGTGAGGGTGACGACGCGCTCGCGCTCGGTGACGGAGAGGGCGGTACGCTGGCGCAGCGCCGCGAGGAGATTCGGCAGCGCGGAGGGGCCGGCGTACCAATCGCCCCCACCGTCATAATGGAGCCGGCCGATCGTCAGGGAGGCTAAACGCGGAACGCGGAAGTGGGAACGCGGAGCACCGCCCACGAACGCTAGTGCGTCTGTTCCGCGCTCCGCGTTCCGCGTTCCGCGTTCCGGTATCCCATCGGCGACGGACAGCCAGAGTGCCAAGACGAGGATGGCCGGGGCTCTCACAGGTCGTTCACCAGCCGATACGCCGTATTTCTCGTAATCCCCGTCTCCACCGCGAGCTGCTCGGCCACGTCGCGGCGCGTCATCCCCTGCGCCAAGAGCGCGCGGGCACGCTCCGCGGGGTCGGGGATAGTGACGCGCTCCTCCCGGGTGGGCTTGCCGGTGCCCGCCACCATCACCGTCACCTCGCCGCGGGCGGGCGCTTCGGCGTAGTAACCCGCCAGCTCGGCCAGGGTCCCGGCGCGGGTCTCTTCGAACAGCTTGGTCAGCTCGCGCGCCACCGCCGCGGGTCGCTCCGCGCCACACGCCGCCGCGAGGTCCGCGAGCAGCTCCGCCACCCGCGGCGGTGCCTCGAACAGCACCACGGTCCACTCGCTCTGCGCGACGAGCTCGAGCAGGCGCCGCCGCTCGGCGCCCTTGCGCGGGACGAAGCCCAGGAACAGGTAACGATCGGCGCCCAGTCCCGACACGGACAGCGCGGCCGCGACGGCGGTGGGTCCCGGCACCGTGATCACCGGGATGTCGCGCTCACGGGCGGCGGCGACCAGGACCGCGCCCGGATCGCTCACGGTGGGCGTCCCGGCGTCCGTCACGAGCGCCACGTCCTTACCGCTGGCCAACAGATGCAGGATCCGGCGGAGCGCGGCGTCGCTCGAGTGCGCGTGGAAGCTGATGAGCTCGGCGCGCGAGCCCACGTGAGCGAGCAACGGTTTGGTGTGGCGCGTGTCCTCGGCCGCGATGACCGTGACCCGGCTCAGCGTGCTGGCCGCGCGCGGCGAGAGGTCCTCGAGGTTGCCGAGCGGCGTCGCCACGACGTACAGGGTGCCCGCCATTTCACCACGCCACCGGCCACGGCAGGCGTCCGTAGTAGCCCGCCGATTGCAGCACGTAGCGGTGCTCGCGCGTGGCCTCACGCAGGATCTTGGGCGCGGTGCCCGGCATCATCACCTCGACGCCCTCGAGCAGCTGGAGCGACCAATCCGTGAGTGCATTCGAGAGCTCCTCCGGCTGCACCACCGAGTCGGGTGTGTCCGTGCCGCGTGGTGCCGACAGGATCGTGATCGCCTGGTGCGCATCCACGATCCCCGAGCTCACCTTCTGCGCCCGGCGTTTCGCCTCGCCCGGAAATTCCTTGTCCACCTCGTCGACGATGCGCCAGTACAGCTCCCGGTAGGTGTTGATGAGCGCGTTCGGCGCCTGCTGCGGCAGATCGGCCACATAGGGGAACTGGGCCGCCGTCAGCACGGGCGTCTGCCGGTCGGCACCCGGGTGGAACTGCGATTCGAGAAACTTGGGAATGGCCATCACCTCCGGCTTGTCGCAGAAGTAACCGCTGGCGTAGCGTCCGCCGTCGAACCGCACGTACGACACGCGCGCGTTCGACGTCAGCTCGAGGATGCCGCTGGTCTTGTCCCGCGCGAAGGCCGCGAAGAACGCGCCCGGCTGTCCCGGATCGACGGTGCGCATCTCGACCGGCGCGGCGCACGACTGATACATCCAGGCGAGCTGCTCCATCGGCGCGGCCGAGTAGGCCAGCTCGCCCCGCTCGACTTCGGCGCGCATCCGCTTCAGCGCCTCCGTGATCGTGATGACCCGTCGCCCCGTGGTGTCGAGGGACGCCGCGTTCACGGCCTCGCCTTTGCGGAAGAACAGCAGCAGGCACTCCTCCGGCAGGTAGGCCGTGATGTAGCCATCGACGCGACCGTCACGGTCGCGCTTGCCGAAGGCGAGGAGGTTGTCGAGGTGAATGAACGCGAGCCGGGTACGATGAATCAGCCGGTTCACCTGCGGGAACGTCAGGTCCGCGAGGCGAACCGGCGAATTCATCAGGCGAGCGGTGCTCGCGCGCATGGTCCTCCGGGGAGGATGCTACGACAGATGCTGCTGAATCTTCTGCTCGAAGACCGGCTTCGGGTACGCGCCCACCAGCGTATCCACGTGTCGCCCGTCCTTGAAGAATAGAATACTCGGAATCGAGCGAACGTTAAAGCGCATGGCCGTCTTCTGGTTGGCGTCCACGTCGACCTTGGCCACCTTCAGCTTGCCTTGATACTGTCCCGCCAGCTGGTCCAGAATGGGTGCCACCATGTGGCACGGCCCGCACCACGTTGCCCAGAAGTCCACGATGGTGAGCCCCTGGTGCTGCTCGACCTCCAACCCGAACGTGGCGTCCGTGACGGCCGTGAAATGTTCCGCTGCCATGACCTCTCCACTCCCTCTCGTGCAATCGTTATGTTGACGGGCGTCATGAGCGAGTCACGCGCCCGCGTCGCCCACATCGGCATCGCCGTTCCGTCCATCGACGCCGCCCTCGGCTTCTATCGCGACGTGCTCGGCCTCGAGCCGGGGCGCCCCGAGACGGCCGACGGTGCCATCATCGTCAGCCTGCCGTTGGGCGACGTGCAGGTCGAGCTCCTCGAGCCCCGCGATCCGCACGGCCCGGTGGCGAAGTTCCTCGCCAAGCGTGGGCCCGGCATCCATCATGTCTGCTACCGCGTGCCGGACCTGGACCAGGCGCTCGAGCGCTGCCGGGCGGCGGGGTATCGTCTCATCGACGAGGTGCCGCGGCGCGGCGCCGGCGGCCGGCGTATCGCGTTCGTGCATCCGAACACGACGGCCGGCATCTTGCTGGAGCTGACTGAGTAAGTGAACACGCGGCCAGCGCCTTGAGTTCCCGCGGGGTCAACTCTTGCACGCCGCCGCCGGATTGGGGATGCTCGCCAGATCCGTCCCGACCACCAGCCAGCGTCCCTCCTTCGTGCGTGCCAGCTCGATCGGCACGACGACCGTGCACGACGTCGAGCGCTGCAGTTCCACGCGGAGCAGCCGGCGGTCCTCCTTGTTCGGCACGGGCAGCGGGCCCTCGACGACACGGTAGCCGACATGGTTCAAATAGATTTGGAGGACGGCGAGGCGCTGGTTCACGTCGGTCGATTTCAGATGGCCGGACGCGAGACCGCGTTCACTGCCCCACAGCGTCCGCATCCGCTCGAGGTCGTTCGCTTTCACGGCGGACATGAACTGCGCGAGCGTCTCCTGAGGCGACTGCGGTGCGAGCTTCCCCGGGCCGGCTCCCCCACACGCGAGGCAGCCCAGCGCGACGAGCACAGTCAGTCGTGGTCTCACGGACGATACCTCGAGTGGGGGCGGAGTGAACCGAAGGTAAGACGGCATGCGGCTCTACGTCAACATTGATCACGTCGCGACGGTGCGCGAGGCGCGCCGCACCGACGAGCCCGACCCCGTGCGCGCCGCGGCGGCGGCCGAGCGGGGCGGCGCCGACGGCATCACCGTGCATCTGCGCGAGGATCGTCGCCACATCCAGGACGCCGACGTCCGCGCGCTCCGCGCCGCGGTGCGCAGCGTGCTCAACCTCGAGCTCGGCGCGGCGCCCGAGATCGTGCGGATCGCCGGCCGCCTGAAGCCGTTTCAGGCGACGCTCGTCCCCGAGCGGCGCCGGGAGATCACGACCGAAGGCGGCCTCGCGCTCGGCGGCGCGAACCGCAGGATCGGCACGGCCGTCCAACGCCTCACCGCCGCCGGCATCCGCGTCAGTCTCTTCATCGATCCCGATCTGGAGACCATCGATCGGGCCGCCGCGCTCGGCGTTCCCGCGGTCGAGCTGCACACCGGACGCTACGCCCGCTCCTGGCGCAAGAGCGACGCGGCGCTCCGCGCGCTGGGACGGGCGGCCGCGCACGCGCGCGCGCGCGGCCTCGCCGTCCACGCGGGGCACGGTCTGACCTACGACAACGTCCAGCCCGTCGCCGCCATCCGGGACATCGAGGAGCTGAACATCGGGCACTCGATCGTGAGCAACGCGATCTTCGTGGGAATGGAAGCAGCGGTGCGGCGCATGCGGCAGTTGGTCGATGAGGCCAGGAAGCCTTAGCTTGGTAGCCCTATGACGGAGTCCCCGAAGCCCCTCGGCATGTCGGACTTCTTCGCCCTCGAGGCGGGGGAGTATCTCGAGCGGCTCGACGGCATGCTCGCCAAGGGCGACAGCCCCAGCGCCGACGAGATCGTGCGGCTCGCCCGGGCGCTGCGCGGCAGCGCGCTCATGGCGAGCCAGCCCGCGATTGCGCGTGCCGCCGCCGGGCTCGAGGTCCTGGCGCGCGCGGTGCGCGAAGGACGGCGCGCCTGGGATCCCCAGACCCAGCAGCTCGCCCTCCGCGCGGTGGACGACATGAAGATCTTCGTGCGCCGGGCGGGCAGCTGGACCGATGCCGACACCGCAAAAGCCGAAGCGCTGGCGGTCGAGCTCGAGCAGGTCGCCGGCCGGCCGTCGGCGCAGATCCGTGCGGTGGAAGCCCTGGGGCTCGATGCGGGCGCGCGGGCGTTCGTGGCGCGCGAGGGCGCGGCGATCGCGGGCGCGCTGGAGCGCGCGGCGCAGGCGCTGCGGGCCGATCCCCGGGCTCACGACCCACTCCAGCACGTCATGCGCGCACTCCAGCCGCTGCGCGGCCTCGCCGCCCTCACCGATCTGCCGCCGCTCCCCGACCTGCTCGAGGGAATCGAGCGCGCCATCGGCGAGCTGTCGCGCTCGGGACTCGAGCCCCCGACCAACCTAGGCGAGCTGTTCCAGGTCGCGGGCAGCGCGATCGCGCGCGCCGCCCGCGAAGTGGCCGAGCGCGGCCGACCCGACCCCGAAGGGCCCGATTTCCGGCAGTTCGCCGGGTTACTGGTGAAGTTCATGGAAAGCGAGCCGGACGCCGTTTCGATCGGCTCCCTCTATTACAGTGACTCGGGTCCCCACATCGTGTCGCGCGGCGTTCCCGCGGCGCGCCCGTCCACGCTGGGCAAGCTGGAGCTCGTGAGCCACGGCGAGCATCTCCGTCAGGCGGCGGACTCGCTCGAGCGCGCCCCCTCCGCCACGCAGCGCGAGCTGCGCGCTCACACGCTCGGCACCACCTTTCGTGCGCTCGCGAACGCGGGCGGCGGCGTGCTCGCCGACCGCGTGGCCCAGTTCGCGATCGCCGCGCGCGAGGCGGTGGCGTCGGGGATTGCCCTGAGCAGCGCGGCCGCCTTCGCCGCCGAGCTGCGGCGTGCCGGCGACCTGCTGGTGCGCTCCGGGACGGGCGACGAGGAAGCGCTCGCAACCGAGCTCGACGCCCTCACCGCGGCGCTGCGCGCGATCCAGCCCGGCGCCGCTCCCGCTCCTGCTCCTCGTCCCGCGCCCGCGTCGCGGCCGACACCACCTCCCGCCGCGGCGCCGGTGGTTCCCGGGGTGAAAGCGGCGCCCGCGCCACGGCATGAACCGGCGATGCCTGAAACTCCCGACCTGGTCGGGTCGTGGGCCGCGTACCAGCGCTTGTCGGAAGCAGGGATCGGCTCGGCGTCGCTCGCAGAGCTCATCGCCGGCGTCGAGAGCGCGCCCGCCGCCCCTACTCCCGGCTCCCCCCTTGCGGCTGCCGCGGCGCCCGCCACCGTGGACGTGCGCGCCCTGTTGTATCGCGGCGACCGCGCGCTCCAGCGAGCGCAGGAGCTGCGCGCAGCGGCGAAGCGGGCGTCGGGCGACGAGCTCCGCGCGCTCGTCGACGAAGTCTGCGACCTCGTTGCCCTCGCCCTCGAGCCCAGCCCCTAGCCGGGCGTCCGCTTCCCCCTCCCCCTCCCGCTGGGCCTGGATCCTCGGCCTCGCGGTCACGGTCGCGTTCTTGGCGTGGGCCGTGCGGGGGACGCAGTGGAGCGAGGTGCTCGCGGGTCTCCGCGCCGTCGATCCCCTTCTCCTGGTGCTGACGGTAGCACTCGCCACGTTGACGTTTCCGATCCGTCTGATCCGGTGGCGTGTGATCCTGCGCGACGAGCGCGAGAGACCGCTGCCGTGGCTGCCGCTGTGGCACGCCGTCGCCATCGGCTTCATGGCGAACAATCTCCTTCCCGCGCGGGCCGGCGAATTCGCGCGTGCCTACGTCGCCAGTCGTCAATTGCCGGTGCGGTTCACGACGGCGCTGGGCTCCATTGGCGTGGAGCGCGTGTTCGATGCCCTCGTGATGCTCGGCCTGATGGCGCTGGCCATCGCGTCCCCTTCGTTTCCAGCGCACTCGACCCTGCTCGATACGCCGTTGTCACGTCTGGCCGGGCGGGCGGCGCTGCTGTTTGGCGCGATGTTCGTCGTGGCGCTCGTGGTCGTGCTGCGCCCGGCGCCGTGGCTCGCGCTATTCGAGCGCGTGACCCGGACCGTGTTGCCGGCCCGGCTGGCGGCGCGCGTCGCCGGCATGGCCGAGGGCCTCGTGGCCGGCCTCACGGTGCTGAAGCGCCCCGGGCGGTTCGGGGCGATGCTGTTCTGGTCGCTGGTGCTCTGGCTCACGAACGCCGCGTCGTTCGCGGTGTGCTTCCGGGCGTTCGGGTTGCAGGTGCCGATCGAAGGATCCCTCCTGCTGCAAGGGATCCTCGGGTTCGCGGTGGCGGTCCCGGCGTCGGCCGGCTTCTTCGGCGTCTTCGAGAAAGCGACGCAGCTGACGTTGCAGCTCTACGGCATCAGTCCGAGTCTGGCTCTGGCGTACGCGGTCGCGTATCACGTTTCCACGTTCCTGCCGATCACGCTGCTCGGCCTGCGCTCGCTGGCGAGGGTCCACCTCCACCTGGGCGACCTGGGTCGGGCACGGACAGCCGATCAGCTGGGGGACGCGAGACCGTGACCGACGCGGTCCGCGTGGCGGCGCACGCCAAGCTCAATCTCCTGCTGCGCATTCTCGCGCGCGAAGCGCCGGCGGGTTATCACCAGATCGAGACGGCATTCGCCCTGCTCGAGCTGGCGGACGAGCTGATGGTGACGCGCACGGCCAGCGGGGTCGCGCTCACCGTGCACGGGCCCGACCTGGGGGCGCCGGAGCAGAACCTCGCGGTACGCGCGGCGCGCGCCGTTCTGGAGGCAACCGGACACAAGTTCGGCGTTGCGCTCGAGCTGACCAAGCGGATCCCGGTACGGTCGGGCCTGGGCGGCGGCTCGAGCGACGCGGCGGCCGCACTGCACGCGGTGAACGCGCTCGCCGGCAACGCCGTCCCCCGCCACGAGCTGCTCCACGTCGCCACGCGGCTCGGCGCCGACGTCGCGTTCTTCGCGAGCGGCGCGCCGGCGGCGCTCGCGTGGGGCCGGGGCGAGCGGCTGTTCCGGCTCCCCGCCCCGCCGGCCGCGCCGGCGCTCGTGGCCCTGACGCTCCCGCCCATCGCCGTCGCCACCCCGGACGCGTACGGCTGGTGGGACGAAATGCATCCCGAGCCCGCGCCGCGCGGGCCGCTGCTGCTCGACGCCGACGCGTTCACCGGATGGGGCAGCGTCGGGCGGCTCGGCGGCAACGACTTCGAGCTCCCCGTCTTCGGGAAGCATCCGCCGCTGCGCGCGCTGTACGAGCGCCTGGCCGGCACACATCCCTATTGGGTGCGGCTGTGCGGCTCGGGGAGCGCCGTGGCCGCGGTGTACGCGAATGCAGGGCTGCGGGACGATGCGGCCATGCTGCTGGGTGAGAAACACCAGCGCCTGATCAAGACGACCACCCGGGTGGCGGCGGCGCCGGGTCCCGAGCCGGCCTAGGCGAACCGGGGACCGGACCGACCGGTCAAGCGGTGCCTGAGACGCCGCTGGGTACGGTGCAGCGCGCTGAGCACGCGCATCGCGAGGACCAGCGCGCGGGGCGGTGCGTTCACCGGGGCATCCGGCACGCCGGCGATGGTGTGGCGCTTGGCGTGCAGGCGGCACGCCTCCCAATCAAACCCCCAAATGTCGTCGAGCCAAAATTTCCGCGCGCCATGTTCGTTCATGTAGCGGAGCACCTCGAAATCGTGCCAGTAGTACTTCTCCTCGACGACGCTCCGCATGTCGATGCCCGCCTCCTCCCACCGGCCGAACCATTCGGGGGGACACCGCTCCAGCCGGCCCGCTCCCGTGAAGTCCACATGCATGGCATAACGCAGGCGACGCTTGAACACCCAGGGACAGGTGCCGCGGACATTCTCGAGCACGCTGTACCAGCGCAGCTTCGC
>WNES01005955.1_pt1 | contig 10280 bp, 6 predicted proteins | sample 5399931 | NCBI WGS metagenome assembly WNES01 (sample SAMN13153332, study PRJNA577476) | soil metagenome | isolation source: 20 cm grassland meadow soil 2 days after 3rd rain plot 5 | place: USA:California | collected 2015-11-11
TTAGGCTTGTTTCTCAAAATTCGAGCTCACGTTTCAGACCAATTTTCCATAACCGCTCGTGGCCGGGACGCCGACCTCTGTGCGCAACTTGAGAATCACCTGATTCTCACGACCTATTCTGAAATCCTGCAACGAGAATCGAAGCGCATTCAGCCGCTGGCGCTGCACATAGAAAACGAGATTCCCATTGGCAAGGGGTGCGGTTCGTCGGCAGCCGCGCGCCTTGCGGGAATCGCGTTAGCCGTGCATTTTGGCGGCCTGCGTTGGGACGATGCTCGAATTGTTGGTGAAGCTTCGCGCCGTGAGCACCATCCGGACAATGCTGCTGCATGTTGGTATGGGGGACTCGCGATCGCGCGCATGTCGGGCGAGGCCGAAGCGCAAGTAGCCTCGATCGTTCCGAAAGGGAAGTGGCCTCTGCTCCTGGCGGTTCCTGATGAGGCGCTTTCCACGGAGCAGTCACGTCGCGTTTTCCCGGAGCAATATTCCCGTGCGGATGCGGTCGTCAACATTCAAAATTCGATGCTGTTGCTGGCCGCTTTTGTTCAAGGGCGTCGCGATCTCTTGGCGTCATCACTTGAAGACCGCATTCATCAGCCCTATCGTGCGCCGTTGTGCCCGCTATTGCCAGCATTACAGGAGTTGACGGGACAGGCAGGGATTCTGGGCTCCGCTCTAAGCGGAGCGGGACCCTCGATGCTGATTTTCCTCGACAGCAACAGCAACGTCGACCGAATCATTACGAAAATACATGCTCATCTCCACAATCGAGGCCTGAGTGCGGAGCTTATCCCCGCCGAGATTACGCACAAGGGGGCACGAGAAATCCGCGGCTGGAAGGTTAACCCACGAGCGGACGCCGCTGCACCTCATTGCTGATCCTTTACTGCCGGCTGGCAGGCGGAATAATGCCGTTCATCCGCAAATATTCGACCATTTGCCCATAGTGGTCGAACGAATGCCAGGCGAAAACTGATGCCAGCCCAAGCCGCGTAACCGAAGGCTGCTCTCCAAAGGGATCTTTCATCGGCGCGACCAGATTCTTCTCGAAAATTTTATGATATCGGCTTTACTCTTGATCGAGTCAGGCCCGTTCTCGCCGCCAACCTCAACCGGCGGCTTCTCTCCCAAAATTCCTGAGGCGACCAGATAGTTCGTAGCCGCTACGTGCTTTACCTGTTGCCCGAACGTCCGCACCCCCTTGAACTCACCATTTGTAGGCGCGAATGAGTATTTGTCTTCGGGCATGGCATCCGCCGCGGAAACAAATTCGTGCTCCACATTGCTGACAGAACGATCCAACACCTGAGTCACAGTTTGAGGCTGATCGGTTTTGGCGGCCTGCCCCCAAACAGCACCGCAACATGACAGCAGAAACAAAACAGCAAATAGTGTTTTCGTGCTCCTCATGAATCCTCCTGAAATGTGGCAATAAAAATCGGAAACCCGAGCTACTCCCGCACAACCGACGGCGTGAATTCTAATTCACGCGAAGTGAGCCGATGACGGGGAACTGTCACGAGTCCTGCCATCCCACGCGGTGGCACCCAGCGCCATGCCGCCTTGCAGTACGAGCAGGTACATTGATAAGGCCCGTGCCCGCAAAAATGATGGAGACATAGTCTGCGCGGCAACATTGAGACAAGCGAGAATCGCGATCCATGCGGTCCCGCTGGCGAACAATACCAAGCTAAGCCACCCAAAAGATTGCGTGCGTCCAGCAGCAAACGTCATTGCGGCAAAAAGCAGGATAGCGAAAACGACAACTCCGTCCACAGAAAAGCGGCTGCGCATTCGAGGTAAAACCGTCGCCCCGGCAAGTGCGCCAAATCCGAATGACCCGAGCAACAATCCGTAACCCGTCGCCCCATGTGGTTGCGCAATGATCGGAAGCAGCGCCGGCAATGAACTTGCCGCCAGGCTGAAGGCTACCGTCCGAATCAGCACCGATCGCACCACCGCCGCGCCCCGCACATAGCGCAATCCAGCGAGCAGAGCATCGCCAACTCTGCCAGTCTCCAGATGCTCAAAATGCGGCCGCTTCCAGCGATATAAAAAGAAAATCACGCCAAAGAAAGACGCTGCATTCAGCAGAAACGCCCACCCAGAACCGGCGGCCGCAATCACCAGTCCACCCATGGCTGGACCCACCGCTCGCGCCACATTAAACCCCACCGAGTTTAGCGCGACCGCCGGAGCATGATTTTCGGCACAAACGATTTCCGGAGTGATCGCCTGCCAGGCAGGATCATTCGTTACCGCACCCAGACCAAGCAGAAAAGTAAATGCCAGAAGAGTCCACGGGGTCACTACCTTCAGCAAAGTCAGAATTCCAAGCACCGCAGAGGCCGCGACCATCCAGCTTTGCGTAATCAGCAGAAAACGCCGGCGGTCAACCAGATCGGCGAGAGCACCGGCAGGCAGCATGACGAGAAAAACCGGCAATGTGGTCGCTGCAGTTACCAAACTCACCATCAACGGTGACATGGTGAGCTGCGTCATTAGCCAGCCCGCGCCAACGTTCTGCATCCATGTCCCTGTGTAGGAAATGACGGCGGCAATCCATAGCGATCGAAATAATGGCTCGTGCATCGGCGCCCAGGCTGAAGCCATCGGCCTTCGACGCAAGCTCCCCGTCATCGGTGTTTTTACTCCTGCAGCCATACTAATTCGTCGGAACCTCGCTAACTGCAGCCGGCAAGGTTTGGCCGAACGGCCAATCCCGATTTCGCCACGCTCGAATAAAGTAGATCAGGAGGCCCGCGATGAGGATAACGGCCGCGTAGCGGATTTCCCTTAGGAAGTTCTTGCGCGAAATGAGGATGAATACAAATCCAAAGCTCGCAATTAGTGCCGGCAACGGATAGAACCACATGCGAAATGGCCGCGGAAGATCGGGACGGCGAATCCGCAGCACGATGACGCCAATCGCCTGGACTAAAAATTGCAGCAGGATGCGAATTACAACCAGCGCTGCAATGACATCAGCCAGTGAGAAAAAACAGAACAGCAGGGCCACGCCGCCCAACGCCAGCAGTGAAACATACGGAAACCGGTGCTGCGGGTGCACACGCGCGAACGCTCTGAAGTAGTTGCCGTCCAAAGCTGCCGCGTAGGGCACGCGCGAATAGCCGAGCATCAGTGAAAACACGGAAGCGAACGCGGTCCACATCACCAGCGCAGTTACCAGATTCGCTGCCCAGACGCCATAAATCCGTTGCATGAAAATGGAAACCACGAATAATCCGCTGTTCGACTGCGCCGGACGAATGAGATCCCACCACGGCACCACAGCGAGAATGCTGACGTTCATAACCACATATAGACATGCCACCAGCAAAATGGATAGCAGCAGCGCGCGTGGAATGGTTTTGCTCGGCTCTTTGACTTCATCTCCGAGAAAGCTGATGTTGTAGTAACCCCAATAATCGTACGTGGCGATGAGCATCGCCGAGCCTAGACCGAGGAAAAAATCGTGTGATAGCGCGAACGCGCCTGGCGGGAAGCTGAAGACGCGGGCGGCATTGAAGTGAGTTAGTCCGGCAAAAATGATCCAGCCGATCGTTCCCAGCACACCAGCCAGCAGCAGTTTCGACATCCATCCGATGTGCGTAATTTTGCGATAGAGAAGAAGCGTTGCGACCAGCACGATACCAACCGCCACAAATGTCGCTCCGGAAATCAGCCATCGTAATTGCAAACTTCCTAGCAGCGGAAGCGCGAGGCTCCAATCGCGGGATGCGTATTGATTTTGAAGCGCTGGCCAAAAGTACGAAGCATATCCGGCAAGCCCGATTGACCCTGAGGCAATCGAAAGCGGGGCGCTGAATGAAAGTTGCCAGATAAACAGAAATGAAACCAGCCGCCCTAGCCGATTTGGGCCGTATATTTCGCGAAGGTAGCGGTACGATCCGCCGGAGCCTGGCAACGCCGCACCCAACTCCGCCCAAACCAGACCATCGCAAATGGCGAATAAAGCGCCGAGAATCCAGCCAAGCATGGCTTGCGGGCCGCCCATCGCGCTCACGATCAACGGAATCGTGATGAACGGACCTACGCCGATCATGTCAATCATGTTCAGCGCCGTAGCGCTGCCGAGACTGATACCTCGAATGAGCTGCGGTGAGCTGCTTTCGGCGGATTGGGAGGGGTCATGTTGCATAACAACTCTGTGATCCCCTGTGTCCGCTGTAGTTAACAAACTAGACAAACCACAGAGGGCACAGAGGCTCACAGACGCGGAGGCAATCTAATGCCCAGCGCCATGCCCTGCAGCCAGCAAATTTACATACAGCCGAATCGCTCCGGGCACGCCCGCCGGCAACTGCCGAAAGAATGCGTAGGCGTTATAGATATACACGCCCTTGCCGTACTGGGCTTTCAGCAATCCACCTTTTTGCGGCTGTTCTCCCGGATCGTGGCATGCCAGCAACGCCTTGAAATTGCTGTCCCACTGGTTCATGAAATATAATCCGCGCTCTTGCACCCATCCGTCGAAATCTCGCGGCGTGATCTGATTGGGATAATGGAAAACCGGATCATCCGGGGCAAGAATCTCGACCGGCGCCTCCTCAACCGAAACCCGCGCCCGGCTGAGTTGAGCTGGGTAGGGGGTGAGATGACCGCTGTTGAAATCGCTCACTCCGGTGTCGTACTGCACAATTAGAGTCCCACCGCCAGCGACGTAGTCGAGCAGCCGTTTGTTGTTTGCCACAACATCCTTTTGCGTATCGTACGCGCGGATGCCGAGGACAATTGTCCTGTAGCGGCTCAGATCTTCGCTCGCCACCTTCTCCGCTGGGATTACGGTGACGTCCAATCCAATCTGTTTCAGCACAGTTGGAATGTCATCGCCCGCGCCCATGATGTACCCGATCTTCACATCGTTTGGAATCTTTACATCCACAACGCTGACGCGCTGAATCGCAGGTTGATAGTAATAAGTGCTCTCCAGATCTTCGCGCGTGACCAGCGGGAAAATCTTGAATTCGAAATCCTGTTTGTCGCCGCGTTTGGACAGACGCACCTGCAGTTCATCGGGTTGGATGCGCCAGCCCACGGGCGCTTCCAAACGCAATTGGCCGGGTTGAGCGCCTGTCAGATTGCAGCTCACGCCAACTTTTACCGTCGTTGCCGTACCGTTATTAACACGAATAATTTGCTCTCCCGGCTCCAGCATCACGGAGTAAACCGGGGTTACATTCAGCGGCCTGTCTTGCGTCTGTCCCTTTTCGTCGGTAAAGGGCACAACCACAGGCGCGGAAATCTCAGGAAACGTTGCATACGTCTGCACCGCTGAATCGCGATGCGTGGGCGAGGCAAGATCGGGAACATCGTAATGCGCAATCACGCGAAAAGGAGGCGGCGGGAACGGCAGGGTTGCGTATTGAGGCTCATCCACCACGTAGACGCTGTCCCTCTCAGGATCATTGCGATGCACCGCCGGGCGAGTGACCGGAAAATTCGAGGGAAGTTGAACTTGAAAATTGGTCTCGTAATCGCTGCCTGGCTGTAACACACGGTCTGGTTCCTTCACAGCAGCGGGAGTGATTCCATCAAGAATTATGTCTTTGATTGAGAGCGGATGCTTTGAGCCGTTATGGAACTTCGCGTGGACATCGAACTTCTGTCCCGGCGAAATCGCTAGAGAATTCTGCTGATTCGGAATGTCACTAGGAATTATCGCCGTTGCCTCCATGGAGGCGTTTAGGGCGAGGTTCAGCGCAGCCTGGATATGTTCTTCTTTTTCTTGCAGACGCGCGACCAAGTCTTGGCGCGCAGAAGCGCTGAGATCATTGTTCTGCCCTACGAAATGGCCGAGAGAGTCTAGAGCAGCCAACAAGGGGCGTACGGTGTCATTTGGATCCGTACCCAACTGTGCCGCTTGCTTCAGTTGACCCGCAATCTCAACCAGCCCTGCTCGCAACTGCGGAACTTTCTTCTCCTCATCCCCCAGGCGCGATGCCAGTCCGGGCAAACTGGTGTCAAGTCCATCGAAAAAATCTTTTTCATGTCCATCCTTGTCCGTCGTAAGCGGGAGCACCGAATCCACCAGCTTGTAATAAGTGAAACGGTCACCCGGCTCGACCGACCATCCTCCAGCTCCTTGCGAAAGTTGGTGCCGCAAGCCTTCCATAGCGAATTGCACATAGGACACGCCGAGCACGGGATTCACGACTCCCGTATTCAGTTTGACCGTATAGTTTTCTGCGGGACAGGTCATCGCTCCGAAGCCGCAAACATTGCCGATATACAGCTTCTTTGGCTGCCAGGGAGGAAGTCCCGCCGCAATTTGCTCAGGAAAGCGCTTGGAATCGGCGGCCGCCCGAAACGCCTCTTTTGTCAGGATGGCCGAAGCCTGGTGATGCCCATGGCCGTCGCGCTCTGTGCCTGAAAAGCGCGTGGTCAACACGTCTGGGCGGAACGTGCGTATAACGCGCACAATATCGCCGAGAGCAACATCGTGCCCATGCCATTTTTCGAATGTCTCTTCTGGATTCTTCGAATATCCGAAATCTGCCACGTGGCTGAAGCGCTGCTCGACTCCGTAATAACGATCCGAAGCCGTTAGCTCGAGTGTCCGCAGAACTCCGAGCTCATCGAACAGATTGCTGCCAAGTTTATTTTGTCCGCCTTCGCCATGGGTCAGCGTCAGTAAGAGGGTGGCCACACCGTGTCCGCGCGATTCCAGCGTGAGCATCCCGCCATCTTCATCGTCTGGATGCGCCACAACCTGCATTAGCCGGGCCGTGGTTTGCAATCGAAGCAACTCTTGCTTCAGCCCGAGGACGCCTGTGTCCTGGGGGAGCGGCTGGTAAGGGTTCTGTGAGGCCGGGGTCTGACTTAGGCCCGGCAAGGACAAGGACATCGCGAAACAGAACGCCAACGAAGCTAGACGAAAGAATCCTCCAGCACGACCGGTCTTGATCATGGCTATAGGATTGTGCTTCGCGAGAATGGGAGCCAAGATTTTTCCTGGATTCAGATCTTAAAGATAACCACAGAGGGCACAGAGGATCACAGGGTCTTTTCTCAGTGGCCCGTATCCTCGTGGTTATATTTTCGACTTCATGAGCGATGAAAAGTTAGCTGCTGCTTCATGCTATCCGAATTAGTGGTTTCCTGTCTGAATGGCATCCTGGCACGTGTGCGCAGCAGTGAGAATTTCATCGAACTTCGGGTCGCTGTGCAGGTTTCTGACCAGAGGATCGGATAACAGGTTGGAATAGGAGCAGTAGTTGGTCTCGATCGCGGTTCTGAGCATGCGAAAGGCAGCATCCTTCTTGCCACAGTAGGCAAAGATTGCTCCCTGGTAATAGGCCACCTCGGGGTCCGCTTCCGACGGCCCGTTGGTTACTGCATCGCGAGCCAGACGATCCAGTTCTGACGCCGAGCCGTCCAGGCAGGCCTGCAGCAGATCGCGATGATAGCGCGGGTTCGTCGGCATCGTCTTCACCGCGGCGCGGGCTTCGGCAATTCTGCCTTCGCGGAGAAGCAGTGAGGGAGTGACATAATTCGCCCATTCCGATCCGGCATCGATTTGAATGAAGTCCAGAGCGCGATGTGTGTTTCCCAATTCCATAAATGCCCAGGCGCAGGAACGGAATAGATAATTACCAGGATCCAGAGACAACGCTGCGTCACACTCTTTGGCCGACTGTTCCAGCATGCCAGCGTAGCGGTAGACGTATGCGAGTGCGAAGTGTGCTTGTGAACTCTCTGGACGTCGTTTTACCAGTGCTCGCGCGGCTTCGTATGCCTTTCCAACCTCGCTGCGCATCACTCGATTGGTGATCTGCTGCCCCGCAGCCAGCATCAGATTCGGATCGAGCGCTAGAGCGCGCTCGTAGCAGCGATTTGAGCGCTGGAACGCAGCTTCGCCGCCTGTACCGTAATCCGCGTCGTAGTAATACCTGAGGCCAAGCTCTTCCCAGGCAGGGGCGTAGTTCGGGTCTGTTGCCACCACATGTTCCAGCACTGCAACGGCGTCTTTGTTCGGTCCGGGATCATGGGGCAGCGCGAGGCTGTGCAGGTATAGGTCGTAGGCTTCCTGGCTACTTGGCCGGGTACCAGTTTCGAGAAAGCCGCCGGCCGCACCCAAAGCCGGCAGCAAACTTTGGCGCACTTCCTTGCCGAGTTGCTCCTGCAACGAGATCAGGTCCTGGCTGGACGCGCTGATATTGGCTTGCCAAAAAAGCCGGTCACTGACGACTTCAACGGCCTCCAGCGTGACGCGCAGACGATCTCCTTCCTTCAGAAAGTGCCCGGTCAAGACGTGGGCCACGCGCAGTTGGCGACCCACCTGCTGCGGATCTACGTCCGCGCTTGCGTATTTTCGTGTGATGGAAGAGGGACGAACGTCCAGTGTCCGTGTGTAGGTGAGGACATTGGAAATTTCATCGGCCAGCGCGAAGCGGAGAAAGTCAACGCTGAAATCTCCGTTGATATTTTGCAGGGGAAGCACAGCGATAGTGTTCGTTGGAGCAACACCCGCGCCTCCCATGCGATGCTTGACCCACCATGCTCCCACCGCCACCAATACGGTGATGAGTAGGGCAGTGACGGCCAGCAGGAGATATCTCTGTGGTTTGCTGGAGGTCTGAAACGTATCCGTCACGATTCGGTATGGCAGGCCTTCGCGTCGCCCCGTCTTGGTTAAGCCTGATTCTGTTTCTTTTTTCAGAGCCTGCAGGTCAGCTTTCATGGCTTCCGCGCTTTGGTAGCGTTTGCCACGATCCTTTTCCATCGCCCTCCCGATGATGCCCTCCAAGTCGCTGGGCAGGGCGGGATTCACTTTGAGTGGGGAGACAGGTTTTTGGTTCAGGATGGCATCCAGCGTGGTTACCACATTGTTTCCGGTAAAGGGCTTCTTCCCGGTCGCCATCTCGTAGAGCACTACCCCGAAGGAAAAAAGATCGCTGCGCGGATCGAGCGGCTCGCTGCGGGCTTGCTCCGGCGACATGTAAACAGCCGTGCCGGGAATGACGCCCACAGCGGTGAGGGAATCTTCGACGGGAGTCTCTTCACTGGTTGCGAGATGATCATCGCGGATCAGCTTGGCGAGGCCGAAATCGAGCACCTTGGTCTGCCCATTCTTGGTCAGAAAGATATTTGCTGGCTTGATATCGCGATGAATGATCCCCTTACCATGCGAAGCGCTCAGAGCGTCCGCCACCTGAACCGCGATCTCCAGCAGCTGATCCAGTTCCATCGCCTTGCCGTGGATCCGCTGTTTCAGGCTTTCGCCCTCCAGCTTCTCCATCACAATGAACGGATACCCATTGTGATCTTCAACTTCGTGGATAGTGCAGATGGACGGATGATTTAGCTGTGATGCAGCGCGAGCCTCGCGCTCGAAGCGCTCCATCGACTTCTTATCGGCCATTAGATTTTCAGGGATGAACTTGATCGCGACGTGCCGGCCGAGGCGGACATCTTCAGCCTCATAGACCACACCCATACCGCCCCCGCCGAGTTTCCCGATGATGCGGTAGTGGGAAATCGTCTGCCCGATCATCGGGGCGCCGGTTGTGGTCGAACTCGCGGCTGTTTCGGGGTTCATAGAGAAACTCCCCCGCAGGCGGTAATCTTAGGACGGTGTGCAGGTTAGGTCAACTGTCGTGCGGCAGTATAGGGGAATCCCCTACACATGTACACACCCATTTCTCGATACCTCGGCTCAGGCCATGGAATTAACACAGATTTCATTCAGCCGACATAATTCAGCAACATTGAGGATACAAACTATCGGAGGGCAGTATGACCGTCTCGATTGTTGCGAATGGATTCTTGCGAAACAGCCCGATATTCCCTCTTCAGAAGCCAGCCGAATCGAGTACAATTCGCCCGTCTGCGTGCTGCACCCTCAATCCTGCATATCAACGGAACGCCCGGGACCGGACGTTTACTCAGTCCCGAATATAACGACCAGAATATAACGAATGGAGGCCCGCCATGTTCAAGCTCAGTCTACAGCTTCAAAAGGCCGCGCAGCATTTACGTGGAACAACTCTGAATGTCACCGCCGTGTTAGCGACGCTTGTCTTACTGGTTGTGCCACGGGCGTTAGCTGCGACGACGGCCACAAATAGCTGCCAGCTCAAATCACCGAAGGGCGCCATCCAGCACGTGATCTACGTCCAGTTCGACAACACGCACTTCCGACGGGACAACCCCGACATCCCCTCGGATCTCGAGCAGATGCCTCACCTGCTCAATTTCATCCAGGACAACGGTGTACTGATGTCGAACGACCACACCGTGCTGATCTCGCACACCGC
>WNES01002288.1_pt1 | contig 10278 bp, 13 predicted proteins | sample 5399931 | NCBI WGS metagenome assembly WNES01 (sample SAMN13153332, study PRJNA577476) | soil metagenome | isolation source: 20 cm grassland meadow soil 2 days after 3rd rain plot 5 | place: USA:California | collected 2015-11-11
TCTACGTTTCCTGCGATCCGGCGACGCTCGCCCGTGATCTGCACCGGCTCGGTGCCACGTACCGCGTAACGGCGGTGCGCGCGTTCGATCTGTTCCCCCAGACGGCGCATGTGGAGACGGTGGCGGTGTTGGAGGCGGCATGATAAGCAAAGTGCGGAATGCGGAGTGCGGAATGCGGAATATCAAGGACGGTGTCGCTTGGCGAAGGACCTTTCACTTCAATTCCGCACTCCGCATTCCGCATTCCGCATTCGGAGTGGGGCGGTGAAGTACCTCGTCACCATCGGAGCTAAAACCTTCGAAGTGGAGGTGGAGGGAAGCCGTGTGACCGTGGATGGGGTGGCTCTCGAGACCGATCTCGCCGCCGTATCGGGGACGCCGCTTTATCACCTGCTGCTCGGGGGAGAGTCGTGGACCGTGGCGGCCGAGCCGCTCGAGGGTGGCGGCCGGTGGGTGCTGGGGCTGGTGGGGGAGCGGGTGGACGTCGCCGTGGAGGACGAGCGAACCCGCGGGATCGAGGCGGGGACCGCGACGGGCCGGCGCGTCTCCGAAGGCGGCACCGTGCGCGCGCCGATGCCGGGGCTGGTGGTGCGGATCGAGGTCGCCGAAGGTCAGGAGGTGGACGCGGGGACGGGACTGGTGGTGGTGGAGGCGATGAAAATGGAGAACGAGCTGCGCGCGCCACGCCCGGGGAAGGTTCAGACGGTGCACGTCGCCGTCGGGCAAGCGGTCGAAAAAGGCGCGTCGCTCGTGACCCTCGCGAGCCCGGAACCCTCGGGTTGACGGGACCTTACGGCCCGGGTATAGTTCGCGGCTGTCGCCGAGCGGGCTTCCCTGGGAGGGTTGGAGTGAAGACGTTCAGTCTCCGAAAAGAGGACGTGACGCGCCGCTGGTTCGTGGTCGACGCGGCCGGGCAGCCGCTCGGTCGGCTGGCGAGCCGGGTGGCGCAGATCCTGCGCGGAAAGCACAAACCGACGTTCACGCCGCACCTGAACGGCGGCGACTGCGTGGTGGTGGTGAACGCCGCGCGCGTCAAGCTCACGGGACGCAAGCTCGAGCAAAAGCGCTACTTCCGGCACACCGGCTACATGGGCCACGAACGGTTCGCGCCCGTCAAGAACGTCCTCGAGAAGCGTCCCGAGCGCGTGATCGAGAAGGCGGTGTGGGGCATGCTGCCGAAGACGACGCTCTCGCGCCAGAAGGTGAAGCAGATGCTGAAAGTCTACGCCGGTCCGGAGCACCCGCACGCGGCGCAGCAGCCCGAGCCGCTCAGCCTGGCGGAGGCTCGATGAGCTCTGCCATCACGCCGGAGCTGCGCTGGCACGCGGTCGGGCGCCGCAAGGTCGGCGTGGCGCGCGTGTATCTCACGCCCGGCTCCGGAAAATGGAACATCAACGGGCGCACGCTGGGCGACTATTTTCCCCGGCCGTCGCTCGTGTCGCACATTCAGCAGCCGTTCACGGCCACCGACACGCTCGGCGCCTTCGACGTGCGGGCGCTGTGCCGGGGCGGCGGGGTGACGGGGCAGGCGGGGGCGTTGCGCCTCGCGATCGCGCGGGCGCTGTGCCTGGCGGACGAGCGGCATCGCAAGAAGCTGCGGGAGCAGGGACTGCTGACGCGGGATCCGCGGGTCGTCGAGCGCAAGAAGCCGGGCCGGGCGGGCGCGAGGAAGCGGTTCCAGTTCAGTAAGCGGTAAGGGGTAAGCGGTAAACGGTGAGCGGTCGCACCGCTCACTTCTCACCGCTCACCGACACCACACGTCGCTCGATCGCGTGATGGGTCCCCCGCGGGGGTGTCGCGCGAGAAGACAGCGGCGGCGGAACGAACCCACGAGAGGGAGTGCATGGCGCAGCCTCAGTTGCAGGATCTGCTGGAAGCGGGCGTCCATTTCGGCCACCAGACGCGCCGCTGGAATCCCAAGATGCGCCGGTTCATTTTCGCCGAGCGATCGGGGATCTACATCATCGACCTCCAGAAGACGCTCCGGCAGATCGAGGCCGCGCAAGAGCTGCTCCGCGGGGTGGTGCTCAAGGGTGAAAACGTTCTGTTCGTGTGCACCAAGAAGCAGCTCAAGAACATCCTCCAGGCGGAGGCGCAGCGCTGCGGGGCGTTCTACGTGACCGAGCGGTGGCTGGGCGGCACGCTCACGAACTTCCAGACCATCAAGAAGCAGATCAAGCGGCTGAAGGAGCTGGAGCAGGGCACCGCCGAAGGCGAATTCGAGAACTACACCAAGAAAGAGCAGCTGTTGTTCGACCGCGAGCGGGGCAAGCTCGAGAAGTACCTGTCGGGGATCAAGAACATGAGTCGGCTGCCGGGCGCGTTGTTCGTCGTGGATTCGAAGAAGGAGCGCATCGCGGTCGCCGAGGCGAACAAGCTCGGCATTCCGGTGGTCGCCATCGTGGACACCAACGCGGACCCGGAGCTGATCACCGTCCCGATCCCCGGCAACGACGACGCGATCCGGGCGGTCTCACTCATCACCGCGGCCATCTCCGACGTGATTTCGGAAGCGCGGCACCAGATGCCGCTGCGGGAGCCGGCCGAGGAAGGCGAAGGGGTGACGTACTCGACGGAAACCGGGGTGGAGGCGGAAGGGGAGGGGGACAAGAAAAAGAAGCCGGCCCGGCGCAAGCGTCGGCCGAAGCCGGAAGCGATCGCCGCGCGGCTCAAGACGGACGAGGCGCCGGCCCCCGCCCCCGCCCCGGCGGAATCGAGCGGCGGAGGCGAAGGCGAAGGCTGAGCACGCCGGACGCTCGCGTTCCGGTGGACAACCGACCGCCGCCCTCCGAGCCCAACGGCGCGAGGGCGGCGTTTTCATGAGGAGGAGGAGGCGTGACGATCGTGAAAGAGATTCCGGCGAAGCTCGTGGCGGCGCTGCGCGCCCGGACCGGCGCCGGCATGATGGACTGCAAGAAGGCCCTCGAAGAGACGGCCGGCGACCTGGAGAAGGCCGTCGACGTACTCCGCACCAAGGGCGCGGCCAAGGCCGATAAACGAGCCGGGCGCGAAGCGTCCGAAGGCCTGATCGGCCACTACGTGCACCACGACGGCAAGATCGGCGTGCTGGTGGAGCTCAACTGCGAGACGGATTTCGTGGCGCGCACCGAGGACTTCAAGACGCTGGCGCGGGAATTGGCCATCCACATCGCCGCCAAGAACCCGCTCGCGGTGCGGATCGAGGAGCTGCCGGCGGAGACCGTCGCCCGGGAGCGCCAGGTGTACGAGGCCCAGGTCGCCGAGCAGAAAAAGCCCGAGACTATCCGCGCCAAGATCGTGGACGGGATGATGAAGAAGTTCTACGAGGAGAACGTCCTGCTCGAGCAGAAGTTCGTGAAGGAGGAAAAGCGGACGGTCGGCGAGCTGGTGAAAGAGCTGGCCGCGAAGACCGGCGAAAAGATCGACGTGCGGCGGTTCGCCCGGCTGCGGGTCGGGGAAGGCTGAGTGGCGCTCGCGTATCCTCGTGCCCTCCTCAAGATCTCGGGCGAGGCCTTCGCGGGCCCGCGCGGCGCCGGGGGAGGCATCGATTTTTCCTTCATCGATCACCTCGGGGACGAGCTCAAGCACGTTTCCGGAGTCGGCGTGCAGCTGGGCCTGGTCGTGGGCGGGGGCAACATCCTGCGCGGGACGGCGGCGAGCGAGCAGGGCATGGATCGCGTGTCCGCCGACTATATGGGCATGCTCGCCACCGTGATCAACGCCCTCGCCCTGCAGGACATCCTCGAGAAGAAGGGGGTCGACACGCGGGTGATGACGGCGATCCGCATGGAGGAGCTCGCCGAGCCCTACATTCGGCGCCGCGCCGTGCGGCATCTCGAGAAGGGCCGGATGGTCATCTTCGCGGGCGGGACGGGAAACCCGTACTTTTCCACCGATACGGCGGCGGTGCTGCGCGCGCTCGAGATCGAGGCCAAGGTGCTCCTCAAGGCGACGAACGTGGACGGCGTCTACACCGCCGACCCGAAACAGGACCCGAAGGCGAAGTTCCTGGCGGAGCTGTCGTTCCGGGACGCGCTCGTGAACGGCTACGCCGTCATGGACGCGAACGCCTTCGGCCTCTGCAAGGAGAACAAGCTGCCCATCGTCGTGTTCAACATCAACCAGCCCGGCGCGACGGCCAGGGTTCTCGCGGGCGAGCGCGTCGGCACGATCGTCCAATGACGCCCACCACGCCGCTCCTCGCGGATCACGTCAAGCAGGCGAAGCACTCGATGGACAAGGCCGTGGACGCCGTGAAGCGGGAGTTCTCGACGGTCCGCACGGGAAAGGCGACGACGGCGCTGCTGGACCTGGTGCGGGTGGAAGCCTACGGCAGCGAGATGCCGCTCAACCAGGTCGCCAGCGTCGCGGCCCCCGAGCCGAAGCTGCTCACCATACAGCCATGGGACAAGGCGCTCCTCAAAGCGGTGGAAAAGGCGATTCTCGCGTCCGATCTGGGACTCACCCCGTCCAACGACGGCAACCTCATCCGGATCCCGCTCCCGCCGCTCACCGAAGAGCGGCGGCGGGAGCTGGTGAAGGTGGTGCACAAGTTCGCCGAAGAGGGCCGGGTGGCGGTGCGCCACGCGCGCACCGAGGCGATCAGCAAGATCAAGAAGACGGAGCACGTCTCCGAAGATGAAAAGAAGCACACCGAGAAAGACGTCCAGAAGCTGCACGACGATCATCTGCGACAGGTGGACGAGGCGGTGAAGGCCAAGGAAGCGGAGATCATGGAGGTCTGAGGTGGCGGACGAGCTGCTCTCTCAGATCCGTCTCAACGGGGCCGTGCCCCGCCACGTGGCCGTCATCATGGACGGCAACGGCCGCTGGGCGCGCGAGCGGAGCCTGCCCCGGCCGCTGGGCCACCGGGCAGGCATGAAGGCGGTGCGCGAGGCGGTGGAAGGCGCGCTCGAAGCCGGCGTCGAGGTGCTCACGCTGTTCGCCTTCTCCGAAGAGAACTGGCAGCGCCCGGCGACCGAGATCTCGGCGCTGATGCAGCTGCTCGAGGAGTACATCGCGCGGGAAGTGGCGGAGCTGAGGGACCAGGGGGTGGCGGTCCACGTCCTGGGCGACCGCACCCGGCTCGCGCCCGGCGCCCGGGCGGCGGTGGAGCGCATCGAGGGGGAGACGCGCGACGGCGCGCGGCTGGCGCTCAACCTGTGCATCTCCTACTCCTCGCGCGGCGAGCTGGCCCGGGCGGCGCGCCTGCTCGCCGAGGAAGTGCTCAAGGGCGTCAAGCGGCTCGAAGACATCGATGAAGACGCGATCCGTGCCAAGCTCTACACGGCGCCGTGGAGCGACCCGGACCTGCTGATCCGGACATCCGGTGAATGCCGGCTCTCCAATTTCCTGCTGTGGCAGCTCGCCTACACCGAGCTGTACATCACGCCGGTCCTCTGGCCCGACGTCACGCGGCGCGACCTGTTCCAGGCCATCCTCGACTACCAGGGTCGGGAGCGGAGGTTCGGCCGGATCACCGCCTGACATGTCTCGCAACCTGCTGGTACGCATCGCGGTCGCGGTCCCGGCCATCGCCGGGGCGGTGGTCGTGCTGTGGCTGGGCGGTTGGGTGCTCGCCGCCGTGCTGGCGGTGCTCGGCGTGCTCGGCACCGCCGAAGTGTACAGCTTCGCGAAGAAGCAAGGCATCGAGCCGCTGGAATGGGTGGGATTCCTCGCCGCCGCGGCCTGCCCGCTCGCCACCTACTGGGTAAAGACCGCCGCCGACTGGGAGCCGGTCGTGTACGCCGGCGCCGTCTGGCTGCTCCTGGGCCTGCTCGTCGCGGCCGCGCGCGGGCCGGCCCGCCATCCGCTCACGGCGCTCGCGGTCACCCTGTTCGGCCCGCTGTATGCGTCGACGCTGCTGTCGTTCATCGTGGCGATCCGGCACGGGCCTCATGCCGATGCGCACCCGCGCGGCTCCGTCGCCCTCGTCGTCATGCCGCTGGTCATCACCTGGGTGTGCGACACCTGCGCCATGGCGGTCGGGACGCTGGTCGGGGGGCGGCAGCTCGCCCCGGTCCTCTCGCCCCGAAAGACGTGGGCCGGCGCCGTCGGAGGGGTCGCCGGCGGCCTGGTCGCGGCGCTGGTATACGGTCCGCTGGTGCTCGACCGCGTCGCCTTGCGGCTTGGCGTCTGGCAACTGGTGACGGTGGGGTTGGTGGTGGCGGTGGCCGCGCAGGTCGGAGACGTCGCCGAGTCGCTGTTCAAGCGCGAGGTCGGGGTCAAGGATTCCTCGTCCCTCATCCCAGGGCACGGCGGCGTGCTCGATCGCCTCGATGCGGTGTACTTCGTCGCCCCGGTCACGGCGGCGCTGTTCCGGTTGCTCGGCCTCGCATGAGCGTCGGCGTCGCGATCCTCGGATCTACCGGATCGATCGGCTGCTCGGCGCTCCAGGTCCTGGCGCGCCAGCGGGAGCGGTTCCGGGTCGTGGCGCTGACCGCGCATTCGAACGCCGACCTCCTGCAGCGACAGGCCACCGACTGGGCCCCAGGATACGTCGGGATCGTCAATGGCGGGAGGCGGGAGGCGGGAGGCGGGATGCGAACTGGTCCGGAATGCCTGGTCGAGGCCGCGACGCATCCCGATGTGCAGATCGTGGTGAATGCCATCGTCGGGGCGGCGGGGCTCGAGGCCACCCTGGCGGCGCTCCGCGCGGGGAAGCGCGTGGCGCTCGCCAACAAGGAGACGCTCGTGATGGCGGGCGAGCTCGTCACCCGGACCGCACGTGAGGGCGGTGGGGAGATCGTTCCGGTCGACTCGGAGCACAGCGCCGTGCTGCAGTGCATCACCGGGCGGCGCGCCGGGGAGCTGGCGCGGCTCATTCTCACGGCGTCGGGCGGGCCGTTCCGCACCTGGACCCCGGAGCGCGTGGCGGGTGCGACCGTGGACGAGGCGCTGCGCCATCCCACCTGGAAAATGGGAAAGAAGATCACCGTAGACTCTGCCAGCCTCGTGAACAAAGCCCTCGAGGTGATCGAAGCGCATTTCCTGTTCGGCCTGCCGTACGAGGGCGTGGACGTCGTGGTCCATCCCCAGTCGGTGGTGCACGCGTTCGTCGAATTCGTGGACGGGTCGGTCCTCGCCCAGGTCGGCTTTCCGACGATGGAGCTGCCGATCCTCTACGCCCTCACCCATCCCGACCGGGTGCCGGACGCCGGGGCGCGCCGCTTCGACCCGGTCGCGGCGGGAACCCTCACCTTCGAGCCGGTGGCGGCGGGGCTGTACCCGGCGTACGGCCTCGGGCGCGCCGCCGCCCTCGTCGGTGGAACGGCAGCCACCACGTTCAATGCGGCGAACGAGGTGGCGGTGGAGCTGTTTCTCGAAGGGAAGATCCGGTTCGGTCGGATCGCGGAGACCATCGCGCGCGTGCTCGAGGCGCACCACGCGACCGCCGCCGCGTCGCTCGAGACGGTGCTCGCCGCGGATGCGGACGCGCGGCGCCTGGCGCGGGAGGCGGCGTGCTCCTGACGCTGGCCGCGCTCGCGGTGGTCCTCGGCCCGCTGATCTTCGTGCACGAGCTGGGCCACTTCCTCGCCGCGAAGGCCGTGGGGATTCAGGTGTTGCGGTTCTCGATCGGCTTCGGGCGGCCGATTTTCGGCTGGCGGCGCGGTGAGACCGAGTACTGGCTCTCCTGGCTCCCGCTCGGCGGCTACGTGAAGATGGCCGGGCTCGAAGACGAGGGCGTGGCCGGCGGCGTCGAAGGCGGGAAGTCCGACGTCCCGATCGACCCGGCGCGCGCCTTCGACCGCCAGCCCGTGTGGAAACGGACGATCGTGATCCTCGCGGGCGTCACGATGAACGCCGTGTTCGCGTTCCTCATCTACTCCGGTCTCGCCGCGACGACGGGCGCGCCCGAGCTCGCCAGCACGGAGATCGACTCGGTCGCGGCCCACGCGCTGCCGCCCGGGACCGAGGCGCTCGGGCGCCTCAGGTTCGGCGACCGGATCGTGCGGGTGAACGGAGACACCATCCGTTCGTGGAACGCCCTCCTCGACCACCTGCTGGCGGGCCCTACGACGTTGCGGTTCGAGGTTGCGGGCCGGCCCGAGCCCATCGTCGTGCACCTGCCCGACGGTGGGCTGTCCACCCGGCAGACCCTGGCCCAGGCGTTGACCCGCCTCGACCCGCCGCGGCTGGGCATCGTGGAGCCGGGCCGGCCGGCGATCCGGGCGGGCCTCCGACCCGGGGACGTTCTCGTGCGGGCCAACGGCGATACGCTGCGGTCCTGGAGCGCGGTGCTGCACACGGTGTGGAATAGCCCCGCCAAACCGGTGCGCTTCGACGTGCTGCGCGACGGACAGATCGTACAGGTGACGGTAGTTCCCGAGAGCAAGGTCGAGACGGACAGCGCGTCCCCGCGGCCCCCCGTGTACGGCGCGATCGGGGCGGCGCCGAATCCGCCCACCATCCACGTGCGGGAGCCGCTCGGTCGCGCCCTGGCATCGGGGTTCCAGGAGACGTGGGGCCGGGGCCAGGTGGTGCTCGGGTTCCTGAAGGGCCTCGTGCTGCGCCAGACTTCGTTCCGAGAGGTCGGGGGCATCATCACCGTCGGCCAGATCTCGGGGCAAGTCGCGCGCCTGGGGCTCGACTGGCTCCTCACATTCGTGGCGTTCTTTTCGATCAACCTGGCGATTCTCAATCTGCTGCCCATTCCGATCCTGGACGGCGGGCAGCTCATGTTCCTCATCGCCGAGGCCGTGCGCGGAAGGCCGTTGTCGCGCGAGCTGCGGACCCGGCTCAGCAACGTGGGGTTCTTCCTGCTGGTCGTCCTCATGATTCTCGCGCTCACCAACGATGCCCTCCGTATCCTCCCCCGTTAAGGTCGCGCTGGAGAGCTACGTGGCAGGCCGCCTGAAGGCGGAGCGGCTTGTTATCGCCGTGTCCGCGGAGTACTACCGGGAGGCGAGAGACGGGAGGCGGGAGGCCCTGCAGCCCTTGATCGACGTGATCGATCGCGCGTCGCCGGGGATCGTCGAGCTGGGGACTGCGGTCGAGCTGGGGACTGCGACCGGCGGCCCGGGCTTCGACATTCGGCTCGCGGAACGACCATTCCCGAAGCAATACGAAACGCAGCTCCGGGAAGCAGCGGAAACGGTCCTGTCGGGATGCGGGATGCGGGAGGCGGGAGGCGTGCAGCGACCGGAGGCCACGCATCCCGCCCCTCGCATCCCGCATCTCGCTTCCCGCATCCCGCATCTCGCGTCCCGCATCTCGCATCTTGTGTCGTGGATCCGGTCGCTATTCCGCGGCTCGGCGTCAGCCTGACCACCACTCCCGCCAGCGCGCCAGCAACCCCGTCGGCCGTTTGCCGTGCACCTCCGCGAGATCGGCGAGCAGCGCCGCCGCATCCGGGTAGCGGTCCGCGCCAGGGAGAACCAGTCGGGCGAGGTGAAGGGGACCTCGCCCGTCGCCGCCTTGAAGAGGGTGACGCCCAGGGCGTAGAAATCGAGGCGCGCGTCGAGCGGTCGCCCCTGCGCCTGCTCGGGCGAGAGGTACTGCGGCGTTCCGATGGTCATGTTCACGCCGGTGGAGGCGACGTAGCCCGACACGGCTCGCGCGATGCCGAAGTCCGAGAGGACGCCGCGGCCGTCCCGGTGGATGAGGATGTTGTCGGGCTTCAAATCGCGGTGGATCACCCCCTGGCCGTGGGCGAACTGGAGGGCCCGGGCCACGTCGCCCGCCAGGCGCACGATGTCGGCCTCCGGTAGGGGGCCCTCGCGCTCGAGCCGCGCGGCCAGCGAGTCGGCGCACAGGTCCATCGCGAAGTAGACGAAGCTCCCGGAGCGCGCCACGAAGCGGATGCGGATGATGTTCGGGTGCTGGAGCTTCGCGGCGGTTTCGGCTTCGTTCCGGAACCGGCTCTCGAACTGGGGGTCGCCGGCGTAGCGCGGCATGAGGACCTTGACGGCGACCGGGCTCCCATCCAGCTCACGACCCGCGAACACCCAGGCGAAGCCGCCCTGGCCCAGCAGACGCACGAGATCGTAGGGGCCGACGGTGCGGCCCAGAAGGTCGGTGGGCGCTGGGGGCGCGTGGGTCACGAGGGCTTTACAAACCGGTGTCGGCGGTCTAAGTTACTGCGCTCTCAACAATTAGGGAACCGGATCAGATGTACGACAAGACGACGCCGGTCAGGAAGTACGGGCGGCACGAGGGAGACACGGGATCCACCCCGGTCCAGATCGCGCTGCTCACCGAGCGGATCAACAGCCTCACCGATCACTTCCGGGTGCACGCCAAGGACTTTCACGGGCAGCGCGGCTTGTTGAGAATGGTCTCACAGCGCCGTCGCCTGCT
>WNES01001707.1_pt1 | contig 10266 bp, 8 predicted proteins | sample 5399931 | NCBI WGS metagenome assembly WNES01 (sample SAMN13153332, study PRJNA577476) | soil metagenome | isolation source: 20 cm grassland meadow soil 2 days after 3rd rain plot 5 | place: USA:California | collected 2015-11-11
CACCGGCCAGCTCGCCGTCCATCATCGCCTGGCATCCATCGGTTCGTCGAGTGGGTCGGGCCCTCTCGCTGGTCGTTTTCAATCATCGCCACCTCACGAGCCGCGTGCTCATTTCGTTGGCACCGATGTCATCCCGGCGGAATGAACTGCAGGTCTGGTTCTTGGCGGAGCACGCACTCCGTAATCTCGATTCGTGTCTGCGTCCTTCTTGCCAATGAACACGACTTCTTCGTGAGCGATCGTGTCGGCCGCGAAACGCATGGCGGCATGGATGTCCTCGCCCGTGAGCTGAGAGTAGGCGTTAATCAAATCAGCTTCGGAGGCACCTTCGCTCAGTTTGCGCAGGATCTCGACCTGCAGTCGACCCGGGCGTAGTGATGTCCCACCAAGATGTCGCCGACGCGTGCACGATCACGACCTGACAGCGAGAAGCGCACGTTCGACATCAGGTTAGGACAATTGCAACCTGAGAAGTTCACAGGATGGCGCCGTGCCCGGGTGCGCATCGGATGGTGCTCCTCGAATCGTCGCGGAGCATCTTCAAGCCGCCGCCCTTGGGGCAACAGCAAGAAGCACCTACTACAACCGGAACGGCTGACTGATGGTCGCAGCCGACATAACGATGCCCGAGGCGGCCTGAGGCCACTCGAGGCAACAGCAGGCAACGCCACTTCGCGCTCGTCTCCTCTGTAAGCAGAAAGGCTGTCGATCGAGCCCGCGGTGCAATCACCCGTGGCGGTTCGACGTCATGCACCAGGGCAGACGATGGCGAATGCCCGTCGATGATTTCGCGTTGGCTGGCGGTGCAACCGACACGATCGCGTCAAAACAAACGGCGGAGCACGTCTGGGAACCGAAGTTCCTGGCGGAGATCATGGCCGGCCGCGATCCACGCATCGCGCCCAGCGTGCCGAAAACCGCCGTCGGCGTAACGGTCGCGGATTTCCTCGACCTGTATTTCACGAACTACGTCGAGGCGGAAGGACTCCGCGATCCGGTGACTGTAAACGGCCGGCTCAAGGCGATCAAGGCTCGGCGACCTGCCCGTCAGCTCGTTGGAGAAGCCGCACGACGTCCTGCGGTTCAAAGCCATCTACCGAAAAGGTCGGGAGATCTTCGACCCTCGCGACCATGATTCGCGCGACGACGAGCGGCAACCAGACACGTCGGGCCGTGGAGGCCGCGGCGGCTCCCCGAGCGCGTCCACGGGGTCGTTCACGTCTCGGTTCCGCGTGCCCAGTTCAGAGCGAGAAGCGAAGGCGGCTGCGTGTCAGATCGCGGGTTGTCGCGCGGCCAGAAAGCGCACGCGATGTTGCCGTATTTCGTCCGGACAAACGACGTGGGACCCGGATGCAATGCAGGCTGAGGATCGCTTGAGTCGCTCGCCGCCTTCGCATACGCTGGTGTCATGTATGCGACGGCCGTCGTTGGTGGCAAGGTGGTCCGGTTCAAGTTGTCTCCGGCACTGGCACGAGCGCACCGCCAGAGCCGCGGCAAAACCATGACCGAAGCCGAGGCGGTTGCGTTCGTCGAAACCAAGCGCCGCGCACGGGCGCTGCGCCGCGCCAGGCCCTATCTTGCGGGTCGTCCTTGACACCTGCATTCTGAAGCTCGCGACTTTCCCGGCCGAGAACAACGCGTCGGCGCTGATCTACGAGCTCGCCCGCGCCGGTCTCATTGAGGCTTGGGTCAGTCCGGCCATCCTCGAGGAGTACGCGGACGTCCTAGGCAACCACCCCGAATTCGTCGCTGAGATTGTCGAGAGCTTTCCCGTCTGCTATCCGCTGACTGAGCTCAGCGTGATCCGGCACGAGCCGGACAACCGTTTTTTGGAATGCGCATTGGCGGCAAATGCCGAGTTCATCATCACGGTGAACACGGCGCCCGGGCACTTCGATGAAAACAGTATCAGGCGGTGAACGTGGCGCGTCCCGGCGATTTTTTGAACGTTCCGGATGTAGGGCGATTGGTGAAGAAGCTTAATCGAGGGTGACCTCAGGTCGCTCCGGCGATTGATTCTGCGGAACCGCTTGGGCGCGTCAAGGGTTCGCTTCGCCACTGCGCGCCCTTGACCCGCCCGGCGCGCTTCCGCGTCCATTGCACTCTAAGGACAAAGAAAACCGCCGCATCCCATTCGACCCGGAAGGTCGCCTCGCTGCGATTCTGCGACGACGCGAGAAGCTTGAGTCGAACGCATTCGTGTTCGGAACGGACAACGGAGAGCTCGCCGGCAGCTTCAGGACCGCTTGGGAATCTCTACTCCTGCTGGCAAACGGTTACGACACGAAACGCAACAAGCCCGGCGCACGAGTCGATCGCGCCAAGCTGCAGCAAACGACCTGCACTGGCACGACCTGCGCCATGAGGGCGCCTGCCGGCTCCTGGCGGATGGCGTCGACATCCGCATCATCCAGTTGATGCTCGGACACGCGAGCGTCCAGCAGACGCAGCGCTACTTGAACGTCACGGACGAAGAACTGCGGAGCGAACTCGAGGTCAGCTGGAAGCGGCGGACCCTGAAGGCAGTCTCAGGAGGTCAGAATGCCTGACGGAGTGTCACACGTGTGTCACACGGGCCTTCGAAAAGTGGCGCGCCCGGCAGGACTTGAACCTGCGACCCCCGGCTTAGAAGGCCGGTGCTCTATCCAACTGAGCTACGGGCGCGTGTAAAGATCGTAGCATCCCTCGGACGAGCTCGGAGACCCCGTCGCGAATCCAGTCGAATCGGCATCAGCATTGCTGACCTGCAATGTCCAGATGTCACTTCGCGTCGTCGCGCTCGCCGCCTCACTGGCCGCGCTGCCGATCGCCGCGACCGATGACGGCGCGTCGACTGGCAGGCCGCGCACGCAGACGCTCGCGATCGAGGACGGCGCCCGCCTGCTCGTCATCTCCCCGCATCCCGACGATGAAGTGATCGCTGCAGGTGGATTGATTCAACGCGTCCGCACGGCTCATGGCGACGTTCGCGTCGTGTACTTGACCGACGGCGAGAGCTACCAGGCCGGCGTCAGGATCGAAGAGCACGTCGCCGATCCGAAAAGCTCGGACTATCGCGTGTACGGTGTCCACCGTCAGCACGAAGCGCGCGCGGCGCTCGAAGCGCTCGGCGTCGAACGCGGCGCGCTGACATTCCTCGGCTTCCCGAACGACGGCCTCAGTCGCCTGATGACGACCTACTGGTCGGAGCGGCGGAACGCGTTCGTGTCGCCGTACACGCGCCGCGACCGGCCGCGTCCGTCGGAAATCGTCGTGCCGGCGACGAGATATCGCGGCGAGGATCTCACGCAGGAGCTCGCCGCCATTATCGGCAGCTTTCATCCGACCATGCTCGCGGTCCCGCGGAAGGAGGATCAGCACGCGGACCACTGCGCCGCGTGGTACTTCACCGCCGATGCGCTGGGCGACGTCCGGCGCGTCGAGGCCGATTTCCGCGCAGACGTGCTGAACTACGTGATCCATTTCAACTCGTGGCCGTTCGAAGACGAGTCGGCGCTGCTGCCGCCGCCGGATCTTCCAGCCGGACCATCCGGCTGGCTGACTGTGCCGCTTACCGCGGCGGAAGCCGCGCGCAAGCGCCGGGCGCTGCAGAAATACGAGAGCCAGATGCGGATGATGGACTGGTTCCTCATGACGTTTGCGCGGCGCAACGAGCTGTTTTCGCGGCCGCCGGCGTTTCGCGTCGTCCTGCCCATCGCGCGCAATCCCTGCGCCGCGTTCGCCGAGCCCGCGGCGCCGCGCGCGAAATGACGACGGGCACGCGTCTCGAGGCGCTCGACGTGTTTCGCGGCTCTACCGTAGCCGCGATGATTCTCGTCAGCACGCCGGGCAACTGGGACGCGGTGTACTGGCCGCTCGAGCACGCCGCGTGGCACGGCTGGACGCCGACGGATCTCGTTTTTCCATTCTTTCTGTTCGCGATGGGGGCCTCCGTGCCGATTGCGCTGGCGCGCCGGCGCGCGCAGCCGAGGCGCGTGCGGCACCACGTCGGTCGCCGCGCGCTGATCCTCTTCGGGCTCGGCCTGCTGCTGAACGCGATGAACGCGCCGTCGCCGCTCGTGTGGTCCACGTTTCGCATTCCCGGCGTGCTGCAGCGTATCGCCATCGTGTTCGTGATCATCGCGTGGCTCACGGAAAAGCGATCGCGATCCGTTCAGATTGGCGTGGCGGCAGGAGTGCTGCTCGTTTACTGGGCGGCGATGATGCTCGTTCCGGTTCCCGGCTTCGGTCCGGGAGTCCTGACGCCGAACGGCAACCTCGCATCATTTCTCGATCGTCTCGTGCTGCGAAGACACCTCGCCTTCGGCACCTGGGATCCCGAGGGCATTCTCAGCACCGTTCCCGCTATCGCCACCGCACTGTGCGGCGTCTTTGCCGGCGACTGGTTGATCGACCCGGCGGCTCGCCCGCATCGCGCGCTGTCGCTGTGGGCCGCGGGCGCAATCGCGACCGTCGCCGCGCTCATGTGGGACCTCGTCTTTCCGATCAACAAGAACCTGTGGACCAGCTCGTTCGCGCTCTTGGCGGCCGGCGTCGCCACCCAGCTGCTGGCGGTTTGCTATTGGGTGCTCGACGTGCAGGTAGTAAAAGGTTGTCATTGCCGTTCGTCGCATTCGGGCGCAACGCGCTGGCAGCATACTTTCTGTCGGTCTCGCTCGACACGATCATGACGCGTTGGGCGGTCGCGGAGCCGGAAGGCTCGCTCAAGTGGAGCCTCTACACTCACGCCTTCGAATCGCCGCTCGCGCCGTGCTGCGGAATGGAGCTGGCGTCGATGGCGTACGCGATTGCCTACGTCGCGCTCTGGGCCGTCGTCGTGATCATCATGTATCGGCGCCGCATCTTCGTGGGTATTTGACGGGCACCCGCCGCGTGAACCGCTCGCGCGAACCCGAAACAGAGAGTCGCAGATTGTCCTTCACCACAATGACCGCTCGCGAAATGCGCGATCGAGCGCATTTCCTTTCCGGAGATCGTGAGAAACCGCACGAGCGTCGGCGCGCCGAAGAGCAGCGCGTCGTAATCCTTGCTCGCCGCCGCCGACACCTGCGGCGACGTCGCCGCCATGTGTGCCGCCTGCGCCTCCGCTTCCGACGGCGCCTGCACGGTCGGCACGCCCATCAGCCGCAGCAGGTCGCGCGCCTCCGAGACCATCTCCTTCGTCAGCGCGACGTCATCGTCGCCTTCGAGTACGCCGCCGCCATGTCGCCGCGCTCCAGCGCCGCCACGCGTTCTTCTTCATAGCGCGATCTGACCGCGCGGCGCTTGGCGATCTCCTGCGCCTTCCGCGGCGGCGGCGACCCGTCGAACACGAACACGAGCGTCAGAGCGTGCTCCGCAATCAGCCGCGTCGTCCGGTAGAAAAGGCCCGACAGATGCGACGTCGTGCGTCCCTTCGAATCCTTCAGCGGCGTGCCGTCGCGCAACCGGATGAGCGCGAGGAACTGATAGAGCTCGCCGTTGCCGTCGACGGCGAGCGTCTGGCCATGCAGCGCGTCGAGCGCGATCGTGTCCTTCGTGATGATCGGCGTGAGGAGAACGCCCACGCGGCGTCTACGCGGGGCGGTAGATCGTCAGATGGAACCCGTCGGGATCGTCCACTGCGAAGCTTCGCCCGCCCCACGACTGGTCCGTCGGCTCCTCGGTGAGCTTGTGGCCGTCCGCTTTCACCCGTCGCGCGAGCGCATCGATGTCCTGAATCGTCGTGCACCACACGCGCACGGCGACGCCGCGCTGGCGGTCGCGCCCCTTTGCCCAGTCGTCCTGCGACAGGCCGAGTCGGCAGACGCCGGCTTTCAGCATCACACCCTGCATCTTTCCGTTCTCGCCGTTGTACTTCTCGTCGACGACGAAGCCGAGAACGTCGGTGTAGAAGCGCACGCTGCGCTCGATGTCGGTCACGGTGAAGATCGGCTCGACCGAGCGCAGCCGCAGCGTTTCACGCGCGCTCGTGCGCCGATCGGGTTGGGTGGCCATGCATCCTCCTTCGCGTCGAATTCTATGCCGCAAAGGCCCAACTCTTGCCTGATCCGTCCCGGCCACCCTCGGGAGCGGCGCGGCCTCCAATCCGGAGTCGGCCATGCCGGCGGGCGGGCGCCGCCAAGTCGTTGAGCCACAGGGCCGCACGGCCTTGGCGGGTGGAACGGGACTGTGTCATGGCGAATCCGGTCGAAAGCGTCGATTACAGAGTTCGCAGGACAGCCGACAAGAATGCGGCTGGCGCCGTGCCGGCGCGCCATGCCGCCGTCGTCGATTTCCTGCAGCTGCTCGGACGCGCCGCCAGGCAGTTTCACACGTACCCCGCCGCAAGCCCCTTGTGCACCGACGCGATCGACGCATGCCATCGGGCATTCATGACGCTCGGGCTCGATCAGCCGCTGGTCTTCCGCGTCGCGCCGCGCGAGCTCCTGCTCGACGACGACGCGGTCGGACGCGGCACGATCATCGAGCAGGAATTGTCGCGGCCGCTGCATCGCGCGCGCGTGGCGTCGCTGGAGATCGATCGCGCGGTGTCGATTCGCGACTGGTCGCAGTTCTGCGGAATCCTGACCGCATCTGCGCGCGCATCGCGGTCGAAGGCGACGCTCGCGGAGCTGCTGCTCGACGCCGGCGTCGGCGCCATCGTGCCGCGCGTGACGCCGCGGCCCGAGCTGTTCGAAATCGGCGCGCCCGCGCCCGCCGTGCAGACGCTCGTCGAGCGCGAGCGCTCGCGCCAGCGTCCGCTCGGCGCGTCCGCCGCACAGCACTTGTATCCGGCCGACAAGGGATGGGCGCGAGTCGATCCGGCGGTCGGATACGAATCGATCTCGCTCGTCGATCTCGCGGTCCTCGTCAACGATCCGGCGGAGCTGGCCGCGATGCTGACGCGGTTGACCGACGAGGAGCCGGCGGATGGCGGCTCGACCGTCGCCGCGCTCGAACAGCGCTACAGCGACGTCGTGATGCTGATCGGCGCGCTCGATCCGCGGCTCGGACGGATGTTGTACTCGAAGCTCGCGCGCGCCGTGCTCAATCTCGACTCCGATCGGCGACGCGCACTGCTGCGCCGCGCCATCCTTCCCGATCTGCTCGACGGCCGCCGCGACGGCGACGTCGTGCTCGGCGAGTTTCCTGACGTCGATCTCGCGGACGCGCTCTGTCTCCTGCTCGATCTCGAAGCGGCCGCGCCGGAGCTGCTGCCCGTCGCGCTGGACCGGCTGCGGCTCGCGCCGGAGCGCCGGAACGCGGTCGTGCCGCTGATACGGGCGAAGTTGGAGGGACGCGTGTCCTCGGGCGAGGCCGCCGATCGCTGGTCGGCGTCCGGACTCGATCGGCACGCCGGCGCACTGACGCGCGTCGAGACCGGAACGGCGAAGAATTTCAGCGAGTTCGCCGCGTTCGACCTGTCGCTCAACGAACATGCGGCGGCGGCGCTGGCGAACGTGCGCGACGCGATCGTGACGACCGATCGCATCGACGCGCAGCTGACGTGCGCCCTCGGCCTCGCGAGAATCGAGCCGAACCCCTCGGTGGTCAGCTCGATTCTGAGTCGCGCGGTGATCGCGCTGCAGTCGCTGACGCGCGAACAACGGTGGCAGGACGTGACCCGCACCGTCGCGCGTCTCGGCGATCTCGCGTCGGAGCTGACGGCGTCGAGGCCGGACGTCGCGAAGGCGGTCCGAGACGCGCTCACGCGCTTCTGTGATCGCGATACGCTCGTTCGCCTCGCGCAGCTGGCGGCCAGCGAGCCGGGCCGGACCTACGCGTCGGCGATCGTCGCCGCGCTGGGGCCGTCGATCGTGCCGACGTGGCTCACGCTGCTTGACGTGCCCGCCGATCGCGCGCGCATCCGGCCGATTGCGTCGATGCTCTCCGATTGCGCCCGTCACGTGGCTCCGGCCGTGGCCGAACGGCTGCCCGTCCTCGCCAGCGACGCGGCGCGCACGGCGTTGACCGTGCTGGGATTCGCCGGCGCCGGTTACGAGTCGGCGATCGTGCAGCACGTGGTCGCGTCCGACGAGCCGCGCACCCGCGAAGCGCTTCGCGCTCTGGCCCGCATCGGTTCGGCGAAGGCCGCGGCGCTCATCGTCGCACAGCTGGAGCACGGACCGGCGGTCGTCCAGCCGGCCGCGGAGGAAGCGCTGTGGCGTCTGCCGGCGGCAACGGCGCTCGCCAGAACGCGCGAGCTGCTCGGGCGCCGCGAGTTCGTCACGCGCCACCCGCACGCGGCGGCGCGGCTGCTCGAGCGCGCCGCGCAGAACTCCGGCGACGACTTCGATCCGGTGCTCGAGAACCTGATGTCGCTGCGGTTTCATTTCTGGAGCCCGGCGGTCGCGCGCGTCGGCAGCAAAGCGCGGAATCTGCTGCAATGAGCGCACACGAGCCCGCCGCCGATCCGCATCGCATCCTCAAGACGTTTTCCGCGCTTGGGACGTTGACCGCGATTTACCCGCCCGGCCATCCGCTCATTACCGAGAAGCTGCGTGAAGCGGACGAGACCATTCGCCACCACCTGAAAGACGATGATGCGCTCCGCATCGACATCATCCGCGGCGTGGTGCACCTGAACGGCGTTCCGAGCGAGGGACGCGGCGACGGCCACGACGGGTTGCCGATCGACAGCCTTCACATTCGACGCGGCGTCTCCGTCGACGAGATCGCGACGCTGGCCGCGTTTCTGGGGCGGGGCAAGCTCGCGCTCGACAGCCCGGTCGCGGCGCAGCTGACCAGCCGCGGCGTCGAGCACATCTCGGTTGCGCGCCTCGTGCCGCTCGACACTCGCTGGCGCGCGCACCAGTGGCCGGAACGACCGACCGAGGTGCTCGATCCCGATTACGAGGAATCGCTCGCGCTGGCGCAGCAGGCGTTCGAGCAGCTGTCGTCGGATCGTCTCCTCGACATCCGGACCGTTCGCGATCTCGTCCAGCTGCTGATGTGCCGCGTGGCCACGAGCAATGCGGCGCTCGCGCAGATTCTCGCCGTCAAGCAGTACGAGAACCTGACTTATTGCCACTCGGTAAACGTCGCGGTGCTCAGCCTGCTGCTCGGCAAACAGCTCGCGCTCGATGAGGAGACGCTCGCCATCCTCGTCGAGGCGGCGGTGCTGCATGACGTGGGGAAGACCCGCATCCCGCTCGAATTGGTGAAGAAACCCGGAGCGCTCGACAAGCGCGAGCGCAAGTTGATGGAGGCGCATCCGGTCCTCGGCGCGGAACTGCTCGCCGAGATCGACGGCCTGCGTCCGCTGACAGCGCTCGTCGCGCTCGAGCACCACCGCAGCGTCGTCGGCGGCGGGTACCCGGACCTGGGCGACGGGGTCGTGCCGCACGCGCTGAGCCAGATCGTGTCGGTCGCGGACATCTACGAAGCGGTTACCGGCGCGCGATCGTATCAGTCGCCGACGCCGCCCGAGCGCGCGTGTCTTCTGCTGGCGCGCCTCGCCGGCAGCAAGCTGAACGCCGCGCTCGTGAAAGCCTTCGTGAACGCCATCACGTTTTTCCCGATCGGCTCGATCGTACGCACCAACCGTGGAGAGCTCGCGGTCGTGATTCGAACGAACGCCGACGATCCGCTGCATCCGGTCGTCGAGCTCGTCGACGAGGACATTCGTGGGGCACTCGGCGCCGTCGACACACGCGCGCGCGACGCCGACGGCGGCTACCAACGTCACGTGATCGAAACCGTCGCCGCGCCGGGCGAAGCGGTAGACATCAGACGCTTCCTGCCAGCCGCGCGCATTTCTTAACTCCCGCCGGTGTTGCTCGGCGCGGGCGCGCCTCGCGACGGCTCGAGGCTGGCACGCGTCACCACCAAGACATCTGGTCGATCGCGAAGCGGTGGCGTAATCTGGGCGGATGTCACGCAGATCGCGAGAGCTGCTGCTCGTGATCGTCGGACTGACGCTCGCCACAGCCGCGATGCACTGGCGGCTGATCGCGTCCGCGTCGCACGCCATTCCGCTCGAGCGGCGCGACCCGCTGCTGAACGCCTGGATTCTCGCCTGGGACGCCGATCGGTTCCGCCACGGGCTTCGCGGCCTCTGGGAGATGCCAATCCTCTATCCGTTCCACGACACGCTCGCGTTCACCGAGCATCTGCTCGGCGTCGCGGTGTTCGCCGCGCCGATCGAGTGGGCGACCGGCAACCCGATCCTCAGCTACAACGCGATCTTCTTCGCGTCGTTCGTCTTTGCCGGCGCAGCGATGTTCGTGTTCGCGCGCGCGCTCACTGGGCGCGTCGACGCGGCGGTCGTCGCCGCAGCGATCTTCGCCTTCTACCCGTACCACG
>WNES01001714.1_pt1 | contig 10250 bp, 8 predicted proteins | sample 5399931 | NCBI WGS metagenome assembly WNES01 (sample SAMN13153332, study PRJNA577476) | soil metagenome | isolation source: 20 cm grassland meadow soil 2 days after 3rd rain plot 5 | place: USA:California | collected 2015-11-11
ACCTTGCGGATATCCATCTGGAAAAAGGGATGCAGTGCAACGATTGCCATTTCGAGCAGGACAGTCATGGCAACGGAAAAATCTACGGTGAGCCGCGCGCGGCGGTTGAAATTGACTGCATTGACTGTCATGGCACGATTCGCAAGAAAGCGACGCTGCTGACCTCCGGGTCCGCCGCTCCCGAACCCGTTGTTCCCGGAGGCGAGCGCGGGCGGCATCTGGATGGCTTGCGGACGCCGTGGGGCCTCCGGCGGTTCGATTGGCGTGGCGACAAATTGATTCAGCGCTCGATGTCCGAAGAAAACAAAGAGTGGGAGATCGTTCAAACGCTCGACACGATCACGCTCGGCAACGCGCATTTCAGCATGAAATCGTTGCGCGCGAAGCTGATGAGCAAAGATGGCATTGTGGCTAAAAAAACTCCCGGTACAGATGAGGCGCTGGCTCATTCCAACGACAAAATGACCTGCTACTCCTGCCACACTTCGTGGACGCCGACATGCTTCGGCTGCCATCTGCAGATGACCGCCAATGCGCGGCGTCCGATGCTGCATAACGAAGGCCTGCTCACCAAAAACTACACCACATATAATTTCCAGGTTTTGCGCGACGACATTTACATGCTGGGTGTCGACGGGACGGTCACAGGACATCGCATCGCGCCCGCACGTTCATCCTGCGCCGTCCTTGTCAGTTCGCAGAACGCGAATCGCGAATGGCTTTACTACACGCAACAAACGATTTCCGCCCCTGGATTTTCCGGCCAGGCCTTCAGCACATTTGTGCCGCATACAGTACGCGCAAGAGAAACGAAGCAATGCAGCGATTGTCACATCTCCGCAGAGAATGACAATAACGCCTGGATGGCGCAGCTTCTATTGCAAGGCACCAACTTCATGAACTTCATGGGGCGTTACGTTTATGTGGCCACAGGCAACAACGGTTTGGAAGCCATCGCAGTGGCCGAACATGACGAACCTGAAGCCATTTATGGCAGCGACCTTCAGCGCATCGCGTATCCGGATAATTTCAAGAAATTTGTCGAGCGCGGACGCGAACTGCATCCGGCTGCGGAGCACTCCGGCAACGTTCTTGATATTCAAGCGCGCGGGGAATATGCGTACGCTGTGAACGGGACGAGCGGCGTGCGCGTCTACGACATCGCGAATATTGATAACAAGGGCTTCTCCGAAAAGATCACGACAGCGCCGGTTTCACCCATTGGGCAGCGGTTCTTTGTCCCAACGAAGAACGCCGTGGCGGTCGCTTCACCCACGACACTCGGAGTCGATCCGCTCCGTCAGCAACTTCCGGAGAACGAGGAGCAACCGATTCACCTGCTTTACGGCTTTCTCTACGTCGCCGATAAGGAGGAAGGTCTAGTCATCGTGGGTGATTCGAATCTGCAAGCGAAAAGCCCGGGTGTGGGCACGCTGCTCGACGGCAATCCTGCAAATAACTTTCTGAAGCGCGCGATGGCTTTCAATCCCGCCGGCGTCCTTGCAGGAGCACACCGCATTGCCATTGCCGGAACATTTGCGTACGTATTGACGGACAAAGCTCTGGTCGTTGTGGACCTCGACAATCCGCTCGCGCCGCGTGTTACGGCAACGATTGGTGCGCCCGTATTGAATGACCCGCGCGGCATTGCGGTCCAATTCCGCTATGCGCTCGTTGTAGACCGCGACGGACTGAAGGTTTTGGATGTCACCGACCTGGCGCAACCAAAGCCCATTGAAAAAACGCTAGTCCCACTCGAAGACGCACGGAATGTTTACGTTGCACGGACTTACGCCTACGTTTCCGCAGGCAAGCAAGGCTTAGCTATCGTCAACGTGGAAAAACCGGACGCTCCCAGGCTCGAGCAGATTTTCAACGCCGAAGGCCAGCTCAACGACGTGAACGACGTGAAGATTGGAATGGTGGCTGCCAGCGTTTTCGCTTTTGTCGCGGACGGGAAAAATGGGCTTCGGGTCCTGCAAATCATTTCGCCGTGGGACGACCCCGCGCATTTCTCAGGCTTCAGTCCGAGGCCCATTCCAAAGCTGATTGCCACCGGTCGCACCCGTGGCCCCGCGCTGGCCATTTCGAAAGGCATTGACCGCGACCGCGCCGTGGATGAGTCCGGGAATCAACTTGCCGTTTTTGGCCGCCGCGGCGCACGTCCGCTGAGCCGCGCGGAAGCCCAGGCGCTGTACCTCCGCAAAGGCCATCTCTACACCGTCTCAGACGAACCTATTGAGGGCCCCATGGCTGGGCAGCCCAGCGCTTCCTTTGGAGATTGGCTCGAACGCTTGGAAGCGTGGCTTTTGCCTTCAAGAGGCTCGGCTCACGCCCGGCACCAATAATCGCTTAAGATCATCTCTTCGCCTCGCATTCGCCTAGGTATCTTCTTCTGGGGACGGAATTTATACACTTCTAGTGTCCTTTCTACATGCATCTCCTTTCTTTCTAACCTGTTATGCACGCCTCGCATCTAAATCAGGGTATAATGATTTGTTCATATTTTTATCGCATCCCACCTATCAAAATAATTCGTGGGGGATTCTGCAATTAACGCAGTTAAGGTGTTGTTAGAGGGTGCAGACTTCCCAGAGTCGTTCAACCCTATAGGGAAATAGGAAAAGAAACCTAAAGGAGTACCAGTACATGGCGAAACAATACTTGCTGGCCAGCGATTTCGACCAGACACTCAGCTTCAACGACTCTGGAGTGGTGCTGAGCGAGCTCATCGGCTTTCACGGGTTTCACGACAAGGTCAAAGGCTTGGCGGAAATCAATCTCGTCCAACAAGGCGCCGAGCTAAGCTATCTCATACTGCATGACCCGGATTTTCGGCGTGTCCGGCGCGAGCATCTCATCGAGACCGGCAAGCGCATCCGCCTGAAGCACGACGTGGCGCTCTTCGCGCGCACGCTTGACAGCTTTAGCGAAGGCTACAAATTCCATTTCAATGTGATTTCCGCGGCGCCGCAGGAAATCATTCAATCGGCGCTCGAAGGCATCGTTCCGCCGGATCACATCTTCGGCACGCGCTTCCGCTACAACGAAGCGGGCGAAGTCGACTCCATCATTCGCGCCTCCGCAGGCTGGGGCAAAATCACTGTGCTGGAAGAGCTTCGCGCGACCCTCGGCATCAGCCATGACCAGATCATTTACATGGGCGACGGCAGCTCCGATTTACCGGTGATGATGCATGTCAATCAATACGACGGCTTGACTATCGCGGTGAGCGAGGCCAAGTTCATCAGCCGCGTGGCCAAGCGCACCGTGCTCAGCGATAACGCCATGAGCGTGCTCGTTCCCGTCATGGAAAAAGTCATGAATTGGGATTCCGCCAAAATCCGGAAGTTCTTCGCGTCGCAGGGGCTCACTCTGCTCGAGTGGGAAAAAGTCCGCACCGACATGCTCACAATTCAAGACGCCACGGAACAGATGGCAGCAACACCAGCGCCGTAAACACACGCAATCAGCTTGAGCCAAGAAGGGCGGACGGGTCACAGTCCGCCTTTTTTATTTTTTGAATGCATTCGTGCGAGAAAATGAATCATTCTTCAAGCCCTTCCTAAAACTCGCGGCAAAGGGGATAATTCTCTGTTCGACATCTCACGAAAAGGCGATCTATCAATACATGGCAAACGTCAAGACCAAGAAAGGGGTCATCGGCATCCTCACCGGGGGCGGCGACGTTCCCGGCCTCAATCCCGCTATCCGCGCCGTCACTCTCCGCGCCCTGCGCGAAGGCTATCAGATCATTGGCATTCGTCATGGCTGGGCCGGCTTGGTAGACATGGTCCGCGAGAAGGACTACGACAATTCCGACAATTTCTTCCTTCTGGACGAAGAAACCGTCGATCGCGCGGGCCGCACCGGCGGCACCTTTCTTCATTCATCGCGTACCAATCCGGGGCGTGTCAGTAAAGCGAATGTCCCAGACCATCTGCGCAGCCAATTCACGGCGGAAAAGAATGACTTAACGCCCGAAGTTCTCAAGAATCTGGCGTGGCTTGGCATTGACACTCTCGTTCCCATCGGCGGCGACGATACGCTGAGCTACGGTGTTCGCCTGCACAAAGAAGGCTTCAAAGTCATCGGCATTCCCAAGACCATGGACAACGACGTTCCTGGCACGGACTACTGCATCGGCTTCAGTACTTGCGTCACGCGCACGATTCAGATGGTGAATAGCCTGCGCACTTCCGCCGGCTCTCACGAGCGCTTCATGGTGCTGGAAGTCTTCGGCCGCTACGCCGGTTTCACCGCTATGCTTCCCACCATGGCAGGCGCCGCCAATCGCTGCGTGATTCCCGAATTCAAATTCAATATCGAACGCCTCACCGAACTGCTGGTTGCCGACCGCCGCAAGAATCCCAGCAAGTACTCGATTGTTCTCGTCTCAGAAGGAGCGATGTTCGAAGGCGGCGAAATGGTTTTCGAAGGCGTGGAGGCCGACGCCTTCGGCCACAAAAAGCTCGGCGGCATTGGCGAAATCGTGGCGGAAAGAGTGCGCGACCTCTCCGCCAAATTCAATAACGGAAAAAGAATCGACGTCATCAACCAAAAGCTCGGCTATCTCGTGCGTTGCGGCGATCCCGACGCCATTGACTCCATCGCGCCGATGGCCTATGGCAACCTTGCCTTGGATCTGCTACTTAAAAATATCAGCGGACGCCTGGTTGTTCTCAAGAACGGCCACTACGACAACATTCCGCTCGAAACCGTTACCGCCACGAAAAAACTTGTCAACGTTAAAGAGCAATACAACACGGAGCGGCTGCGTCCGCAGTACGCGAGCTTCGAGATGCGTCCGCTGTTCCTTATGACCAACCAAGTGGGCTGATCTCCGCTATTCGTCTCCAAGTCTTGTTGCAATTCCTCGCGGGGACGCGGTGACACTTGTCCCTCTCTTGTCATCTTCGCTTGGCTGTATATGATGTCTCCACTCAGTTGGCTTGAAGCTGTCGAGGAGGCCTTATCCACGTACTTGGGATTGACGTTGGCACAGGCGGCACGCGCGCGATCATCATCGATCAGAGCGGGCGGCTCGTTTCTTCCGCCACGGCAGACCATCAGCCTTTCGCGTCTCCGCAGATTGGCTGGGCCGAGCAGCATCCCGAAGACTGGTGGCGCGCCGCCTGCACCGCACTTCGCAAAGCGCTTGCGGCAGCAAATCTCACAGGCAAAGACGTTGCCTGCGTCGGCTTCTCCGGCCAAATGCATGGCGCGGTCTTACTCGACGAAAAAGGAAATGTCGTTCGCCCTGCGCTGATTTGGTGCGACGTTCGCACGGAAAAACAATGTCGCGATCTCACACGCGCACTCAGCCTCCAGCGCCTGATTCAGCTTACGTGCAACCCTGCATTGCCCAATTTCACGCTCACTAAAATTCTCTGGGTTCGCGAAAACGAACCGGACAACTGGAATCGCGTCCGCCACGTGCTGCTTCCCAAGGACTACGTGCGCTTCCGGTTGACCGGCGAGCGCGCCACGGACATGGCCGACGCTTCGGGCACCTTGCTTCTGGACGTTGCGCATCGCCGCTGGTCCAAGGAAATGTTGGACGCCGCGGCGCTCGAAGAGATTCTCTTACCTTTCGTCCACGAATCCCCTGATGTTTGTGCAAAAGTTTCCGCCGGAGGCGCGGCAGAATGCGGGCTCGCCGCCGGCACTCCCATCGTCGCGGGGGCCGGCGATCAAGCTGCCGGCGCCGTCGGCATGGGCATCGTCTCTCCCGGAACCGTTAGCGCCACCATTGGCACTTCCGGCGTCGTTTTCGCCGCCACGGATCGTCCTGCGCTCGATTCCCGCGGTCGCGTTCACACGTTTTGCCACGCGATTCCCGGCCGCTGGCACGTCATGGGTGTGACGCAAGCGGCCGGGCTTTCTTTGCGCTGGTTCCGCGACACGTTCACTGCCAATTCCGCTGGCGCTGCGGAATCCTACGATCATCTCACCACCGAAGCTGCAAGAGTTCCTCCCGGTTCCGATGGCCTGCTCTGGACCCCTTATCTCATGGGCGAACGCACTCCTCATCTTGACGGCAGCGCCCGCGGCGCGCTGGTGGGCCTTACCGCCTCGCACACCCGAGGCCACATCGTTCGTGCCATTCTCGAAGGCGTTGCCTTCAGCCTGCGGGATACGTTCACTTTGTTCCAGGAAATGAACGTTCCGGTGAAGAGCATCCGCCTTGGAGGAGGCGGTGCGCGCTCGCCGCTTTGGCGTCAGATTCAAGCCGACGTTTACGGCCACTCGGTCGAAATTGTCGAAGCCGAGGAGGGCGCAGCTTACGGTGCGGCGCTTCTTGCCGCTGTTGGCGCTGGGGTTTGGCCCACGGTGGACGCAGCCTGCGCGGCCGCTGTGCGGGTCGCTTCGCGCATTGATCCGCAACCCGATGCTGTCAGTACATTAAGAACCAGCTATGCCGCCTTCCGCCGCGTGTACCCCGCGACGCGGCAGATTCTCACTCAATCGTAAGCCTGCACTTTTTGACGGCTAATTGCCACTTCATGTCATGCAGGCAACCCTGACCTCCCTCTTTTCATCTGCTCCTAGACGTGCCGATTTTCATCCTCGGCTCATCAAATAATTGTTATGCTTGGTGCTTGAGGTATTGCATGACGTTTCTCCGGCTTTTGGTTCTTCTCCCCCTCGTAACCCTCCCTGTCGCTACGCAGTCAACTCCTCAGCAACCATCGGCCGAATTGAATTCTCCACAACCTCCATCCGCGGCCACTGCACCGGCCGCACCTGCGGGCGCCCCGATTGTCTATGTAAGCGATTTCGATTTGGACGTCGTCCAGCGCAAGCCCGCCCCAAAGCCTCTGGCAACGCGCACTTCCCAACCCTCGAAGCCGGGAATCACCTCACGTTCCCCCTCTGGTGTGCCAAGAAAAGGACCATCTCCGGCTTCCGGACCGGCAACTTCGCAGAGTGCAGAACCCACGGACACTTCAGACGAAGACACCCCCGCCGATCAAGCCAACACGCTGGTGAAGGCGGTCTCGGAGAATATAATTCGCGCGCTGACGCAGGCTGGCTTTGACGCCCGCCGTCTTCCGGGCGGCGCGCCGCTTCCTCAGCAAGGGGTACGCATCAGTGGCGTCTTCGCCGAAGCCGATGAGCAGAATCGCGCGCGTCGTCTGCTCGTGGGTGGCGAGCCTGTGGGTGGGAACCTGATTCTTTATGTCGGCGTCAACAACCTGAAAAACCCGGAGCAGCGGCTCTACGAACTGGCCAGCCCCCCGGCTCCTGACCCGCGCCACGGACCGGTTATCACCGTTACTTCTTACGCTCCCGCAGAACGTTTCGAAGTCTCCCGCGATCCCTCCGGCGAAGAACTCCAGAAAATCGCCGCCCAAATTGCCGCCGACCTGAACGCCCTCGTCAGCGCCAACCACCTGACCTTGGCACAATAGCAACGCGTCAACCGCCAGCCGCTCTCACGCAGCACATCTTTACTTCTCGGCTGTAAGGTTCTTTGCCTCACCAAAGGCAAGTCGCGGTTCGTTTCCCTGCCATCCGTCCCCCAGAGAAGTCGGATCGGCATCCCGAATGGACGCATAGTGTTTCACCCAAATATTGATCCTGCCGAATACAATGGGGTCGCCCGTAAAGAGAGAGTACTGCTTGCCGTCGAGTGTGAATTCAACCTGATTCATGGTAAGTGTGCCTTCCACCGCGCCCGCAATCGGCTTAGAGGAAAACACAAACCAACCTTGATCTTGTTGCCCGTACGCGAAGTAAGATCCCTCCAGTAGGAGTTCGCCTCCTCCGCTAATATATTTGCCGAGCAGCTCTTTGTCGTGGACGAGAAGCACGGGTGGATCGATTCGGAACTTTCCGTATTCGGGATACATCCCCCTCCGCACAGTTTCTGGAAGAGTTGACCCGAATTGCCCCTTAATCCCGAGGTTTCCGTAACCTTCCACGGGAATCTTCAACTCCTCTCCGGGAGAATAGAGAAACTCCTGCTCCGGCATATTCACCTGTCTCTCATCGCCTCGATTTTCTCCCTTTGGAACCCACCAGGCTCTTACACCAATTTTCTCTGCGTCTCCCACACGTTCCATCATGCGAACCTTAAACCAGACGATTCCGTCCGGATACGTCATTCCTGCTCCTGGGTCGTAGTATGGATTCCCTTCTCCATTTGGCGGAACTGCACCACGCATAATCATCTTCTCGTCTCTTCCCCGAATCTCATACTGAAACCACCGGTACGTCTCTTTTGCCCGAGTCAGGAACAGTCCTGCTGACAAAGACAATGCAAGCAAAGCTGCTAGCATCAACGCAAACGCAAGTCTTGGAATCCGCATCGTTCCTCTCCATTTCCCTAGCCAATTGTTGGCCGCAGCCGGTTCCGCCAATCTCCATCGCCCTTCTGGAATTGCCCGCGGGGCTGCAGCGCCCGCCAAGTCACGCAGTTCCGCGCCCATCTCCGCATACTCGTTCAGCCGCACGCGGCACTCCTGGCAGTCCGATAGATGTGCCGCCACGTCCCGAGAAATCGGCGCGCCATCAAACAACGCGGAAACACGTTCCGCCGCTTCAGAACAATTCATTCCTTGCTCCTTGCCCCGCTGCCGGGAGAGTGCCAGATGCGCCGCAGCTCCTCCCTTGCAGCAAACAATCTCGACTTCACCGTACCCACCGGAATCTGGAGAATCTCCGCCAGCTCAGCGTACGACTGGCCTTCGACTTCGCGCAGCCATAGAAGCGACCGCTGCTCCTCAGCCAGGCGCGCGAATGCATCTCCAATCGCTGAGAAAATCGCTGTCCCCTCCGCCGATTCCTCCCAGTGCCTTTCGCTTTGCTCTTCGGGATCTCGTGCTCTTTTTCTCCACCATTCAGCGGCTCGCTTCCGCCCAATTCCGAAAAGGTATCCGCGAAGCGATCCCAGCTCCGGCCGGAAACCATTGGGGGACCGCCAAATCTGAGTAAAAGTCTCCTGCATCACATCCTCAGCCGCTTGCACGTTGCCGACAATCTGCCGCAAATAGGCGCCAAGCCGCGCCGCATTGTCGCAATAGAACGCCTCGAAAGCGTTCGCATCGCGGCTACAAATCCGTTCCCAAAGCTCGTGGTCGTCGGCCACTTCTACTCCCACAACGTTATTCGTTACGCTGACCCGAAAAGTTCATTGGAGCAACAGGAATCCCCAAAAGAAACGAAAGTGTGCGCTGATCCCCTTTGAGCCTCTTTACTGCTTCCCAAAAAGGCTTTTCCTGGAGGTTATAAGCTAGTAGTTAAAGGGGGTGATAGCTAAAGTTCGATGACGGAGAATCCCGCAGCGCTCGCTGCCTTCGCGAGCCGTTGATCAGCGCAAATGAACGTCCGCTTTGACGGACGCTCCGCGCACCAAACCAGGGAGGCCGCTAGCTGCAAACTATCCGCCGCTCGCAGAGAATATTTGTCCAATGATTGCATCGCCAAATCGCGGACCCGATCGTCTGGAAGAATCTCGCGCCATGCGCCGCTCATCTGCCCCAAACGCCGCGCGGCATTAGCCTTGTCGAGGTCCGAAATCTCATTGATACGATGAAGGCGGCTGATGGCGCTATAAACTTCAAGAAAACTTCCCCACCAGACCGCCTGCCGGAACTTCCGTTGGTACGAACGAGCTTGAGGGGTCCTCGTCTCGTGAATGCAAAGAGGAACCAATGCACTGGCATCCCAGAATCCAGCCCCTTGGTTCACCATCCTTCTTCCCTGTCAGCGAGAAGCGCCTCCGTCGCCTTGTTACCAGAAACTCGGGGCATCGGCATCTTCCAAAACTTCTTCAAATCAAGCCGCCCTTTGGGAGGCCGCATCTTCCCCTGTGCCACGAGTAAGGCCTCCTGCTCGTCTGCCGTGTCAGCGGAAAACGGGACGAGTTTAGCCACGGGGAGATTCCGGTCGCGAACCACAATTTCTTCGCCTTCCTTGGCAAACGAAAGGTACTTGCTAAGTTCGTTCTTCAGCTTGGCCACGTTCACGCTGCGCATGAGACTGCTCCTTCATGGCTATTATAGCCATGAAAGAATTGAAAAGGAAGCCTCGGGATTGTACCTGCTCTCTCGAACAGGTGCAGTCTCGGCTCCCTTTCTCCCACAAAGACCTGGGACCCACACTCATCGACCTTACAATCAAATCATGGCCCAGCCGTCGAAAGTCGGCCCCATCTTTCTCACCATCTTCGCCCTCCCCTTCCTGGGCGGAGGGCTCTTCTTTATTTACGGCCTTCTTACTTCGAGCCCCAATTTTCACGCGAG
>WNES01001718.1_pt1 | contig 10241 bp, 8 predicted proteins | sample 5399931 | NCBI WGS metagenome assembly WNES01 (sample SAMN13153332, study PRJNA577476) | soil metagenome | isolation source: 20 cm grassland meadow soil 2 days after 3rd rain plot 5 | place: USA:California | collected 2015-11-11
GCGGTGGTGGTCGTGGTGCTGCTTGCGTTCGGCTGGGCGGCGGTCGTGGTCGCGGTGGCGCTTGCGAGCGCGCACGACCAGGCCACCACCGCTGACGCCATCGCCGTCCTGGGCGCGGCCCAGTACAACGGCCGCCCCTCGCCGGTGTTCCGGGCGCGGCTCGACCACGCCGCCGCCCTGTACCAGCGCGGCCTGGCGCCCGTCGTGTTGGTGACCGGCGGAGTGGGCACGGGCGACACCGTCAGCGAATCGGAAGTGGGGCGGCGCTATCTCACCAAGGCCGGACTCCCCGAGAACGCGGTCATCGCCCTGGCCGCCGGCGCGAGCACCGCCTCCTCGATCGCGAGCGTGGCCCGCTGGTTCGCGGGCCGCGACAGCCGTCGGGTGCTGCTCGTGTCGGACGGGTTCCACATGCTGCGCCTCAAGATTATCGCCACCCGGCTGGGCCTCGTGCCCTTCACGTCCCCCGCGCCCGGCTCGCCGATCCGGTCCAATCCCCGGCGCAACGCGGCCTACTTCCTGGCCGAGGGGCTCAAGGTCCCCGTCACCTGGCTCTTCAACCACTGAGCGTCGCCATGCAGCTGGACAGCCGGCGTATCTACACGGGCCGCGTGGTGCGGCTCGACGTCGACACCGTGCGATTCCCCGACGGCTCGACCGGTCAGCTGGAGCTGATCCGCCATCCCGGCGCGGCCGCGATCGTGCCCTGCGCGTCCGACCCGTCGGGGGCAGACCCCACCATTCTGCTCATCCGGCAGTACCGCTATGCGACCGGCGGCGAGCTGTGGGAGATTCCGGCGGGCACGCTGGACCCGGGGGAAGACCCGGAGGTCTGCGCCCGCCGCGAGCTGCTGGAGGAGACGGGCGTCACAGCGGCGCGGCTCCAGCGTCTCACATCTATCTGGACCACGCCGGGCTTCACGAATGAGGTGATTCACCTCTACCTGGCGACCGGTCTCACGATGGGGCAACCGTCGCGCGAGCGCGACGAGTTCATCGAGGTGGTGCCACAGCCGTTGTCACGCGTGCTCGCGCTGATTCGAGACGGCGAGATCCGAGACGCAAAGACCGTGGTGGCTATCCTTTATATGGCGGCCTTCGTCTTGAAGCCGTAGACACGCTCTGTCCCCCGAGGAGGACGGGACGGTCACGTAGACCCGGCGCTACAAAAACAGCAAGCCACGCCCGCGCGCCGGGTTACGCCGGATAGTGCGACGGGTACGGTTCCTGCGGCATCTCCGTAACGCGCATCTCTCGCGTTGTCCCGCATCCTCGCGCTGATTCGAGACGGCGAGATCCGAGACGCAAAGACCGTGGTGGCTATACTTTATATGGCGGGGTTCGTGTTGAAGCCGTAGACACGCTCTGTCCCCCGAGGAGGACGGGACTTGTCACGTAGACCCGGCGCTACAAAACAGCAAGCCACGCCCGCGCGCCGGGTTACGCCGGACGGTGCGACGGGTACGGTTCCTGCGGCATCTCAGTAAGGCGCATCTCTCGCGTTGTCCCGTACATCCGTATATTCGATTCTCAGTCAGGGAGCGGTTCATGCGAGCGACCCTCAACAAGCGGCAGGCCGACGTCGTCACGCCGCGCGCCTTGGAGCGGCGGGCGCTGCACGAGTTCGACGACGGGCGATTGGTGCTCGAGCACCTGGCGGGCGACCCCCAGGCGTTCGGCACGCTGGTCGACCGTTACCAGACTCGCCTGCTCAATTTCATCAATCGAACCATCGGGGACCGGGAACGGGCCGAAGACTTGGTTCAGGAGGTGTTCATCCGGGTCTTTCGGCACCTGCACCGGTTCGACCAGACGAAGAAGTTCTCGACCTGGATCTACACGATCGCCTCGAACCTCGCGAAAAACGAGTTGCGGAACCGGTCCCGCAACCCGCTGGTACTGTTCCAGACGATCAAGAAGCACTGGGAAGCGGACCACCGCCCGCTGCAGTTCGAGGACGCCACGGCGCGGCCCGACGATCTGTACCGCAAGCGCTATCTCAAAGAGGCGGTGGACCAGTGTGTGGACCAGCTGCCCACGCACCACCGGGCGGTGTTCGTGCTGCGCGAGCTCGAGGGCAAGAGCTACGCGGAGATCGCCGAGATTACGGGCTGTAACCTGGGGACGGTCAAGAGCCGTCTCAACCGGGCACGGAACAGCTTCGCCCAGCTGATCGAGCCGCTGCTGGAATAGGGGCCCGGGAACCCACCCGGGTCCCGATGGTAGTAGATTCTCGCAATGACGTGCGCCGAATTCCTCGAGCGTTATACCGATTTTCGCGACGGCCTGATCACAGCCCCGCGGGAGCTGCGGCGTTTCACACGCCACCTGGCGCAGTGCCCCGCCTGCCGGCGCTACGACGCGGCCCTGCGGCGCGGCGTGCTGGCGCTGCAGGCGGCGCAAACCATCGAGCCGTCGCCCGCGTTCCGGCGTCGGCTCGATGAGCGACTGGCGCGGGAGCGCCGGCGCAGCCAGGTCCCGGCGCGGGCCGGCATCGCGGCGGCGCTGTTCGTCGCCGCGGCGCTGGCCATGGTGGCGCTGGAAGGTGTGCGCCGCCCGCCCGTCGCGCAGGCGCCCGCGCTCCCGCGCGTTCCGTTCCCCAGACCGGTCGTCCAGGCCGGCGTCCCCTTTATCTCGTTCCAGGACCCCCGCGCGAGCGTGTTCGCGGGTAATCCGGTCCCGGACGGCTCTGCGCTGGTCGAGCCCGCGTCCGCCGGGCGGTAGGCTTTCTCTCGCCCCCAGCCGGCGGTAACTTCCGCCGCGTATGGGGGCTCTCACCTTCGACGCGCTGCTCCGGAGCCTGAAGCAGGGCGGGTCCGATCCCGTCTACTATCTCCACGGCGACGAGGACGTGCTCAAGGACGAAGCGGTGCGCGCCCTCATCGACCGCGCCGTGGATCCCGCCGCCCGCGATTTCAACGTCGATCAGCGGAGCGCCCCGGAGCTCGATGCGGAGGCGTTCCATGCCCTCGTGAACACCCCGCCCATGCTGGCTGCGACCCGGGCTGTCGTGGTCCGCGGCCTCGAGCAGCTCAAGAAGACCGCGAAGCTGCGCCAGGAGTTGCTGCGCTACCTCGAATCGCCCAATCCCACCACGCTGCTGGTGCTGGTCCAGGCGGCCGGCGAGCCGCCCGACCCCGAGCTCGTGCGACGCACGACGGCCGTAGCGGTGGAGCCGTTGCCGCCGGCGCGGGTGGAGCGCTGGATGGCGCACCGCGCCCGGCAACTGGCCCTCACGCTGGCGCCCGAGGCGGGAGCGCTGTTGCTCGATGCCGTGGGCAGCGATCTCGCCGCCCTGGCGCGCGAGCTCGAGAAGCTGGCGGCGCTCGCCGGCGGGGGGGCGCGGCCGGCGACGCGGGAGGACGTCGCGGCGCTGGTCGGCGTGCGCCGGGGCGAAACGCTCCAGGATCTGGTCGACGCGACCCTCGAGCGGCGGGCGGCGGATGCCGCGCGGCTGATCGCGCCCGTGCTCGAGCAGTCGGGCATGAGCGGTGTGCGCATGCTCACGGCGCTCGGCACGCACCTCGTGGGAACAGCGTTGGCCCGCGCCGAGCTCGATCACGGTGCACCCCAGGCCCGGCTCGCAGCACTGCTCTTGTCACACCTGCGGGCGGCGCGCCCGTATGGTCTCGGGAGCTGGGAGGGAACGGCGGCGCGCTGGGCGCGCTGGGCCGGGCGGTGGAGCGCGCACGAGCTGGAGCGGGCCTTGCGGCTCGCGCTCGATGCGGACCGGGCCCTCAAGTCCAGCACGCTGACCGACGAGGCGGGTACGATCGCCCAACTGGTGCTGTCATTCGGGGCGCTGCAGGGGGCGGCGTGAAGGGCGGATGGGCGGACCGGCGGACGGCCGGACTGGTGGCGACGGTGCTGCTCCTGTCCGGCAGTCTCCCCGTCCGACTGTCCGCCCAGACCGACACCCTCCGCGCCGTCGCGCTCCGCGTCGCCCAGACGCGGCCCGATTCGGGGCGCGCCATGATGCGGCGCCTGCTGGCGAGCCTGTCGCCGCAAGATTCGCTCTACCCGGGCGCGCTCTTCACGGCGGGGATGCTGGCGCCGGACGCCGGCCTGATCGCCACCAATCTGCAGCGTGTGGTCGTGGAGTACGGGCGGTCGGTGTGGGCGGACTCGGCCCTCGTGGCGCTCGTCAAGCTGTACTTCGCCCAGGGCGACTTGGCCGCGACCGCCCAGGCGGCGGAGCGATTGCGGCGCGACTACCCGGACTCGCCGCTCCGGCCGCGCGCTGACTTAACGGGCGCGCGCGCCTACTTCGACATGAAGGACGACGTGCACGGCTGCGCGCTCATTCGCGAAGCGCTGGACGGGGCCGGCGCGGACGTCGAGTTCAAGAATCAGGTCACCTTCTACGCTCCCCGCTGCGCCATGGTGCCGGCGGGCCCGGTCGCCGGCACGATCCCGACGCCCGGCGACAGCCAGATGAAGTCCGCGGCGCCCGCCTCGACCTATGCCGTGCAGGTGCTCGCGGTGAAGAGCGCGTCGCAAGTCGACGAGATGCTCACGCGTCTCAAGGTCATGGGCTTCGACGCCCGGGTAGTACGGGACACGAGCGGTCTCTTCAAGGTGCGGGTGGGGCGTTACGCCACGCACGACGAGGCGGCGCAAGTGCAGCGACGCCTCAAGACGCGGCTCGGAGGGCAGCCGTTCGTGGTGGAGGAGCCGTGACGCCGCCCCGGGTCGACGCCGACACGCCCCTGATGCAGCAGTACCGCGAGATCAAGGCGCGACACCCGGACGCGATTCTGTTCTTTCGGATGGGCGACTTCTACGAAATGTTCGAGGACGACGCCCAGCTGGCGGCCCGCGAGCTGGGCCTCACGCTCACCTCCCGCAACAACGGGGGCGCCGCCGAGGTGCCGCTGGCCGGCGTGCCGGTCAAAGCGGCCACCGACTACCTGCGCCGGTTGATCGCCCAGGGGCATCGCGTGGCGATTTGCGAGCAGGTGGAGGACGCCAAGCTCGCCAAGGGCCTCGTGCGGCGCGAAGTGGTGGAGACCGTCACGCCCGGCAGCGTGCTCGCCGACGACTGGCTCGAGCGACGCCGCAACAACTTTCTGCTCGCGGTCGATCCCCGCGGCGCCCCGGCCGGGGTGGCCGCGCTCGATCTGACGACGGGGGAGCTGCTGCTCGAAACCGCGGCGGTGGAGGAGCTGCCGGTCGTACTGGCACGCTACGAGTCTCCCGAGGTCGTGCTCCCGGCCGGCACGGTGCTCGCGCTGGCGGGCGCCACGCGTACGGAGCGCGAGGCCTGGGAGTTCGATGTCGAGCTGGCGCGCGAGGACCTGACGCGGGCCTTCCGCGTGGCGTCGCTCGACGGGCTGGGGGTCGAGGCGCAGGACCGCGCCGCCCTCGGGGCCGCCGGCGCGCTGTTGCGCTACGCGCGGGAGCTCAAGCCCGGCGGCCTGCCGCACGTCGCCCATCCCCGCATCGTGCGGCGCGGCGACCTGCTGCCACTCGACGAGATGACGCGCCGCAACCTGGAGCTGGTGGAGCCGCTGCGCGTCGAGCCGGGCAAGAAGGGCACGACGCTGCTGGACGTGCTGGATCGCACCGTGACCCCGATGGGGGCCCGGCTGCTGCGGCGCTGGCTGTTGGCCCCGCTGGTCGAGCCGGCGACGATCAACGCGCGGCTCGATGCCGTAGCGGTGCTCGCCGGCGACGCTCGCGGGCGCGAGCGGCTGCGGGAGGCGCTCGACGGCGTGCGCGATCTGGAGCGCCTGGCGGGTCGTGCCGCGCTGGGGCGGGCCACGCCGCGCGAGCTGGGCGTCCTGCGTGATTCGCTGCTGCGTCTCCCGGACGTCCGGAGTGCGCTCGATGGACTCGAGGCCCGCGGGCGCGCCGCGCTGCTCGAGCAGGCGGCCGATCGCTTCGACCTGCTGCAGGACCTGGGCGAGGAGTTGGGACGGGCCCTGGTGGAGCGTCCCCCTGCCCAGGCGTCGGACGGTGATGGGATCCGCGCGGGCTACGATCGCGAGCTCGACGACTTGAAGGATGCCCGCGACGGCGGCAAGCAGTACATCGCAGGCCTGCAGGCACGCGAGCGTGAGCGCACCGGGATCGCCTCGCTCAAGGTCGGGTTCAACAAGGTGTTCGGCTACTACCTGGAAGTGACGAATCCGCACCGCGATCGCGTGCCCGGCGACTACGAGCGGCGTCAGACCCTGACCGGCGCGGAGCGCTACGTCACGCCCGAGCTGAAGCAGTACGAGGCGAAGGTGCTCGGCGCCGAGGAGCGGATCGCGACCCGCGAGGCGGAGCTGATAGACGCGCTGCGACGCCGCGTGGCCGATGTGATCGGGCGCGTGCAGGCGACCGCGGCCGTGCTCGCGGGACTCGATGTGTGGAGCGCGCTGGCCGACGTGGCGCACCACGAGGGCTACGTGCGGCCGGAGGTGAACGACGGGCTCACGATCGCCCTGGAGGGCAGCCGTCATCCCGTGGTCGAGCGCATGATGGCGCGCGAGGCGTTCATCCCGAACGACGTGTTGCTCGATGCCAGCGGCCGGGTGATCCTGCTCACCGGTCCGAACATGGCCGGGAAGTCCACGCTGCTGCGCCAGGTCGGGCTGTGCGTCCTGCTCGCGCAGATGGGGGCGTTCGTCCCGGCGCGGCGCGCGCTGGTGGGCGTGGTGGACCGGCTGTTCACCCGGGTAGGAGCGTCGGACAATCTGGTGCGGGGCCAGTCGACCTTCATGGTGGAAATGAGTGAGACGAGCGCGATCCTGCACGGCGCCACGGCGCGGAGCCTGGTGCTGCTCGACGAGATCGGACGTGGCACCTCGACGTACGACGGCGTGGCCATCGCGTGGGCGGTCACCGAGTTTCTCCACAACACGATCGGGTGCAAGACCGTCTTCGCGACGCACTATCACGAGCTCACGCAGCTCACCGAGGAGCTGGCCCACGCGCGCAACTTCAACGTCGCGGTGCGGGAGACGGGCGACGAGATTGTCTTCCTGCACCGGCTCGAGCCGGGCGGTGCCGACCGGTCCTACGGCATTCACGTGGGGCAGCTCGCGGGCCTGCCGGCACCGGTGGTGGGGCGGGCGTGGCAGGTGCTGAAGCTGCTCGAGGCCGGGCACCACGTGGCGCGGCAGGCGTCTCCCGCGCCGCCCGACGCGACGCAGCTCGGGCTGTTCGCCCCCCCGCCGCCGCATCCGCTGCTGCAGGAGCTGGACGGCCTGAACGTGGACGCGCTGTCGCCGCTCGACGCGTTGAACCGCCTCGCGGCGTGGAAGAAGCGGCGCGCGGAGGAGGGAGCGTGAGGGCGTGGCGCGGCGCGCTCGCCGGCGTGGTGGCGCTGGGGGTGGCGGCGTGCGGCAAGTCGCGCTCGGGCGACCAGGCCGGGGGCGGGGAGCCCTCGAGCGGGCCGCCCGATCAGGAGCCCCCCGTGGCGCTGAACGGCGACTCGCCCATCCAGTATCCCCCCCGGCTGTACGACCAGAAGGTGGAAGGAGACGTGATGCTGCGGTTGTTCGTGGACTCGACCGGGCGGCTGGCCAGCGAGTCGAGTCGCGTGGCCGAGTCGAGCGGCTACCCGGCGCTCGACTCGGCGGCGCTCTCCGGCTCGCGCCGGCTGCGGTTCACACCGGCCCGACGTCACGGCCTGCCGATCGCGACCACGTTCCTGCAGCCGATCGAGTTTCACCACCCGCAGGCCGGCGGATCGGTGCGCAAAGGAGAGCCGGACACGGTGAGGCCGCGGCCTGCCCCGGTGCGCGCCCCGGTCGCGACCCCGCCCCCCGGGGCGCCCGTGCGGGTACCGCGGCGTGATACCACGGCGGTGCGGCGCGACACGTCGCCCCCCTCCCCTTCCTCCCCGCCCGCCGACACTACGCGCCCCGTCCCGGACAGCGCGTCCGCGAAGCCGGACACGAATGCCACCCCACACTAAGCCATATGAGAACGTTCTCGAGACGATCGGCTGGACACCGCTCATCCGGCTGAACCGGGTCACCCAGGGCATCCGCACCCCCGTCTACGCCAAGGCGGAGTTCTTCAACCCCGGGGGCTCGGTCAAGGACCGCATCGGCATCGCGATGATCGAGGCCGCGGAGCGGGAAGGACGGCTCAAGCCGGGCGGCCTGGTGGTCGAAGCGACGTCGGGCAACACCGGCGTGGGGCTGGCGCTGGCCGCCGCGGTGAAGGGGTACCGCTGCATCTTCACGATGCCGGACAAGATGTCGCAGGAAAAGGCGCGGCTGCTGCGCGCGCTCGGGGCCGAGGTGATCATCACGCCGACCGCGGTCCCGGCCGACCACCCGGACAACTACATCATGAAGGGCCGGGCCATCGCGGCGGCGCACCCGAACGCGATCTTCGCCGACCAGCACTACAATCCGGTGAACCCCGACGTGCACTACCGTACCACCGGCCCGGAGATTTGGCAGCAGACCGAAGGCCGGATCACGCACTTCGTGTGCGCTCCGGGAACGGGGGGCACGGTGAGCGGCGCCGGGCGCTATCTCAAGGAGCAGCGCGCCACCATCCGCGTCATCGCGGGCGATCCCGTCGGCTCGATCTACTCGGACTACGCCCAGAGCCATCGCATGACCGAAGGCCGTCCCTACAAAGTCGAAGGCATCGGCGGCGACAAGATTCCCACCTCGCTCCACTGGGATGTGATCGACGAGTGGATCACGGTGTCCGACAAGGACGCCATGTTGCTGGTGCGACGCCTGGCGAAGGAGGAAGGCCTGTTTGCCGGCGGCTCGACCGGGGTGAACCTCGTGGCGGCGCTGGCGGTGGCGCGTCGGGTGAACGACCCGCAGGCGCTGGTGGTCACGGTACTCGCGGACACCGGAGAGCGCTATCTCTCCAAGGTGTTCAACGACGAATGGCTGCGCGAGAACCAGATCCTCGACGCCGAGCGCGTGTCGGTGGCGCGGCTGCTCGAGGCGCGAAACTCCGGGGCTCCCCCGTTGATCTCGGTCCCGCCCACCGCCACCGTGCGCCAGGCGCTGAACCTCATGAGCACGTACAACGTGTCCCAGCTGCCGGTGCTGGACGGCGGCGACGGCGTGGGTGCCGTGGCCGAGCCGGTGCTGATGGCGCGCGCGCTCGAGGAGCCTGCCACACTGGACCGGCCGGTGCAGGAAGTGATGGACGCGCCGTACCCGGTGGTCGATGCGGATCTCCCCGTGGAGCGGCTCACCACACTGCTGTCCCGCGAAACGCCGGCGGCGCTGGTGCGACGCGAGGGCAAGATCGCGGGGATCGTCACGCGCTACGACGTGCTGCACCAGCTGGCCGGAATCCGCTGATGCGGGTGACGGTGCTCACGGGCGGCGCGTCCGCCGAGCGCGCCGTCGCCTTCGCCGGCGCGGCGCAGATCGTCGAGGCGTTGCGGGGGCGGGGGCACAGCGTGACGGCCGTGGACACGGTGACCGGCCTGCTCGGCCCCGCCGACGAGCGACGCCTGCTCACGACGGCGGTGGGACGCGAGCCGCCGGCGGTGGCGGAGCTGGACGAGCGCGAGCGCGCGATGCTGTCGAACGGGCTGGCGTCGCTGCCGGCGGTGCGGGACGCCGAGGTGCTGTTCCTCTGCCTGCACGCCGGCCGCGGAGAGGGCGGCACCCTCCAGGCGGTGCTCGACGTCATCGGCGTTCCCTACACCGGCAGCGGCGCGCTCGGGAGCGCGCTCGCGATGGATAAGGATCTCGCCAAGCGGCTGTTCCGGGCGGCAGGAGTGCCCGTGCCCGCCTGGTTCATGGCGCCCCCGCCGGTGGCGCCCGAGGACGTGACCACCGCGCTCGGTTGGCCGGTGATCGTGAAGCCGTCGAAAATGGGATCGTCGGTGGGCATGTCGTTGGTGCGCAACGCGGAGGGGCTGGACGCCGCGGTCACACTGGCACGGGCGTACGACGCGGAGGTCATGGTCGAGCAGTTCGTGCCGGGGCGGGAGCTGACCGTCGGAGTGCTCGGCGACGTGCCGCTCCCCGTGGGGGAGATCATCCCGCAGCACGAGCTGTTCGACTACGAGTGTAAGTACACGCCGGGGATGTCGGAGGAGAGCTTCCCCGCCAAGCTCGACACGACCCTGGCGCGTCAGCTGCAGGAGCTGGCGCTCACGGCGCACCGGGCGCTCAAGCTCGGGGGGTATTCGCGTGTTGACTTCCGGTTGAGCCCCGAGGGCGACATCTTTTGTCTCGAGGCCAACACGCTTCCCGGGATGACGCGGACGAGCCTCCTGCCCCAGGCCGCCCGGGCGGCGGGGATCGAGTTCC